>Ga0307930_1002042_pt1 | contig 15622 bp, 18 predicted proteins | sample OrgLakmetageno46_FD_203161 | JGI IMG/M metagenome (GOLD analysis project Ga0307930, IMG submission 203161) | Saline water microbial communities from Organic Lake, Antarctica - #46 | ecosystem: Environmental > Aquatic > Non-marine Saline and Alkaline > Saline | place: Antarctica: Organic Lake...
ATCGAAATCGGCCGTTCCCAAAAACCAAAAGCATATTGTGCTAATCTCAATAAAAATCTGCCTTAGTTCCGCTCTCCTGTTTTCCTCTTGCGCCGTAAACAGTTCTGGTGACTTCTGCGTCTTTCCATTGCGGAATTCATTCGCCACGCACCCTTCTTACCTGAAATCAGTTCGTGCTCGCCTCATGTACTCCTGGGTTTCCTTCTTTGTCGCTTGATTTCTTTCTGCTTGCACGACTCCGAAGCACCTGTAAGCGAGCATCAGCAGGGAGCATCAGCGATGCTCCAATGTCTCCGGCTTCACATGGCCGTAAGGGTCAACGAGAGCGCGCACGTGGGCGCAAGCCGCGTTCACTAAATGGGTGCGGTCCAGCGACTCCCTCAATGTGGCCGCGACAGCACTGGCAGCGGCTCCAGCTGCTGCTCCTGCTCCTGTTGTTGCTCCAACAGGCTCCCTTGCGGCATTCAACTGAAGCAGCTGGTCGCCAGAACCAGAACCACCGCTACTGCTAGTCGTCGCAGCGTTCGCAGCAGCGCTCGAAGTGGCAGGCGCCCGCCGGTGGCCGAAGCTCCCAGGCTTGCTGTAGTTTTTGCTAGGGGTGCTCTGGCACCCGTAGCCGCCCTCCAGCACGCTTACTACGCGCCCGCTGCAGCACATGTCTGCGACTGCTTGAATCTCTTTGGTGACCTGGGCAATAGGTATCGCAAAGAAAGGAAACATGAAGAGGACGAAGGAGGAAAAAAAAGTGTCAGAAAACAACATCAGTTAAATGTGAGCTGAGAGCGAGGGCTTTCCAGTCCGCATCTTTCTATTTTTAGCACATACGTAATAGCGCACTATTATTAGTCGCTTCAACAACAACTCACCCAGTAGAAGTCGTCTGGGAGCAAGTCAATGCCTTGGGGCGTGGCCTGGCGTGGGGGTCCCCCTGTACGGCTGCTGCCGACGTCATCACGAAGCGCATCGAAACCCGTGGAGAGAAGCACCTGGCAACGAGGAGAGAGAAAAGAAGAGATAAAACAGACTTATAATAAGGAAGAGAAAACGTTCAGATAGCAAAGTCATCAATAAAAGTTTACGATCTCTCGTGGCGATTCACGCTAGGACTAAAAGGCTGAGGCATTCAATTTTAACAAGGCGCGAACACAACAAGGCAGCGGAGCTTTCTTTCCCAAAGATAGGTGTATAAGTATTTTGACCTACCAGACTCGGGTTAAACGCTCTCAAGGCAGGCAAGAGCCTCGCTGATATGGCGCTGCGAAACGCTTGCCGGCCGCTCGTCGCATTGCCGCCACTGCCACTCCCTGCTCCAGCAGCTCCAGCTGTTCCTAAAGGTTCGTCGCTGCTGCTGTTGCCGGGGTCTCCTCCGCCTCGGCGGCTGCTGCTGGAGCTGCTAGCGTGACTCCGGCTGCTCCCTCGCGTGCCGTGCAGAGACCCGCCATGTAAAGCCGAAGACGCTTGACGCCACAAGGGCATGAGCGGCACGTTGATGATGTTTTGCGCGGTGTGGTCAGTGGCGCCACTTCCGGGGTAAAACTCGTACGGAGCCGCCGCCGCCGCACTGCCCCTGCTGCTACTGGTGGTGTTGCTGGGTTCCGCCGGTGCCTCCTTGTCGTACAAGTGAATAGAGAAAAAGAGGAGCCGCTCGGGATGGGCGTACCTATAGAAATAGTATCAAGTCAAAAAGGTAGCAAAAAACGATGACATGCGTGTAAAGAAGAGAAAGGCAGAGAGAGAAAAACGATGACATGCGTGTAAAGAAGAGGAAGACAGAGAGAGAAAAACGATGACATGCGTGTAAATAAGAGAAAGACAGAGAGAAAAAAACGATGACATGCGTGTAAAGAAGAGAAAGACAGAGAGAAAAAAAAACTCCTTTGAAGATTCTCTCTGTCAAAAGGTATCTATAGTAGTTAGTATTTCCTTGTCATCATCATTTTTGTCTTTTTCTTATTCCATCCCCTCTATTCTATGTAAGCATACCTTCGCACGATTTCTTCGGTGCCGTTGCCGTGGTGCACATCGATGTCCACAATGGCGACTCTCGGGCACTTGTGAGCTTCCAAGGCGTGCAGCGCCCCCGCAGCCACGCTGTTGAAGATGCAAAAGCCATGGCTAGAGGCGTCGGCCAACAAACCATCGTAGCCTGCGTGGTGGCCGGGGGGGCGCACCTGATTCCAAAAGAGAGGACAATGACAGAAACACCAAGAGAACAAAAGATAAGGGAACGGCGATGATGCAACAAGAGCGGATTCTTGGTGGTAGAACTCTTGCTTATACATCAAATACGGTAAAAAGAATCAAAACCTTCGAATGTCCGATTTTTTAAATTGATCTATCCATTTTCTTCAAGTCTCCTTCCATCTATCTCCCTTTAATAACCTACCACACAAAAAGCATTTCGGTTGCGGCCTGTGAGCACTCGATCCACGGCCGTGACCATGCCCCCAACCGCTCGCCTGGCCGCATTTAAGGAGCCCGGCGAGAAGGAGGTGTCGCACGCGGCCGAGGGCTTCACCGATTCCCCCCTTGTTGCGTCGGGCCGGTGCACGCTCATGCTCCGCTGCACCTGAAAGAAAGGTGCGCAAAAGTGAAAGAGAAAGAAGGTAGAAGGACGAGGAGGTTCGGCGCGTGAAACCAGAAAAACGAAGGCACTGTAAAGAAGGCGGCAATTATAGTTCTATCTTTCTTCGGCTATTTTTTTGTCACTTTCAACCTTCAAAAATACACAAACTCGCGAAATTCTTTCCCCCCCACCACTCAAAACACCTCACAACTCTTTACCTGAGGAGTAAAAGGCACCGGCGCCATTTGTTTCTGCCCGGGCCCCGCAATCGCCGTCATTTGCTTCGCGAGGTCGGTCACGAACTGCAAGTAGTCGTTGGAATGCACCCGCGCGAGCACTTCGACTGGAGCTTTGTCGAAGTCGGACGTCACTTCGAGTTCCCCGTCTTGGGGGTCGAAGCTGAACAAAGTAATCCAAGGAAGTTGAAGACAATCAAAAGAAGAAGGAACCGTGAGCGGCAGAAAAGAAACAACGAAAGTACATCGTTTCCACCCAGACACCTTCGGCACCAAGACGGAAATAATGCGGACCCAGAATAGACTGAGCGAATCCAAACGCAGTGCGCGCGCACATCCTACTGTAGGAAGCGAATTGAAAGTCGAAACAAGAAACAAGCCCGTATGCGTATCCGGAGTACATTCGCGCACATGTCCTACATTTTAACCAGCCCAACAACAACCCTTCACACGCACGCGCACTCACCGAGCCGGGTCCCCAATGCCGCCAATCACGTCCGCAATGCGCTCGGGGCACTCCCAGTCCGAGGCGCTTCGGGGCAAATGGCCCAGACAATCCTCGTGCGACAGGACTAGCGTGCGGCTCTTGGGGTCGCCCTGATAGAGAGCGCGCCGCACTGCGCAGCGGCCTTCCCAGCCCAGAGGGGTATGCCCTAATACACCGCCATTGCCTCCATTTCCGCCACCGCTGCCGTCAACACCTCCGCTAGAACTCATGCTGGTTCTGCCGTTGCTGTTGCCGCTGCCGGTGCCACTGCTGCTGTTGCCACTGCCGCTAGTGGTGGTGTTGGGTGCTGGAGCTAGCAAGAGGCCACGGCCAGCAACGTCGAGAGGACTCAAGTGTTTCTTGTTCCTGCGCTTCACGGACGCGCCATGGTCGATCAGCACCCGTGCCACATACACGTCCCCGATGCGGGCCGCCCTGCGATGAGAGCACAATCGAGGCAAGGACACGAATAAAGCAAATGCGCATTGAGAGAGAGTCTTATTGTCATTTAAAAAAAACGCACGCCCGCAAAAAAAACATATTATTTTTGTACTATTGAGGCATCATGCTCTCGACTTCCGAAAAGATGTCTCGTTCAGCCGACGGCGCACACGCATACGCAATGTGTGGCATTCTACTGTTGCCCTTCCTCGTGTACCAGTGAAGCGCCGTTTCACCCGCAGCATTGGCGCTGTCCACGCCACTTTTGGTAGTGGTGCTTGCTGCGGCTGACAGCCGGGCGAGCTCTCGGGCCACCCCGGTCAAGGACCGAAAGCAGGCCCAGTGCAAGGCGCCGTTACCCTGGGGGTCGCACGCCCGCGCGGGGTCGGCCCCTTTGGCGCACAGCAGGGACACCATGGCCACCACTACCGCCTCGACCTAGGAGAGGTGGGGAGGTTTGAATAGAGTGATGAAACAGTGCAGTGGGTGAGAGTCGTATGCGTGTGTGGGAACAGAAGAAGCCCGCATAGGAACACACAGCGAAAGAGTTAACACACGCTATGTCTGTGGAACCACACTAAAACGAAAAGAGGTCGAAACTATTTTTGCATCTTTCTTTTTCACTTTTTCTGGTCCATACCGTAGCAGGGTCTGACGTTGGCTCTCCTTCGTCTTCATCTAAAGTCCACTCCATGCTGCCGCTGCTGGATTCACCATCTCGTGCGTCGTTGCGCTGCCCACCGGGGCACACCGACACGAGGGAGACTGCCGACACTAAGGGAGGCACGCCGTTGTAATCGGGCGCGTTCAGCACCGTCTAGAAAGAAGGAGGAAAGGTGTTGAGGATGGTTATGGGACTGTAATGAATACACATAGAACAAAATGAATGCGTCATTTGACAGTAACATGTGCCACGAGGCTCCTCAAAAGAGGCAAAGAAGTAAAGGGTCATTAGAAAGAGAAGAGAGCACCGCAAAGCACCGGCGACATTTTCGCGGAAAAAAAAAAACTCATTTGGGCGTACCTGAAGCGCGGAAGAAGACTTCTGCTGCGAAAAATACGAGGAAGAGCGTGGAGAGCCTTTCGCACTCGGCAGTTGTGGGCGAGGTGGCGACATTGGAGAAGGAGGCTCTACATTCGTATTAGCGCTGCTCGTAGTAGCTGATGATGAAGAAGATGCTGTTGTTCCAGTACTTGCTGCTGCAGCTGCAGCGGCCAACTCCAGGTCTGCAATCGCTTTTCGGACTTGCGGTAAGGATCCGCGCAGGACACCCTCGTGCAAGGCTGACCGAGCTTCCTCTCCTGCTGTTCCATCCGTTCCTGCACCGCCTGCTGCTGCTGCTGTTCCATCGGCTGCAGTTGTTGTCCCTGATGCAGCGCTGCCAGTTGTTGAGGCTGAAGCAGTGGCCCCCGATGCAGCAAGGTTAGGCAACGCAAACGCTGCCACGTCACGCGCCCACGGGGTTTCTGGGTCCTCTTCTTCGTCGTCGTCGTCGCCTCGAGCGCCATCAGCCTTGCTGCATCGGTCCACATTCATGTCGTCTGGGTTGATGATGCTCAAACTCATGGGGCCGGACATGCCGCCACCACCGCGGCCACCACTGTTGCTGCTGGCCGCAGGAGCAGAGGGGGTTGCCCCAGGGACATCCGAGGCATTCATAGGAGTGGGCGACGGTAAGCCTAAGCGTGCTCGGACGGTATCGAGATCTCCGTTGTTCCCATACCTGCTGCTGCTGGTGGTGCTGCTGCCGCTGATGCTACTGTAAAAACCACCGTTGCCGCTGCCCTCCATACCCGGTGACTCTCCAAAGAAGGAGGATGACGAGGACGCCCCAGCATCTGTTCCGGCAGCTGCTGTCGTTGCCGAGGAAGAAAAGCCTTTCATGGAGCTCAGCGTGTGGCCCGCTTCTCGTGCAGTAGGGGTGGCCGCGGCTGCCATGAGCATCGCTGCGGCAGCGAGCTCGTCGCTTTTGCGCTTGCCACACCCCACTGGTGACGGCTGGGGCTGCACAGGCGGAGATGAAATAGAAGGAGAAGAAGGCATGAAACACACACACAATTAAAAGTACGTGAACAAAAAGGAAATGAATGCGAAGTTCAGGGTGGAAGAAGAGAAGCACGAGCCTGGGACAGTCTTCTACAGCAACTCAGACAGAATGTGCAGTGCATCAAGGTCAACCGCACGGGAGTAATCTAGCGCTCAATCACTGTCTTTTCATTACCGCTCGATTTAAGGGGAACAAGTCGGAGCTCTGCCCTCGGCCCTCGAGCCGATAACCCGTAGTTGATCTTGCCGACGACGTAAATTCGGGTGGTATGGGGTAATTCCTCGCATTCGATCGCACCAATGGCGATTGGTGCTGATGTTGCTGTTGCGCCCATCCGTTAGATTGGCTCTGACCGTAGTTCATGCCCGCTCCCATATGGCTTGACGATGACGAAGAAGACGATGAAGAAGCCGCCGCCAAGCTGCCCAGTCCTAAGCTGTAGAACCCCCCTGTAGCAGCGGCGCGGGCTTCGTGGTCGGGCAGCGGCGCAGTGGCCGCTTCACAACCTGGGTACAGCGCGCTGTGTCTGTTGCCTGCAGCAGCGGTAGCCGTTGACGACGACAATGCAGAGAGCGCGTCGACTGCTGCGGTTGCAGCAGCTCCTGCCGCTGCGGCGGCTCCGGCTGCAGAGGTAGTGGAAGACAGGGTTGCGCGGTCCTGCCCCTTGGCTCCTTTCGAGCGTTTCGCAGAGGGTGGGGCAACTTCCGCTGAAGCGGCAGCAGCAGCTGAGGCAGCAGCAGCAGCGTTTGCATTGGCTTTAGCGCGGCCGCTACTAGTGTACGCGGTGGGCACGTGTGTCGTCGGTGGCGAGTCGTCGCTGTCGTCGTCCTCATCCTCTGCGTCGTCTTCTTCGCCCTCGCCTTCGTCGTCCTCGTGGCTGTCGTTCCCACCGCTTCCGAGCCCGAACCGAGCCCCGTCATCGTGCTCGCCATCCGGATCGTCGGAATCCACCTGGGGTATTGGCAAAACAAATACACGTCGCTAAGGAAACGTGGTCTCTTCATGGACGGAGCATTGGCAAGATATACCCTAAACGAAACAACGAACTAATGAAGTAGGTACCACCGCGTTCCTTCAGGCAGCGCTCAGAGGGTTGGTCTATTACCTCGCCAGTTTGCTCCCGCTTTTGCAGCTTTTGAAAGTACTTCTGCGCGTGGGTGCGGGTTTGCACCACGGTGCGCGTCTTGACCATGGCCGCGACCTTCTTCCATTCTTTCCCGAACTTCCGCAGCGCTTTCAAGAACATCTCGTGCTCGCTCTTGGTCCACCGCCCAGTGGCTTCGCTGCCTGGCGCACATGCTTTCTCGCCACCACTGCTGGTGCGTCCACTGCGCCCGCTGCCAGTTCTCCGGCCACTCCCACCACCACCACTGCCGCCGTCAGCTCCGGCAGTAGCTCCGCTACCACCTTCCTCGGCTTCGAAGTCTTCAAGAAAGGCATTCCGCCCGCCACTGCCGCCTCCTGCAGCAGCCTTCGCTTGTACTTGAGCCGCCATCTGGCCCAAAGTGGGCGGCAGGTACCCGCTGGATCCACCGCCGCTGCTGCTGCTGTTCCCTGCGGCGAAGCCGCGCATGGATCCCGGAGGGTTGGACGTTGGCGCTGCTCGGGGTCCAGCGCCTCCCCGAGACGCGTGCTGCGGCGAGCCGGCGCCTAGGGTGGCCAAAGTCTTGTAGTCGCGCGACGCCGCGGCGGCGCGGGCGCTGCGGTTGCTCCGGGCGTCCCGGGACAATGCAGAGGTCGCGCCAACTCCGCCGCTGCCTGCGTTGCTGTCATCGCCGTCGCGCGCGAGGGCCTCGTCATCCTCCATCCCGCCAGCGGCTTCGAGCAAGGATGATAAGCCGCCGTCAAAAGAAGAGTTGCTCGGCGGCAACGAGGCCCGCGGCTTGGACGGGTACGCAACGGGCGCAGACAGTTCCATCAGAGAAGCAATCACCGAGGGACTGCTTGGACTGGCTTGGCTGGCGCGAAGCGAATCTTTTTGAGAGTCTTGCATCCGAGAAGTTCTCGAGCTGCTGCGTTTCCAAAACATATATATGCATACATGAAATCAAATAATGGCTCGTGTGAGTTGAGAGAACTGCCCAGAAAAAAAAAAAGGTGAGAAGGCGCGCTAAGATAGGGAGGACTGCGTGCGTCACGGTAATTCAAAACAGCATCCAAATGCAAATGGCACCTCTCGGGGCACACTCCATCGAATGATTCGTCCACAATAAAGTTAACAAGAAAATAACAGATTTAATTAAGGATCTCCTCGTCAGATTTTCTCATCCACTTGCCTGGATATGGCTCGTCTTGTGTGCAGTTGCTGTTTACGTCAACTGTTTGGAATCGAGCTTCTCAGCAAGTTCCACGCTCGGAAGCAAAATCCCGACGCGCACGTCAGGAAAGGGCTTAAATATTCAAAAGATACGGTTAACACGAAACGCGACTTCTTTGCGCGCACGGCGTGAAGAGAGCAAAGATGTGCGCCACGCACGATGATATCTCCCAACCAGAGATCCCAAAGATTTCGTTTTGCTGTTTGCGCTCGCCAGGATTTCGGCGTCAGTCAGTGCAGGTGGGTAATTTAGGTACAAAATTGATGCAATGTACCCAATTTGGGTGGGAAACACCCATAACAAAATTGCGTCGATGTCGAAGTGTGTGGTTCCGGAGCCCACGATGCACTTAGACTGCCTGGCGAGGTATCATGCCCAGGTGGTTTCCGGACGACCAATCTATATCAAAGGCTTTTGTTGAAACGTCGAGACTTCTACTGGAAGGCAAAACTTACAAGGCCGTGCCGTATACCGAGCACTTGGGTAACAGCCAATTTTAGTTGAAGTATGAGCTTCTCAGTTTCCCCTTTCTTTGGGGGAGTGTCATGTCAAGACTTTCTTTCATGTGACGTGTTCAAAACATCACACCTTGAGATTTCGCTCTGTCATCGTTTGGAGCGGAGACGATAGCTAACTTCTCGGACCAGGAGCCGGGCGGGTCTAACAATGCTTCAACCTAAGGTCGCGCTGCGTGCAGCAGTGCTTCTGCTGGCTGCACAGGCACATGCCTTTACGTTCACTCCAAACCCCGGCATGGCAGGTTGGCTCAAGTTTCTCTGGCTGCACTTGATCTAGGACTGTTCATTGAAGTGTGTTTTGTCTCATTTTGTTCCTCAAACTGCCTCTATATTCTCCATACAAGACTGTCTACTTGCGAGATTGGTATTCAAAGTGAATTCTTCCTTGCTTATGTACATGCTCGAGTTATTTAGATGCTTCTGTGTTCAGCTCTCTTCAATTTTTAGCATCGTCTCTCTTTTCACTAACAGGTCCTAAGCAACGCCTAGGATTGTCACCGCTGCGCTCTGCTGTAGCGTCCATTCCGCCACCACCGGAGGCAGCTGTGGAGCCAGACCGCATGCCAACGTTGCCTCCCGATGCACTCATTCTGACGTCCTCGGACGAGGCCACCTGGCGGTTGGAAGTGAAGGAGTATAAGGCGTTGTCAGCCGACCCGGCGCAGCAGTCCTTCTTACCGCTGTTAGACAGCTTCAAGCTCAAGGTAGGAAAGACAAGGAGGGCGGTTTCTGATTCAATGCTGCACCAGTCACACTTTGACGGGCAATGTGGCTGTAGAACTCGAGCCCAACTACAGTGCTTTACTTAGCATCGATATGCCCTTCAAACATCCCTAGACTCCCTAAGTCTCGTATAAGTGTATGTCCTGACATACTGCCAGAGCCTACTTTTGACGCACTGTATACCTATGTATATATCAGGGCAAGTACTACCACGCGTTTGCGGCCAAAGGCACCCCCTTTGCCGACGCCAACTTCCAGGGCGCCATTTTGGCGAAAGACGACGGCAGCCCCCTGCCCCAAACCGTGGCCGACGCGGTGCGGATCTCCCTCATTAAGGACTTGCTGGAAGGCGTAGTGTGGTGCCACTTGCAGGTGAGAGTTGGCGCATATGTGTTTGTTGTTGTAGGGTAGGTGGGTAGGTGTCTGGCCCTATTATAGCCCAAAAGCTTTCTAGACTATAGCTTGGTAGCACCATTGTAGCGATGCGAAAACACTGCGGCGTACACCTAACCACTTCTTCTCCTTCTACTTCTCACGCTACCTCCCTCTCTCACACAGGGCGCCCCGCACTTGGCCCTGGACAGCGACACCTTGCGCATTTGGAACGAGCCGCCGCAGCCAGGGCGCCGCTTCGGGTTCTGGAAATTGGGCCTAGTGGGGCTCGGTGCTGGTGCCCAACTCGTGACGCGCGAAACGCCTTACCAGGTATTTACTCGCATGTCTACAAATAGCGTGCGTTACACGTTATATTCCTACCATCTAACTGTGTTTCTTTTCAGAAGCGCTCTTGTCCTTTTATAGCTATCCATAAAGACATCACATCTTCTTTTGCTGTTCGAGTCTACCTTGGCTATCGCTTTTATGCTTTTATGCATGCCGCACTCACTAATCTTCTTCCATATATATTCATTGTCACCATTCTTTCGGTTTTACCTCCCATCTCCTTCCACCCAATTTCAGGTGGGCAACGAATCGTGGGCCTTTAACCCGCCCGAGACTCTAGGTGGAGCTCTGCTCAAGGGCAATCTCCCCGGCCTCTACAGCTGGGACTCGTGGTCGTGTGGCGTGGCCTTGGCAGCGCTGTGCTTGAACAGCGGCGAGTCGCCTTTTGCCGCAGAAGCTGACGTCAGCAAGCTCACCTTCAGCACCCAGGTAATAATTGAACCCCCAGCGTGTTGCTTGCTTTGTATTAATGCGAACTGCTCGACGTTTCAATTTATACTCGTCCATGATTTATTGTGTTTTTTTTCGTTTTTGTAACGCAATAGAGCTTGCGATCTTATCAACACCAAAACTACATTTCTCTGTATGCTCATGCCCTGTCAATAGGCGGCGGTTGCGCGCAAGATCAAAGACGAGTTCAGTGATTTCAGCTCCTTCTTAACCACTTTGAACGACGCCAGCGGCGGCTTTTTGTTTCGCCACGGCTGGGTGGCTGAATGCTTGGTAGGGCTGCTGAAAACGGACCCGCAAAAGCGCCTCTCCGTGATTCAGGTAAAGGAATGGATGGAAACTCAAACATACAATGATGTAGGTAAACGGATGATTTGGCTCAGTCTCTGCTTTTGAACAGCAGATAAGTTTCCTTGTCTTTCCGCTTGTTATCAATTGACCCGGAAACAGGCCCGGGAAAAGATGAACGGCGCCCTTCTAGCGTCCAACCCGAACAAGGGCAAACAAAACGGTGCAGACAAGGCTGCTGCTAAGGGCGCCTCTGCTGCCAAGGGCGCCGGCGCAAGTAAAGCCAATGCCAAGCCACCCCAAGCCCCCCTGACGGTGGAAGAAACGGCCCAACTCCGCGCGGCGTTTACGGCCTTTGACACCGACGGGTCGGGCGAGATCGACGCCGAGGAGATCGTGGAGGCGTTGACTGCGGTGAAAGTGAAGGTGACGCCCGAGCAGGCGGCGCTCCTGATTGCAGACGTCGACGAAGATGGCAACGGTGAGAGCTAGAATGAAAGAAATTATTTAGGGAGTTTGTGGGTGAGGAAGAAAGCAGGCAGGGAAAGTAGGGAAAGAAAAGGTTGGCCGTTCAATTCGCACATTGATACAGAAGTTAGAATAAACGGTGGCTTCCTTGAAATCGTACTTTTCTTCGCTATCTTTGACCTTCTCCATTCTTAACATTGATTATGCGATGGCAGGCAAGTTGGACTTCACTGAGTTCATTGTGATGGCGCAAGACTTGGTCAAGCAAAAGGGCGGCAGCAGCGGCGGCGCCAACATCTCGGCCAATGCTGTCTTTGGGTCGCGGCTGGCGGCTTCGGAAGGCGAACCATTCCGCTCCTTGGAGTCGATCATTTCCATCGCAGACAAGGTTTTTTTAGTTTGACCTGTCAACAATTTTTTTTGTGTCCTTTTCCTCATCGCTATGTATGCAAACATTCTTATTCCTTAATCTTTTGTGACTGATTGATTGATTGATTGATGAATCGATTGATTGGTTTGATCGATTGCCACACAGGGCTTGTCGGAAGTGGTGATCCAAGAGCGCCCCACGGAAGACGGGGGCAACCTGAAAAACTACGGTGAAATCGTGGGCTTCCGCAACCGTGCCGACGGCGACCGGTGGGACGTTTTGGTGCCGGGCTTGAGCGACCAATTGCCGGTGGCGTCGCGCCACCGCTTGAGCACGGTGCTGGGGGTGATTCTCATCAAGGGCGGCAACCACAAGCTGGTGGTGGCCCTCGGAGGCGCGCGGCCCGATGCCGCAATGGTGATGGTGAGCGCGATAGTGGTGGTGGTGGTGTGCTGGTGGTGTGTAGATAGACAATAGGAAAGGAAACCTTCTCTTTTCAAATTGAATATATGTTTTGTGGCATTTTGGTTCGCATTGAGTTTGAAAGGTGTTTGGCAGTCTCTTGGAAATCCTTCTTTAGTCGCATACTTCTGTGTGAACATTTCTCATGTGCGCTTTATCAAACACTTTCTTCTTCCACTCAACACTACTCGACAGGCGGACATTGAAAGCTTCATGGCGACGTACGCAGCCTCGCACCCCAACGTGCGAAGCGGCGAGCGCGTGCGTTACCTGGAGCTCGAAGACCCGTTCGCGCGCACGGCGGGCTCGCTCGACGTCGAGGCCTTGCCGCTGGAGTCGTTTGCGGGGGACGATGTAGTAGCCGAAGGAAACACCGCCATTTCTCAGGCGTTCAAGAACGATTAGAGCAAAAAACTGAGAACTGACAAGCAGGGGGTCCTGTTTAGATGCCCTTTGCATCCGCAGGAGTAGGCGCACGGGCGTAATACGTACATGTGAAACGAGAAACATTGAAACAGGCCATCAGCGTTCCGCGTTAGGCGATAGTTTCTAGCTTCAGGGTACAAATACTCAACCTGGAATTTATTCCGTTCTTAAATTGATTTTTATTTATTTTCTTGGAGTTAAGGCAAATGATTAATGATTGCGATTACCCACAGACACCCGCACTCCTGGCATTAATGGCCGGTTGGATAGATATAGAAATCGGGATTTGGATTTCGCGAATGCGAATAGTGCGCCTCAGAAGCCCACAAGCGCAATCCCAATAAGAGAAAGTCGCCACGGCGGCGATATCCACAGTTCCCTATGAGTTATATAAACACGTGCCCAACAATTCAAGCAGTGGCAGCTTCCACGGCAGGAGCAGCCGCGGCTTCCGGCCGAGTGCCGGTGGTCATTTTCACGCCCACCAGTTTCTCTTCACCGCTGACTTTGACGACTTCGCACCACACGTTGGGGCCAAAGAACACGTCCATCTTGGCCACGCGGGCCTGTTGAAAGAGAGAAAGATAAAAACGAGTCGTTCACAACAAGGGACAGTCAAGGAAAATTGTTTGTGCAGCCAAAAAGAAAAAAAAGCAGAGATTGCTGAGCACACATTACATCAAACCTACCTACGTAAGCCTGGAAGAACAGTCAAACTCTTCAGTTTTTACTTACAGTAGAAGTTGAAGAAAAATAAGGCGTATCATCATAAACCAAAACGAGCAAAAACATGGCGCTCACCTCTTCAGCCCAGATTCGGAAAGGAGTGTCGAGTGACTGAAAGACGGGCATAATGGCCACCTCGCCACCATCGGCCTCAAAGTACTCGATGTACCTGATTACAGAGAGGGCGGGGCGACGACATGATCAAATAAGTTACAGTGTATAGAGGACTATTTTAACATTAAAAAATCAGAGTGTAACCGCATGTAAAGCTTTAAAAGTAGTTCTCAAGGGCAAATAATACAAAAACAGAAAGAAAGTGATGAACAATCGGAAGGCTACAGTACTACTACGCACTTGAGCTGAGGGTAGGCCTTCTGAGGCAGCACCAGGCCCAGAGCTTTGACGGTCGTGTCCAAGTGGGCCTCGTCACCGTACCTAGAAGGAAAGCATACAAGCACACACAAATAGCACGAGGTATCGATGCAAGAATGAGCTTAAACCTTTTGTAGGTGTGCGGGTGATTCAGATTTAGAAGGCATGTAAATGGCTTCGTTATGCCCTCGAGATCTCTCGGTTCTACCAAACACTCTTTCCATCCCTATAGCACGCAGGTACATTTTTATTCTTACCGATGGCGAGTGGTGTCTTTCACAATTTTCTTCATGGTTTCTGTGCCTTTGGCTTCAAACAAGGCTTCGGTTTTGTCCGTCGATTTCACTCCCGCCTGCCGCGCACACGTAAAACGAACAAACCAACCAACAAAATTGTGTAAAGCCACTACGTACCATTTCAATTATTGCAGATACACAGCTCGAATGGAGTCATCCGCAAAAAAAACTTGAAATGTTCTAAGAATATCTGCACGAAAAAAGTTATCAACTCACTGCATAGTTAGAAAAATAGTTGTTTTGTAAGTTCGAAGGCGCGCTCGAACCAGGGAACTCACCGGCGCGAGTTCAGCGTACTGCAATGAGCAGCCAATGAGGGTGATGGGAATGCCGTAAATGAAACCCAGGGACGAAAGGCCGGCGCCACCGTCCTGGAAAAAGTACTCGGCGAAGGACACCTATGGAAGCGGAAGGTGGTAGTTCCACGATTAGACGAGGCCAAACAGACAGTTCGGAAACAAAAATACGGGATTGTCTTAATCACGGAAGGTGGTAGTTCCATGATTGGAAGAGATCAAACTCATAGCTCGGAAACAAGAAGACCGAACGCAAGAAATATACTGCACCACTTTTTCACTATTCTCTACAACCTAAGCTGAAAGTCTTTACGTTTAGTTCCTGGAGAATATGTCACCATACCGTCGTGAGAGTGAGGCCAACGCCGAGGAAAGCTTTAGCTAAAGAAAAGCCGCGAATTTCAATACCAGCCTGAGCACATGCGAGCAAGGAAAAATGAGATCAAATATAAGAAAACCGCGTAATAAATGTGATTTCGTGTAGTCATCCAATAGAAGCTAAGTGAGGGTAAGTCACCTAGCTACGATTTAAGTAGTAGTGTGTTCTCGGAGATGTCACTGCTCACCTCGCCCGCGGAGTTGAACCCGCCCGGCGAGACAGGCGCGCCAATACTGCGGTCGTCTTCCATTGAGAAAATGCGAGTGTTTGGCGTGGAGCGAGTGCTTCGTGTGACGGTAGGTCTGCGAATAAGCAGTGCAGCATGGTATTGACGAAGGTTAAGTAAGTCAGATGATGTGTTGAGTAGTTCCTGAATTTAACTCAAACAACTTCGAACTACTCAGTCATAAGTACTCACCGCACAAGCGCTGAGTGTGGTGCCCATCCGAGCGCGGCACCGGCCGAAAGGAGTACGAGGGAAGCGGCGTATTGTGGCATCCTAATGATAATGAGGTGGTAAGCTTTGATACGACACGAAATCGACGTTCGTTTTTAGTCACACAGATGTGACGTCAGATTGCACTTTCTTCTCAAAACAGACCCAAAGAAACCTCCCATTTTCTCCCAACTGTTACTGCAGCATTTTGGACTTTCAATCTTTCTTGTTTCCTTCATTCTTTCTTTCTCTTCCAGCTTCGTTCTCGTCGGCAGGTCTACTTACTACCGCATTGTTTCTTTGTCTTGAGGGCTCTAGTAACGAAGCCAAGCGATCGCACTGCCATGGTTTTCTTGTTATCAATATTACATGAAAAGACAAACGCATGGATAGACCACTTCTTACCAGGATGGACACTAGAGTCCGCGCTAGCATTCATCTTTGTCGGTTGGAGCGTCAAAGTATTAAGGAGGATGATGCGTCGGCGTGGTATGATCGGACCAAACGCGCCGTGGCGCCGAGGAAGAGCAAAAGTTATCGGGATTCCTGATAGATATAAGCGCAACTGAAGTGGCAATGATCAATGATGATGA
>Ga0307930_1002045_pt1 | contig 15608 bp, 20 predicted proteins | sample OrgLakmetageno46_FD_203161 | JGI IMG/M metagenome (GOLD analysis project Ga0307930, IMG submission 203161) | Saline water microbial communities from Organic Lake, Antarctica - #46 | ecosystem: Environmental > Aquatic > Non-marine Saline and Alkaline > Saline | place: Antarctica: Organic Lake...
GCCATGTCACCGGCCCCAGTGAGAGCGGCTCCCACGACTGCTGCTCCCACGACGACATTGATGACGCACCTAAAGAGGCGGCTGAAGAGACCTGGTTCAGGCTGCGGCCGGTGTGAAGGTCGTAGTGAGACCTTCGACCCAGTCCTCCCTGTAAAGACGACTGCACGGGGCGCATACCAACCACAGTTTGGCGCTCCATTTCACTCGCGCTTGAGGCGGCAGCTCGAACCGTGGCTGCCTGCTGGGCGCGGCGACCATCTCTCAGGGTGGGTGGTGCTGCTAGCTCCATCCTTGCGGCGTGCCTCTCGTGATGTTGCCTTTCCAACAGCAAATTGTCAAGCAAGGCCACGAAGCTCAAGGTCTTGGAGAGCACTGCATCGGATTCGGCGCTCACTGTAAAGGCCAAGGTAGGAGCTCCATTTCCCCCCGTATTTCCTTTTCCTTTGCCTCCTCTGCTTAGATTACCGCCTCCATGCCCATCTTCTCCCTCTTGAGCCCCCTCCACCCCTGCGAGTTGAAAGATTTGAGCCCCAAGTCGAGCCAAATCTGCCACTGTTTCGACACCCCCAAGGGCTAATCGCTCGACCAATGGGCCAGCCAGAGCCACCGCTGAGGACCACACAGACGCCAGTAACTTGTGCTTCATTTGCATCTGCTCTGCTGCTGCTGTTTGCTCTGAGAGGGAAATATTGTTCCCTTCTTTTCCTCCTGCTGTTGTTCCTCTGGCTGTTGCAGCGGCCGGTTCTCCCCCTCCCTCGTCTGCTGCAGCTGCTTTTGGCCCGTGGCCAAGGCCATTTCTTCGCCAGGACCCTACCGGCGAGAGCACAGCCAGGGCTGCATGGAGCACCAAAGCTTGGAATGCTTCGTCTAAGTCCTTGGCACAGCTCACGCCTCCGAAACCACCGCTGCTGCTGCTGCCGCTGGTGTGATGGTCCCTATTGTTGGCGCGCGCGCGCTCGGCGGTGGCGGAAGTGTTGCTCTGATGGCGCACGGTGAATGGGTGCAAGCAGTGGGGGCATTGTTTGGGGGGATTGCGAGGAAATCCTGCAGACCAGTCCACCACCCCGTGTCCCTCCCCTGTAGGGTGCGTGGCCATCTGGTAGCAACCCGGGCACAACTCCCACTCGTGCAGCCAGCGCCAGAAGGGGGCTTCTACGGATGACGCACCAGTTCCACTCATTCGGCTAGAAGCATTACCCTTTAATTGGTTATTGGAATCGATGCCTCCTGCGTCTGCCTCGCCGAGAATGGGCAAGTTATGCTTCGGGAGATGGGCTTGTCGGGTGCCCAGAACACGATCCACGAAAGCCCTCAAGAGCTGCTTTTCTTCGAGTTCATTTTGAGTCGCCAGTTTCGCAGCCTCTGCACTGCTGCACGCGTCAAAGAACGCCCCACACTCGCCCAGAAATTGCCACAACGGTAAAGTCAAGCACCGGTGGACCCTCCGGTCTTCGTCTCGCGCGGCCTTGTCTTTCGCTGCTAAGACCTCAGCTTCGTCGCCTCGCCCGCTGCCCACTTTGATCTTGGGCTTGCCCGTGTATGGGCGCAGCAGTCTTGGTGGGCCTGATTGAGTGACAGATGGTAATGGGGCTGCGGAAGATGATGGATGGTCCATTCCGTTTTCTTCCAATGCGGTTCCCTTTGTCTTGTCGGAGTGCATATTTTCTCCGGGTATTAAGGCAGTGTCGTTAATCGTCGTAGTGATCTTGTCTTCACTTGCGTCACCAACGCTCCGATCACCACCACCTATGCTGCTCATCACAGTGCTCGAATCTTCAACTAGTGATCCGTCGCCACCAATACTACTACCAGGAGAAGTCGGCCGGCGCGGCGATGCTTCACTGACAACGTTCTTCACGCTCTTGTGGCTTTCAACTCTTTTCACTTCACCGCTGCGCACACCAGTGACCGAATTCGTCGCACTGCGGTTGCCGTCATCGTCTATTGGTACAGGCGCTGGCGGCACTTGTACCCGAGCATGCAGCTCCGACGAGGCCAAGAGATGAACGAGCGCAGGGTGCAGAGGTGAGCCTTCAACGCGCACGCCTGTGAGCCGCCACATGCGCCTTTCTGCTTTCTTGAACGCAGCTGCTTCGACTCCTTTGTCAAGTGCTGGTTGAGCAGAAGTGGCACCACCGAGGCCGGTGTTTCTTATCCAATCAGCATCTTCATCGGGATTATCGTGGCCCATAAGCCGAAGAGCCACAGCTGCGGCTACCGTGATGGGGTCCTGGTCTTTTACATGGAGGGATCGATGGACCTCGCATATTGGGTCTGCAACACACATTTCGTGGTGCAGAGCCGCTAACAAGTGGGCCCAGTCCCATTTGGACACTTTGTACTTGGCCAAGACCGAGGTCAGCCGAGGCCCCGTGTCGCGAAGTACCGACGCCCTCGTCTGACGCTTCAATTGCAAACGGCGCCACAGCATACCTTCGATGTACCCGATGCGCCGCTTGAGGACGGCAAATTCAACCGCCCGCCTTCTCGCTCCCATTTCCGCGCTGAACGCGTGCCAGCTGGTGAAGATTTTCATCAAAGTGCGTCGCGCGGCCGCTACGGTGCGCTTCACGATGTCGGTGTATTGGTCCTTTTTGGATGCTCTCAACTCGTTCAAAATGGTAGCACCTTTTGTGCGCCAATGTTTACGCACCACCTAAAGAGGAGTGCTAGTGTGAAAAAAATCGGAAAAGAAATCTCCAAGAAATAATGCGGTCTACCCAGCGCAAAGACCCGGATATAATATTCGCAAATATCACACGCTCAATCTCATTGATGAAACTATCCTTTGTCTCTTCGCAAATATCACATTCGTCAACTTACCATGCCTCCAACGAGGTCGTAAAACCATTTCTGTTCTTGTTTGGCCACTGCGTAGTTGCGGAACCGCCGCTGGAACATGACGATGCCAATTTCCGTCCTTTTCGCTTGCTGGATGCGTTTCTCGTTGTGCAATGCTTCGGCTTTTGCCAGAGATCTAATTTAATGCAACAACGAGACCAACAGAGCATGAGTGTGTAGTCATAAAGACAAGAGAGCAAAACATTGCAATGTGGAAACAAATAGAAGAATGACAAAAGAAATGGCGAAACACAAGGGCGATGATTTTCTTTCAACCTTTTCTAATATAGTACGTATCTTTACCTATTCCGGCGCAGGGCTTGGGCCATCATGGCACGCCGCTGCAGGAAGGTTAACGCGCCACCACCCTGTACCCGCTGCTTGGGCAAGGCGCCCCGCCTCCTCAGTAGGGTCGCATGGGCCTGCCTCAGGAACCGTTGGCAGATGCAGGCCGCGTTATACGCCGTCGACGCCTCTACCACCGCTCGCTCCTTCGCGAGCACCCTGCCCTCTTCCAGCAAAGCGCTGGAAAGCCCGAAATCGGGATCATTCATCCTCATCATCCTTGCGCCCTCGTCCATACCGTCATTACGGTAGCCCGGTAACGACCGAGGACTCCCCTGGCCATCCTCTGATGCCTTGTCTTCTTCTCCGCTGCTAATGTCTTCCGAATCACTGTCGTCATGTTGGCCTTGATCGGGGCGGCTTCCTGGAAAGTGCGGGCTCATCGGCCGAGCGTTGCTGTTGCTCCAACCATTTATGGTCACGTCGTTACTTCCACTGTCACCTCGACTGCGACTACGGCTCGTGCCTCGACTACGGCCTCGACTACGGCTGCGGCCACGACTGCGGCCACGGCTGCGAGCTTCTTCCCGCGATTGGTTCACTCGCTCTCGCCAGTCCTCCTCGAGTGGCTTCAGTCTCCGCCCCGCGGCCTCAAAGTTGGCTTGCTTCGCCGACAAGAGCCTGATGGCCCGGGCGTTTTCGCCCAACTGGTGGTTGTCGAAGGCTCGATTCGCAGCGTCTCCGCCCGCCGCTTGGGCAGTGGCATTCACCACTTCCATCGCCGCCATCGCGAAGCCACCGCCCTCTTTCGCGGTCATGGGATTGGCTAAGCTCGCTCGCGTGTCCGCCGTACGGTAGGCATAACCCTTCCACAGCGCTTGAATGAAGATTGCGGCCCGGCGTTCCAAGTAAGCGGACCGAGGGCTCGACCCAACGGTGCCCTCCACCGCCCTGGTGTAAGGGAAAAAGAGAAGAGGAGAGATGGAAAAGATGCAAGGAGAGAATACAAGCGTTGTAACAGACAGCACGAATGTAAAAAAAAAGGAAAAGAAGATGCATGCAATCCCAGGAAACTAAGCTCCTTGACGCCAAAGGAAAGGCCCCACAAGATTGACTGTGGAGCCTTTTTCAGAATGCAAATGGCCTGGAACGATACCAAGACCACAGACACATTTCCATCCACTTCCACATGCACTCTTACCAGTCCCAGCCTTCCGCAGCATCATTGTCATGGTGCTTGACCATGCCCTCACTGCTTCCTTCTTCGAAGTGTGACCCGTCTTGACTGCCACTGGGTGACCAAGGCAAAGGAGGTAACGCTAGGCTGCTCTCGTGATCATGATATCGATAATGAGGGTCAGGCGTGTCGGTGTGGCGACTCTTCAGTTGTATTCGCGCTTCCTCGAGATTCGAAGCAAGTTGGTCCTTGTGGTCGGCTTTTTGTTTGAAGATTTCGATGCGACGAAGCATGTCAGCGCGGATCTTTTGGCCGTTGTTGACCTTGAGAGAAAGAAAAAAGGAAGAAATATAAAGAGAGAGAACATGACATGTGTCAGTCAAGGCGCCGAATACGCAAACGAACCCTTTTTGACATGTTTGTAGAGCCAACCTGTGCAGCACTCAAGCAGCTGTAGCCGGAAAAAGTGTGCGCTTATTTCCTCTTTTGAACACTCACCTCCGAAGTGATGGGCCTGGCAAGCCGCACCGAACCGCTCCCCATTTGCGCGTCTTGAATCAACTGAAGCGTTTCTTTGCCCAGGGCCGTGGTCACATCTGGCGCTGGCCCTAGGGCGCCCGTATCGTCCGCCGCTCTGTGGAATCATAGGGTGGGGGTGTAACAGTACGAGCGAAAAGGTAGTCGGATAATAGCTTCATACGTAAGGCATGTTCCCTTAATTACTAAATAGGAATGAAGGACAAAGTACTCACTGAATCTGAGCCTTTTTAAACGCTTCGTAAGACGCGAGCAAGCTGTCTTTGTTGAGGCGTTCTGCCCTTAAGCGCCGCTTGTCTGCTACCACTTTGCGGGCTCGGGCAATGCGTGCGAGTTCTTGGGTCTGTAGCGCCTGCTCTCGTCGGAAGCTTTTTTCGCGATTGCGCATGTCCCGCATCATAAACCTGCGCATTTGCGAGACAAATACTTCAAATTGAGCCACTTCACAGACGCAAAAGATCGAGTCGAAACATGTTGACTAGAAGACCACTTCAAGGCTAATAAGCGCCGCGTACCGATCAACTGCAGTGATTTGAATCTCGTCGCCATAGAGCTGATTGACGGGGGTAGCTAAAGCATTAGCGCTAGTCGCAGAATCGGGGTCATCGTATATGGTGCTTTTGACGGCGCCCCACATCGTTTCTGCAGCTGCAGCTGTCTCACGGTCCTGGGTGCATGCAGAAGCTACGCGCGGCAAGGTCGAGTCGGGCGGCGGCCACACCACTGAGCCCTGCCACAGCCGAGTTCGCGTAGGGTCTAACACTGATATCGTCTCCTTTTGTATGACTGCAGGAAGTCCTTTGGTGCCCGACATGGTGATATTATTTGTCTTTACTTTTGTGGCACTACTGCTGGATTGTCCTTCAGAGCTACTGCTCAAGGCAGCTAAGTAATCTACTTTAGAGCAGCTACAGCTTAGTGAGCATCTATTTACATCGCGCACCACTCCATTCCAGCCGACTCTAGCCTGTCCAGTCTAACGAGGAAGTCGGCGCGCTACATTTTCCGGCACATTTTACAGCGGTCACAAATCACTTTCCCCCCCTGTACCTTTCTCGTTTTCACCAAGTCAGAAAATCGAACAGTAGCCACACGCCACACGAAGCGACGAAGCGTACAGATCTGTAGGATCTGAGATCTGAGGACTGAGGAGGAAGTCACTCCGCTTATTACTAGCCCCTTGCTGCGTGGCTCTCTACCTTGTATTGCGACGAGAACGGACCTTAATAATAGAGCCACTTCAACGCTGCAACCTATTATGTCTTCTTCGTCTTCCTCTTCTTCGCTTAGTGCAGCCGAAAGCGCATCACCGGAACCTGCCCCGACTATCTCTGCTCAAGACTCCCTTTACTCAGTGAATGAGACCAAGGTAAGCTGTGAAGTATGTTTAAGATTGGTCAATTCTATTTAATACTTCTATGAGGTTATCCTCACATGTGCGTTTAACTGACACATGACGAACTCTATTTCGTGTGCGTTCTTTGCTTTTCTGTAATCTAGCTCGGGGCTCTACGGGCGCAGAAACCTTGGGTGGGCGAGTGAGTACCTTCTCCTACACATAAGCAATCTTTCTGAACCTTCAGTTCCTACTTCCGCGCATTCTATTATGTTCAAACGAGAACCTAGAGCCCATTTCATAGTTACTATTACTAGTATGCTTTATCTAATTCTTGTGCTCTCCCTTCTTCTTGAACGCACCCAGCCCTAAATTCATCAAGAAAGTGAAGATCGGCCCGAGCGCAGCGATGAAAATGGTGTGAGATAGACATCAATTAAAAAAAAATTGTTATTTCGATTCATATTCTTTGCGTTGACGCGCTGCAGATGTTTTGGGCATCTTCATTCATTGCCCTGTCCCATGTTACACTAGTGTCTTCTAGCTAGGGTGGAGATGATTGACTATCTCTTCCCTGGTGACATGACAGAGCACTACTCTTCAGCACATGCGCACTTATTGCCTTGATTCTTCGTGGTTGTTCTTCTACAGCTGCAACACACATATTCGGGCGTGGAGAAGGGCATCAAAGCAGGGAGCAAGCCAATTGAAGTGATGGGGCTATTGCTGGGTCGACCCAACACCGAAGAAGGAGGGTGCCTCGTGGTCACCGATGCCTTTCCCCTGCCGATCGAAGGCTTCGAGACTCGGGTGATTGCGGACGACCAAGATGTGGTCAACTACATGATCTCACTCGGAGAGGTGAGATGTGGTATCACATAGTCACGCACCACGACAGGCTTGCATGCCTTTGTATGGCCGAATAACTTATTTACTTTGAAGACGTGTGGCTTTCACTGTCCTTTTCAGCGCCCGACCATATGCATAGTTGTCCTCTTCCTTCTTCTCATTTTTCTTGCCTATCTCTTCTCTTCCACACCCACGCAGACCATCGAGGAGTCTCGCAAGGAGCGGTTCATGGGGTGGTACCACAGCCACCCTTTCGACGTGGACGAGCAGCACTCCCACTGCTACTTGAGCAACACCGACCTGAGCACCCAGCTCCAGTGGCAACGGGCAGAGGACCCCCACGGTAAATGTCATGAGGGAAGGGGGAACAAATACACAAGAAGGTTTATTTCGATTGACGCTGGTCGCAGGACGCAACCTTACTTGTGCGTATTGCGTAGGCTAGCAGTGCAAGCGTGTGTTCTGTGTTGTACTCTTTCTTTGTTTTTTGCTCGCTCCTCTTTTCTACTCAACTTTTTCTTCCTGTTCCTTTTTTGGTTTACCAACAGGCAACCCGTGGTTGGCAATCGTGGTGGACCCTCTGCGCTCCCTCGCCAAAAGCCATCCGGAACTGGGGGCCTTCCGAGCTTACCCCCCCGAATTCACCGCACCCCCGAACGAGTGCCCCGACGGGAAGGTGGTCACCGACGACACCACCCGCGTCGAGCACTGGGGCGCGTGTTGGAACCGCTACTACCAGCTAGAGGTGGAGTACTTCATGAGCTCCCAGGCCAAGGCGGTGATTGGGATCTTGTCGAAAAACTACTTGTGGATGCGCACCCTAGGGTCCACGCCAGGCAACGAGCGCGAGAACCGGGAGCGGTTCAGGTGGGCGGAAAAGAGAGGAGTTTTACATCTTACGCACCGTGTTTGAATGCTTTTAATGCTCTGCCAGCTTAACGCAGATATCTGAGACAATCTAGGGAGAGACATTTTTTTAATTCTGCGCATCACCTTTTCTTTTTTCCTTTTCTCTATGCTTCCTTCTCTCTTTTATTGATACTTGTCATCTAGCGAGCGCATCAAAGAGCAAGTGAGCTCCAAGCTCGAGACCGCTGACGCTGCTCTAGGCGCGAGCGCGCGCAGCGGAGGCTTTGGAGTCATGGTGGGCGCTGGTGGTGGCAAGGACAGCAACAACGAGTCCGCGCTCATGAAGCCAGCCAATGCTGCAGTGGGCTTAGCGGTCGAAGGCTGCGAAGGGCAAATGACGCAAATCGCGAAAATGGCCCTCTTTGGGTCTGTGCTCAAGGAAGGAATTTAGGGCTCAACATAAAAGTAAGGAAGAAACCGCGCCTATTTCTTACAAACGTGTGGATCTATCGCCATGTTATTGTTATTTGTTAGATGAATGATGCAAGTAAGAAGGGCGGGGTGGCGTGGTTGTAATTTAAATTATCGCCAATTGAGATCCGAGATCCAATACAAAAGAATTGAGATAAAGAGGCAAGGGGCCGAGTTTTTGTTTCCGTTTTTCCTGTAATTTTTCAATATACCCGTTTCATTAATAGATAATAAATAAACATTCATAACGAATCTATGATCATGATCTAGATGCTAGATGGATTATGGAGGTTTTTGAATATACATACAGCACCAACTTAGAACTCAATGCGTAAACCAACGAGCAACGAGCAACAGACCAAGAGGGGCGCGGAGAACAGAATTATTGCGATAAGAAAAGGATCATGATCATTTCAACGCCAAATGTAGCATTTAGATCTAGGGACCAAACAGATGGGGCATAAAGCATTTCCTTTAAATGTACTTCCACACAAATAAGGCACAAGGCACTGCGCAGATTTAAACATGTAACTAAGCACTGCTGGATCGAGTAGCACAGTTCAACCTCTCCAACGCATACTCCTTTCTCCATTTTCTATCGCATGCTGCTGTGCACGTCGTATTTGAGGCTAAAGTCTTCACCGGGAGGCGGCGGCGGCGCATCACTAGCAGCAGCACTGCCGCCTTGGTTCGCAGCTGCGTTGGCCCGAAGAGCTTCCAAATCGATCGGTGTGCCTTTGAGGGCTAAGCAACGCGCCGCTTCGGTGAGCACCTGTGACATTCCAAAGAATGCAAGAGGAAACATGGGCGCAACGGTGAGATATTTGGCCAAAGAATGAGAAGAACAAACAGATACCCTCGCGCGTGGTGAGAAATGCTCTTGCGTGCTCGTTTCCTCTTTTTCTCCTACTTCTCTTTTGCTCTAAAACGCACGCGTGCACTTTCCTCGTGTATCAACCTACCAATTTTGCGGCGTTGGCGCCCGCATCCTGGGCTTCTCCTCGCAGCAGCTCCCCCAAACTCGAGACCTTTTGCCTCAAGCCGTCCGCTTCCGGGCCCATCACCGCTCTAATGTAGTGTTTATGGAGGCAACAAACACACAAGCAACGACCGGCATGTTGCAGTGAAGAAACAAAAGAGTGAATAGGGAAATACTATTCCTCTTCGAAACAAGAAGAAGAGATTCACATCGCATGAACCAATTTTTACAGCATTTCAAACGAGTTTTCTCACCGGATGTCTTTGGCCAGGGATTTGCCACTCTTGTGGCTGGCGGCAGGCTGCGACAGCTTCCCCACCCCCCTTTTCTCCACCACGCTGCCCCAGTAGGCCTGGGAGCTGTCGTCGGGCTTTACAGGGGACACTACCACCGGGCACCCTGCAGTCAAGGCTGCATGCACCGTGCCGCCGCCGCCGTGGCAGACCACCGCACTGGCGCGAGCGAAGAGCCAATCATGGGGCACTTCACCGTCGAAGAGAGCCACCTTTTTTGACGGTGAAGTAAGAGGAGGAAGGGGAGGTTGATGAGATGGGAATGGGGGCTGATGAGATGGGAATCGCAAGATGCATATCTCGGGCTTACTGCGAAGGAGAATGCAAGGGTCTGCTTTTGAGAGTATTTAGATGAGATATCAGCAATCTAACCACCAAACAACTACAACCTAGCTTCATCCCCAGACTACTACAGAGGAAAAAGAGTGTGAGTCAACTCACCGTGGGGTCTGCAAGAAGCATAGCTTGCGTGGGCGCATCCAATAAAGCTACGCCGCGACCACCGTCAGGATCGGACGCCGCCCCTTTGGTGCACACAATGGCCCCCATGCTGATTTCGCAAGCAGCGCGCACGCACGCCGACAACAGGCGCTTCTGGTCCCCCGCGGGCACTAGGGCGAGGTAAGACCCGAAGCAGAACACCACCGGCCGACTGCTCGACGCTTCACCGCTTCGACCGAGGCCCAGAGGGGCTACCAGCTCGACCGGTGGCTCCCAGTTAGGCGGTAAAGGAGGGCGGCTGCCTTCAATCAGATTGCCCACCACATGCACCTAGATACGAGAGATCGGAGGTCATGAACTATGACGAGTTGAGCTGGCATGTTCATAGAATACGATAAACACACCAAAAAATGATCAAACCAATTCATTTATCTCCCTCCCAACTAGCCAGTGCCTCTGTTCATCATCATCATCATTATTGCCACCTTCTCTGGGTCCCAGTCGGAAGGAGGTGGGCACAGGGCCGGGCTGTATGCCATCACGGTCAGAGGCGGCTCTAGCGTCGCGTAAGGGCTCTCTTCAACCGGAGTCATACCCCAATCCTCGCGCTTTTGGTCCACCTATACATTTGCGTGCATGCCAGCGAAACGGTTGAAGGAAAGGAGTGCACATCGAGCAACATTCTTAGTCAATCCCAAATATCTGAATCATTACGGTCATACGATAGACCGAAATGATGCCAAAGTCTTTAACAACGTAAAACCATACACATGCACATACCGCATCCTTGTAAATCAGCTCGTACACGGTTTTGTAGGCGAGCCCCCACTTCCATTTGGCGGCAAAGGAGAAGTAAGTGTGGCCGTCTCCAAAGCCTACCGGTGGGGCGTGCTGAGTCGTAGTGGCAAAAGGCATGAGATGCCACCATACCACAGGCACTTCTGATCCACCGGCCTTCTCTAGGGCCGTGTAACTCACAAAGATGGGGATCGTGAAGAGCACCTGGTATGATGATTGAAGTTTAAACAATGTTAGACGCACACACTCGTGGGCTGAAGATGATACAAAAAGAAGCTCGCAGAATAGATCTTCAGTATCTTCATCTTCATTCATGATATAACAGCGTGTCAACATTGATGACTGAAGCGATCCAAGTATAGAGATAATACGTATACGTGCCACATCAAAATGATCTTAGAGTAATTATTTTAAAGCTAGCATTTACCACTATGGTAGGCTGAAAGACATTGTAAGCGCGCATAAGCTTGTCCATCCAGCTTGTGACCAGCGGTGCCATAAATCGCCGCGCGGCACCAAATTTCGACCACGTTCCCGCTTGAGATAGTTCTTGCCCCTCGGGTGATTCGAGCAAAGCTTCGTCAAGGGCATCGCCCAAGTCAAAGAATTGCAGCGGCGGCTGAGGGGCTTCAAACAATGAGTTCGCGAGGGCCCCCTCGGCAGAATCAGAACCTTCCACATCCATTCGAAAACTGCTGTGCGTGGCGATGCCTACACCATGCGCACCCTGTGTCATCAGCGCCCTCGCCAACGCAACCGCGGGCAAGACATCGCCCTTAGTGCCGGTTGTCACGATCAACACCTTCATTTTTTGGAGAACGAAGCGTACGGGCGGGGAGACTACGCTTTCAACAAACCTCTTTGATTGGTGCGTATAACAAGTTACCGTGATGATATAAGCCGTAAGTAGGGTCATATATACATAGGCAATCTAGGTCCTATATACCAAGCGCGTTGTAAATTGCTTCTATTAGGTTGGCACGAACTCTCATTCTTTGTCCAATAGGTGTCCGGTTTGTCCGGTTTTACGGATCTCAATTCGGTGGGCATTCCTCGAACTCGAACTAATACAAACCCAAATGACACAGAAGCCAATGCTGCGGGCAGAAGTGTACGCGCGTGCGTTGCGCGCAAGTCAAAATCGTAAAGAGGATGGTGTGTAGAGGGCAGGAAGCATAATACTTCCACCCCCTTCTAAAGTGGAAACTGTTCATGAAATAATTTTGAAACCGGACTTAAGTCGTTTCTGCGTCTGTTTCTGCATTGAAGAGAGCGCGCGGTTGTTCAGTCTCTTGAGCACGCCGCGCCAGGAAGCTCCGCTTCTCCTCTGGTGTCACTCTAGTGTCGCACCGAGGTGGCCGCAGCTGCGGTTTTCAGCTCTCAACAGCACGTTCAATATTCAGCAGCCTCCTGAATAATTACAGCAAGTAAACTCTGGGATCTGTGAGCCTCTTTCGTGAATGCTTACTGCCCTGTGAGTAAATGGATGTCATTCGGAAACCTGGAGAGCACCCGTTTGCAACGTTTGTAGCGCTTAACCCCGTAGGAGCGTAAGAGTCGAACAGTCGAATGCTGTCCCTCTGTAGCTCTGTGGAGCGGAACGCTATGAGCCAATCATTGACCAAGGTTTGGTGTTTGAACTTCGGACTGCTGCGGATTTGCATGATGTGTCCCAAACCAACGAGAAAACTGCCTCCCGCCCAAAGTGACGTTGTGACGTTTGAGCTCGCGGTCTCGCGGTCTCAAAATGCCTCGGCGCCCTCGCCTCGCTGCTTTTGTTGCGGCTTGCGCCGTCTCTACTCGCGGGCTTGCCTTGACGCCGGCATCACTTAAAGCGGTACCTGCTACAAGCGCGCTGCAAGCAACCGCGGTGCCCTTAGAGACTGAGGGCGAATCTACCTTGACGAGCGATGCAGACGGTTCCTCGACGAAAAAACGGCCACGGCTGATGGATGTTTGGCGTGAAATGGACAGAACCAAGCTGGTCCCGAAGCGCATTGGTTTGATGGTGGAGCCAACTCCTTTCACTCACGTGAGCGGGTACAGCAATCGGTTCAACGAAATGCTCAAGCACTTGAAGTCCACAGGCGACAACGTCGAGATCGTGGTGCCAGATAACTCAAAGGAAGCCCCCGCATCTGCACACGGTTTTAAAGTAAACAACATTCCGGGTTTTAAATTTGCGATGTACCCGCTCATTACACTCGGTAAGACTTCATTTCATTCATTTAATTTTTGCCGCGTAGCTTCCTCGCTGTGTATGTACTTGTTGTGGCTATCGCTGCCCTGAAATCGCTCTCGCCCTTTCTCTTGCGACAGCGCTGGATACGCGGATGCGGGCGTTGTACGCGATGAAGAATTTCAAACCTGATCTCCTGCATGTGACTACGCCCTCATTCCTAGTCTTTCCTGGCATTCTTGTGGCGAGAATTCTCGGAATTCCTCTCGTCCTGAGCTACCACACTCATCTTCCGGTACAATTAAAAATACCCCTTGTTTCAAATGCACTCAATTCAGAGATTAATCACGTTTGCTATACCTCTTTCCTCGATTTTCTTTCTGAGCTCACTTGCTATCCCATGAAATGTGACCATTTTAATGCATTATTAAGGTGCCTCTCTCCTTCACTTACCTAACCCATCTCTCCTCTCGTCGTACCATCATGGCCTCGCCAGGTGTATGCGCGAAACTACGGCAAAGCGTCGCCTTTTTGGAGCATTTTCGGGTCGAGTTTCTGCGAAGAGTTTTCGTGGAAAGTGATTCGCATCGTGCACTCGATGGCGGACCTTGTGCTGGTGACATCCCCGCAGCTCAAGGAGGAGTTCGAGGCCAACGGTATTAACCGTGTCGCGGTGTGGCGCAAGGGCATTGACACCGTGCGCTTCAGCCCAACCTTCAAGACCCAAGCCATGCGCGACCAGCTGGGCGGTGGTCCCGCTCCTTTACCAGGTGCGCAGCCGGAGTCCCCTCTGATGATATATGTCGGTCGCCTGGCAGTCGAGAAGCGCTTGCAGGACCTGCTGCCAGTGCTGGTGGCTCACCCGACGGCGCGGCTAGCTCTGGTGGGCACCGGCCCCGCAAAGGAGGAACTGGAAGAGATGTTCAAAGAGGCGGGCATGGGCGACCGGGTGACTTTCACGGGCCAATTGAGCGGGGATGCTTTGAGCTCAGCGTTTGCGAGCGCCGACTGCTTTGTGATGCCGTCGGATTCCGAGACCTTGGGGTTCGTGGTGCTTGAGGCCATGGCGAGTGGAGTGCCCGTGGTGGGCGCTAGAGCCGGTGGCATTCCTGGCCTCATCCAAGACGGTAGCTTTACATGAAGAACATTAAACTTTCGCGGCAAAAGGGCCCTATTGCTATTGTTACGTTGTGCACTGAACCCACTACAAACAGATAACATTTGCTTTGGTCTACAACAAGCCGATTTATGTAGGCGAAATTGGTGTGTTCCATCGACAATTGCCCTTCTAATAATAATGATGTTGTTGCTCCTTTCTTTTTCTTTTCTCGCAGGCGAGACGGGCTATCTCGCTGAGCCTGGGGACCCATTAGACTTGTCCGCGAAGGTAGGGCTCGTGCTGTCCTCTCCCGAGAAGCGAGAAGCCCTGGGTGTGGCCGCGCGGCAGGAAGCAGAGAAATGGGACTGGGAAGCGGCGACTGCACACTTGCGGAACAAGCAGTACGTGGACGCGGTGGTCAACTTCAAGATGCGCCCGCATGCCCTGGTGAGGTGTTCTGGGTGGGTCAAAGACCGCAGCCTCGCTCAACTCGGGAAATTCGCGTCAGCCTTTGTTGGAGCTTTCCCCGCTGTCACGACCTAAGGAAGTTTTAGCTTGAGAAGTAACCATTTTCCCCGTACGATACCGATTTGTCTCTGAGAACAAAAAGGCACTTGCGCTCTTGTAAGAGCGGAGTTGCCAAGCCTTACAAGGCCACTTTTATGTTTATGTCATGTGGTTTTGGTTAATTCCCCCTGCTTTTGTGATACTGCTTTTGTTGTCGTTGGGAATTCGGAGTATGTAGTAAAATCTTATATATATATAACACCGAGAAGACTATCGACAACAGGCGATGGGAATTTTTATTGAGCTCAGCTATGAACATGTAATCTAACTGACTCTGGAGAGTAAAGAGAAGGAATTCGAAGAAAGGACCAAGGACAACCCAAATGCGGTATGCCTATGGCTTGGCTATGGTGCTGATGGATTTTTATGGGGAAGGTGTTTAATTAAATGGAGAACTCCCCCTTCATCGCTTTTTTCGGAAAGGGTTCGGCCGTTCGACTTACCGTGCCAGTGTCAACGGGACAATGGGTTCAAGAGAGCGGGCGGCACGTTCCTTCTGGACAACTGAATATCAATAACATATGGGCTAGTGCCTAGTGGTTATATTATACTTAATAGGTATAGATGGAGGGTATAGGGATATCTTATGTTACCGATTGCTACACCTACTAAACTCGAACTCGAACTAATACAAACCCAAATGGCACAGAAGCCAATGCTGCGGGCAGAAGTGGGAATGCGCGTGCGTTGCGCAAACAATACAAGTGCGGAATGATTCAGGAGGGAGAGGGGCATCGGCCAAATTCCTCGGAAAATTTGCAAAAAGCGAGGAATTTGTGGCTGTTGCGCACTCCGCAGAACAATAAAGAGGAAGGCGCGCGAGCAAAGAAGCTCGTGACATGCGGAACACGAGGTCCACTCGGCAGAGGTCAAAGTGTGCCTTTCAGCGCGCAAGGCGCCTATTGTT
>Ga0307930_1002047_pt1 | contig 15590 bp, 6 predicted proteins | sample OrgLakmetageno46_FD_203161 | JGI IMG/M metagenome (GOLD analysis project Ga0307930, IMG submission 203161) | Saline water microbial communities from Organic Lake, Antarctica - #46 | ecosystem: Environmental > Aquatic > Non-marine Saline and Alkaline > Saline | place: Antarctica: Organic Lake...
GTAGCGCAAGTGGTGCCACCTGCGCTACCTAAACCCGATTTTGAATACAGTATGACTAGCCAAGACCGCTTCCTCAATATCTTGAGGTTATATTTTAACGGTTTAAACAACGTACTAAATTCGTTGTTAGCGGTGCGAGACGGAGGGGCTTCACTTTTCAAGCCACATGCCTCTGCATACGGCACTGCAACGCAGACCGCAGGAGCTACTAATACCGCCCAGATAATGCAATTTAATACCCTATCGCCCAACAATACTCAGTCTGGTATAGCAGTTGCTGGGGTTAATGGTATTAATATTTTGGTTGACTATGCCGGGGTATATACTATAAATGTATCCGCGCAGTTGTTTAGTACTACTGTAGCAACCAAACGTATTACGGTATGGCTCCGCAAGAATGGCATCGATGTGCCGTTTTCCGCGCAAACGAAAACGATAGTTAAAAACGGGTATGAACAACTGCTTTTTATTACTAATATAGAGCTCCAAGCGTCGGATGTAGTTAACCTAGTTTGGGCGGTGACCGACACGGGGCTACGCCTAGAGAGCAGTGCGGCTTCTGCACCCTACCCCGCGATACCATCCGCTACGCTTGACGTAGTGCACGTTAGCAATGCTCAGTTGGGGGTGTAGATGTTTACTGATTTAGAACTACAGGATTTATTCGGTATAGAGGGCAGTTATATGCCACCTAATCCTTCAAGTGCCATAGCGCCGATGCCAGAGGGTATTGCGGCTGCCCAACAAACACTTAACCCTTTAAATGCCATTGCGCCGATGCCAGAGGGTATTGCGGCTGCCCAACAAACACCTGCGCTTATACCTGCACCTGTCGAGAAACGTCCGGATGATGGGTCCCGTACGCAACCTATTGTGACGTCGCCGCCGGTACAGAGCCCAACACCTCCCGCATCAGGTAACATAGTAGACCCCATGCCTACTGCACCCACCGAGAAACGTCCAGATGATGGTTCCCGTACTCAGCCTATTGTAACTACACCACCGACGCAACCGCCTGTACAGGAAATTTCAGAGATAGACCTTCTGAAGGATAGGATTAGTACTACCAACGCCCCACAGATAGATACATCCGACTTGGGCAACTTATTTGCTAACGCTAGTAACATAAGTGCAGACGTAGCTCCTGAACTTAACGATGAAATAAGAAGATACCATGGCGACGACATCGCGGCTAGACAAGAACTGCAAGACATACAAGCGGCGGCGGCAAACCAAGAGCAAGGGTATGACGATTTCTGGGCAAACGAAAGTTATGAACTAGGGAGCGACGTAATACAGCGGTATAACATACCGCAGAGGATTCCTATAAGCGACACGGAAGTGTGGGCGTTAGACCCTGAGACGTTAAAATATTCTAAAGTAAGCCTAAAACCTAAACCCGGTCAAATCATCGGGATGGCGGCGGTTATGCTACCTCTCGCCGCAGCGCTTACTCCACTGGCGGGCACTATAACAGGGTTTGGGACAGCGGGTGCAACGGGCGTATCCAATGCCGTTGTAAGTGGCACAGTCACGGGACTTCAAGGTGGCGGTGTGGGGGATATACTCCGTGCAGCAACGCTGAGTGGTTTGTCGGGATACGCTAGTGGGTTGGCTAGTGAGTTAAGCAGCGCACAGACTGCGTTAGATGCCGCACAGACTGCGGGGAACACTGCACAGGTGGCCGAATTAACGAATCAGATAAGCTCCTTGCAGAGCGCAGTAAACATAGCAAGTAACGTGGATAATGTCGCCCAGTTCGCAAACATTGTAGACCAAGGTGGTGACCCCATACAGGCGGCAATAAGTCTGTTCGGCGATGATATTGCGGAGTTCATCGACATCGACGACACTTTAAATCAGGGGCTCACGGAGATATTCAACAGCGACGTTGCCAATGCTCTAACTGCAGATGGAGCGTTCACTGCTACCTTATTAGACCAAGCCGCGGGACGCAATCTTGGGGATTCTTTAGCTGAAAGGTATGGTGCTACCGTAGCAGACCAACTATTTTCTGGCACTCAGAACGGGCAAGCTTTTGGGTTAGGGGTAGTGGAAGCCGTTGCCGAATACGGTGAAAACGGCGTTGCCTCAGATGCTTTGTTTAACGGGGTTAAAGAGTACGTAGACCAAGGCGGCGATGCAGAAGATATAAAAGAATTTCTTGGGGAATTAATACCTAACCTGCCTGACTTAGATGTAGGCGACGGTGCAGACCTAGGGTGGATAGAGGATGGGTTACGTGAGTTAGGTAGGGATTTTGACGACTCTGTATTGCAACCGGTTAAAGAGTTTTTAGAAGGTATGGTGCCTGACCTACCAGACCCTGACTTAGGGTTTATCGAAGATGGGTTACGTGAAGCTGGGCGAGAGTTTGATGATAATGTTACCCAACCCATTCTAGACACAGTAGAGGAAGGGGCTAGCACAGTAAACCGCGAAGTTATCCGCCCTGTGTTAGATACTACTGAAGAGCTAGCTAGTGATGTAAACCGTGAAGTTATCCGCCCTGTGTTAGATACTACTGAAGAGCTAGCTAGTGATGTAAACCGCGAAGTTATCCGCCCTGTGTTAGACGCCGCAGAAGAAGGTGCTAGCACGGTAAATCGTGAGTTTATACAGCCGGCTATTGACGCTACAGCGGATACAGTACGCGAGATAGGAAGAGACATCCGTGAGGCTATACCAGATGTTGACTTACCTGACGTAAACTTACCAGACTTACCAGATTTACCAGACTTACCAGATGTTGGCTCGCTAGATGTTGACCTGCCAGATGTTGACCTGCCAGATGTTGACCTGCCAGATGTTGACCTCTCGAGGTTGCTAGGGTTATTAGGTGGACCAACGTCTACTGGCATTGCAAACCCCGGCATGTACACCCCTGAGGAAACGGCACTAGTAGAGCTAGGGGAACTGTTTGACTTAGATGCTCTAACGTTATCGGGGGCGCTAGAAGATGAAAAATTAAAGCGACTAAATTATAACCAAGGTGGTATAGTTAGTCATAATAATGTAGAAGATTTAATAAGATTACTTAGAGGGTAATTAGTTATGGCATATTTAACCCCAGAACAGGTTGCAGAATTACAGAATTTAATAGGTAGCCCTGTTGCTCCCCCATCGAGCGCTAGTACTTCTGGCGGTTCCAGTATATGGGACTGGATAGCGGGCACTGCAGGGGATGTTTTTGATACTGTTACCGATGGCGGCACTGGCTCGTTAGCTACAGGTTTAGGGCTCGCAGGGTTAACTCAGTTTTTAGGCGGTAATGATGTAGAACAGCGCCCCGTGGGTTACCAAGGCGGGATACCTAATTACACTTATAACCGCGAACAATTACCGCAACCTAGCGGAGATAGAAGACCGGGTTCTGCGGGGCGTCGATACTTTACTGACGGCGCATTCACGCAAGACGGAACGTTACAATCCGGCGCAGCAGGGTTAGCATCACAACAAACTCAACCGGGACCCGGCGCAGCTACACAGCCCGGCGACCCTGCACCTGTACAAGAACAAATATTTGCAGAAGGCGGCTTAGCCTCACTTGCGGGGGAGCAAAAATATCTACGTGGTAGCACTGACGGAATGGCTGACAAAGTTCCTGCTACCATAGACGATGCCGAACCTGCTAGACTTAGCGATGGAGAGTTTGTTATACCTGCTGATGTAGTAAGTCACTTAGGTAATGGTAACTCAGAAGCTGGCGCAAAGTACTTAGAGCAAGTACTTGCTAAAATACGGAAAGAGCGTACGGGAAATCCGGACCAAGGCAAACAAATTGACCCCAGAAAGATGTTAGGGTAACGAGGTAAACTATGGCTACAAATACAGGTGCGGCAAATGCTTTAGACCCATTAGCTGGTACAGCTACCGGGCAAGAATCCTCGTTATCTAATTGGGCGGGGCCGTATGTAACTGACATGCTAGGGAGAGGGCAAGCACTAGCTAATAGCCCGTACCAAGCATACCAAGGGCCGCTAACGGCTGGGCAGAGTGGGTTACAAAACCAAGCGTTTCAGGGTTTGGCCGGGCTATCTATGCCTGACTCTTCACAGACTAACTTCTCACCGGGTTCGTTCACAGACGCGGGAACGTCACAACAGTTTATGAACCCCTACCTGCAGAGCGCTCTACAGCCACAACTTGACGAGTTAAGACGACAATCAGACATAAGTCGCACTCAACAAAACAGCCAGCTATCACAGGCAGGTGCGTTTGGTGGTTCAAGACAAGCAGTTATGAATGCTGAGATGGACCGTAACCTACAAGACCAAATGGCCCAAACATTAAATACGGGGTATTTGAACGCGTACAATCAAGGTGCTGACCAGTTTAATACTGAACAACAGTTGGGGCTAAACGCCGCTGGGCAGAACCAGCAGTACGGGTTAGCCGGATTAAACACTCAGTTAAACGCGGGTGATTTACAACGCAATATAGAACAGCAAGGTGTAGATGCTGACCGTATGCAGTTTGAACAAGAGATGATGTACCCGTACAAACAAACACAGTTTATGCAGTCCCTTTTACAGGGTTTGCCAATTCAAGCGCAGAGTTATGCATATACGCCGCCTAGTGATTTTGGGCAGATTATGTCCTCTACCGGAGGTATCGCTGGGCTCCTTAGGGACTTCGGGATTCTTGGAGGGGGTAGCTAATGGCTGGCATCGACAACATGGCGTCGCAGTACGCTAATCAGTACAAAGGTAAAGAAGACGACCTCAAAAAGTCTTATGGGTTAGATATGAACCTAGCAAAACTACTCGCGCTCAGTAAAATGAAACGCGAACAAGATGCTATTGCTATGGACATGCAACAACAAGTCGCAAAGCAAAATGCTGGGCAAGGTGGGATATCTAGTATAGGTGCCCAGTTAGAATCCGAAGTGTTCGGGCGTAAACAAGAAGAAGTTGCCCAACAAGTAGGCACGGAGCTCCAGAAGAAGCTGGCTAGAGAGCAACAGGCTGTCCAACAGATGGCCCAAAGCGCTAGCCAGCCACAACAAAATGGTATAGGGGCTATGGCCTACCGCAGTGGGGGTATGGTGCAGAAATTCCGTGAGGGCGGACAAGCGGACGGTAAAACCGAAGAAGAAAAACGCGCTGAGTTAGGTGGGGTATTGGGGATATACGCAAGTGTTCCAAGTGCGCTGGCAGAACTTAATAGAATGCAACGCAGAGGTGTCGCTAAAGCCGCGGAAGGCGTTGGCAAATTTATGGTAGGGGACGAGTATTTTGAAAGTAAATTCGGACCTGAAGTCGACGCTTACTTACAGAGATGGGGAGAAGAAAGTGGGCAACCTAGACCTCCCCTAGCGCCCACTGCAGAGCAAAAAACTCCGTTGAGTGCCGAAGGACAACCGAAAACAGACGCCGATAAAAAACCTACTTCGCCGACGATAGACCCACTTATTAATAAGAGTTCTACGACTACTGCTAGTGTACCTAACGTAGACATGACGCGTGTTAACGAATTAGTAGATGAGCTTAAAGGGTTAGGCGGTCAGTATAAAGCTCCACAACGCACCAGTCGTGGTGACCTAACCGAGGAAGTGAAAACCGCTATGGGCGACGACCTAGCCCAGAGACGCTCAGGTGCAGATATACAGACCGAAGTGGAAGCAGTGGAAAAAGATGCGCGTAAGCGTCTATACGTAGACGAGTACCGTGACGCTATGCAGAAGAATTTAGAACGTATGCAGGATAACTACGATGCTCAGAACGACCCTAGCAAGCAGGCGTTTGACCGCATAATAGCGGGGCTCTCGTCTATGGCAGGTTCTTCTAGTCCCGGTGCTGCGTTTGCAAAAAGCGCTCAGACTAGCTTGGCTAAAATGTCTCAGCAGCAAGAGAGCGCTAACCGTGCTGCTAAAGAGTTGTTCGACGCAACGAATACCAAGTTTAGTGGTATGGCAGACCTAGAAAACAAGGTTATGAATTTGGGTCAAGAGATGTATAAAACGCTTACTACAGAGCAAAGTGAGCGGGCTAAGATGCTTAGTACTAGCGTAAACTCTGAACAGCAAGCGGATACTATCCAGAATCAGATGGACCAGAACGCCCAACGCGACAGGTTGCAGGTACAAGGGCAAGCACTGGCAGAGCAGATAAGGGCCGAAATGCAGCGTATGGGTATTATTAGTAAGGAGTCTTTCCAACGAGCAATGATGGATAGGGATTCTATTACCGAAGTAACAGAGTTGCTACTTAAAGTGCAGGCTGGGTATGGTTCTTTGCGTAACTCTAAAATGGCAGACCCCATGTGGCAAGCAGAGTATAGCGAAGCTAGCCCAGAAGAGAGAACATCGATGCTGCGAGAAATACAAGCTCTACAAGAAGAGTTTGACAACAGTCCGGCAGGTCAACTAGTAGCTCAGTTAGTGGAAATGATGGGTACTTCGTTTGGGGCGACCGTAGACAAGTCTGGGCAGACCGCACCTCAGCTTTCTGCGGAAGAACGTAGTCAAGGTGATGCAGCCGCTAGAAGTATGTTAGGTATGGAGTAGATTACATGAGCCCAGAACAATATCTAGAAGCCCTAAAACGAGCTAAATCAGCAGGGAACACCGAGGCGGTAGAGTCTATAGCTAGAGTTGCAGAGGTAAGCTTAATAGAGAGCGGTATGATGGGTAGCGATGCCTTGAGTATTATAAACTCCACCTTAGCAAATACCGAAGAAGTCGGGATGATAGGTAATCTAGGGCAAGGACTAAAGCAAGGTTTTATGGGCACTTTAGAGACAGGCGCTCTAGGTGCTAATGCTTTGTTCGACGAAGAACAAGAACTGCGTAACCGTGAAGGTATCCAAGATTTCTTTGGGGTGGAACAACGTGGTGACCCTGATAGCTGGTCGCAGAAGATTGGTGGGGGCTTAGGCTCTATAGGTGCTTTTATACCCGCCGCGTTCGCAGGAAAAGCCGCATTGCCGGTAGCCGCAGGGCTAGGTATCGCCGCCGCAGCGGGGGAAGCGAGTGAACGCGCCCGTGACTTTGGCTCAACGGAAGAAGAACGAAACACTTCTATTATTAAAGCACTGCCTTTAGGTGCGTTAGAAGCCGCGCCACTAGCTAAAATATTTAAGTCTATTAACCGTATCCGCGGTAAAGTGCCCGATGAAGTTATCGAACAAGCGCAGACCCGACTCCAAAGGTTGGCAGAAACAGCTCCCGGGCGTATGGGGCAAACAGCACTAGCAGAGGGCGCACAAGAAGTCGTCGCTGCTGTAGGACAGAACCTTATTGAACAGGGGTATAACGCGGAGCGTGTATTGTTCGATGCCGCCGTCGCGGAAGAAGGCACTATCGGAGGTATCTCAGGTGCTATATTCCAAGGTGCCCTTGACTTGTTAGGGGGAAGAAGGTCAGCCAACACTCCAAAACGCACTGAAACCCCGCAGAATGAGGGTACTTCACCAACATCACCAAGCCCTACTGCGCCTGCACAAACCCAGCAGCAGACACCGTTAACTCCCGAACAAAAGCAAGAAATAGGATCGCAAATACCTGACGAGTGGGATGAAGATAGTGTCGGCGCTATGATGGCTAAAGCTGAAGAGGGCGACGATACCCCCGATGTTGGGGAAGAAGCGGACTTAGACCCACGCTTATCTAGGTTAGAACGCCTACGTGCCCAACAACCTCAAATCCCCAAAACTGGCATTGCTGGTTTAGCTCAAGCGGAACAGCGCATCGAGAACCGTAGAAACGAACCTACTGCGCCACAACAAGCGCCACAACGTATTAGTCCAGAACAACAACTTGAACTAGATAGACAAACGCAGTTGCGTAACGAATCGCTGGTGCCCGGGGAACAACAAGACATGTTCGCCGCCGAGCGCGGTCAAAATCTAGCTCAGAACTTACAACGTAAAGAGCAAGAGCGGCAACGCCAAGAGCAGATGGCACAGCCCACCGAGCAAGAACAAGTAGATGAGTTGTTTGCTGAAGATGCACGTACGCGCCAGTTGGACGTAGTTGAGGAAGCCGAATTTGCAGGTTTGCTAGAACAAGAACAAAACGATGCCGCGGAACAAAAACAACAAGAACAACAAGAACAACAAGCGGCACAAGAGTTTGAAGCGACTGTACCTGTTACTAATGAATTATTAGAGACTTCTCAACGTAACAAGTCACAACAAAGACGCGATAAAATTATAGAAGACACATTGGCCTCCATACCCGAAGAAACTAACGTTAATAGGCTACGACGGGCGGTTGTAGACAGTATGAAAGCCGCAGGGTTGCAAGACACTACCTTAACGGAACCTGAGTTCGAGAAACTAAAACGTGCTTCAGGCATAGTAGAGGCGCTTCAGAAAGAAGATGCCGACGCCCAAGCAGAACAACAAGCGATACAAGCCGCTGATATAGAGGCACCAGAAACACCTAGCAAGGCACCTTCTGGGCAGAGCCAAGTTACTGGGCAGAGAGCCGCGAACGCTCGTGCTCGAAAAATGATAGATAGTGTAGTGGAACCTAAACCATGGGCGGATATGACCTTAGTGGAAAAGACCGGCTTCGAAGACCGCGTTGCTGAAGCTGTAGTAACGGCAATGCCCGATGCCACTACCTCCCAGAAACAAAAAGCCTACTTAGACCGCGTGGTTCAAGCAGGGAAGTCACAAAGACGCGTTAGTAAACGAGTAAGAAATATTTTCGCGGGGAAAGTAGTACCAGCTAAGCCTGCACCGGTTGCTAAGAAAGCCGAACCTGCACCGGTTGCTAAGAAAGAAGCACCTAAACCTGCACCGGTTGCTAAGAAAGAAGCACCTAAACCTGCACCGGTTGCTAAGAAAGAAGCACCTAAACCTGCACCGGTTGCTAAGAAATCCGAACCTGTTAAGACTACTAAGCCGGCGGCGAAAGCTCCTACCCCTAAGAAAACGGAGTCGCAGACTAAAAAAGAGCGGAACGCTTCACGGGGTGTAAGCGTTAATCGTACGGGCAAGAAGAACGAACCTGCGGTGGCGGAAGCACCGGTTAGGACAGAAAGTGATGTAAAAACCGCGGCTAATAAGGTAACTACGCAGGACTCTACTGCCTCGGCAAAAGAAAAAGCTTCGTTTGATAAGTATATGGATGCCTCTGATGGTGATGTCGATATGGCGGCAAGAAGCATCGCGTTCGATTTAATGTCGGAAAGCCCAGAGCGCCAACCTAGAAAAGGGGCTCCAAGAACCGCTAAAGATAAAGGCAAAAGATTTTTCGAGGTAGATGACAACGAACAAAAAAACACTACCGATAAAAAACTCGCTGGGACTGGTTTCACGCGAGCGCAAGAAGCCTACGCCGCTGTAAAGAAAACCCCGTCCATGTCTGCCTTACAGAAGGCAGTGGAAAAATACCTTGCGGACCCACGCCTTAAAAAAGACGCGGAGTTAAGCAAGCGTAATGTGCCGGTCACTAACGACACCATAATCGTGGAGATAGCAGGGTTAGAGAACAAAAAAGAGCAAATAGAAGCCAAGTATGACAACGCTATGGATAAAGCTTCTAGCATGAAAGGAGAAGCTAAACGCGACTACTTGGCCAAAACAGTTAAACCACTAGAAGACCAGATAAAAGCGTTGGGCGTAAGTATTAAAAACCTACGTAAGGACATGCGCTCTAAGAACTTACCAGTTGACGCCTTACTAGAAAGCGCTAAAGCAGTTCCTTTTGGTGTACGTGCCTCACTATACAACGCTAGACTAGGCGAAGCGCTAACTAGGCTAAAACAAACTATCGTAGACCCTAAGCTAACCAGAATAGTCACCGCGCTAATAAACAACGTAGGCGACACTAAAGTAGTTGTAATGCGTAACCTAACATCGTCCGACGGTACTGACGTAGCGGGGTATTTCGACCCTACTAACAACACAGTGTACCTAGATGCCGTTGACGGTATGAACGCACATACGATTCTGCACGAAGTGCTACACGCTGTAACAAGTCAGACACTCGCTAACAAGAGCAACCCAACTACCAAGCAACTAGAGAAACTATTTGCCGAATCAAAAGACCAATTAGGTTCTGCTTACGGTGCTAAAAACCTAGACGAGTTTGTAGCCGAAGCGTTTAGCAATCCAGACTTCCAGAAGATGCTATCTCGTATCCGTCCTGACGGAACTGCTATGAGCGCATGGGGTAGGTTCTTAAACACCGTTGCTAATTTCATGCGTACTAAGCTAGGGATAGATGTAAAGGGTCCGCAGTCAGTAATGACAGAGATGGACAACCTCATTATGTCTGCTATACACCCAGCGCCTACTACACGCCCAGCAGGTGAGCTACTAATGGAGTCTACGCCAGACGGGGTAGCTTCAACGGTCGGCAGAAACATGGACAACCAGACCAAAACTTTCAACACGGTGGCCGAGCGTAAGAAGTGGGTAAACAAAGCCTCAGACCTAGTGACTTCTGTACCTGAAGCGGTATCTAACGTGTTTAATAGAGTGTTACAGATGCAGGGAGTCGCGGATATGGCGCAGTGGGCCGGCCTAGGTGACATAGGTCATCGCATGCTAAAAGCCTTTAACCGCTACCGTGGCGCACAAGAGTTAATGGAGAAAAAGGTTAACGGTATTCTTGGTCCGTTACTTAAGAAGTATAATGCACTATCTGAAACACAACGTACGTACCTTAACACGTTTATATATGACGAAGATTTCGGTGCCACTATCTCGCAGGTTGACGTAGACAAGAAAGACATATCTGATTATAAAACGGACGAGCAGCGCGAAAGTTATAAAATGCTCAAAGAAGTGTTCGATAAAATGGAGCCTAGCACTAAGAATATATATCGAGAGATGCGAGAGTTCTACGACAACCAGCGCAAAGACGTTGAGAAAAGCTTAAACCGTCGAATCGAAGAGACAATGGAGAAAGCCGGTGCCGCAGGTAACAAAGCCTCTAGGGACAGACTTAATAAGAAGCTAATAGAAAGAGGTAGGCTAGAAGTGTACTTCCCGCTAGTTAGGGAAGGAGACTTTGTTGTGGCGTACGAGATACGTGACTTCGGCGGTTTACCGACTAATGTGGTTAGGCAGTTTGACAGTCGTGCCGAGGCTAAGCAGTTTATAGAGGTGCTGAAAAAAGATAGCGCATATGTTCCTGACACTGTTAGAGAGCGCAGACGTTCTAACGAGTCCAACAAAATAAGTGATGTGCCGCCGACGGCGTTTATGTACGATTTGCTGAATGAGCTAAAAGATAGCGGCGTACCTGATACCGTTATAGCGGACGTTATCGATGTCTACACAAATACATTGCCAGAATCGTCAATCCTTAACTCGTTCCGCAGTAGAGATAATACTGTAGGGTATTCTAAAGACGTGGGGTACGCGCTAGCCAAGAAAGGTTACCAAAACGGTACGCAGACGGTTAGGCTAGACGCAGTTAAAGAACTAACGGATTTAAAAACTGAACTAGCGGAGACGGTAGAGACTGAGATTGTAAACAACAAGGTCGAACCAGCAAAAGCCAAGTACCAGATGCAGGTTAAACAAGAACTGGATAAACGGGTTAACTTCGTTATAAACGGTGCCGACAACAAAGGCATGGAAGCGGTATTTAAGAATATCAACCAAACTGCGTTTGTGTTTACTATCGGCTTTAACATGGCTTCTGCACTGGTTAACTTGTCACAAGTGCCCATGGTTGCTTTCCCTATGTTGGGGGGCAAGTACTCATACCCTGAAGCAAGTAAAGCTATACGCGAGGCTAGCAGTATCGTGTTTGGTGCGCGTGGCGTAGCTAGGGAGGACACTGCCACTGGTAAGGCTCTAGCTAAGGGGTCAATAGCCCACGGCATAGAAGAATACTTCGACATTACCTTCGAGGCTTCTGGTGAGACAAAAATAAAGCTTCGCAAAGATTTGAAACTACCTAAAAGTAGAATGGACCAACTTAAAGGTATCGAACAGATGGTACTAGAGGCTAAAAAGCAAGGGCAGTTAACTAGCTCTTTCTTAAACGAAGCTCTAGGCATAACGGAGGGCGGCAAGGAAGTAGAGACGGGGTTTATTAATACCTTTGTTGCTTTAAGTGCCGGCATGTTTAGCCAAGCGGAAAGGTTCGGACGCCAAGCTACATTGATAGCGTCTTACAACTTGGAGTATAACAAGTTATACAAAGAGTATCGTGCGGACATGAGCGATGCCGATGCAATAAACCGTGCTAGGACAGAAGCCGCGCAATTTGCAATCGAATACACCCAACGCATAAACGGCGGTGCTACACTAGAAGCCGCATCTGGGTTATCTCAGCAAGGTATCGGGCGCGTAGCGTTGATGTATAAGAACTACGGCATCCACATGTATACCATGATGTTCCAGACAGCTAGGAATGCAGTAAAAGAGCTATATAAAAACGACCCTACAAAACGCAAAGAAGCCCTTAGGCAGATTGTTGGTATACACGGTACGGCACTGTTCTTCTCGGGAGTGTATGGGTTGCCGATATATGGCTCCGTCGCGCTTATTTACGACGCGATGTTTGGTGACGAGGACGAGGACGACTTCGATACGATTGTACAAAGTCATATAAGTCAAGGTTGGTTCCGTGGGGGGGTTAACGCCGCGCTAGAAAGCTTCGGGGTAGACATAGATGCCGGTGTGCGTATGCGCCTCACTGACTTAATATTGCAGGGGAACAAGTTTAACCCGAATCCTACGAACGAGGAAACAATAGCAGGTGTCTTCGGTGGGGTTGGTCTAAGCATATACAATCGCATAGATAGAGGTGTAGACGACCTGCAAGAAGGTAACTACCGACGTGGGTTCGAGCAACTAGCACCTGCCGCATTATCTAATATCCTTAAACCGTTCAGGTACTCTGGAGAAGGTGGTATACGAACGCGTCGTTATGACTTAGTACACGATGACTTGTCAGCAGGAGAGATAGCATCTCAGGTTATAGGGTTCGCTCCAGAAGAGTACTTACGTAAGCAAGAAGAAACACGTAGGTTCAAACGAGTCGAGGAAGCTATAAACAAGAAGGCTACTAGTCTAACTAAGAAGTATTATGTTGCTATCCGCATTGGCGATTTGAAAACGGCTAGAGAAACCGCTAAAGAGATGGTGGAGTTTAATCGTCGTAATCCGCAGTTTGCTATAACGCCAGATAGAATCAAAACCTCTATGAAGGGGCACATAAGGACTTCAAACGAGATGTATAACGGCGTGAGCCTTTCTAAAAATATGCGGGAGTATCTAAAGCAATTTAACGAAGATACTCTTGGGACTGTTATGTTCGAAGACCGGTAGTAAAAAGACCCCCGCAAGGGGGTCCAACCGGAGACAAACAAACGTCTACTAGGGAGGTGTGTTCATCGATTGGGAATATATCACATTGTTCTCCAAAAACGAACACCAAAATACCCGCCTTCTGCACGTATACTATAAATAACCTGCCAACCCTCTTGCTTAACGTAGCTTTTTACCTGCTTGGTAACCATAAACGCATTAATGCAGGGTATAAAAAAGGAAGTCCCTTTCCCAAAGTCACTCCATCGGATGGCAAACTTTACCCCGTCAACCTCTATAAAGTGGTTATGACGCAGGGCTTTGAGAATCTGCGTCATTATGGCTCCACGGTATAACTAAAGTGCGGCTACTACCCAAGTCTAGTTTAGTGCCAGTACCAATTCGGCACGTCTTTATCTCGCTTGACGGGTACGCTTCACGTATGTCAGTGAGAAGACCACGGTAGTTAATCTGCCTATCTATGCACCACTCTTTAAATGGCCCGCACAACAAGAACAACCTGCAGTTATCTGACTCGTATCTGCCCAGTATCTTCACTCTAGCTTTCTCGTCTGGTGGGATAAACGGCGTACCGTTCTCCGAATCTGAAGCGTCACTATCGTTTCTCACCTGCAAGAAGTTACTAAAGTTCTCTGCTACGTAACTACTTATCACCTGTACACATCCCTGCTTCATGTCTACTACGTTTGCCTTGTTTTCTTTTAGTAGTATCTGAATAGCGTACTTCATAATGTTTTTAGGGTCGTAACTTAAAAGTCCTAGTTTCTTGCATATGACCAAAGCCGCGATAGCGTATGTTACTTGTGCCGACCAAAACCTATTTGTAGCGGATAATTCGGCGCGGGTATCAACAGCCTCTTGTACTTTTGATATTATCAAGTCGGTCTCAGTAGGATTGTTTATTACCCACTGTATAAAAACTGGACCTGCTACACCGCACGAAGTCTCTAAGGCGTTTCTAAATTTCAGTGCAATCTTCTTGTTGGTTGTGTCGTTCTCGGCGTACTGCCGGTTTACGTGCATCTCGATAACACGCTGGGCTTCTGCCTCTGGCGACGCTTTACCTCCTCTACCGCAAACTTTATCTAGAATGCTGTTATTAGCAGTGGTGATACAGAAGAACGACCACCTGTCCCCCCTAACACGTTCCTCGTTGGCGTTGCTGTTCATACGGCTTCGTTGCTGACCACTGGACATCTGATATATGATTTGTGACGCTTCCTGCGGGGTTATGTTAGTTATCTCGTCTAGGATAAGCGGTATGTTGTGCCACACCTCAGAGCGGTTCATCTTAGATGCTAGCGTGTCGTCTTGATTCATAACAAGTGGGCGAGGTTGCCCCCATATACTAGCTATCGCTTCTACTATAGCCGTCTTACCTATCCCTGAACCCTTACTATATAAATGCAGTATAGAGGCGTTAGTAGCATCGCGTTCCATTAGTACTGAGCCGAATCCGACACCCATACAGTATTGTTGCTGTACGAATCTAGGGTCGTCCCAAAACTTTAAGTTATCTACCCACTTATCTAGTGTACCTCTAGGGTCGAAGTAAGAATTGTAAGGTGCCGTTCTGGGCGAAGGCAGTGCTAGTTCTGGTCCGTTTTTTGTATAAACAGTTTCGCCCAAAACGAATTGAGTGCACTCAACACCTTGCCACCCAAACTGGCGTATAGGTTTTTTAGCCATAGCATATTGTTGGTAATGGTCTACCCAAGCCATGATGTATCTCCTAAGTTCTGTCTGGTTAAGAGATAGTATACCCTTCTTAGCGAGTTCTTCTCTTAACTTATCCGCAGACGATACTTGAGCGTTAGACAATATAAAGGTCCGCACACCGTCTTGCGGCATATGTACTCTGACTATCAACGACTCCTGATGTTCTATAGGGTCGTATGTTCTATCGACTACGTAAAGTGTATGCTTGCATACCACTTTGAAGTCTTTGTTGCCGTCTTCATCTACCTCAACAGCGTAGACACCTCCCTCTTTTCCGTACGAGTAACCTCTAGGCGGGCGCGGTACATTAGCAGTTAGCTCATGCAATACTTCGCCGTCCTTGACTAACTTGACCGTTTCTTGGTGGCTTTCGCCGTCACCGGTTTGTTCTAGTTCTATTAACTGGTTACCAAGTACTATAGGGGATTTTACTTTACCTTTATTGGGGCAACCTTTGCATAAATCAGGATTAAGGTTTTCAAACATGTCGCAAGTATACGGGCCTTTAGTTTCGTCAGCCTTCTTCTTTGTCAGCTTCTCTGAGTAATCAGGATGCTTTTCAGATACTTTGCGTAGCGCTACACTACTATCGACACACCTTACGGCTATAGATAGTGCACCTCGCC
>Ga0307930_1002049_pt1 | contig 15586 bp, 14 predicted proteins | sample OrgLakmetageno46_FD_203161 | JGI IMG/M metagenome (GOLD analysis project Ga0307930, IMG submission 203161) | Saline water microbial communities from Organic Lake, Antarctica - #46 | ecosystem: Environmental > Aquatic > Non-marine Saline and Alkaline > Saline | place: Antarctica: Organic Lake...
CGAATCGCAGGAAGCCCAGAGACAGGTTGAAGAATTTCGCGCGCAATACCAAGCAACTCAAGCGATTGCTTCTCAAGTGTCTGATTCACTGGCTGCTGCGCGCAAGCAGTACGAGTGGGTAGCTCGAACTCTGGGCCCTTCTTCTTCCGGTAGCACGGACAACAGCAACAGTAGCAGCGCTAGCAACGCCGGTAGCAGTATTGCCAACGAAGATAATGGCAGCAGAAGCGGTCTCTTGGGGCAACAGGAGAAGCTTGAGCAGAGCGTGAAACTTCTCGCGGACCATTTGCGTCGTTTAAATCCGTCAACTGTATCCAACGGGAACGCTAAGCATGTAGATGCAAGTATTTACAACAACAACAGCAGCAACACCAACAATAATTCTGTAGCAGGCGCTTTAGCGCACGCGAGAGCATTAGCCGCGTCAGAGCGCGAATCTGCTTTGCACCGGTCTGAGGCTGAATCCCTCAGCAGTAAAAGTAGTACCAGCAGGAATGCTAAGGGAGAAGAAAGAGGCCGCGACAGCAGCGCGACGAGCACAGGTAGCAAAAGTAAGTCCCCTCCAGCGTTGCCAGCGCGCTCGCGATCTAGGAAATAGATTCCGGTGTGACGAATTATCGACCTGGGAGATAGATTTTGTTTGTGCTGGGGAATATGGGATATGGCTGGTTTCTCGTGAAGTGCCAATGCATAATACATGAAAGGGCTTTCGTTTTTTTTAGTGAACGCAGGCAAGAGCTATGGAAATATGGAGATATCGGAGTTGAAGCACGGACTTCGTTTCCTAATATAGTAGTTCACATGGCACATAGACACATGCGACAGATGCTGCCTGTGGCTTTCGTGGCTAAATTCATACTCATTGATATAGAGTTATAATTCCGCCACCATTTTCTTTTCGAATTCAATTAGATCTAGATCAGACGCCAACGCGATCTCTGATTCAACGATTCAGAGTTGCGGCTTAATTGAATTACAATACGCGACGCGCACTCCACTTCTTCTTATTTTTTTTCCTGAGGCTGAAGCACAAAGGCCGGTGCAGGCCTGCGGTTTCTATGCCAGTTTGCTGAGGGCGTCCACCACCGCCGCGCCCATCGCCTCGCACCCAAGCAAGGTCTCGTCGCCCTTGTCCTTGGCGTAAATGTCGGCGGTGCGCAGCTTGGCGTCGAGCACTGCTTCAACTGCGCGCTCCAAGAGATCGGCCTCTGTTCAATTTTGTGTGTTTTTTTACAAGCATGAAGCAAGGGCGGCGAGTAAATGTGATGCGATAAACTTAATTATATGCAAGGCTCCACAATACTCGTACGATCTGCTAGGGCGCACAAACTTGTGCATGAAATCGAACTTCTCCTTCATTCCACTTCTCAAGCAAATGCAAATTTCAATCTGCATTCATTTCAGTGAGATAGTTCCTGCTTGTCTCACCGTCAGGGCGGGCCAAGTCGTATTTGAGCATCATGGCCGCCGACAAAATCATCGCGAGAGGGTTGGCCTTGTCGGTGCCCGCGATGTCGGGGGCCGAGCCATGGCAGGGCTCGAAAACCCCGGGCTGGTCCAGATTTCCGAGCGAGGCCGACGGCAGCATGCCGAGCGAGCCCACCAGCATGGAAGCCTGCAGGAAGATGCAGAAGCAAGAACAAAGGAATAGAAGAGGAAATGGAGTGACTCGCAGTCAAAAGAAAGGCATGAGCAGAGTTATGAAGTACTTCTGACAGCTAAGAGCCAAACAGTACAAAAATCCCATAGAAGGGTAAAGAGATTATGCAGAAATGAAGAGGTAGGCGAATTCAATAATATATATATACCTCGTCGGACAAGATGTCCCCAAAAATGTTGCCGCACAAGATCGTGTCGAACTGCTTGGGCCAACGGATCAGTTGCATCGCCGCGTTGTCCACGTACATGTGGCTCAGCTTGATGGAGTCCTGGGAGGTGACAAAATGGCAAGGAATGAAAAAAATAAAAAGAGCATAACCTAGGAGTTAATTTGTTCAACGCACATCGCCTCCAGCTAAAACTTCAGTTTACTTCATCTCCCATCGAAAGTCTGCAGTTTCGTTTCACATCTATTTCTCTCTCTCTCTACACTCAACAATTCTCTCATCCCACCCGCGCTACCTTGTAGTTCTTGTCGTGCAGGCCAATCACCACGTCCTTCCACAGCTGCGACACGTCCAGCACGTTGGCCTTGTCAATGCTGCACACTTCGCCGCGGCGCTTGGCCGCCACTTCAAACGCGACCTTGGCTATCCTCTCGATTTCCGACTCGCGGTAAATCATGTTGTTGAAACCCGTGCGCTCCCCTGTAGCTGGATCAGTGGTGATGCCCTTGGGTTCGCCGAAATACACGTCGCCAGTAAGCTCGCGCACAACCTAATAAGTAAACACTTAACACTTGACCACAAGATTATAATGGGAAAGGGATGCTTTATAATTACACACACACGATCCTCTACATGAGGAAGGCGACCGACACTAGCTCAAATTGATCTCATGAATACCATGTCATTTTAACAAACAAGAGAACGATGAGTAACAAAAGAACACAAAGAAAACGTCAAATCTACAAATGAATACTACTAATGTCAATAGATTAAGAAAGGCCGTGCGCTCAATACGACAGCTAGGCTGAATTCCTACTTCAAGAATGGGTTTCATCTTACCATGATGTCGACGCCCTCGACGATTTCTTTCTTGAGCGTCGACGCATCCACCAGCTGGGGGAGCACTTTGGCTGGGCGCAAGTTTGCAAACAAGTTCATCGACTTGCGCATGGCGAGCAAGCCCGTTTCAGGGCGCTTGTCTCGTGGGTTTGCGTCCCATTTTGGACTAAGGAAACAGGCGTTGATTACATTTTGAAACAAAGGTCAGGGCGGATATCATAGTCAGAAGAAACTGTCTGCTTAGCAAAATGATTTGATCAATTCGCCTCCAGCGAATGAAAAAAAAAAGCTCTACCATGACGTCACTTAGTCTAACTCACCCGCCGATGCATGCCAGCAGCACCGAGTCGGAGGCTTGGCACGACGACAGGGTTTCCGCTGGAAAAGGGTCGTCTACCGCGTCGAGAGCAGCTCCGCCAATGAGCGCGTTTGTGAATTCAAATTTGAAGCCACGAGCTTTCCCGAGCGCTTCGAGCACTGCCACCGTAGCCGCCGTGATTTCTGGCCCGATGCCGTCGCCGGCCAGCAAAGTCACTTTGTTCACTTCTTTGGACGCCGTCAAGGCCTTAGTCATGACGCGAGAGCGATCCCGACCAACCCCAGCAAAGTTGTGGAAGGAAGTAACGCTGGTTGCGAGCGCCAGACATAGCACGAGACTACGCGGGAAGCTCATCTTGGCGTAGATTCACTGCTGATGGCTACGGCTTATTCCTCGTTTCCAACAAGATGATGATGCTGAGGAAACTCGAAATTGGAAACTCAACTTGTCTGCTAATGTGATATTGTAGTATCAATAATTGACCGTAAATCCCTAGTAAATCCCGTAAATATTAGAGAGTGATGACGGCGAAAGACGAAGTAGCCAGAAACTCGCTCGCGTCCTCGCCTTTCCATTTGCTTCCTCCTCCGCTGTCGCCTCAGCCCGTCAGGTGAGGACGCCCGTGTTATTTCTCTCATTTTGAACGCTCGAATTCTTACGAGTAACACTTGTGGAGTTGCCAGACTCAAAAGGAGGCTCAGCTGTCGCCTTGCATTGCTTGTTTGCGTGGGCTGGAAATTGTGTGGCTGGCCATTGCTTTTGAAGGAGTGCTGGCGACGCTTAAGTGGTCTTTGTGTCACACGAGCAAGCTTTTGGCCAGAATAGTGACATTCAATACTGCGCACAGCTTAGTCTGCCGGCGGTGTTGCACATGCTTTCCGAGATTTCGACGAAGAAATCTGATCTCTTGCTCATATGTTCGTCCTCTTATCCACGTGTTTGTTTACTGCAGGACTCCATACCCCCTCCTTTTCACAAGATGGCTGACGAAAAATCAAACGCGGCGAAAGCTGAGGTACGCAGGAAGGTCTCACTTTCCATTTTTCCCCTTTTTTTTTCTTAGCTTGAAAATCAAAACGTTGGCTCCAAGTAACACAAGCGAGCTTCTGGTGGTCCTCACTGAGCGTAGAGAGGGTCTAGTAGATGACGCCACATCACGATGCTGCGAAGAAAATCACATCATGTGCTTGCATGCTACTCTCGTTGGCTTTTTCTGTATTCACTTTGAGTGCTCAAAGCAGCTCCTCGGAACTTTCGTGCTTTTTTGAAATCGAATCTCGTCGTGTCGTCACTCGTTGCATCCTCAAATATTCCTCTGATCTCTTTCTACAGGTGCCCGCTGTGGCTGCGGACGAGATCCCGCCACCACCTGCGATTCGCAAGCCGAGCCGCGACGTTGTGAAGGAGAAGGAAGACAAGCTGCGCGCCGAAATGCAGGAGCTTGACAACAAAATCAAGGTGAGCTGCCTTACTCTCCCACGCACGCCCCTGTCTGAAACAGAGAAGTTGCCCGAGATGTGAGACGCTTTTTGACGCATGTGCACTTAGGCGTGGGCTTGATATAGAATCTTCCAACTCGACTGATGTTCCTCTTTGTTGGCGCACCGCATCCATCTCGTTTTTTCTTCTCGGGGGATACCCGACCTGACTGCTGTTTCTATTGCACATCAGTGTGTGTCGCTGTTGTTACTATTCATTTGTGCATGCCTCCAATTCAGTGCGCATGTCTTTATCGATCTGGGTGTGTGTTCGACTTGTTTCATCCGGTGCTTGCGTGTGTCTCTGTATTCTCTCCCTTCTTCTTCTGTGTCTGCCAAGGTCATTTCGGACAAGGCCAAGAAGCTCACGGCGGCTTCCTCGGGCAAGGACGACGGCGCCTCGGAGGCCCGCTCCAAGCTCAAGGAGCTCAAGGTACTGGGAAAGGCGAACAATCTACCTTACTCTGTCTTTAGATGCCAACAGCTGTGCATGCGACGGTGCTCTGTACGAATCCTTTTTTAGAATTGATACGTCTTTTACGTTGCTGGTGCCCTACTCGTCGGACTTGATGGCCACTACTGTGGTCTTCTTTCAACTATGCACTCGCCCCGTTATTCATCGCTTCAGACCACTCCATACGTTTCGTCTAACGTCTCCCTAATTCTTCTCTCTCACTCTCCCTCGTGCTCACAACACCAGGGCAAGAAGGAAACCCTCATGGCCCAGCGGACCGCCATTTACGGCGCCCGGGACGCGGCCCGCGAGTCGCGCGACGCCAAGATGAGCGAAATGAAGGACCTCAAGTCCCAGACCAAGTACAAGTCGGCGTCGGAGATTGACCGCAAGATCAAGGCCCTAGAAACCGCGCAAAGCACCACGTCCATGACCCTGAGCAAGGAGAAGGAAACCCTCAAGGAGATTGGCGAGCTCAAGAAGCAGCGCGCGGTGGTGGCCCAAACCGAGGCGGTGGCGGCGGAGCTGGACGGCGGGAAGGCGGGGGGCGCCGCGGACAACGGCGTAGCCATCAAGGACTTGAACGAGCAGCTGTCGGCCATCAAGGCGGAAATGGACAAGCACAGCGCGGTGTTGAACAAAATTGCCGAAAAGAACAAGGACTCGGCTTTCCCCGCGCTCATGAAGGAGAAGGACGAGCTCAAGGCCCAGAAGGCCGAAAAAGTGGCCGCTTCGCAGAAGCTCTGGGACGACTTCAAAGAAGACAACAAAGTGTGGAAGGAAAACCAGGCGGCGTGGGACGCCTACAAGAAGGTGCGCGCGGCGGCGGCCAGCAAGGAGTACGAAGCCCGCAAGGCGGAAAAGGCCGCGGCGCGCAAGGCCGAACTCGACAAGAAGACCCCGTACGAGGAAGAAATGGCGCTCTGCGACTACTTGGTCGACTACCTCACCAAGACTTTCCTGGCCGAAGGCGGCGGCAGCAAGGGCCCGGAATCCAATGCCGCGGGTGGGGCCAGCGAGCTCACCGGCGAGTTTGCGGGCATGACCTTGAACAAGAGCAGCAAGGGCGGCGACGCAGCGTACATGGAGCCTACCAGCAAGAAGGGCCCCAAGAAGGGCAACGGCAAAAAGGCGGTGGCCGGCACCAAGCGGGGCAAGATCGTCATCTTTCCCGAAACCCTCGAGTCGTTCGGCTTGCTCAAGATGGACCCCCCCCTCACCGTGGAGGCCGTGGCCGCCACGGTGAAGGACTTGACGGCCAAGAAGGAAGCCTTCAAGACCATGCCCCGCGGCAAGATCGTGAGCATCGCCGAGCTCAACATGAAGGCCGAAGAAGAGGCCGAAGCCGCCCGCCCCGCCCGCCGCAACTACGACGACGACTCCAAGAAGCCCGAGAAATTCGTGGCCAAGGAAACGGTCCAGAAATCCGGCCCCAAGGGCGGCGGCAACCAAAAGAAAATTGACGTGACCTCCACCGAGCTTTTCCCGTCCCTTGGGGGCGCCAAGAAGGCGGCGGCGGGCGCGGAAGAAGAGAAGAAGTAAGCAAAAAGCAGTCTCGTCTTCGCACCATGGTTGGGTGGAAATGCGAGCAGACTTTTTTGGGCTTTGCAGGCGGTGAAGCAACGCCGAGTGAGAGAGAAAAGGAGGTTTCTGGAGTGAGACACAGCAGGCGAGGTGTTTCTTGGCAGGAATTACGAGGAGAGGTGAGTGTGAAAAGGGCCAGCGGTGTAGCCCTTGGAGCAAAAAAAATGAATTGAGCGGCGCGGCGGCTGTTGCGAAATTGGGGTGATGTGTGGTGCTGTGGTGCTGTTGCTGAAGGCAAGTCGCCTGGAGGTGGAAAAGTGTTGGCTTCCCTACTAGCGACAGCAGTGGCAATGGAAATGATTTAGAGGGGAGTAACCAATTAGCTGGCGAGCTTTGAGAAAACGAGAGGGATATCGAGGAGGCAGGCGACAAGCACCCGTGTGCAGTTGTGATTCGGTTTTTATCTCGGCTATTTAATAGGAATAGCTGCCTTCGAGACCCCGGCTGAGTTGTAATTTGAGATTTGAGTTCTAATCACTAAACTTACGAAAAGAGATCGAGAACTACCATTAAATCTTAAAATCGAATTTAAACCCATAAACTTTTCCACCACACCCCCATATTGAATTAAATCTGAATGACCTCTTAGAAGTGTATTTGCAACCGCTTCCTGTCTTGGTGGTGGTGGTGGCGCTTGCCCTATATCAAAGATCGTGTTTCGATTCCCGATTTCCCTGGTCTTCTTGGGGGTAAATAATAACTAGCACTGGGAATTGAGAGACCAAAAGCAAAAACAAAGCAAGAACGAGGCAGAAGGAGAGAGAAGCGCGATATCCCCCTTTACTTCGCGACCTTGACTTGGGGACGGGAATTGAGGCAGCGCAACAGGGAGAGCAAAAAAAAATATCTGAAAACAAGGGCCAAAAACCGAGAACCGCGACGAGAACTACCTCAGACCTCAGGCATGTGTTGCATGTTTCATGGATACGCCTTTGAATCAGCGGAGGGCTTGCGAGAAATGCACTATCCACCCCTTCATGAAACAAGCATGATCGATGCGCCTCACGTGTCTTCAGCAAAAAGAGGGCAGGAAGCCTTAAAAGTTTTCCTTGTGCAGCGAGAAAGTCACACCGCCGCCCGTGTGCTTCTGGCACATGGTCATGAGGTCAGCTCCAATCACTGCCGCGCCGCAGAACTGTAGACACAAGCGGCAAAAGGCACAAGCCGAAAGAGAATAACACGTTTATCAAGGAGTGAGCTCACAGGCAAAATAGAATAGGCGCACGCGTCGAGGTCTAGTGCAGAGAGGTACACAATTCAATAATGAAGTAGGCAGAGCGGGCATTTACGAGGAATCATTACGAGTGCACTCACAAAGACACCAATGTCAGGGTCGACCGCTTGCTGCCTCATCATCACAAACACTTGCTCCCAGTCGGGGCGGCCGTTCCACACCCAGACATCTTGCAAGTTGTTGGCAGGGCCTTGGCTCAACGCCACGGTGCCCTTGGAATCTTGCGGAGGCGAAGAAGGTTTGCCGTCCAGCGACGGGCTTTTCACAACTTTGCCGTCCGCAATGCTGCGCATGGACTCCGTAAATTTGCGGCTCGACACGCTGGGCGCCATCAGGCAGGCGTACAATTGGTCCGCCGTGAAGGCGGGCTTGAACTCCTCGAGGGGCGACACGAACTTGGGCGCGGACACCATGGGCTTCAGCGGTTTGGCTTTGGACGGGTCCGGGGCCCGCGTCACGAACACGTGGATCTCGCAGTAGTAGCGGTTCCAGTCGAGCCGAGCTTGCTCCGAGTTGGCGGCCCGCGCCCGCTGCTTGAAGTGCTCGTGCTCCAGCTCGGCCATCAAGTGAATGAACCTGCGATGTTTGATATTCCCAAAAACATAAATTTAGACAAAAAAAAACATTTTCCATCACAACATTTTCAGACATGAATATTGAATCTTCATCACCATCTCTTAGTATTCAAGGAACTTAGAAACGGCTTAAGTCAGGACAAGCGAAGGCACTCACCATTGGAACGCGTCAAGTTCGTTGTGTTGCACCACCCAATAAAAATGCAGCTTTTCAGGCGGCTGCCCAAACCGCCAGCGGTATTTGAGCATGGCAGTTAAGATGCTCGCACAAGGGGTCATGCCAATGCCAGCCCTAAAAGATAATAACACACACAGAGAAAAAAAATCGCACGCATGAATGTAGGTGTGTTTGAATTGCATGAACGGGCGTGTGTTCAACACTCGGGTGATTTTCAGAGATGTGACACTCACCCAATGATCATGACCGTCTTGTAGTTCACGTAATGCTCTGCCGGGGCGGAGTGAGGCCCATCCACGCGCAAGATGGGCTCCGAGGGGTTTACCCCAAACCGCCGCCCTAATTGCAGCTCTCCGCGCTCGTCCCGCCGGGAGAAGTGGTACGGGTAGGTCTGGCCCGGGCACATGAGCTCCACGTATTCCTTGAATTTTCGGGTCCACGTGCGGGCTTTGGGGTCCGCCAGGCCGTGGACTTTGATGTGGCAGCTCACGTAGTCGTGGAAGCACGTTTCGTGCTTGTCCAAGAGCTGCCACGGTTCCAGAGTCTTTGCGTCTTTCATCAACGGGCAGTATTTCGCCCAGCGCTGCCGCGGGTCTAAGTCTGCGGGCCGGGGCACTTCCGTGACTTCTTCGCCGGTTTCGACGGCCACCCGCAGAGGGTTGCTCATCCCGCTGCCAGGAATGCTCAAGTCCCCCCGCGCCGACGAAATGGTGAAAGGGTGCCACTCGTTTTTGGAAATGTGCGGGCAGTTCAGGTACAAGTATTGGCCCTCGCGGAAGTTGAAACCCGCCTTGTCAATGGGGCAGATTTTCACCGCCAGGACCGGGGAAATCCATTCCACTTTGGTGACCACAAACGCGCGCCCCCCGCGCAACGACTGCAAGACGCGCTCCACAGCGTAGAGCGACAGCGGCAACAGGGACCAGCACCAAAACACGGGCCCGTGCAAGAGGAGCATGAAGAAGAAAAGTATAAACCAATGGTGGGCCATGAAAAAGTTTTCGAATTTCGCGTTTTTCACGGCAGGGCTGGCCGCGGAATAAATGAAAAACATGGACAGCAAAATCACGAAACCCGTGAAAAAAGTGGTTCCACCCCAGCCAAACTTCTTAAACAAGGCCAGGGTGCCCCGAGAGGCCAGCGTGTAATTGGCGAAGTGCATGATGGTGTGCAGCCACGCGAAGAAAAACACGACTTTGGCGATGATTTTGTGGAACTCAACGTTTTTCGACAACGGCACGTAGCTGCGAAAGGCAACAACATGGCAAGAGCAGAGGCAAAAAATGACGAGAAAAAAGATAAGGTCATGAGTAAATCCATCAAATACCTCTCCAACAGACAAAATAGCTAGTTCAAGAAGCAAGGCAAATCATGCTGATATCGCAATAACTCGAACGAAAGACGTTGGAAAAGCATGAAACAAAAAGCAGACAAAGTGTGAACTTCGCACCGTGTAAAAGGGTGCGCGAAGAACCGGCCAAAGTATTGCGCCAACAAGGAATTGCCGGCTTGCATCTTGGAGTAACTCTTGCCGAAGTTGTTCAAGCGCGCCAGAAGCAATTTGGTGACCGGCATCGCGATGAGCGCGCAATTGAAGTTCAAGCAGCCCCCGCTGGCTTTGGCCCAGGGCGCCACACGGCTCAGGAACCCAAACCGCACCGCTTGGCGGTTGGCCGCAACGCTCAAGTCCACGGTGCCGTCCAGAAGGCTGGGCTGCAAGTCGTCGATAAGCTTTTCGAACTTGGCGAGCGTCGAGAAAAACAAGTACGCGTTCACGAAAAAGTACACCAAGAGCCAAAACACGGTGCTCAGCTTGTCTTCCTGGTGCAGCTTGCGCAAGAACGCAATGGGGTGCAGCACCACAAACGCGAGGTCCGCGCCCTTGTACCAGTCCAGGGGGTATTCAAACTCGAGGTTCTTCTTGCCGGCTGCGGTGTTCTGCTCCTGGCGTTTGGCCTTGGCCGCTGCGGCCCGAGCGGCTTTGGCCTGCCGGTCGCGGCGCCCCCCGTCGCCCGATTCAAACCGTTTGAAGCTCCACTGCTGGCAGATGGCCGTCAGCAAGAGGCATGCCCCCGCAAAGGCATTTGGGATAGCGAAAAAGAGGGGCACGCTGGCCGCGCCATAGAACAAAGCCAGTGGCGAGATGCCTCTCCGGTACCAAGAGGAGTCCGAAGGCTGCCAAAGCCCATAGCCTCCGTCGAAGTACTCCAGGACAAAGATCAGCACGCTCAGGCCTACTCCATACAGGCCAAACGGCAGAGACCCACCAAGGTTCACTTGGCTGTACTTCCACGGGTTGCAGCAGGCGCCGCCGCCCAAGCCCGCTGCGCAGCATTCGTCGTCGTTCGCGACATGAGCCAGCTCCCGCGGTGGTGCCTGCATCGAAGCAAGCGGCCATGCTGCGGAGCTTGCACTACTGAGCAACCGCCGCTGCACCATCTCCTTCTCTTCGCAATCTGGAAACGTGGTGTTCACAATGAGCGAATCATGGATCCATTCACCTTCTATCATGCAAGACCACCCGTCCCCGTTCGCCCAGAGCACTGTGAAGAGGCCACACCAAAACAGCGTAAACGCGGCATAGAGCGCCATGTAGTGCCCCCATATCGCGAACTGCTGCGGCAACGCTCCTTTGAACTCTCGCTCGGCCTTGCCGTTACTACTATCCTGGCTCGGAGTGGGCTGACCGGCTGCTGGAGCGGCTGGCGCAGCAGCCGCTGCCGCTGCCGGAACGTTGTTCTTCAACATGGGATTAAAGACATTTGCACTCTGCGCTGACGGCAACGACGGTGCAGGCACTTGTGCTACTGGAGGCCTCGTGGTTGCAGCGCTGGATGCGGGTGACGGCTGCGGTGGCGGAACAGGAGTGTGCGTGAGTGGAAGCTGGGACGGGTTGAATGCAGGCGGCAGAGGCGGTGGTGACGGTTTCAAGAAGGCAGGCTGTGGCTCGTCAGCGGTCACGTAATTGCCTGGAAACATGCCTGTGCTCTTGGAGTCAGGCACGTACCCGTCCCACCAGCCGTCACGCTCTTGGAACCCGTACACTTTTGCTTGTGCATTGAAACCAGCTTCGTCGCTACTGCCCGCAGTGAACGCGTAGGAAGTAGTTAGAGCGGTAGCCAAAAGCAACGCTTGCCTGGGCACCCATCCCTGTTTATGGGGAGAACCAAACCATAAATTAGTACCAGAGCCCATCATACACAGTAAAAAACGACAGAGACATGCGTGACAAGGGGCATTATTATGATCCCTAGGTCACCACCTGTTGTCCCACGCATGCAGGAGGAGCTCCGCCCTTGGCGCCGCACAGAATTTCCGCAAAGATGAACTCCGGGTGCGGTTTGTCGAGAAAAACCTTCACCACGAATCCATCTTCTATTCCATTAAGCACCTGCGAATTTAGCCCCAGTAGCAATTATTAGACAAGTCTATTCATCGCTAATGGTACCGCGATTGCATGCTTGAGATGAGCAATTGAACTCACCGGTCCTGGGGTGCCGCTGTTCGAATCCAAGCTTCCACGAAGGACTCGAGCTACAGTGGTCGACATCTAGGAATAATAGTGAGCAATTGACTACTCAAAAGAAGTGATGGTGGAGGCGTAACCGTCCGTCGTTCGAAGCCTGTAGCCAGAGGGCCAAGGGCAAAGGAAGGGGGCACAAGACTAGACAAAGATCGTCCAACGTGATTCTGTGATTCTCATCATCAGCACCACCAAAATTCTTCAATTCTCATCACCACTACAGGGTTGAGCTTTCAAGCTGTTCATTGAAGATGAAGAGGACTGGGAATTCGAAATCCAAAAAATGTTTGGCAGTAAAATGCGTTGCCTTCGTAGCCTAGCCTTTGCAGCGTCGCTGGCGCTGTCAAATGGATTTATTGCACCTTTAACAAGCACGAAAAGAGCTTTAAGAATTACCGCAGTGCGAAGAGATGACGGTGATGCCAATGAGAAACTCTTCGGGCGCCGGCAATGGGCCGTAGGCTTGGCTGGACTAGGATTAACAGCACAGACAGCGAAGGCGGCAGAAGACAGTACTAGCGCGCCAGCAGCACAAACAGTGGCACCAGCTCCCGCAGTGTGGGCGAAAGGATTTCCATCGGAGGTGGTGGTGCCTTACAAAGGGTCTGAGTTGCCACTGAAGCGGTTCCGAGCCAAGGCTACGGTAGTAGTGAACATCAAGACCGATGATCCCGAGTCAACCAGGCAGCTCCCTGCGCTGGCCTATTTGTCCAACAAGTATGCTAAGGATGGTCTACGCGTCTTAGCTTTCCCAACGGAGCAGGTACTGAGATCAGTGGCGAAATTTTTGGGTCTAGCCAGATTGCTTTGTCGCTTGTGCTGTTAGAAATGGTATTCCCATGTGCTTCGAAGTACTTTCTATTTTTATACACAACATGTCTCCATTCATCTTGAGCTTTTTCGTCGAGTTGATACTCAAAAAGAAAATGACCTCATTTGCCACTCTAGGAGTGGTCTAACAGTCTCGTGTTTGATTTGCCCAGGGGTGGTACGAGCCTGAAGTGTCGGACATTGTGCGAATTCGCGCGTTGCAAACCCACGGCTTCGGTGCTTTCCCCATCGCTGTCGTGTTCGACAAGGTGCGTTCAGATACATTCATGAAGTGAGACCAGGGGGTGGGCGAGAAGGTGTCTTTTGTGTATTCTATAGTACTCGCTGCGGCTGTATTCTCGTGTAAAGCGTACACGAGCTTTAAGAGCTTGTTTTTGCTTTCTTGGGTTCAGGTGGACTTACTCGGGAAAACAGCCCACCCTCTGTACTCGTACCTCATGAACACGCTCCGAAACCCCAACGGCCGCGCCGCCGTGAGCCTTAACTTTGAAAAGTTTTTACTCGACGAAACTGGCCAGCCCGTGCGCCGGTACCCGCGCAAATACGACGGCTACCAGGTAAATACTTTTTTCAATGGCTGATTGCAGGCGGCATTGAATTTGAGAAATGACTCGAGGAAAACGATGTTAAAACGCACGTGTAGCTCTTCAGGGCCAGCTCTTTTACTTCTTTCGTGCCTGAGCTCAATAGTTCGTGTGTATGCTTGCATTTCTCTTGATGATTTCGGCGGTCCGCGCAATGCATCAAACTGCGTGGTTTGTCAGATGGAGCGCGACGTGGAGGCTCTCTTGGCGGGCCAGCCACTGCCGCCGGAGTCCGACGAGTTTTTGACGGCGTGGGTCGACGCGGACCGCGAAGCCATCAAGTCGGAGTACGCGTTCCGGATGGGCTATAACTTGTACAAGCAAGAAACTGCGAGCCGGGACTGGAATGGCATTGCAGAAGGGGGCTTTCGTTAAAAGGCACCGAGTTAACTGCGATGTCCCTATGCAATTCCTGCTCGAGCTCACCGGATTGAGCTACATTAACCTGGCGTTTAGCGTTAAGGATGTTCATTTTTATTTTTATTTGGATTGAAATAAAATTCTGTGCTTCTTGCTTCTGCCATTAGTCGCCAACCTAGTAGCTTTAATTTAGGCCCAGGCCCCTCGCATATGAATAATTCATAGCCAGGTAGCTAAGCCCGATGTGGTCTTAAACCCCATTCGCAATTGGCTCAAAGAGACAAAGGAGAAACCCTTCGTTACTCGACAAGGGTGCGATTTACGTACACGCGTAATTTACGCGCCTCGAGCTTTTTTTTTACTTCACGCGTAATTTACACGTAATTTACGCGTAATTTACGTGTGCCATACACGCGGTAAAAATCGAATTATATACGAGCTTTCTTGGTATTCTTTGGTGGTGCTGTGCCCTTCCGAACTCCCTTCCCTACTGCTTACTTCACTAGCTCACTGCCTTTCTGCCTGTGTGCGATTTGCCCACGTTTTTCCATATCCTTCGTGATGGTAATGGTCTCTGCCCAGAGGGAAGTGCTACGCTTTGTCGGCATGGGGGCCGATCAGAAGAGTCCACCACGAAGTGTAGATGATTCTACGGTGACGTCACCACAGTATACGCGGGATTTTGTGACGTAATTAACGTCTGATTGGTAATAATTACTTCCCCGCGTAATTTACGCGTAATTTACGGCGTAAATCGTAACCTAGTTACTCGACATCGCCATTTGTATGTGTGGAATATTTTCAAGAATTAAATTACTTAAGGCCAGAGGTAACTACGAAACCAATCAGAAGGGTGGCTGTAGCAAAAGAAAAAAACGGAAGACATAACTTTTTTGAATTACCTAGAAGTCAAGGACTGGTCAATGTGAGCGCCATATGCGATATGCGCTTCACCATTCCATTGATTGCGTGTTCTTGCTGGTACGTACGGGTGGCGTTCGCATTTTTGATGAATCCCTTAAGCAGCTATGCAATCTCATATTCTCCAAATTTGCTGGAGAAATAAGAATAAAAAGGATTCCTGGCCCTGAACTGGTGACTCTCCTAACAAAAAGCATCCCAACATCTAGAGGGAGTAGGAGGCTCTCGTCATTCTGACTTCTTCAGAGTTGACAGCGTGCGCCATCTTGATCGCACCACCAAAGCCCAAAGCAGGCAAGGTAGGAAAGGTGAAAAAATAATCCAGTAGCCTTCTACCTGAGGCACTTTCATAAACCGATCGAGCACGGCAAGCGTAGCAAACACCACTGTAGCAGCTGCGTACATGTTGACAACGAAATCGTAGTTGATCCCTTCTGCAGGGCGGAAGAGAAAGAATCCACTTGGGGCTTCAGAAGATGACATACTTGATTGCTAAGCGATACTTAGCTACCTATCTTGCCCTTACTTTGATCTTGCGTCTAGAGCTAAGTTAGAGCTACTGTAGCTAGACTACAGCTTAGCTAGACAGACTACTGTCTCTGCTGATAAAACTGAAAAAAATCCTGTGTATACGTTTGGTATAGACTACGTAGTATTGTGATGAGTTCGACAAAACTTTTTTGGTGCGTGTTCTGTTGTTGTTCTGTTTGTCATGCTTCCATTCTTTCACTTCTCGTCACCACCACCACACCCCCACGACACCACGACATTGCGACGGATAGACAGAATGTGGGCAGCCCATCTTGAAGTTTCGGTGCTAACGCGGATAAGGGATCAGTGCATACAAGCAAGATGCACAGTCGACGGGCCAACCCCCTC
>Ga0307930_1002050_pt1 | contig 15577 bp, 19 predicted proteins | sample OrgLakmetageno46_FD_203161 | JGI IMG/M metagenome (GOLD analysis project Ga0307930, IMG submission 203161) | Saline water microbial communities from Organic Lake, Antarctica - #46 | ecosystem: Environmental > Aquatic > Non-marine Saline and Alkaline > Saline | place: Antarctica: Organic Lake...
AGACGATATCCTTTCTAGAAGTAGTAGATGTCGAGAAGATGTTGCAAGTGCCCGAGATTAAGGAAATGAAAGGTTTGCGAGATCGCACTATTATGGAGCTGTTTTTTAGTTCTGGCATGCGTATTGCCGAGCTGACTGCCCTCAATCAAGATCAGTTTACAATGTTGCAAGACAAGTCGACCACCCGTACGTATGAGCTGTCGATTATCGGTAAAGGCAAACATATACGAACCATATTTATTTCCCCACGAACCGCAGAGTGGTTACGTCTGTATCTGAAAAAGCGCCACGACGTGGACAAACCACTGTTCACCAACCTGACAAAAAACAGCGAGTCAAAGCGACTCACTCCCCGCGCTATCCAAATGATGATCAAACGTTGTGCCCTGTTGGCCGGTGTATCAAAAAAAGTCACCCCGCACACCCTGCGACACACTTACGCAACTGACCTGCTTGATCGTGGTGCTGACTTGCGTTCTGTTCAAGAACTCCTAGGTCACAAAAATGTTGCTACTACCCAGATATACACGCACGTTACCAATAAACGTCTACGTGACATCCACGAAAAGTTCCATGGTGGAAAAGATATTAAAGAGTAGTCGGCAAACTAGCTATGGCGCTTGCCGGTAAAGAATGTTTCGAACGTCCCTCCCCTACCAAGCTGTATTTCTAGCTCGGTATGAGCAGCCAAGTACCGCTGTAACTTGTTTGGAATTATTTCTGTTTGAGCAAGGAATCTGATGGTTGGAAACTGAGCTCGTAATTCATCTGCTAGCAAACTATAGTGCGTACAACCAAGAATCACGCCATCAATGACGTCACCACGTTGCACGTGCTGCGTAATGTACTGTGCTGCCCGCTCTATAGCGCTTACTACAGCATCATCTTCGATCAGAGGTACCAAGTCAGTCGCAGCCTGGGCCATGATTTTTGTGTCGAGGATGTTTAGCTTACCTAACTCCAGGTGATACTTGCCGGCACTGACTGTACGTGCCGTGGCGAGCAGCAGTACTCGTGAGCACTTGGCTTCCAGTACAGCTTCGACGGTAGGCACAATGACACCCAACAGTTTGCGGTCAGGATAATGAGTTGGTAGCCACTCGTCTTGTAGTGTCCGGAGTGTCTCGGCAGACGCGGTATTACATGCCAAAATGACCACCAAACAACCATCGGCAAACAAATACTCTACACCGGCTTTGGTAAACTCGTATATCTCTGATTCTGAGCGATCACCATATGGAACGTGGGCTGTATCACCATAATATACATAGTCATAGCTAGGTAGTAGTTCACGTACTGCCTCTGCTACTAGTAGTCCTCCCCGCCCAGAATCAAAGAAACCAATTTTCATGCAATAGTAACTAGGCTCTTTGGGCCGTATACACCATATTAAGAGCCAGTGATGCTGCTACCGCGATAAAAAATGTCCAACCAATTGGGATGTACAGGGTCAGAATTGCTACCCCGATTAGCGCACTAGACCGGCCAAAATGATTGGCCATTTCTCTGATCACAGTGTACTCGTCAACCAAACTCCCCTGATCGGCTGACATGTCGTACACGATCGCACTAAACGGTGTGTGCGAGAAAATACGCACGATATTGTGGTACAACCCAACAAAGAATACCTGCGCGGCCGACAACACAAAGATCTTGAGGATCCAGCCGATCGCGTACAAAAAACTCCCCACCTTAAGGGTTCTAGTTTTATCATGCCCCTTCCCATCCAAATAGCGCCCAAGCAATAATTGCAGCACAATTGTCACACCGACAATAATTGTTGAAATTGCCCCGATGCTAAACAAATCCCCATCAAGAATTGTGTACAGGAAAATCGGCCAAACGATGATATTCACGATCGTCTCAGCTCCATTGGCAAACTCCCCCACCATCAGTCCTCGTCTATCTTTTGATCTGAACTGGCGCCAAGTTTCCTTCCATGACCAGTCGAAATGGGTCATGGTCTCGGGCACATAGGCGTAGGAAATTGACGCTGCAACTAGCAGCACAATGATCGTACCAAACAGTGCTGTGTAGCCCGCATTGGCAATAATAAATCCAGCTGCAATTGGCCCAATCGCGCCCATAAAGGCAATCGCTGCAAACGACAAACTCACCTGCTTGCCCCGCTTGCCCGCGGTGGTAAACAGCGCAAAGTCAGTATGAAATGGCACCCAGTGAAATAAGCGAAAGGCCACAATCGATGCAGCCAGCGGCCACATCAGGGTCAGGATATTTTCGGGCGTCAGATAGAACAAGAATATATACGTGATGATGCTACAGATCCCCGATAGCACCAGAGTCTTACTAAACCCCAGCCTATTGGTCACGCTCATACTCGGCACCAGCAGTATTGCGTATAGCAGCGACAGCAAGGCGTAGTATCCGCCCACGATAAAAAACGGATTGACAAACTCGCGCGCAATCGCCGTCTCGTACAAAAAGATTGGCACAAAGATCCCTGCCAAGGCGGCGGCAGCTCCGTGAATCAATCGCTTACTAATAAACAACTGCATAAAACCAGTATCTCGTTTTTGAAAGCGGCCTTTGGTGTCGCGTAGAGCTTCGGCAGTAGATTCCATATTGTCAGTATACCAATGACGTGCGCTCAAAGCCGCACACAACGGGCATAAATATGCTAAAAAATAACTTATCATATATGATAAGTTATTTTTAGTTACTTATAAAGTAGTTTGAGCTAGTTTTATAACCCGGTCATAGTGAGTTTTCTTGATTGGAAACACTGATAGCCGATTCCCTCTTTGCACCAGTGGCATGCCGTCGAACTTGGGATCAAGTTTAATTTCTTGGAGCGAAACCAGTCGATCTAAATGTTCAACATACTTCATATCGACACACAACCAGCGAGGGTTATCTGGATCACTTTTGGGATCTGGATGATCTGACTTTGGATCGAACTGCGTTGGATCTGGATAGGCTTTACTGTTTACCTTCATTACTCCGACACAGCCGGTCTCTTTCTTGGCATTACTATGATAAAAAATTGCCAAGTCCCCCACTGCCATATCGTCGCGCATCATATTGCGCACCTGATAATTGCGGGTACCATCCCAATGTTCAATTTTGTCACGCTTGAGGTCATCAATCGAGTAACAATCAGGTTCAGATTTCATTAGCCAGTAGTTCATGGAATAAGTATAACAGAGACAAAAGAAAACAACCTGCCAATTTTAGCAAGCCGTTGTATCAACTATTTAGGCACTTAAGTCAATCACACCTTGAGGAATAATTATAAACCCTTCTGCACAATGTGTGTTGAAGTCATAGTCATAAACTTGAGCAACGATATGCATCTTACCTTCATGTAAAACTTGCCAAGGTGTACAGAGTTCTGCGTGTACAAGCAAATCGTATTGCCATGTAGAAACAGAAACACGTTTCAGAATCTCTACTCTCCATGATTCTGGCACTGGGCCATGCTGCGCTTCTCAAAACGTATGTGGGATTCCAAACTGATCTAAGGCTTCATACCACATCAAATTTTTTGTTTGTTGCAGTAGCCATATTTGTGATATAGGAACCATTTTGTCCTCCTAGACAAATTTCATTTACTTATGGATACACACAATACTGTATTTCTCACAAATAACAACAAACCCGCTCATTCGAGCGGGTTTCTTTTCACTTTTAGTTTACCATCGCAAGTTGGGAATTTCCCCAACAAGGGCGGCTGGCGCTCCAGGGTTGTGTTCCCTGTCGCTCGTATAGATTACGAGCATACGCCATATTATGATAGAAGTCTTCGAGGTTGAGCCCGAGTTGATCAGCTGTAGCTTGGTGATAGTACGTATTGATTTGCATCACTCCGGTATCACGTTTGTCTACAACTCCTCGTAGCACTGATCCATCCGCCACAGTATGTCGAAACGTTGACTCACAACGTGAAATTTCGGCCATAATTGGAATGTCTTGAAAATACTCACGTACGAGCTGTTCAGTTCGGCCGGTGGTGATTTCCTTCGGCGCTACGATTACTTCTGCTTGTCCAATGTGTCCAATTGCACTTTGCGGCACTTCTACTACTGATGCGGTAGAAACCGAAAGAATTGCTAGGAATACTGTGGATATAATAAGCCTAAGGTCTTATAGATAAATGTCGAAGCTCACATAGAGCATGGGTCGGAGGTCTTGTATAAGCGCCCCTTCCTCGACAACCGGACAATCCTATCACGGATTACGGATGAATAAGACTATAGCACAATTAAGCTAACATGTCAATGTTTTACCCTACTCTTTCTTGGTGTTCATCATGGTAGTCACTCCTTCTACCGCTCGCAATACCTCAATTGGCATAGCAAATATAACCGTATTTGACTGATCAGAAGAAAGGTCGTTGAGCGTCTGTAGTGTACGCAAATGGAGTGCTCCTGGTGACTCGGCGAGTGTTCTGGCTGCCTTGGCGATGTTTTCAGATGCTAGCACTTCCCCTTCAGCACTAATGATTACTGCGCGACGTTCACGCTCAGCTTCGGCTTGTTTGGCGATGGTTCGCTCCATATCTTCTGGTAGGAAGAAGTCTTTCAGTTCTACGTTGTCTACTTTGATACCCCATTTGTCTGTCTCGGTATCAATAATAGTCCGGATTTTGTTTGATAACTCTTCTCGTTGTGAGAGCACCTCATCAAGCTCGGCTCCACCGACAATGTTACGCATGGTGGTTTGAGCTAACTGAGATACAGCATATCTAAAGTCCTCAACTTCCAAAACAGCCCTGGCTGCGTCAGATACTTTGTAATAAATAACGGCATTGATCGAAGCCGAGACGTTATCCCGGGTAATTACCTTTTGGTCAGGCACATCAACCGCCTTGACTCGCAAGTCGACTTTTTGCATCGACTGAAAAATTGGTACGATGACGCTCCAACCAGGATTTCTTAGTCCAGTGTATCTACCCATAGTGAGCACTACACCACGTTCATACTGCTTCACCTCTCGCAAAAATGAAAGGATGATTCCTCCAAAAACGACAGCTACTATAATTAAAGCTTCCATAGCTACAAAACTTAAGTGAGTAAGTCTTTACAGTATAGCAATTTTATAGTCTGCGTGCGAGAATCGCCAACCCACCCCACAATCCAGCTTCATCACCCAACTTTGCTTCCACAATTAGAGGTGTGGGTTCAAAGTTATCAAGCGCTAGGGCAGTGGCTTTGCGGACTGCGTCCACCTTAATAGCTGGATCCCCTATGATCATTGAACCACCTAGGACAATTGCGTCAGGCGACCAATAGAGCATAGTATTACGTAGTCCATATCCTAAGTACCCCGCCAGATCATCCCACAGCACATCTGTTTGGGGAATTTCATACGGCTCAACGCCAAACCGCTGCTTAACCGCTGTACCAGAAACCATATTTTCCAATGTTGGCGTTATCTCGTCACCCAAGATGGTACGATCGATATCAAGTATCTGGTGACCCGGCTCAAAGCCAATGTCTGCCTGATCAATTTCTCCACATTCAATCTTGACCCCTCCTACTCCGGTACTGATTGTATAGTACGCCACAATATCAAGTCCTTCCCCAGCACCAAAGACTGCTTCACCTACCCCAGCAATGGCAGCGTCATTCTCGAGGAAAACCGGGATTTTGCCGTACTTTTTTTGTAAATACCCAGCTACCGACTCACCAGCCCATTTAGTTAGCTTGCCGTCATTTTCAATCCCAGATTTGTCTTGCATCAGTCTCCCACGTATTCCACCGGCAAAAGCTGTCACTTCGTTAGTCAACGAATCAACCGTTTCGCAAAATAATTGCATACCAGCCTTAAACGTAGCTGGAGTCTTGTACGACTTTACCTCATCAAAGCTTTTTAAGTCAGTTGAGGTGGCAATGCGCGTCTTGGTTCCACCGATATCAAATACTACGTATGTCATATACTATTAGTGTATCACTGATTACATTCCTAATATCTCCCGCGTCTTGTCTTTGTATAGTTCCACGTTGGGTTGATCAAACGCATTGATACCAAGCAAGTTAGCTACGTACATCGTCTCGCGCATTCGCATACCCATAAATAAACCGGCAGAATGTGCCAAGTCCTCGGTAAAGATTGTAGCTCGATACGGCAGCTTTTTGGTCTGGTACGCTCCAATCACTCCTCCATAGATAGCAGTGGCGATCTCTTGCATATTGAACTTGCTGTAGTGTCTTGAGAGTCCTTTCTTTGGTATATCGTAGTTACAATCTTCGTCATCAAAGGTGACAAAATCGGTGTAGGTGGGCAGCAATCCGCTCATGTGTAGCTGTCCAGTCGAGTGTAACTCAACAGCGGTGGTCAAGGTAGGCACGAAGCCTTTGGTAGCCAGTTTCTTTTTAACGTCATGAGTCTTACCTAGGCTTTCTGCTTGCAACTGTCGATACCAAGCACCCAACTTGTACAAGCGTGGCTCAAAGGCAAAGAAATTATAATGCGTATACTTTTTATTAAGGTACACAAACAATCGAGCAGCGTTGTCTGCGGTGATTGATTCGTACTCTTGGTTGCTAGATTCCAGTAACCCAGCAATGAAAGCGTCTACGTTATGCCCTAGTAGAGCCAGCGGAACCAACCCAACTTCTGTGCCGACCGAATATCGACCACCAATAACCGGCGGCATCGCAATAGCTTGAGCCCCCATTCGTTTAGCTGATTTAATAAACCCAGTTCCAGGATCACCAATAAAAATGGTCTGCTGGTATATTTTTTTACCAAGTTGCTTCTCTAGTGCGGAGAGCACTACCCCGGCATTGACCATCGTCTCGGCAGTACCACCTGACTTGCTAATCACGCAGACAGCGACCTGTGTGGCTTTTTTGACCCGCTTGAGGTCGTGCAATAAAGCTTCAATCTGATAGGCAGCAATAGTGTCCAGGCTGTGGAGACGCACCTTCTTCTCCCCGAGTAGCTGATGGACTGCCTCGGTTCCTAGGTTTGACCCGCCGATACCGATCAGTATCAGATGTTTGATACCCTTGAAGTCTTTTTGGACATCGTCTAGCTGATCGTGGACTGCTGGATTAGCGGCGTGGGTCAGCGAATATTCAGGCTGGGCGGTGTCGTGATCACGAACTACTTTTTCCACTTGGGTACGGTACTTGGCTAGTGTTTGTACGTGCTTCTTTACTATTCTGTCACTTGAAAATTCCGTATCAAAGTAAGAAAAATACATAGCGCTAAATCTGGTTGACGTTTTTAATATTTTTGACTTCTTTAGTGATGTATTTCATCGCTTCATCGACACTGTCGACCAAATGGAATAAATCGAGGTCTTCGGGACTAATGGTGCCATGCTTTTCTAGTAGGTCGTTTTTGAAGAATTCTAGTAGCGGCGTCCAATAATCCTTGCCATAGAGCACGACTGGGATTGGTTCAATTTTCTTGGTTTGAATCAAGGTGATGATTTCAAACAACTCGTCCAAGGTGCCAAATCCACCGGGGAAATAAACGTACACCTCAGACGCAAAGGTTAGCATCACCTTGCGAGAGAAAAAGAAGTCAAAGTTGAGGGACTCGTTGGTGTAGGGATTAAGTTTTTGTTCAAACGGTAGCTGAATATTCAACCCCACTGACCGTCCACCGACCTTAAACGCACCTACGTTTGAAGCTTCCATAATCCCCGGTCCACCACCAGAAATAATCGAGAAGCCGTTTTTGGCCATTTTTGCCGCCAGCTCTTCGGCTGCTTTGTAGTATTTATCAGATGGGTCTGTGCGAGCACTACCCCAGAAGGTTGCGGCTAGACCGTGCGATCGTAACAGCTCAAAACCCTGCACGAACTCGGACATAATCCGAAACACTCGCCATGATTGTACGGCATCACCTTGCGTACTGTCTGGGTCTAGTAATTCACTAACAATTCTGCAGTTTCCACCCTCGGCGTTTTTTCGGGATTTTTTACCGTCGCCTTTTGGTGTGCGTAATTTTTTGTCCAATATCATGCGTGTATTTTAACACTTCACCGAAGCCAAGGGATTTCAAACTGTTCGAATTCGGGGAGAAGTTTTTTGTCATAGAGTAGTCGCGATGTAACTTCTGCGTGCCACAGAGCGCCAGTCAAAGCATTGTGCGGATCAGGTTCTTTATCTAAGCCGCAGTATTTGAGCACAGCTGGTGAATTAAGCGCTGTACGTCGATGCTCGAGATCAACCGGCGGCTGTCCCCCGGACTTGATCACATGCATCCAGCACAAGGTGTGGACGTCAATTGTACGGTGCGCCAAATTCCAATTGAGTTTGGCTCGCCTAGCTGCCCCTTCAAGCATATTGCGGTCAAAAGCAACATTCTGACCTGTGAGTGTCCGCTCGGGCAGATCTTGTGACCATTCTAAAAAAGCAGCTACCAACTCGGCTTCAGATTGTTTAGTCGGATCTGTAGCTTGAGCTCGCGTAAATCCATTGACCTCGAGCGCATCGTCCATAATCTCTGCTCCTTCCCACACACAACATTCACCATAAAAGCGATTATCTGGGTTACGAAAGTCTAGCGCCCCAATAGACATAATTGAGTGTCGCTCTGGCAAAAGTCCTGAGCATTCAGTATCAATGATTAGCATCTTGTAATTATATCACTCCAAACCTGGACAATTTGCCGCCGGGCTATACCCGGCGGCTTTTGCTTGGTCGATAAAGTCAAAGTAGACTTTATTCTCTTCTTTGATAGTACTGGCTCCGCTGCACGTTAGTAAATGGTATTTAGTACCATTTTTAGACACAACTACCGGTGTTGCGTTGGCATTTAATGGCTCAGTGGGACTGTCTATAAACACCACTCCGGCCTGGCTGTCTGCAGCTGTCGGCGTAAATGACGGTTCAATAACTGAGTACCTACCCAAGACAAAAGAAATAATCCCAATTAAACACAGTAAGACTGCTGTAAATATCCGTTCTGAACGTGCTAAAGACTTGAGTTTACCCTGCATATGTCGTATACTCCGTCCGTTAATTGTATCACTCTTAACACCATATTAAACAAATAAATACAGGTTATGGCAAAGAAGAAAGCCGGTGGAACATCCAAAAACCTGCGCGACTCGCAACCGAAGTATTTGGGGGTCAAGCGTGCAGACGGTCAAATGGTGAAGACCGGAGAAATCATCGTCCGACAGCGAGGGACTAAAATTGAAGCTGGAAAAGGCGTAAAGGTTGCATCAGATCACACGATCTTTGCAATGACTGATGGTGTAGTATCGTTTGGTAACAAACGAAAAATCACTTTCACAGGTGCTACAGTAGCCAAGAAAGTAGTACACGTACTACCAGCTACAGCGTAAGCACGCAGCACAAATAAAAATCCCTGACCGTCTGGTCAGGGATTTTTATTTGTGTTGTAGCTACTACTCTCTAATGGTCGCCGTTTCAATCACGATATCCTCGAGTGGAAGATTAGTCGGACCGGTTTCAGTGGCTGCAATGGCGTCAACCACATCCATACCCGCAACTACTTGTCCAAACACTGGGTGCTTGGATTGAAGAGGTGGTTTGTCGAAGTCAAGATTAGTATTATCAACTAGGTTGATGAAAAACTGACTACCGCCACTGTCAGGGCCACTGTTAGCCATTGAAATGGTTCCTCGGACATTTGTCAGCTTCTCGCCTGCGATGTGCTCGTCTGGAATAGCGTAGCCTGGTCCTCCGGTACCATAGCGACCAACCTCATCAGTCTTGGTGATTGGGTCGCCACCTTGGACCATAAAGCCATCCATGACTCGATGGAATTTGATCCCGTCGTAGAATCCTTCGTTGATCAGCTTCATAAAGTTGCCAGCTGTGATTGGCATCGCGTCATCATACAGCTCAATTTCGATTACTCCTTTGTTGGTTTCTAGTACAGCGATTGGGTTCATACGATTTGAAATATCTACGTCATAATCTTCTAATGCTTCAGGGGTGAGCGGCGCTTCGATCTCGAATTGCTCGCTTTGAGTATCATTGACCACTGCGTCGGTTGGCGTAGTGTCTCCTCCAAGCCACAACGAGATTCCTGCCACCAAGGCAGCACACAGTACTAGCAACCCTACAATTGAAAACAAACCTTGTTTCATTTGTGAATCCATACAACTAAGCTTTCTTAACTACGTTAATCGTAAATGGTGCAGAATGCGCTCCGTGCTGCAGTGTCACCGTGTGTTCACCAGATGACTTTACTACTTCAGGGAATCCCACCATTGATGAAGTAATAGCAATTCCTTTAGCTTCAGCCGCTGCTACCACATCAGCATCGTTAACAGCCTGGAATAGATGTTCCTGTTCATTCATTTCAGCTGGAATCTCGAGTGGTTCTGCTGCGAGCGCTTCTTTTGCAGTGTTGAACACCACTTCCATGTTGGACGCGTTGGCAGCCATATCTGCGTGTACCTTACTAATTTTCTTCATGTTAGCCGGGGTTGCTGGCTCGGCTTTCTTGCTCGGAATGAGCTGGTTCATCGCGTACCCGTTTGGTACGTCTACTACTTCGTTTCGACGACCGATCTTGGCCACGTCCTGCAAGAGAATAACTTTCATAAACATTCAATTCTTATCGTTGTGTATATGTGCGTATAATAGCAAACTACAGGTCTATTCACCAGTTTGTTCCATCTGTGATTCGTTTTCTAATAAATCACTCTCCAAAACCTCACTTTCTACTACCTCACCCTGTAAATGACGGATTGCTGCGTCTTTTTGGGGGTCGACTTCTGCAATTCGATCAGCCGGCGTACGACCAATTCGAATGTCCGGCGTTAATCCACCAGCAGAAATCGATGTGCCGTTTGGTGTCAGCCACCGAGCGATAGTCACCTTGAGTGATGATCCATCAGCTAGTTCGACCAGCTCTTGTACTGATCCTTTCCCAAAGGTCTGCGCGCCGATCACCGTCGCCACACCATGGTCTTTGAGTGCGCCGGCCAAAATTTCTGAAGCTGAAGCCGAACCACCGTCTACCAGCACCACTAGATTCTCAGGGGTAAAGACACCAGCTTGGCGTCCGCGGCTGCGGAAGGTGTCATTTTTGCTCTCGTCCACAAATGATTCTTGCACGATTACCTTCCCACTTGGGACAAACAAGCTCGCAATCGCGACTGCACTCTCGAGGAAACCGCCTGGGTTGCCGCGAACATCAATCACTAGCTTGGTAGCGTTGGTTTGCGCTAATTCATTGAGAGCTTCTTTGACTTTTTGTTCCGCAATCGCATTGAAGCTGTAGAGAGATATGATAAATACTTCGTCAATTTGCTCGGTCCGTACAGTTGGAATAGCAATGGTATCTCGGGTGACCGGAATTTCTAGAAACTCACCTTCGCCTTCACGGAAGATCCGTAGGTTCACTACTGTCCCCTTCTCTCCCCGAATCAAGTTGACCGCCTCGTCAATCCGCATTCCTTCTGCTGATACATCGTCAATCCGGACAATCACATCGCCAGCGAGCAAGCCTGCTTGTTCTGCTGGAGTTTCTGGTAATGGAGCGATGATTGTAACTAAGTTATCTCGCAAGCCAACCTCCATTCCTACGCCACTAAATTCACCAGAAATATCAGCGGTAAAGGCTTCAGTATCTGCTGGCGGTAAATATACGGTATACGGATCGTCGTACGCGTCGACTAGACCATCAATTGCCCCTTGGATTTTCTGTTCATCAGTCAGCTGCTGAGAACTAGTCCCCACGGCAAACTTTTCATCAAGCAAGTCCCAAATCTCCCAGAATTGATCAAGACTGGTTTGTTTGCTGGTTTGTGGCTCGGCCGCAAACAGGCTAAATATTGAAGCCAACTGCCCTGACCCAGCTGCTCCTTGGCCAAACTGTATTCCCGAAAAAAAGGCTCCAGCCGCAAGCAACAGCGCGACCATAAATCCAACGTATCTTTGCATATACCCCTAGTATCGCACGTCTTGCGCCTGGCGCCAAACTAGTTTGCAGTTTTCCATACACACTAAAAATTTGGTACACTACACGTAATGTTAGGCAATCTATTTGGCGGCGGAACCCCAGCCATTACCCGTACAATCAAACTTTACAATACTGAGTCAAGCAAGCTTGAGGATTTTGAACCATACAAAGCTACCAACGTAAAACTGTATTCATGCGGCCCAACTGTGTATGACTATATTCATATCGGCAATTTGCGTGCCTTCCTCAACGCAGATATCCTCAAACGAGTACTAATCCGCAATGGCTACATTGTCAATCACACTATGAACCTGACTGATTTTGGTCACCTGACTGATGATGGTGATGCTGGTGAAGACAAAATGATGAAAGGCCTCAAGCGTGAAGGTCTCGACGTGAACCTCAAGTCAATGCGCAAATTGTCTGATATGTATATCGACGCATTTCAAGACGACCTACACGAGATGCGTATACTCCCCCCAACCACCTATGCCCGCGCTAGTGAATACGTCAACAAGCAAATCAGCTTGATCAAAACCCTCGAAGAAAAAGGCTTTACCTACGAGACGTCCGACGGGGTGTACTTTGATATTTCTAAATTCCCTACCTATGGTCGCTTGAGCAACATCAACCTAGACAAACTCAAATCTGGTGCCCGAGTCGAGGTAAACTCAGAAAAAAAGCACCCGGCCGACTTTGCAATCTGGAAAAAAGGTGAGCTTGGCTGGCCGAGCCGCTGGGGCACAGGATTCCCTGGGTGGCATATGGAATGTTCAGCGATGGCTATGGCGACACTTGGGAAACAAATCGATATTCATACCGGGGGCGAAGATCTCCAGTACACGCACCATAATGCAGAAGTAGCACAATGTGAAGCAGCAACTGGTAAACCGTTTGTAAAGTACTGGCTACACAATGCATTTATCACTATCGACGGTGGAAAAATCGGTAAATCAGAAGGAAACGCGATCACCATGCGGCATTTGGCTGATCGTGGATTTTCAGGTGATGACTATCGTTATTGGCTTCTAACTGCCCACTACAGATCCGCTGCCAACTTTTCATGGGAGGCGCTCAAAGCATCTAAACAAGCCCTCTTCCGAGCCAAGCGTCACATGTTTGAAGACTATAAACAAAAACCATCTTCGCCCGACAAGAATTATCTAGAGAAATTCGACGAACGTCTGGCCGACGATCTTGATACACCGGGAGCAATCGCAATCATGTGGGACATGGTCAAAGATAAAGACCTAGCTGACTCAACCAAGGCTGGCACGCTATTAGCGATGGATGAAGTGCTCGACATCGGTCTATCTGACAATCCTAGCGAAGGAGCTCGCTCGCTGGGCGTTGTTGCCAAGGCAGATATTCCAGAGGATGTCTTGATGCTTATCGACGCCCGCGAAGTTGCCCGCATCGGCCGCGAATGGCCCGAAGCTGATGCCCTACGTGATCGTATTACTGAAAAAGGCTACAGCGTCGAGGATTCCGAGCACGGCCCAAAAGTTTCGAAGTTGTAGCTGCCACTCACTCCACCCAAAGGTAACTGATGGTGGCCCAACCGATGTCTAATCAATCAATTGGTAGCAGTTGTGGTAGGTCGACTTGTTCTGAACCGAAAGGTCCTACAGGGGTTGCGGCCATATTTACAACACCCCAAAACAATACAATCATGCCCATAAGAGCACTGGCAAATAAAGCGTGTCGAAAAAATATAAATCTTTTGAATAAGGTTGGAATCGAAGCGAAAACAACATACACCAACACCGATACGACCAATATTGGTAGGATGATGCTATTGAGTAATTGTAAAGCCTGATCTAGACCATCACTCAATAATCCATTAGAAATTGCAGTAGCATATACGGTAATAAAAGTTGCTACTACTAAGAAAAGTACAAACATCGTCAAGTAGAGTATTTGCCATCAGTGCTTTTTATAAAGCAAGATCGCTAGAGGCGATAGGGTTAAAACAAAAAATATAACAGCAGCACCCTCAAAACTTATTAAAGAAAACAACCAGTCAAAGCTAAGTAAGATTGCTACATAAAGTAATGGTAAAACAAATTTCACATTTATATAATATCACGGGAGATTTTAGTATCTCCAGCAATAAATTTAATAAAACAATCCGAGTGCGCTTAGCCTTTCCTTTATTGCCTAGCACTCATCGACGCTCGCGAGGTCGCCCGCATCGGCCGCGAATGGCCCGAAGCTGATGCGCTCCGTGATCGTATCACCGAAAAAGGCTACAGCGTCGAGGATTCCGAGCACGGCCCAAAAGTTTCAAAGTTATAAAAAAAACCCGCCGGCTACAGCGAGTTATAACTATTTTGAAGACTCCATTAAGAGCCAGGTCGTAACAGCGTTCGATTGCGACCTAGGACAACGAGCAGCAGCAAGAGTGTTAATGGCCCTGCTACAAATGCCCCTTGATCGGTCCATTCGCGACCAGTCAGAACGTAAAAGAGCAATGATGAAAAGAATGCTCCAACAAACCAAGTCGCTAAACATAGCAGTAGAAAGAGTAATCCCTTCCCGATGTACAGTAAGATCATCTATATCATCCTTCCTTAAGGTGTAATTTACTATACACATCCTCCCCACTTTCCACAGTATAAGCCCGAGAATGACAAAGTCATTTTCGTGCTAAACTACGTGTCACATGGCGACTAATCTTCTTGTGGAATAGTCATTGGGGTAACTGTCACTGATTCCTGAGGCCCTCCTGTAAAATCAGTAATCATTTGCAGGGAACTCCAAATTAACAGCTGTACACTTAGAATTGTCATCATAAGTATAGGGTATTTCCAAGCTTTTTTGGCAACAATGATTTGCCAAAGAATCGAAATAGCAAATCCGACGAGAAAAAGCACTATTAGATATACAGAAAAATCCATAAGTACCCGTAAGTAGTCAAGAAAAGATCCAAATTCATCAAAAAATAGAATAAGGCTAAATAAAGCTACGCTTTGTATTATAAAATTAGCAAAACATCCATAAGCAAGCAATCGATATTCCTTTAAGAAAATTAATAAGGCTATGTTGCCTAATACAAGTAGGACTGTTATCAGGAAAATTAATTCTAAAGTCACTTCAATGATTTTAACAGCTGTTCAACTATACGCAATCACTCTGCTTACATAAATTCTAGCTGGGCTGGGCGTCTTTCAGAGGTACCCAACGAAGAAGATTACAGAATCTAGTGTTAAAATTATAAATATCTTAGTAAAAGCTAGGTTAATTACTGAGTAAAATATAAGAACAAATTAGTGTATACAAAAAACCCAATGAAAATAATTGTGTAAAGTATTTTTTTATGAGGGTGTTTTTTAAAACTGAAAAAAATAACAATGTCATATATGATTGCAAATAAACCCCCTAAGATAAGATACAAGCCCAAGAAATAATCTTCGTTGAGAGTAATCAGCATAAGTAGCGGAGCGAGATTGACTAAAAATGAAATCAAAATAACTTGATCATAGATTACACTTTTAGATTGAGATGGAGGAATTGGCTTCATATATAAAATGTATCACATCCTATCCACCTCCTCCACATCATTGTGCAAAAACTATAATATCAAAAAAGTGGTAAAATACTCTTCACATGGCGACTAATACTAGTAAATCACTACGCACCCCTCCCCAAAACGTCGATGCTGAAAAAGCGTTGTTAGGAGCAATCATCCTCAAGCCTGATGTGATGCATG
>Ga0307930_1002052_pt1 | contig 15562 bp, 15 predicted proteins | sample OrgLakmetageno46_FD_203161 | JGI IMG/M metagenome (GOLD analysis project Ga0307930, IMG submission 203161) | Saline water microbial communities from Organic Lake, Antarctica - #46 | ecosystem: Environmental > Aquatic > Non-marine Saline and Alkaline > Saline | place: Antarctica: Organic Lake...
AGGCGCGCCGGCCCGAAAGGTGCGCGGCGGGTAATGCTGGCCATTTTGGTGGAACAAAAAGTGAACAGCCAGTCGCCGTTGCTGAGCAGGAGGTTGAATACGCCCTGGCGGGCGTAAGCTGCAGACAGCTGAACCAACTGGTCCACCGTATCCTGCTCGGTGCTGTGGCGGTCGCTGTTATCGCGCAAATGGTTCAATAAATCACAGAACAGGGCTTCACTGTCGGTGCTGCCAACGGCCTCATAAAACCCGGGCTTCGCGCTAAAATCCGACAGTTGGCCATTGTGAGCAAACACCCAATAACGACCCCAGAGTTCGCGCATGAACGGGTGGGTGTTGGCCAGGCAAATCTCACCCACATTCGCTTGGCGAATATGACACAGTGCCACTTCGCTTTTGATGGGGTGGGTTTGTACCACCTCGGCAATGCGGGAATTGGCACTGGCATCTACATCGTGAAACGCCCGTACGCCTTTACCTTCGTAAAAAGCCACGCCCCAGCCATCTTTGTGGGGCCCGGTGTCGCCGCCACGGCGGGTCAGGCCGGTGAAACTGAAACACAGATCGGTCGGGGTGTTGGCACTCATGGCCAGCAGTTCACACATAACGCAGTTTTACCCTCGGCAAATCAGACAAAGTTTGAGCATACCAGAGTCAAATATACAGGGTTTGCGCTGCACGCGCCCTGCGAACCCTGATTCATTCCATGGCAGCAGCCCCCAATTTGGGTACAATCAAAAGGCATTTTCGTAGTTATTCGTACACAGCACACCCTAGGGAATTTACTATGGAATGGAGCATTACCCACCTCTGGCTGATTCTGGCGCTCTTGCTGGGACTGGCCGAGCTGACGTCCGGCGTTATGGTGCTACTGGCTCTGGCAATTGCCGCTGGATTAACGGCGATGCTGTCGTTTCTCGGCTTTTCCCTGGAATGGCAATTGGTGGGAATGGGCTTATTTTCGGGCATTCTGGTGCCGGTTGTCGTTCGCTGGATGAAGCCGCGATTCTCACCAAAAGGCGTAGCCTACGGCACGACCGGCACCGGCGTAGATCAGGGAAAAAAATTCAGCAGTTTACGCCGTGATTTTGACGACGCCACCGGCATCAAGGTTAACGGTGACTTCTATCGCCTGAAGGTGCAATCGAGCGGACAAACCGAACTGCCAGAGGGCACAGCGCTTATTTTTGACCACTTCGATGGCACCACCGCCATTGTTGAACTTGCAACCTCCAAGGACCTTTAACCATGGAAGAGTTTCTCACCCCGGGGCTGGTTATCAGCCTGATTGTTGTCGCCATTGGCATTTTTATCATCACCAAAGGCCTGGTGATTGTGCGCCAGTCTGAAGTGATGGTTATTGAGCGTTTGGGCTCTTTTAACCGAATTTTGGAAAGCGGCGTGAACATTATCATTCCGTTCATCGAACGGCCGCGCGCCATCACCATGATCCGCTATGTGCGCACAGGCCAAGATTACCAAACCGTGATAAGTGATGAAGCGCGCATCGACCGGCGCGAAACCGTGATGGATTTTCCCGGCCAGCCGGTAGTAACCACCGACAACGTGACCGTATCGATCAACGGCGCCCTGTACTACCAGATTATTGACCCGCGCCGCGCCGTGTATGAAGTCGCCAATATGAGCCAGGCGGTAGAAGTGCTGGCCAAAACCACCCTGCGTTCTGTGGTAGGCAAAATGGAGCTGGACAAGCTGTTTGAATCCCGCGCCGAAGTGAACAACGCCATACAGGCCGAAATGGAAGAGCCTGCGTCAAAATGGGGCGTCAAACTGACCCGGGTAGAAGTGCAAGACATCAGCATGCCCGAAGAAGTAGAAGAGGCCATGCGCCTGCAGATGGCCGCAGAGCGTAAACGCCGTGCCACGGTGACCGAAGCCGAGGGTGAAAAAACCGCCGCCATCGCCAAGGCCCAGGGCCAGCGTGAAGCGGCCATCCTGAACGCCCAGGGCGACAAGGAATCCGCCATTCTGCGGGCCCAGGGCGAACAGGAATCCATTCGCCTGGTGTTGAGCGCCATCGGCGACAGCGAAGACAACAAGCAAACCGTTATCGGCTATCTGCTGGGGCAAAGCTACATCAAGGTGTTGCCCAACATGGCCAAAGACGGCGAGCGGGTATTCGTGCCTTACGAGTCGTCTGCGCTGCTGGGCTCTATGGGTATGTTCCGCGATCTGGCAGGCAGCCCGGAAGATGCGGTGCGCAGTACCCTGAAAAAAGATGGCCTTCGCGCCGGTATGCTGGGGTCCTCCGGTCAGTCCTGAGCCTTTCTTAAACCTGACCTGTTGGGCCTTAGCCCAGCAGATTGTCTAGGGGCTGGTCGTAGCTGGGGGCGAAAACCTCCAGAAAATACGTCACTTCCGGCAAAGTTTCTTCTGTCAGCCGCCGGTGTATCTGCGCCGCGGCTGGCTCAAACTCGCGATTTCCTGTCGCCACTTCAGCACGGCATTTCAGCCACGCCGATAATCGGTCTGCGGCTTTAATGATTGCCTTCTCTTCCTTTCCCAAAGCAGATTCCTGTACGTAGGGCGCAAACACGCTTTGTAAGTGTTGCGGCAATAACGCCAGCAGTTCGGCCTCGGCTTTGTGCTCAATATCTCCAAACGCCTGACGCATCACCTTCGAGTGGTATTTTACCGGTGTAGGCAAATCACCGGTAATCACCTCGGTAGCGTCGTGATAAAGCGCCGCCGCCGCAATCCGGTCGGCGTTCACCGAGCCGCCAAACTTCTCATTACGGATCAGCGCCAGGGCGTGGGCCAAAGTCGCCACCTCCCAGGAATGGGTAGCAACGTTTTCATCAATGGCGTTACGCATCAAACCCCAACGCTTTATCCAGCGCAGGCGGGAAATATAGGCAAAAAAGTGGCTCACAGGGCGAGACTCATATGGGTTAGCGGGCGTCCAGAGTAAAATTTACGGCAATATTGCCATTTGCATCCACGCTGGCGTTGGTTTCTGGTGCGCGCACGAAGATCTGCTTCGAGTTTACACCGTGAGTATTCACCAGCAACTGGCGCAAAGCCGTTGCGCGGCTGTCAGCAAGTGCGCCAGGCGACTGTGCACCGGCGCTGGTGTCGGCTTCGGGCGCTGCGGCGCCGCGAATACTCAGAATAAGCTCGGGTTTTTGATTTAAGACCTGCGCCAATGCCGCCAGCTTTTGGGTGCTGGCTTCAGTCAGCTCGATACCCCCCGGCGCAAAGCTGAACTGTTGCACCTGCTCGCCCCCCAGGCCTGCGATATCCGCCAACGAGCCTATCAGGGCAAAAGGCGACGTAGCTGCTTTTGTCAGCACGTTAACGAAGGCACTCATCATTACTTTGCCCATCTGAAATTCGGGGTCTGCCAGATCGCCATTTACCGGCACGTTTAATTCAATCACATTATTGCCGTCGCGCAGCAGCACCAGCCCCAGTTTGATGGGCACGCTGGCCGCCTGTTCGCTGGCAATGGACTGTCCCAATTCCAGACGATTCAGAATAATCTGATTTGAAGCATTAATACGGGTGCCCTGAAGCTGATAGTCCAGCTTAAGATCCATTTTGCCGCCCGCAATGCCATAACCCAGGTAACGGCCGGAATAAGGTGACAGGCGCGGTAGCTCCAGATTTTCCAGATTCAACACCAGGTCACTTTGCTGGTCGGTACCCAATGTGGCAATAGAGCCGCTCATATCAAGATTGCCCACCTGATTGACCTTACCTTTCAAGCTCACCCGGCCCTGCTGTGGGGGAATATTACTCAAACCACTGAGGTTGCCCTGAAGCTGCCCGAAGCGGGTGGTCAGTTCGGGTTCCAGAGTGCGGTCGGTGTAGTTCACATCAGCGTTGTCTAACTGCAGCTCGCCAATGCGGAATATGAAACCCTGGTTTTCGTCAGTATCCGCAGCAGTCGACTTATCAACCGGAGCTGCGGTTAGCAGATTGGTGATGTCGTGACTGCCATCGTCGTTACGGGTAATGTTTACGGCAAGGTCAGTCAGCGTTACGCGGCCAATTTCCAGACGAGCCGGGTTCACGTTGTATTCAACTGGTGCCAACTGCAGCGCCTGCCAGGCCAGCAGTGGCTGATCATTGCCGGGCAACCGGGTTTCCAGACCGGTCACCGAAGCACTACCGCTAAACGTGCCTGTCAAAGGCGTAAGTTGCTGGTCCAGATTCAGGCTACCATCTATGGACAGCAGCCCTGCCGGTATCTCTAATGCCATGTGCTGCTGCACGTAAGGTGCAAACGCAGGCAGTGCCAAATCACGGCCCATAATGGCCATTTCCAGGTTAAATGGCCCCTTGGTGAACTGGCCATTCAGGTCCAGCTTGCCGCCGCTGGCCAGGGCAGCGTCGGCCCGGTAATTTACCGGCTCATCCAAATGGTTCGTAAATGCGCCCAGGCTAAGATTCAGGCCATTCAATTGCAATTCTGCGGCATTGGCAGGCACCTGGTCGCGCCAATTCAACCGACCATCGCGAATATCTACCCCCTCCACCGACCAGCCAAACTCCGGGCCCTTGCCTGGCTGGGCAGAATCGCCAGCAGCGTCGTTAACAGTGGTCTGGGAGCCCGCAACCAGCCAGTCGATGTCACCGTTGGCGCTGCGATTCACACTCAATTCCGGCCCGTCGAGCTCGATTTTACCTGCTTCTATGCGCCTGGCAGCAAGATCAACACGAATCTGGCTGACACTCAGAGTACCGCTACGGAAGGCGACTTCACCAGGCTCGGCACCCAACGCCAGAGTTGCATCATCAAAGCTCAGCTTGCCGTGCCGGGTTAGCAGCTCCATGGGTTGCCCGGCCTGCCATTGGTAATCGGTACTCAGGCTGACGCTGCCGGAACGCAACTGATAAGGCATATACGGCGCCAATAGATAAGACAGCGCGCGCGGCCCCAGGTTATCAATACTCAGGCTGCCACGGGAATACATCGGGTCTACCTCAAAACTGCCCTGCCAACTCAACGTTTGTTGGTCGAGCATCGCTTCCAGCCGATATTGGCCAATATCGCCGGGCCGCGCCCAGGTCGCCACATTCTGCAAACTGAAGGTGAGCGGCGTTATGCGAAACTCAACGCTGTCATCCTGGCTCCCGTTTTGACTGCTTTTCTGGCTTTTTTTCTGGCCGCTTTTCTGACGAAAGTCCCGCAACACCAGCGTGCCCGCAATCAAGTCACCCTGTTGCAAATAGATTCGGGGGCTGCCCGGCTCGGCTTCGCTCTGAATATCAGCAGTATCTGCCGGCTGCCCGGCGCGAGCCGGAGCTTGTTGCCAGTCGCGCAGCAGATTCAACTGCCCGCTTGCCAACACGTCCAGCCGCAACATGGGTTGTTCCAGCTCGAAAGCCTGAAAACCGGTGGTACCGTTAAGCAGATCAAACGCGTTCAGGTTCACATAAAGTCGTTGAAAGGCCAGCACCGGCTCGCCGCTTGCGTCGTTCGCATTAAGATTCCGCAGTTCTGCGCTGAACGTAAAGGGGTTGGCATGGACTTCGCCAACGGATGCCTGCCAGCCCAGCTGTTGCTGGGCGTAGTGCGGCAAGTTTTTCTGCACCCACCAGGGCAGCAGCAGAAAACCGCCCAGCGCGTAACACAGCAACAGAACAATCAACACAACCACAGCCAGCCTTGGCCACAGGCTGCGTTGACGAATCTGGCGAACAGGGCGCTCGGCCACAGGGGGCTCCTTGAAAAATAGTCAATGTATTGGAAGGATAGACGCCAAACAGGTCCTTTGTCAGCTCTCGTGAACCCGATAAGGTCCCGTTTCGTATACGTCCTGTGGGATAATGCCGGCAAGGCACACGCACACATCGCAAACGAGGAAGGTTGATGGACATTGGAGATATGCGCCGGGATTTCGAAAGCGACGGCCTGGATCGGGACCAGCTGGATGACAATCCAATTCAGCAGTTTCAAGTCTGGTTTGAAGATGCTCGGAAAGCCGACATTCTGGAACCCAATGCCATGTCGTTAGCCACCGCCGGCAGCGATGGCCTGCCCGACTTGCGTACCGTGTTGCTGAAATACTTCGACGACAGCGGTTTCGTATTCTATACCAATTATGGCAGTCGTAAGGCTCGTGAAATGGAGCAGAATCCACAAGCTGCCCTGTTGTTTCCGTGGTTAGGCCTGAATCGCCAGGTGCGCATTCAGGGCAAGGTCGAAAAAGTCAGCAAAACCGAGTCTCTGCGCTATTTTGCCTCGCGCCCCCGCGGCAGCCAGATTGGCGCCTGGGTGTCGGAGCAAAGCAAGGCCATTACCTCCCGTGGGCTGCTGGAACAAAAAGTCGCGGAAATAAAGCGCAAGTTCAGTGACGGTGAAGTGCCGCTCCCTAGTTTTTGGGGTGGCTTCCGGGTGGTGCCCCACAGCATAGAGTTCTGGCAGGGTCGCCCCAGCCGCCTGCACGATCGCTTCGAATATAACCGAACTGAGCAAGGCGATGATAAACCTTGGACCATCGAAAGGTTGCAACCCTGAGTGACACCGACTGTATGGCTTTGCCATCAAACCACCAGCACGCATTTTGAACTGCCATCCTGGCTAAACGCCAGTGAATATGACAGAGCGCTGCCTTATAGCGGCGCTCGGCGTGCAGAGTTTCTCAGTAGCCGCTGGTTGATTCGTCAGGCACTGGCGGGTGCCAGTGGCGAGTCGCCTGGCGCCTGCTCCCCATGCGCGGGGCGACCTGCAGAGTCGCGGTACCCTCCTGACTGGCTGCTGTCGCTCAGCCACAGCAACGGAATAGCGGCCTGCGCGACCAACCTGCAAGGCGAGGTAGGCCTGGACATTGAACCCTGTCAACGCCGCCCAAATTGGCAAAAGGTCGTGCAGCGCTGGTTTTCACCGGTTGAACAGGAATGGCTGCTGGCCCAAGACGACGCCTTGGAATTTCTAAAAGTATGGACACTGAAAGAAGCCTGGCTGAAAGCCACTGGCCGCGGCATTGCCGGCAATCTGCAAACCCTGGAGGTGCGCCGCGGGTTCGAACTTTATGGCGACCAGTGCGACAGCGCTCGGCCATGGCAGGCCTGCTGCATTTATGTAGACGGCTTTTTGGTCACTCTGGTGTATCGCCGATTGGCGACAGATGCGTCTAAAACGCCTCTTACCTGGCCTCCCATTCGTTTGCTTGAGCCTCCCCTGGACGACTACAGGCTGACTCCGGCAGATACTCTGGATTCCCTCTGGGAACCGCTGCTTCAGCGCCCGATACGCTCTATGGCCTCGCGCGATAGATGATCTCAAACAACTGATCTTGCGTATCTAGTTCGGTAAGAAGTAAACCGGAGAATGATTGTGCGTATCACCCTGGAACAACTGAAAAATCGCAAAAACGCGAGCATCGAACTAATGGAAATACTGTCTCTGGAAGGCCAGAGTTATATGGCACGGCTTACAGTCGGCGGCCAACAAATGATTCTGTCTGATGAGCAGGGTACAACTTCCCAATTTCGTAGCACCTGGCATGCCCAGGACATGTTGAGCAATTTACACATACTCGAAACTCAAGTCGTTCATGTATCAGCGTACAATGAAATGGTTGGCATGGAACCTAGCAGCGTTGAACCGCTGAGGGTTCGAGTACAGAGGCAAGAGCCGTGATTGCAGTGGCCCGATTGGCCATTTTTGTTGGCTTGGCCGGCCTGGTTCCCTTTATCAGCGCAGTTTTAGCGCTGTTTTTTATGCCCCATCACAGCTTGGTGGTCAGCAGCTGGTTTTACGTGTATAGCGCTGGAATACTGGCCTTTATGGCGGGTGTTTACTGGACCATCGCGCTTCAGCGTGAAGACCGCTGCTACCCAATGTCGCCACTGGTGTCGATGTTGTTCAGTCAGATATTTTTTATTGCGGCAGGTGTGGGCTTATTAGTGTCTTCGCCGTGGAAAGCAGTACTGTTCACATTGGCGTTTTTGGGGTTGTATCTGGTAGACGCACGCTGGATGAAAATTTACTGGCCAGCGTGGTATCTTCGCCTGCGCTTGGGGCTAACGCTGACAGTGGTGGTGTGTCAGGTGATTGTAGCCACCTGGTTCTTTGCCGTGCATTACGGCTAACTTCCCAGAACCAGGCGGTTCGCTTCGCAGACAAACCTCTACGCGAGGATTTTTATTACCCAATAGTGCGCTTCAACCCAAAGCGCACTGCTCGGCCGAGGCAATCGCGTATTCGTGATTGTGGGGTTCTATCAACGCGGCGTGCAGCGCCACAATCGTCGCCTTGTAGTTGTCTTCATCAATGACAAACTGAATATCCACCTGGCGCATGCACTGGTGCAATGCCAGAACGCTGATTTCGGCATCGGCCATCGCTTTTACCGATCTTGCCAGAATGCCCGGCACTTTTATGTCACTGCCAATGGCCGATACCAGCGCCACTTTGCGGGTATTCACTTCAGCATTGGGAAAGGTTTCTTTCAGCATGTTCACCACCCGCTTTACGTGTTTCAGTGTGGTACTCACGTAGTGGGTGATAGTGTTGGCGTTGGTATCTTTTGACACAAAGCGCACCTTGAAGCGGGTCAGCACGTCCAGAATTTTACGGTCTGAGCCCGGCTCGCCCTGCATGTCCTGGTCAAATACTTCAATGGCGAAGATTCCCTTGGCACCGGCAATAATTTCTACCTGGGGCTTTTCGCTAACGTAGTCCTTGGTAATCAGAGTCCCGGTATGCTCCGGTTCAAAGGTGTTCATCACCCGCAGTGGAATATCATTCTGGCGCAGGCCTTTACCGGCACGTGGATGAATGGCTTCCATACCCAGGTTTGCCAACTGGTCGGCTACGTCGTAATTGGTGCGGCCCAGAGGTACTACCTTATCGGCACCAACGATGTTGGGATCAGCCGAACTCAAATGGTATTCCTTGTGAATAACGGCTTCACGGGCCTCTGTGATCACCGCCACCCGGCTGAAGGTCATTTCACTGTAGCCGCGATCAAAGGTACGCATCAGGCCTTCTTTGCACTGCGCATAACCGGTTGCAATGGGCAGCTCACGGCTTAGGTCTACTGCATCGAACGCCTGTTTCAGTTTCTCGTCCAGCGGCAACAGTTCCGCGTCGCGCCAGCCGGTCAAATCTACAAAGCGGGCGTTGATACCTTCCTGCTGCAGTTTCAATGTGGTGTTGAAGGCACTGTGGGCTTCGCCGATACCAGCCAGCATTTCACGCACCGTCAGCAAGTGTTCTTCAAGCTGAAACTGGCCATAGGAACACAAGCGCTGCAGGTCGATCAGGCAGCCGCGCACGCCTTCAACCCGATCCGTAATGAACTGGTCGGCCTGCTGCTTCAGCATTGAGTCTTCAAACATCTCGCCGTTGATGTCGGTCAGGAAGCGCACCAGCTTGGTGAGGTCGTCGCCCCAGGCCCAGTCCGATTCCGCATCGGCGAACAAAGCGTAAACGCCAGGTTCACCGGTTTTTTTGTGCTCCAGCAACTCGTTGGTGACACCTGAGTAGGCCGACACCACAAAGATGCGCTGATACAGCTCGTCTTTGCTACGATTACCAATAATAATGTTGTCGCGGACAGCCTCGTAGTTAGTCATGGAGGTGCCGCCAATTTTTTCGACGGTATGTAGTTGCGTAGTCATAATGTTGCCTTTGCTATCGATTCTTTGGAGCGATTACACATAACCGTGAAAGCACGGCTATAAACACGCACTTCAGATTCAACGGTTTTGAGTAATCCCATGGTTCGACCTCTTGCCACGTCAGATTCAGGCGGAACTCTGTGGCAAACTCATCTTAGTGGCCCGTTGGCTAAAGAATGGCTTGCCGGCTGGCGCGTTTTCTCGAGCGTTGAGGCTCAGCCAGGCTTGGTAAAGGGCCCAATGCGCAGCAAAATTTCGGATTCGTGCTGACCGCCAAAGTGCACGTCTTTGGTGAAGTGCTCCTCAAAGGTCAATTCGGCGCCCATGTCCCGGGCGAAAGAGCGGAACAGCGCCCAAGAAGCGTCGTTGTCAGCGGTAATGGTGGTTTCCATATGGCTAATGTGACTGAGCTCCTGACGTGCCACAATTGCCTTCAACATGCGCTTGGCGAGCCCTTGGCCCCGGCCTTTCTGGTGAACTGCAACCTGCCATACAAATACGGTTTCGGGCTTCTGGGGGGGAACATAACCGGAAATAAAGCCGACCAGATCGCCGTCTTTCTCTGCAGCCACTGCCGTGTCGGCAAAGTCGCTGCACTGCAAAAGATTGCAATAAATTGAGTTCGGATCCAGCGGTGGACATTCCGTTACCAGCTGGTTCAGCCGGAAGCCATCATCTTTCCCAGGTTTGCGCAGGTTAATGGCGGTGGTATTCGATCCTTCTGATGTCATAACGAATCTGTTTACCTTGAAAATTTAGAGTTGAATTATATAGACCACAAATTAAATTTCAAGTTTGCTCTAAAGTAGACGGACTCATTAGCTACTGATAACAGCATAAATCATCAGAATAATAGCCGTCAATACCGAGATTCGATAGCAAGTTTTGATTACTTTTTGTACGGAATCGACGAACTCGGAGGCTTAAATCTGTGCCGACTCAAAAAGCTTCAGGAAAAATCACGGAAGGGCTACGAAAACAAATTCTTAGGCCCCGAAAGACCAACTACTGACGGATTTAGCCAGGGAACCGAAACCAAGCGGGTTCAGCCTCATAAGGAAAATAAGTCATGTTAGACAAGCCCCAGGTACTCATCACAAACATCCGCCAGCGCGCCGCCGCAGGGCTAAGTGTCGGCGATCGCTTTACCATAACCCGCCGTTTCAGCCCCGAAGACATCGCATCCTTCGCGACAATTTCCCGAGACTACAATCCGATCCATTGCGACAGCCATTTTGCCAAATTAAAAGGCATGCGCGAACCGATTGCTCACGGCCTACTCACGGCAAGCCTGCTCACCGAAATCGGCGGCCAGATTGGCTGGCTTGCCTCCGGCATGTCGTTCAGGTTCAAACGGCCGGTCTATGCCAACGAAACGCTGACCTGTAACTGGATCATTCAAGAGATCGACGAAAAAGGGCGCGCCAAGGCCGGGATCAACGTCAACAATGGCGACGGAGTCACCGTTCTGGAAGCAGAAATAACCGGTGTACTGCCGAATGAAAACGAGCGCCAACGACTGGCCGAGTTACTCAACGAAGGACACTGATGGCGAACTTCAAGATTTCCAAAATACCGGAATTAAGTCCGTCAGGCCCACCGCCCAGATCGTTTACTCCCAAAACAAAACCTAAGCAGGCGCCGAACAACTGGCCCCATAGCGATAACAAGAAAAGCACCGGTGATGGCGCAACATAACGCGCTCCTCCATACTCTGGGCCAGCGACCCACCCAAATCGTACTGCGGATCATCATCTACCAACGTACAGGCATACACCCGCACATCGTCACCCTTCTTCACCAACATCCGCGTGTAGGTGCACATAAAGTGCGCGCGGCTATCAACGGTGGGGTATTTCTCCATGCAGTTTTCAGTAATTTCCGGGCTGCCGTCTTCCGAACCCGGCGTACCCAGGTCTGGAAACGCGGTAAACGCCAGAGTCTCGGGAATGCCCCATTCGCGGAAAATCTCGCGGAACACAGCCTCTACCTCGGCCGGCACTTCGTTAACATCGGTCTGGCGCGCGATCGACACTTTAAAACCCTGCTCAACCAGCCAGTGCACACCCTCTAATGCCTGATCAAAACTGCCCTCACCGCGGTCTTTGTCGTGGCGGGCGCGGTCGGGGAAATCCAGGCTAACGCGGAAGTGGACGGGATAGGGGTTGTTCAGCAGCGGCAGCACCTGATGCCTGCGTTTCAACAGCGGCTCGGTGGCGTTGGTCAAGACAAAACATGGCCGGTGCTGGCTGGCATAATTCAGGATATTCACAAAATCCCGAATCACAAACGGCTCGCCACCGGTGAAGGAAAACTGCTCCACGCCCATACCCATGGCTTCATGGATAAACGGCTTCACATCGCTCAGCTTCATACCGGGGATGCGGCCATCACCAGGATGGCTGCCTTCCAGACAGAACGGGCACGCCAGGTTGCAGGCAGTGCCAGTGTGAATCCACAGCTCTTTTAAAGTATCCGCATCAATATACCCACGGGGGTCGTCGTTGCGGGTGTGCGTCCAGCTGTCGGCTGCGCGGGGCTCCAGAACTTCCACCAGCGGAATGCGTGTACGGGAAGCCTTAACGGGCGTGCTGGCCAGGGTCGGGGGCATACAGGCTCCATAATTAAAATTCGACACTCGTTATACTTAGCATTCACACGGCATTGAACTGAACGTCAAGTAGCAGCCATCAAACCGGCGCTGACGCCGAGCGTGTCTCAACCGCGACGCCAACTGTGAATCTTTTCCACCATGGCCAGCAAACGCTGGGGCGCATTGGCCTGTTTCCATTGGCCCGCCGTGGCTTTGGCCGCTTCATTCCAGGTTGGGTAAGGGTGAATTGTGCCCAGAATTTTATTTAACCCTAAGCCGTGCTTCATCGCCAGAGTGAACTCCGCCAGAATTTCGCCAGCGTGGGAACCCACCACCACCACGCCAAGGATTTTGTCTTTGCCCGGTGGCGTCAGCACTTTTATAAACCCGACGCTGTCGCTTTCGGTAATGGCACGATCCAAGCCGCCCAGGTCATAACGGGTAAGCTGATAGTCGACCTTCTGCGCTTTAGCCTCCGCTTCGCTCAAACCCACACGGGCCACTTCCGGCGCGGTAAAAGTAACCCAAGGCATCACTCTATAATCCACCTTGAAACGCTTAAACGATCCAAACAGGCCGTTTACCGCCGCGTACCAGGCCTGATGGGAAGCCGCATGGGTAAATTGATAAGGCCCGGCTACATCGCCGCAAGCAAAAATGTTGGGAAAGCGCACGCTCAAATCGTCTTCAGTGGGCAGCGTGCCATTTTTCTGGGGCTCGATGCCCAACGCTTCCAGGTTCAGACCTTCGGTATTCGCGGCTCGCCCTACGGCGACCAGTACCTCGTCAAAGGCAATACGTACACGGTCGCCCTGATGGTCGCAGTAAGCGACTTTTTCGCCGTTTTCAAGACAGAATTCCGCCGCAGTGTGGTTCAGGCGCACATCAATAGCGTCGGCGCGGAATTGCTCCAGCACCAGCTCAGCTACGTCGGCGTCTTCCTTGGCCAAAATCTGATTGCCGTGTTGCACCAGCACAACCTGCGAGCCCAATCGCGCAAAAGCATGGGCCAGTTCGGAGCCAATGGGCCCACCACCCAATACCAGCAACCTCTGCGGTTGTTGTTCCAGCTGCCATAGATTGTCGGAATGCAGCGGGTTCATGTCCGCCAGCCCGGGTATGTTCGGCACTGCCGGCTTACCGCCAGTGGCGATAACAATACTGCGGGCCGTCAGCCGCTCGCTGCGGCCATCGTTATGCTGTACTTCCAGCTCCCAGGGGCTAACGAAGCGGGCACTGCCCAGCATTACATCTACACCCAGCGAACGGTAACGCTCCGGCGAATCGTGTGGTTCGATGGTTTTTATGGCCTGCTGCACCCGTTCCATAATGGCTTTAAACGAACCCTTCACCGGCACTGATTCCAGGCCATACCGATTGGCATGGCGCAGGGTGTCGGCGGCTTTCGCACTGCGAATCAGCGCTTTGGAGGGCACGCAGCCGGTGTTCAGGCAGTCACCACCCATTTTGTGTTTTTCAATCAAACCCACTTTCGCTTTCACAGCCGCAGCTATATAAGCCGACACCAGGCCGGCGGAGCCGCCGCCAATCACCAGCAAGTTGTAGTCAAACTTTGCCGGCTTCTGCCAGCCGGCGTAAACCTTACGACGGCGGAGAAAGCCCACCACAAATTTCGCAATCAGCGGAAAAAGCCCAAGCAAGGCAAACGACAGCAGCAAATCCGCAGAAACGATATCGCCAGTGGACTGAATCTGACCCAACTGAGTGCCGGCATTCACAAAAACAAACGTGCCGGGCAACATGGCGACCCAACTGACCAATGCGTAGGTCCGTAGCTTCATCCCGGTGAGGCCCATAGCCAGATTAATCAGGAAGAACGGGAAAACCGGCACAAGACGCAAGGTTGCCAGGTAAAACGCACCGTCCTTTTCTACACCACGGTCCATTTTGGCGATGGTTTCCCGGTAGCGCTTCCGCAGGTTGTCACGCATGAGGAATCTTGCCACCAGAAACGCCAGGGTGGCCCCCAGGGTTGAGGCAATAGACACCGCCGCCAAGCCAAACAGGTTACCGAAAAAAGCGCCGCCGGCCAGCGTCATGATCGTCGCCCCCGGCAAGGATAACGCGGTAACAACCACGTAAATTGCGGTGTAAGCTGTTACTGCTAGCAACAAGTTGGCATCAATCCATTGCGCAAGCGCACTCTGATTCGCCTGAAGATTTTCCAGCGTGAGCAGCTTATGGCCATCAAATCCGATAAAAACGCCAACAATGACTACGATAGCCAGAATCAGTAACAGTTTGGTTCGATTCATATTTACGCCTGCTATAAATGTATAAGCCCATTCGTTGTGATAATTCAGACACAATCACTGCGCAGATGTTACAACGTGTATAGATTGAATGTTTTGGATTTCATCGGGCAATAGCCGAAACTTTCTGGCACCTAAACCGCAATAAATCGTGATTTTCGTCTGTTTCAGGGTCATTCTTTGCTGAAGAACCTGTGTGTACAGTGCCTCACTCACGAGGAAAATGGCCAGCGAAAAACCAAACAAAGGAGGGTTGAATGATACTGAACTGGCTTTCGGGGCGCCTGGCCGCTTACCTTTCGAAAGAAATCTCCCGAAACTCCATCAGAACGTCCACCTGGGGCGCGATGGTGACTACGCTCCAACCCGGAGACGTTCTGCTGGTAGAAGGCAGCACACGGATCAGCGTTGCCATCAAGTATCTGACTCAGTCCACCTGGTCTCACGCTGCGCTTTACCTTGGACCGAATGCCGGACTTGGAACAGCGGGCGATGGTGAACCTCACGTGCTCATTGAGGCAGACCTTGAACACGGTATCCGCCCGCTGCCACTTTGCTATTACCGCCACGCCCACACTCGCATCTGCCGCCCTGTCGGGTTAAGCGACAATGACCTCAAAAAGCTTACAGAATACGCGTGCAGCAGGCTCGGCCATCAGTACGATATGAAAAACGTGTTTGATCTGGCCCGTTACCTTTGGTCAACCCCTCCGGTGCCAACCCGCTACAGACACAAACTGCTCGCGTTCGGAAGCGGCGATCCCACCCGGGCGATCTGTTCAACGTTCATTGCCGAAGGATTCCAGCAGCTGCGCTACCCTATTCTGCCCGTTGTTGAAATACTTCCCGCCAACGATCCTGACTGTGCCGACTGCGTACGCGAGCGTTTTCGGGTCAAGCATCATTCACTGTTTACCCCAAGGGACTTTGATGCCTCACCTTATTTTCGGATTATAAAACCCACCATTGAAGGCGAATTCGATTACCGGGCCATCGCCTGGGAGGACGGCTAAACCCGTGGGTATCGAGCGGCTGGCCACCAACGGAACAACACCCCTAAATAAGCTGCCTCAGCGTCTCATTGACCGGAATTGACGGC
>Ga0307930_1002055_pt1 | contig 15555 bp, 15 predicted proteins | sample OrgLakmetageno46_FD_203161 | JGI IMG/M metagenome (GOLD analysis project Ga0307930, IMG submission 203161) | Saline water microbial communities from Organic Lake, Antarctica - #46 | ecosystem: Environmental > Aquatic > Non-marine Saline and Alkaline > Saline | place: Antarctica: Organic Lake...
CGTTAAATTTAACCCCCACCCTTCCTTTCTTTCACAGAGTCCCCACCAGGACATGGCCGATCCAGAGTGGCTAGGGGGCTTGTATTTAGTGCTAATTTAGTGTTGTTTTAGTGTTAATTTGGTGCTAATTTAGTGGCTTAAATTTAACGTTAAATTCAACGCTAAATTTAACGTTAAATTTAAGCCCCCTCCCCCCTTCTTCACGGAGTCAACACCAGGACACGGCTGACCCAGAAAGCCCCGAGAGCATAAAATTAACGCTAAATTTAACGTTAGATTAACGTTATTTTAAGCCAATCTAAGCCCACTAAATTGGCACTAAATCCCACTACCAAGACACGGCCGATCTAGGAAGTTCCGGGGGCTTAAATTTAACGCTAAATTTAACGATAAATTTAGTGCCAATTCAGTGCCAATTTAGTGGCCTAAATTTGACGTTAAGTTAAACGCTAAATTTAAGCCCCCCCCTCCTTCACGGAGTCAACAGTAGGACGCGGCCGATCCAGAGTGGCTAGGGGGCTTAAATTTAGTGCTAATTCAGTGTCAATTTAGAGCTAATTTAGTACTAGTTTATTGCTAGTTTAGTGCTAATTACATTAGATTATACTCCCCAATTGCAAAGAAACAACAACAAATAGCATGCTAGTAGAGCTGCGTTTTGATGAATCCTCCAGAACAAGTCTGACTGGGCTGAGTGTCCTTTTGCGTAATGCAATGTTCATCTTTACTCTCATGAACCCTGTGGGATCAATTCTCGGAAGGAGGCATAGGTTTCGAGTACGTATGCGATCTCCACTCCGACCTATCCTCTGCTATGCCACGCCATTCCTTGAAGTTTACCGGTAGTCTACTGCACTTTAGACTTAAAGTTAACGTTGAATCTAGTGCTACTTTAATAGCCTAAATCTAACCTTAAATTCAGCTTTAAATTTAAGCCCCCCCCCCCCTCTCTCTCCTTCACGGAGTCAACACCAGGACGCGGCCTATCCGGAGTGGCTAGGGGGCTTAAATTTAGAGCTAAATTTAGAGCTAATTTAGTGCTAATTAGGGGGCTTGAATTTAACGGAACTCGCGAATAGTGCGAAATATGTAGTAGCTATAGAGCTATAGTGTAACAGTGCAACAGAACTCCAATGCCGCTGCTGTTAGGTGCTAAACAGAATTTAGAATTTACCTCCGGAACAACTCCAACTGACAACTTAGGTGCAAACTGGGCTACGTGCCCGTGCTACGCGGGCGGGGTATACTACATTTGCCGTAGTGATACAATACGGGACTTGAGTGAATTAGTTCACGACGAACACGGCGAGTTTGCTTCTAAGCAAGGAAAGCATTCTGCCACGTTTGAGCAACACGACTCCACAGAAAACGATTTCGGGCCTCTTGCTTCATTTGAGCACGGTGGTTCGCTAGTTCACCTCGCTGGTCAAATCGGCTAGCGTTCACCACTGCCTGCACCCATTCCAATGCCCACATGTCATAGTCTTGTTGGCCATGATTAGGGTTCTCATCGTAAGGTTGTGGCCCTAAATCCCACTGTAAAGTGAGCTCCGGTAAAGTAGAGCCGGGGAAACGGCTCGTTATAGGAATTGCCCCCATCGCCATCGCCTTCATAACGGTGACGCAACCGGTCTCAGGGTAGGTGGTGGGGTATAAGATGAACCCCGCTCGTGCATAGGCCTCGGCTAGTACCTGGTGAGACACCATGCCGCGATACTCGATGCCATCCTGCTTCAATAGCTGAAGCATCCCTTGCCGCCAATCCTCAAAGTTTGCACCCAAATGTTGCCGACCAAAGTTGTCAAAGGCGGGTGAGAAGCCATAAAACACCTCGAGAACAGCGCTGGGTAGTTGTTGCTTGATGAGAGGCCAATGCTTGAGTACTGTTTCCAAGCCCCGGTTCGGCGCGCTCCCGTACACGAAGCGCATAGGATGGTTGGGGCCATTTACAAAGAAGGTTTGGTCTAGACCATTGGGCGTAGTGGTGGCGAGGTGCTGGGCGTGCACTGGCAGCTGACTCGCGTGGAAGTTGCTCAAGGTGAAGATGCCAGACAAAGCATGAGTGAACCACGGGCGATAGGTCGCAAACGAAGGCACGTCCTGAAGCCACACAAAGGTCTTCTTGGGCAGTGGATGAAGAGGATTAGGTTCCGATAACGACGAGGAAGAGGAAGAAGAAGGAACTTGCGGAGGGGACACAGAGGGCGGGAGCGCGAGGGCTGCGCTAATGTGGTACCGCCAAGCAACGAACACATCGGGGGGGTGAGCAACATCGTAGACTTCAAAGGGCAACCACATGACTTGCGAGGAAGGGTCTAGCCCGACAAGTTGGTCCGGCGGCGACGCATAAATCTCCACAGCCCACCCTAGGAATGCCATTTCTCGGGCCATAAACACGACTGCCTCTTCGGACCCTCCTAGCCCTCCTTCTAGCAGCGATCGAGGACCCCACCGAGGCCACCACGTTTGCCCGTACTCGTCGCAGTATATCGCCACCGAATTCCGGCCTAGTCGTCTTTGATGTGCTAGCCTAAGCGCTGCTATCACTGCATCATCTTGTTGTGCCTGCGCGTTCAGGAAAGCTTCCCCGTGGGTGGCTCTGACCGCTTCTAAGAAAGTGCCCATGGCCGCATCCAAAGAGCCGTTGGCTTCAAGAGCCGCCCCAAGCTTCAGTTGAGCTCCGTGATTGGTGGAGTCGAGTGCTAAGGCAACTTGCAACCATTGCACCGCGGCAGAGGGGTTGGAAGCACCAGCGACGGCGAGGGTGATGGCCACGTTGCTCGCTAAGCGCGCCTTCTCGGGAGATGTCCACGTGGGGTGCCACTTCGCATACAGGGCGGGAAACACTTTTGCCAGCACATGTAGTGGCAGCTGCGCCAATGGAGCTGGGTCCTCGGGACTCAAAGCCAATGCTGCGAGTAAGGCACTTTCACCTCCCACTAGTGGAGAGGAAGAAGAAGGGTCTTGGTGGGGCTGAACGATGGCGAGGTTGGCCCAGTAAAAGGTGGTAGCAGGAGACAGCGCGAGGGCGACACGAATGGGTTGTGCAGCGGCTTCGGGCTGAGAACCCTTGTCGCGTTGGTGTAAAGCAAGCCCCAATAAATGCCACGCGTCTGCGTTACCAGGGTAAGCACATGTAAGGCGCTGAGCAATGGCGACGGACTCATCAGCATTGCCATTATTCGAGTTCAAACTGTCAAGCAGCGCGGCCACTGCTCGCTGCTCAATCGAAGATGAAGTTGAAGATGAAGCTGAAGACGGTAACGGTCGAGCTACAAAGAGGTGCCTCGGTAATAAGCCCGCTGTTTTGCCTTCATAGGCGGCCTGGTAGGCTGATTCCACCGAAGAAGTGAGCGCAGGCGTGTCAAAGAGCGAAGCTTCTTGCAGCAAATTGGCGGAAAGCTGTTGCCTGAGGCCAAGGCGAGTGGATGCGGAGGTCGCCAAACGAAGAGTGACGTCAGAGAACTCTTTCACCGAGCTTGTGGCCAGGTAGCCTAGATTCACCCCCGCAAGGAGGGATTGTCCCACGCGGCTCGACATGCGGGCGTAGGGCGACCCGCCTGCGGCAATCCCTGCGCCTATCAGCGACACGCTGGGGACCCCGGCCCACAGCGCGTCTGCTAATGTAGTATGTGCGCCGTACACGAAGTTGTCCACCGTCAGGTCGCAGCCCGTGAGCCGCGCCAGGTGCTGCTCCTTGGCTTGACGCTCGACGAAGCGAATCCTCCGGGGGTGCACTCCGTGGGCTGCGGCTTCGGCTCTCAGGTTCACCGGCACGTGTGGATCAGCGGGGCTCAGGAGGGCCAAGGAAGCGTGAGGCAAGGTGCGCAGCAAGCTCATCCATGTGCTGAAACTCAACGGCTCCATTTTGTCCACGTGGTTGAAGTTGCACAAGAGCAGCGGCTCGCTGCTGTTGTTGTTGTTGCTATTGTGAGCTGTTGGAGCACTATCGCTGTCGCCACTACTCCCTTCGATACTAGACATTGACTCATTCATTGCATCGATCATCAGAGCGCCGCTTTGCTTCGCGCTTTCGATGCACGCTTCGGCACTTGGTACATCCACTTTTAGACTAGCACCAAAGGTAGAAGTTTTGAAAGGGCCATAGGGAGATGCCGCAGTGCAGAGTGGGACCTTCAAGCTGTAGGCATTGGCCTGATAGCTGCCCGGCAAGTAGATGAGTTTTTCGGAGAAGGAAGCATGTGCAACTTCCGGCGGGACGGCGACTGCATCGACCATCGCGTAATCGCACCATTTTTCAGCCCCCGAGGTGGAGGGGAAACCCAGGTAATTGATGCACAGGGGCGCGGGCCGAGAGGCAGCTAGGCCAACACGAGCGCTGCGGGTGTGGGCCATAAGGTCGATCATAAGGTCGGGCTCCAGTGATCGAAGGCTCTCAACAGCGACTAAATGCGGGGCTTGGTACAACTCAAGAAAACGGTCAACTCCCTGTATGATGCGCTGCCGAACTGTAGAATTGTCGCCTTTGCCGTAGCTAGCAGCGATGGAGGTGATCCGGTGGCGATGGCCGCAAATCAACCCTTCGGTCAAGTACCCCATGGGATGTTCACGGAAATCGTAACTCAAATACACCACTTTGAGAGGCCGCCTCTTTGCTGCTGCTGCAGTCGTCGTCGTTGGTGTTTGCAGTGGTACTTCTGAGCTTTCTCTTTGATTGAGAAGCAAGGCGCGGTCAAAGGGCGCTGCATGAGAGGTCGCGATGCGTCGCTGAGTGGTGAGGTCCACGGTCGGCATGAGAGTGGCATCATAGGGCTGCAAGGAAGTGGGGCTAGTTGAGTCTTCAAGCTCCAGTCTGGTGGCGCGTAACAGCGAATCTAACATGGGTTGCCAGTTCTGCCAGTGGCACAGGGACCGGCGTGCTTGCAGAGCTGAAGCCGTCGCGAGGGCATGGCTAGGGCTCAAGAGGAGAGCTGCCTCGAAGACCTTCAAAGCGTCAGCATGGAGGCTAGCGTCACGATACACCTGTGAGACCATTAAGGAAGAGAAAAAAAGCAGAGAGCGAGTAAAGAAGAAGGAAGCAATGCATAATTCGAGGGTGTAGGTATGTTAAAAGTATTCGAGTACACCTAAACATAGGCACTCTGCATGTTTATCAGCACCTGCCCCATGTTGACGAGAGTTTGGAGCTTCTCAGACTCAGAAGTGCCTTCCACAGATATAAGCTCCTTCTGGAGCTTGAGGGCTTTTACAGTCTCGCCGCGATGGAAGTAGCAGTTGGCGAGGTTCAAGCGAGCTAAGGTGTGCGAAGGTTGGATCGCTAAGACTCGGAAATAGAGCGCGCTCGAATCGTTGTAGCGTCCCAGGGCGTCACACAAAGTGCCGTAATTGAACAACGCATCCACGAACTCAGGATCTTCATCCAGAGCTCGCTGATACAACGATTCCGCCACTGCTGACTGTCCCAAGTTAAGGCCTGACTCTTTCTGCTCCAAATGCGCCAAATTCGATAACGCAGCTGCTCTTAAGCGGGTGTGCTCAGCTGATCCAATCGCAGTCTTGAGGGCTTCTCGCGCTCTGGCCATGTCGCCTCTCGCTCGCCGGGCGCTGAGAAGACCGCTGAGGTTGATGAGGGCCTCTGGCAAAGTCGGAATTTGACGCAGGATCTCGTCATACATGGCAAGGGCTACTTCGGAGTTAGGCTCATTCACTGCTCTATTGAACGATTCAAACACCGGCACGTCAGAGGCCATAACGAGCCGCTCACCCCAGGCAGTGCTTAAAACATACTGGGCTTCTGGTTGTACTTCTTGGTTGCCTGCGACGTGGCTAGTAAGTAAGAGAGCAAGGATGCCTAAGCAGATTCTACGCCTAGGCTGTCGGCTCCGTTCTGACCATGACGACGATGATGACGCCATGCTCTTACAGCAATGGGCTACGCGAATTCGCCTGCCTCGCTTCCAGTCTCCGCAGTCGTAGAAGAGGGCAAGAATCTGAGGAGTTTGCAATGCTCCTACTCTACCATCTTGGAAACCTAGTTCTCTTTGAAGCTAGGACCTCGAAGCTGAGACCTCTATCTAATTTCCATTTTGTCATTTTTCGATGTTTTTGGTAGTCGTCCTTACGTTTATACGATAATACTGAGATTGGTATTATATTAGGGGTCCTGCTTGTATCAAAAATAGCCCGATCGATCGTTGGGACGTTGGGCGTTGTCGGGTGGTTGCCGACATTCATACTTCTTGTGTCAGACGCGCATTTGAGTCGAAAGAGTTGTAGTAATAATAATGCCATCTTATGGCGCGTCGCCATTGCCTTCAGACCGTAGCGAGTTTTCGGGAAAGCTCTTAAGTGCCTCGCACAAACAGAAGCACGTAGAGCAGGACGCCTTACTCTTGGAGGTACTGAGCATTCAACGAAAGGAAGCGTAAAGACTGCAGTCGGACTTCCATTGATTACTAGGAAAAGCATGGATGTCTTTCGTAATAAGCCCTCTTAATGTATTTCGATTGGAGTGCGCCTATGCAAATGTCGTGCCTAACCGTTCAACCAAATACGCGTTTTCCTTTCATAGAACCGCATCGCGCTTTTGAAGAAAGAAGAGGAACGAGCATGGCGCAAGATTCAACAAACTAAGAAGCGGGCTGACGAAATTTTAGAAATGCGGAGAGAAAATGAAAGGCGTCTAGAGGGGAAGCAAATGCTGGCATTACAGGTAAAGTACTGAGCTCGTTAGCTGTTCTGTTGAACTCTTGCCTATGTTCTTTACCAGCATCTGCTGTTTCTACCCTTTGTAATCACCGCTGCACCCCTGTTGCTCAAAATCAAACGAAAGGCGGAGCAAAGGGAGCGCGAATTGGCCGAAGAGCATTTGAAAATGGGGGAGGAGGCACGGCGGGCGCGCGCTCGAAATCAGGAGACCATGTACAATGCCAAGCGAGATTTGGTGCAATCGGTGCGGCAAGAGAGACAATTGCACCGAGTCGAGGTACGCACGCAACAGGCGGAAGAGTTTCAGCAGAAGCGCGACAAGCGGGCGGGAGTGAAGAAGCGCGAGGACGAGCTGCGGAGCATAAGGGAACAGGCGCGTGCGGAGGCAGAACGCGCTAACGAAGAGATGTACTTGAAGCGAGTGCGCGAGAAAGAGCTGGAAACGCGCCGAAAGGAAAAGCAAGTGTCGAAAATGGAGAAAATGGAAATGCAACTCATTCAAAAGCTCAAGAACACCCAGCAGCTTCAGCAGCGAGCCTTTTATGAACTCGAGACGGCGTTAAACGGAGATGTTTGATGCAGGGGCGCTGCGGTGAGCGGTGGCGGAAGGAAGTTGGACTTGCCCTTGAGAGAGGGTCGCCTTTGTTGTTTTGCTTACTGCCTCCCGCTGACTTTCGCTTGCTGACTTCAGAGAAGTAATTCAGGCAGCTGGATGAACATATGTCTTACGTGGAAGCGCCCACTCCCGAAATAAGAAAATTCCTACATTTATTATATTTAATACTGAAACCCTAACCCTGCATATACTTCTATAATCAATAATCAGACTCATAGCACGGCAAGCCCGAATTAAAAGGTATTCGGGGCTCTTAGTTGCGCTTAAGATTACGGAGCGGACTAGGATTTCCCGAAATTTAGCAGCTAGGCTTAACATTAAAACATTGGATCTAATAAAAATGGTATATGTATATCTTGAATCTAAATCCTGAAGTTTTTATTTAGAACACGATTTGGATGCATAACTATGAGCTCCTAATTTATGGTAGATTTCTATCACTAATGTAAGTAATAACGGGAATTGAATAAGTAAAAATGGGTGTATAAGCGAGCTCAATCAGCCGGATAGTGAAGGTGCCACGAAAGTACAGCCGCAGAAATCGAAGACCGCACAAATGAAGTCCACATGGGCCATACGATAAGGCAAGCTCCTTGGCGTGAGCGGTGGAAATGCTGAAGGCAATACTCCCAAGCTAGAGCATTGAGCTAAGCGTCAACATGACGAATGAACCCACTTTCTGTCGAGAAGACTGCCGTAAGGATAACATAGGGCCTCAATTTCCATCATCCGTCCTCCTGGCAGAGCCGATAAAATTGCGCTGTCTGGCGTCGAATCAGTGCGCGAAACGCCATGAAACCAATGCCTAATTCCAGGAAGAGAAACGCCATCTGCCCCATTCCGAGGAGTCTATCTAGAGGCCAAATGTGCTCCTGAAAGAAAGTCAAGTACACCAAGCATGGGGTCTGAGGAAAGATGGTCAAAAGGAGGAACGCTGACGTCTCCGGGACTTTCTCGCTCAAATTTCCTTTGTAGCCGCAATACAGTCGACAAAGTTCCCCTAAAGCCCACAGTGCGACCATGGGCGGGTAGAGCGTTTCATGAAGCACTGAAAAGTAAACGAACTGGCGCTTCTCAATTATGTGAAGGATGGAAAAGACTAAATAAACTCCGCTGTATATGGTGTTGTAATACAGCGCCTGTTGCAACGATAGCGATGAAACCGAATCTTCAATGTGTATAGCGCTTCGCCCACCGATCATGGTACTGAGATAAGTGAAAGCTTCAATGTACTTATTATGTCGCCAGCTTTGTCCGCAGCTTCATACTCTATGAACGTACTGTCTTGCCATGAGAATATCTCCCCAGGCTAAAAAAGTTTTAAATTCTATCTGTAGCACTTTGGTTGCTAATCGAATAATTGTAAACTTCCTCTGATGATTGCTCTAGGTATCGCAACGCAGTTTAAGCCTTTTGAGGAGCATCATGAAGTATGTTCCTACTACAGCCCTAGCCCTCTTACCGTTTTCCGGTTTCCCATGCGGCGGCAAAAGCGCGAAATTCGAAAAGATGAAGACTATTTTATCAGATATTATGTTGGGGCTACAATTCCTTCTTTTCTTCTTTTCTACTATATAAGTTTCGCGCCACCACCATCAATTTTCGAGTTCGTGGTCGAAAGCAGTTTTGAATTAGCTTTGGTGCTGGGCTTCATAGAGTTCTTTTCAAGCAAAGCACAACGCTGTAGTCATGGCGAAGTATGATTCCATAGGGTTGGCAGGTGCTGGGGTGGGTACCTTGCAGCTCACTGACAAATCATTAGACTGGTCGCCGCGGCACGAGGCTGACGCAGATGCCAAGAGTGTTTCTCTGGATCAAGTTCTGCGCGCGTCCTGGTCCCCTATCGGCAAGATGTGCCACATGAGGCTGTTCTGCAAGAATGGAGAGAGGCCGCGTTACGATGGGTTCCGGCGCAGTGACATGGAGGGTTTGACGGCTTACTTCGAGGCACATGACATTGACTTCGAGAAAGAGTCGGTGGCGAGTGGCGGGAGCAACTTTGGCACAATTGACTTTGAAGGTTGGGACATAGACGGGCACTAGAAGACGTGTGCTTTTACTATATTTGGCTGACTTGACTTATGTGATGTACACTGATAGATTGTCCGAAAAGATTTCGTAAACTTGGGTGCTAATGAAATGTGCTAGGGGTCTAGGGTGTGATAAAATGCTACTCGTGTCCTGCATTAATTCACGTTTACGCCTGTGCCATGCTATAAACAACCAAATGCTCGCAGGTTCGGGTACACTAAGCTTGCGAAAAGGAGGCGCGCAGATGTTCGAGTTGAATTTGAGCGATGTGGCCACATGTATGGCGCCAGGCAACAAGGCCGATGAGCTGGACGTGACTTTCGTGGACTCAGCCGGGTAAATGATGGCTGCCTCGTCTCGAAGCTTTCGTGGAGTCTTGCTCTCTTTGTGTTTCATTTCCTATTCTCCCATGTTCACCTCTATTGTTTCACTTTTCTTGTGTTTCCTAGCGCGAGCCGAGAGGGCCACCAGTTGTTTTCGATGCGTTTGTGGGTGCCCGGCCAGAAAGCCCCCGACATGCAGACTAGAATCTTGGCGCAGGCCGCGGACATGGGCACCAGCAGCGGCGGGCCGCCGTTGGTGGAATTCGACCGGGACCAGGGAACTTTCGTGCTGCCCAAGAATCGCTACGCGGTGGAGATGTACGAGGCATACTTCCGGATGATCGGCACTTCGCAGGAGTTCAAGGTGAAGTACAGCGACGTGAGCCGCTATTACATGCTCGAAAAGCCCACGGGCCACACGAGCCGCAGCGAGCCTGACAGCGACGTACACTTCTTTTACTTCGTGATTTGCTTGGAGAGGCCGGTGCGCTTAGGCCAACAGAGCTACGCTTACCTGGTGTGGCAGACCATCAACGAGGAGTCGGAGGTGGCCATCACCCTGGAAGAGGACGAGATCGAAGCCAAGTACCCGGGTGCTGGGCTCAAGCCCTCGATGGAGGGCGCGCTTCACAAGTCCATCGGGAAGCTCTTCAAGGTGCTGAGCGGCAAGACGGTGTTTGCGGGCTCCCGCAAGTACCGCAGCGCCGCAGGCCACCAGTGCGTGAGCTGTAATTTGGGCCAGCGCAACGGAGTCCTGTATCCCAACGACAAGTCCTTCGTCTTCTTGCACCAACCCACCATGGTCATTGAGTACTCGGAGGTCGCCCACGTGGAGTTTGTGAAAGCGCAGGAGACGCGCAGCTTCGAATTCATCGTGGCCAAAAAAGCAAGCGCGGGCGGGAAGACCTTCAAGTTTGGGGCCATTGAAAAGAAAGAGTTCAACGCCTTGGCGGAGTTTGTGAAAAGCAAAGAAGCGTTCTTCACGGTGCGCAATTACCAGCCGGAGGAAGAGGCCGCAGACGACGACAGCGAAGACGACGAAGAAGACGATGACTTTGGGAGCGAGGACGGCAAGGCCAGTGGCAGCAGCAGCAGCGATTCCGACGACACCGGGAAAGGCAGCGACGATGACGAAGCTGCTGGGAGCGGAGACGATGAAGTCATGGGGAAAGCAGCGTCGAAGAAAGCCCCGAAATCGCCCTCTTCGGGGGATGCGAAAAAAGGGGTGCCGTCGTCGTCGAAGGCAGCAGCAGCATCCAAGGCAAGTCCGAAGAAGAAGAAGAAGAAAGACCCGAACGCGCCCAAGGGTCCCATGAGCGCGTACATGCTCTTCGGCAACTACATGCGAGGTGTGCTCAAGGAACAGTCTCCCGACCTTTCCTTCACGGAAGTCGGCAAAGAGCTGGGAGTGCGGTGGAAGGACATGGATGAGACCGCCAAGAAAGAGTGGCAGGAGAAGGCCGAGGCCGACAAACAGAGGCATGCAGCGGAGATGGCCGATTACGAGCCACCTTCAGGAGATGACGACGACGAGGAGGACACCAAGAAGGGCAAAAAGCGCAAAGCGGCGAAAGACCCCAACGCCCCCAAGAAACCCATGGGAGCATACTTCCTGTGGATGGCGGAGACAAGGGCAGCGACCAAAGCGGCGAACTCCGAGGCCACCACCGGCGAGTTGAGTAAGATCATGGGGGCGGAATGGAAGGCGCTCGGGGAAGAGGAGAAAGCGAAATTCAACGCCAAGGCGCAAGAGGAAACCGCCAAGTACAAGAAGGCCGTGGCCCAGTACAAGGGCGGCGCAGAGGCACCGACGTCGATGGGGAAAGAAACTGGAAGCATGGATGTGAGCGATGCCGAGGCCGAGGTTGAAGGGGCTGAGAGTGGAGCAGACGAGGACGAGGACAGTGATTGATTGCGCAATGAATGGACCCCCCCCTTGTGGGTCAAAACCTGCATTAGAAACGATGAGTAAACTAGACCCATATGAGTGTTATTGCTATTGCTCTTTTTTTTTTTAATTCAACTTATTGACCCCATTCCATGCGCATTCGAAAGTAACGGTTCAGCGGCAAAGGCAAAGGCCATGTCTATACGTACGTTTTGAAGCCCGCATCCAAAATTGCCTCGTGGACCTGGACCTGGGACGTGACACACGAACGAGCACTCAGTCCCGCCGACTTGTTCGGAGGAAAGGCGCCAGTTGGAGCCCTAATTGGCCTTCTGGAGCGAATTCGCTAGCGCATTTGCAGCTCAAGCTCAAGTGTATTCTTTATGTGCCTCTGTGACTGCTTATTACTTGTCTTTCTTCGTTTTTGGGAGAGTATTAACTAGACTAGACTAGACATCCGCGTTCGGCGTTCCGCGCCCGTGTGACTTGTGACTTGCAGTATGAGATGGGCTGGGGACTTAGGACTCGCCCTGCTGCTAGATTTTAACCTGCGAAGAGTTTTGTCGAAGGAAGGGCGAAAGGAGGGGGGGCGGGGGCGGGGGACAGGGGACAGGGACAGGGGGGGCTCCGGGCTCCGGGCTCCGGGGTTGCCGGGGCTCCACGTTCCACGTTCTACCACGGCTCCGCGCCCAAGCCCAGGCTGACTCCAGCATGTCGAGCATGTGGTTTCGGAAGTGCCCCAGGCATTCGACCTTGCTATTCTAATATAGGAGCAACTCTCGCTGCTTATTAATTCGATTGAAATTACTATCTACAGGACCTCGTTGAAGGCCCATACACACACACACGAATACTTTTGAAATCTACGACCCTCATTGCCACGGGGATTCAAAATCAAATCCAGTGGGTATTATGCTTTTTCGAGTCTCAAACTCTCGTATTACGCGATCTCTTACTTTTTCTTTTTCATTTCGTACCGCAAGCTCCGACCTTAATGATGCTCAAATGTTGAACAATTTCTTGACATGAACGAAAAACTCCTACCAATCAAATTTCTCGGCGTGAAATTTCATCCCCGTTTTCGTCGATATGGCTTTCAGGCTGTCCACAACTGGTTGAGAACCCCCGCAATAAAGGAGCTTCCAGTTTTTGAAAACTTCGGGAGGGATGGAGGCTTCCAGATCTTTATTTTTGACTTTCGTCCCAAAGCGCTCGTGAGAGCCTGTATTGAATCCAGATCCCCTACTAAGTGCAATCAGGTCGGCCGTTGAAATACGATCGGACCTGGATTGGTTTTCCAGCTCTCCGCTGGCACTATTCATTGTCGTCAGCATCGCGAAGCATGATTCGCGAAAGTTATCGAGTGAAACATGGCCATCGTCATCAATATCAAAGTGGTCAACGAGTTCACGAATTTCGGCATCTGTGAAAGCACCAGGCATAAGTTCTTCAAGAATATCAATGACTTCAAATTCAGCAGACTTCAAGATGTGGTGCCCATGGTGGTCATCCGTGTGGTCAGTGATGACCCCCTTGAGCTCTGCAGTAGAGTGCGTGCACAGGCACCTCTTGAGGAGAATACTGAATTTACTGTATGCGTCGTGAGCATTATTCAAAGAGAGCTCCTCTGCTAGAGACCGGAGCTCTAGTTTTACAGCGTCAGCTTCCTCAACCTCATCCTCAGGAAGTCCTGTGCTTAGCTCGATACTAGCGATGATCTCGAGCACGGAATGCTCTAAGTCCGGTCTCCCACTGAATATGAGTACAGTCTTTTGAATTTCAAAGTCAAGCATGAGGCGCCGTTTCCCAGTGTAATATATAAGGGTCCAAGCATCATCATCAAACGCAGTTGTTTTAAGATAGAACTCAATCAGTGAAGGTTCACGACAAGACCTACAGACGTAATGCAATAGTGTTAAAGAACGAATCAGGCAATCCCACCAAGCTGTGAATTGTGAGTTTCATGGCGAAACTAATCCTACCATATGAGGTTGACGCGCTTAGCTTCCTTGTGTGCTGCTATGATTGATAGAGCTGGAGTGATGCCGATCCCCGAAGCCACGAGAATGAGGTTGTCGTACTTATTTGCAGTCGCGTAAGGTGATGCAAAAGGTCCAGCGATGAACACCGGGCGCGTAGTTGGTACTTTGACTTTGTCGTGAAGGGCTTTCGTCCAATCGCCATGCATGCACATGCACACGCATGAGTGGCCGGGTTTACTGGGGTGAGCAAATAAGCTGAACGGGTGCCATTCCCACTTGTTGATCCATGGAATACAAATCATGATGTAACCAGCTCCGTCTGACTTGAAGCCGTGTGGATGCTCGAACGTAAGTTCGACTCCGCATTCAAGTCGCGTGAAACTAACAGCTTTATCGACAAGGTAAGTGCGGCAAAAGAAACCGTAGACCCAATCTGCAATATAAATGGTCACGGGAAAGCCCATGAGGTATCGAATATGCATTTGGGGGGCATGAAACATTATCGTAATGCCCCACACAATCGAGAGATAGTGTAGGCTCTTTCGAAGTTCCCATGAAAGTTTGGCCTTAAGACTTTGCCAGACCATGGGCCATGAAATTAGTGGCGTCAAGAGGAAGCATATACCACCGGTGATTCCCGTCACGTGCTCCCAGAGAAAATGGATTTGACCTTGAAGAGCCCACCGAAGCATGTGGCAGACTCCGTGGATGAGGACAGCAACGCCGACAATTTCACCGCATAGAACGTGGATTTGATGAAGATCGTATAGGGGTACGAATAATGAAATGGGATTCCGTAAAAGAAGAGTCCTCAAATTATTCGTTTTCGTGATGAAGAGGAGCATCATGAGTGGGTAGCAGAGGTACGCGGAGCATCGGGATACAGCGAGTAGAGCCACCAACCACCACTCAGTAGCGCAAATTGTGTCTCGAGGGCATAAGGTGCCATTTGATTCGAGTGAACCGAAGGGTTTCGGAGTAAAAGTTCGGAGGACGATCCATATGACGCAGGCAATGGACAATGCGCGAAGAACGTGAACCCACGGCTCTGTCTTTACCTTCTTTGTCATCGTGGGAATCATTGGAGGTGCAAGAGTCGCGCTTCGACGGCGATCAGGGATATGATCACTGCTGCGGCTTCGAGACAGAGCGTCGACTTTCCCGAGCTCCAGGTCAAGAAGTCCTGATGCTTTGCGAGCATCATTAATCGGAGGAGTCCCTACATAGACAACCAGAAGGTAAGAGAGGAAAACCTCAAAACAACAGAAAGTGTGATTATTGATGAATAAATAGGCGTGACATAGGATGGACTATTACCGTTCGGTAGACGGTCGAGAGACTCCGATCGATTTATGTCCATTCAATTTCTTTCTGGGCACTCGTCAAGGCAAATATGATGTTCCTACAGTAACTGGAAAGATTATTTTCAAGTTTCTTAGTGTCTCGAAGTTGCAATCGCTTCAATGAAAGAGTGCACTGCGTATAATTGCCAAATGGATTGATCGCGCGAAGTCAGCAGCCCTTGTGGTGCGCTCTCGTCAGTGCTTCGATTTTTTTTAATAGCGCACCAGAATTATTACCAGCCCGCAGGGCTTTCCCGATATCCCGATACATGTTTGTAAGAGTGACTTCACCGGATGATGATTCATCTTTCATCTGTGATCCAGCAGCACACATCATCTCAGTGCCGTCGGGACCAGAAAATGCAGAACATTTGGCGAACATTTGGCCCAAAATTACCGTAAAATACGTATTTTTGCGGTATTTTTGGTGTAAAATTATTCAGCTCCCGGAATGTCTGGATGATCTCAGATGCCATGCTCAGCATGCGCCCCCCGCGCCCCCTTGCGTACGTCGATGCTCATGGCTTTCAATCTGAATGTTTCTTAGAAGACGATATTTTGATTTGGAAGCGTTGGAAGTGTGCACATCGGCGTAGTTGTCGCTAGAAAGGTTAGAACTGCTTGGTCCATTGCACGGTGTTCCAATCGATGCTTGTGCGACTGGCCGAGCACGCCGGCGCGCGCCTTCTTAGGCAGTATAAAC
>Ga0307930_1002058_pt1 | contig 15542 bp, 19 predicted proteins | sample OrgLakmetageno46_FD_203161 | JGI IMG/M metagenome (GOLD analysis project Ga0307930, IMG submission 203161) | Saline water microbial communities from Organic Lake, Antarctica - #46 | ecosystem: Environmental > Aquatic > Non-marine Saline and Alkaline > Saline | place: Antarctica: Organic Lake...
GGGTTCATCATCTGTCGGTGGCCCGAAGTTCCTAAGATTCAGTTCCCTCCCTTGATGCCCACCGTGCATGACTGTGTCTCACCGACGGACCGTGGGATATTGTCGCCACTTTTGAAGTCCTACAATACGATTCTGGATTCACAGCCATGAGCTCCGGTGTCAGAGTTCCGTCGGAGTTTGCAGTCCATACTCTCCTTGAAATCATCCTGGACAACCACTCACAGACGAAGATTCATGTACGGAGTTAATTTAAACGTGTTAGCGGAAAGGCATGCCGCGTTACACTTCAAGGCGGCGCAACTACAAGCCCGTGCGGTGGATGCTGCGCCAAGAATGGACGCCTCGAACGTGATGAAGAGGTGAAAATTGAATTCTAAAAATGGTTCTTCGTTATTGTAGTTTGTAGATGATTTACTCGCATCATTATTAATTTGAGCCGTGTAATAAACATAATTAGGCATAAAATAAATCTGAGATTTAAATTAATATTCAAATGAATTTGTGATGCAATTCAATTTTACAGTTACTAAAAATGTTATGAATTAGTCGTTTGTCATTTAAGTTGTTTAGCTTTTGTCATCATTAATTTGGTAAATTCTTTTAAATTTAGGTCATCAGATAAAAATAAACTGAGTCTAGCTATACACCAGCTTCCGCATGTGTTTATTCCTTCATGTCATTTTTGAGTTTGATTTTATTATAAATTCATTTGTCAGTTGGTTTTATACTATTTATCATTTTCCTATATTTTTTTTATAATTATTTCCTAATTTTCTATTCATATTATTTGGTATGTAGTCTAATATATTCTTAGGGCTGGTTCCGTATGAATCGAAGTATTCAAATACATTATCATCTCGAATTAATATTGTGCAATGTCCAGAATTATTTTCTGATTCAATTATTATCATATCGAAGTATAAAATCCATTCTATTTGGAAATAATTGGTAAATGTCTTTATAATTATCTAAATCTGCATATTTAACTATTTTACAATTTTTGAAAATTGCTAGTATATCGAAATTGGTTACAAAATACGAAAGATCCATTATATTAGTATATTAAGATATAAATTAAATTGTTATTAATTATTATTTCTAACCATTTATATATAATGAGTAGAAATATTGAGACTAGTATTTATTCGCTAGATGGCAATAGCATATTTGATGTAGTTTTGAAATTTGAAAGATTAGCATTACAAGAAATAAATAAATTTCCTGAGACATTGATTTAAGGACAAGACTGAAATGATTCAAGGGCTGCATTTAATTTTAAATGCAATTTGATGAATTATTTTCATTAATCAAAGAATTTTACGTAAAAATGAATGGAGTTGAAAACTTGAACGTTAATGAAGATGTGGAAGATGAATTTAGAAGAGAAATAATTGAGGAAAGGAATAAAGCATCTATTGAAAGAGCAAAAAAGCTTTTTGTAAAAGAGGTTTTAGAAGAATTAAATAAATTAAATATTGGTGAAAGCGTTGAAAAAAAAAAAAAAAGAATGGTAGCAATTTTAAATCGAAATGATGCTGGATTTTTGAAATATGCAAAATTAAAAATGATTCTTGATGCATTGAATGAAATGTTTAAATATTTAGAGCAAAATGGAGACAACCCCAATTTCATAGAACCTTTGCTAAATTTTGAAGAAGAAAATGACGAAACGTTATATGATGTTTTAAAATCAGTTGAAGAAACATATAAAGAAAATTCAGAAGAATTAAAAGAAGAAATAGTATTGAGATTAAAAATAATCCTGAATTAATAAGACGTTCAGAACTTAGAACCACATTAAGATTATCTAGATATGAAGGCAGTGCATCGCATGTGTTAAGAGATATTGTGCTTTCATCAAATAGCATGATATTAGATATAAAAAATAAAAGAGTAATATTACAAGAATCTATAAGACAAGACGAAAGAATAGTAAGTAGTATTAAAAAAGATAATATGTTAATTGTAGGATATTTGAAAGAACTTGCCAACATGGAAGAAATAAATAAAAATTATTTGGAGCCGTTTAATAAAGTTGTTGATAATATGGGTAAAATTAATACATTTGTAAAAGAATTATAATCATTTCCAAGGAAATTTGATATAATATATTATATAACAATGAATGAAAAGGAATATAATAATAATATTAATAAAATAACCTAATTGATGAGTTTAGAAAGTAAAGTGAATATTGTTGGTAGTGCTAAAATAAAAGGAACTTATACTATTCTGATTACGACTCATTTTCAAAAGTGAAAGGTATGAACAAAAATACGATATACAACCATTTTAGAAGTGTTTTTGAAATTATACAAAATTCAGAAAATACAATTATAACTGATTTCAAAAAGAGAAAAAGCAAAAGGTGAGCCTTTACGTTGGACTTATGAAGAAATACAAAGAAAAGAAAAAACGGTATTACATTTGAAATGGCACTTAAAAAAAAAAGTATGATTAAAATGGATATAGTGACTTTATTAAATGGTCGTTTTATTGAAATTATGGAAGTATCTAATATAAATATTGATAATGAAAGCAATTCAGACTATAGTAAGGAGTATATTATGAAAGAATTAAAAGATGATATGAATGAACAGACAAAAGAAGGTAATCTGATCAAAGCATTAAAAAGAAAATACGGTTTATTAAATTTAGAAAATAAAAATAAAGCAGTGAGAGAAAAATTAATCGATTACTTTAATAGTCCAATAGGTTTATTAAATAGATGTAAATCAGATTTAGAAACAATTTACAAATATTGATAGTAAGCAACAAGCAAAAGAGAGTGAACATCATTTTATATCTGCATATGGTGATCAATGTATAAACAATAATAAATCGATCATAATAGATATGAAAGAGTATTTACGTAATTATCAAAAGGAATATAATAAATGTAAAAAATCAGGTGAGTAGAATAATTATTATATAATATATATAATCTAATATTATATAATAAAATATATGAAAATAAATTTTAATCTAGAATCAGTTGGTAAAGATATAGCAATTTTAAATAATAAGACAACTAAAATAGAAAAGCCAATTCATTTAAGTGAATCAACGGAAGATGTAAGAAATCAATTTGAAATAATAGAAGCAAAACCTAATGAATTTATACAATTAGCTCCAAGTTCAAAAGATGAAAGAAGTATGATCTATGTTGTAGGTATGTCTGGGTCTGAAAAATATTATTGGACGACGAATTATGTGAAAGAATATCTCAAGAAGTTCAAAGAAAATAAGGTTCATCTTATATCACCAATATCTGAATATTGATAGTTTGAAACCAAATAGAATAAATCCAAATACACAAGCATTTCTAGATGATCCACCAGAATGTGAGGATTTAAAAAACAGTATATTAATATGTGACGACATTGAAGCTTATGATACAAAGACAACTGTGAGAGTAATGAATTTATTTAATAGTATAGCAACTACAGGAAGACATTATAATGTAAGTCTTATGATGCTTTGTCATACTGCAACTAATGGCCAAATGAGTAAAATATTATTAAATGAATGTCATGCCATTGTGTTATTTCCTGCTAATATGACAGGTAAAAGCAGTAAATACCTATTAGATAACTATTTCGGATTAGATATAAATCAAATAAAATATATCAAAAATGTGGATTCTCGTCATATTGCTATTTTAAGACAAATTATGCCTTTATCTAAATTCTAATGAAATATCATATTATATACTAAATCTAAGAATATTTACAAATTTCTTAAGTCTTATATGCTAAATATTTACAAAGACATGCAAATTATCGTAAGATGAAAAAGCAAGAAAAAGAAGCTAAACCACCAAAATAATTCAAACTAAATTTAGAATTCCCAGATGTTAAAAAAACATCTAGAAATTTTCACTCACTTAAAAAAAAACCTTAAGAAATTTCAAAATTCATATAATTTCTTTAAGCAAGGTTTACATATTTATTTAAGTAAGTATTTAATTAAGATAGATTTAAAAAATGTTAAGTATGTTATATATAATGGAAAACCAAAATCCTAAAAATTTATTTTCTGTTCCTTCCTATAAGAGGGCATTCTTTAACAATAATGGAGAAACCAACCGTAGAAACTATAAAACAAAAATGCTATTTCAATCATGAAACAAAGAATTGATTCTAATTTACATCTTAAAATTTACAATGAAAGGAGATGCATGGTATTTGGTGACATTGATTATTGTCCTAAAGATATTTTTAATGAGATTATTGAATTAATTAGCAATGAATTTAATGTAACCATTGATGATATTAGCTACTCCACATGTACAAAACTAAATGATATCATTACATCTCACTGGGTAATTCCAAAATTATCAACATATTTTGAAACACTAAAAAAAGTATTTGAACAAGACAAATTTAAAAAATATACTAACGTTGTTGATGGTAAAAATCATATAATTGTAGATTCAGCGCCATATAAAAATAGTTGGTTTCGATTGATTACCAAACAACAGAAGAAAAACAAAAGATTCATAAAATTAAACAAGGAAGAACAGCGGATTTTTCATTCATGATATCATGGACGATAAACAACCATTTATAAAAGTATTTGAATCCACACCAGAAGTTAAAGATACAAAGCGAGTTTCGAATTCCTTAAATCTAACTACAAATCTTAAAGAAATTGAGAGAATGGCTTTAAAACTAGGTTCTTTCTTTGATTCTTTTGACGAATGGGTAAAACTAGGAATGATTATTCATTATAAAACAAATAAATTTGATGAATGTTTAGAATTATTTGATAAATTATCTCAAACCTTTGATAAATATGATGGGGTTATTGCCGTTTCTAAACAGTATTACACATGTAAATATACAAAATCAAATGCGGATAAAATTGATAATTTATATAAATGGTTTTATGATACTTTTCCAGAAGAGAAATGACAAATTTTTAAACTGAAAATGACGAATATATGAAAACTAAACAAATGTTTGAAAAGTTGGTATTTATGCTTAATTATCCTATATGCTTTGTAATTGAACATGATAACACTATTCAAATGGTGAAACTCAATGAACTTAAAATCTGGGCGAAAGGTGAATTCCCTAAAATTAACACAATTGACGAAGAAGGAAAGAACAAGAAAAAAGATTTTATTGATTTATGGTTAGAAGATCCAAACCACAGAACAAAAGATGAAATAAAATTTGACCCCAAAATGATTGAAGATAATAAGTATAATATGTGTTAAGGTTCTGTGTATAGTGTGTGTGATAGTAAGATAGATGAAACGAATAATATTTTCTTCAAGCTATGAAAACACGTTTCAAATGATCCTGTAGTATATGCATATTTTAAATGTTGGATTAGTCATATAGTAAAAACTCCATACAAAAAAACAAACGTTGCTATTATCCTATATTCTATGGTTGGTGGTGTTGGTAAAAATGCAATTACCGATGCGTTGTGTAAATTGTTTAAGAATTATTCTGGACATATTGAAAATATTGATGATATCACCAAAAACGTTAACTCACATTTGACTAATAAATTATTTATTTATGGTGATGAGATTAATGCAAATGCAAAGAAGGTAAATGATAAACTGAAACAAGTTATTACAAGACAAACACAAAATATAGAAAAGAAAGGTATTGACTCAATTGAAATTGATGATTATTCTAATTAATAGTAAGTATGAAATTGGTGTTGATAGAGTGATTATGACCGCTTATAAAAAACAACTAGCCTACGAAAGTACACCATTTTATACAGAGATGTTTTATAAAGAACCTGGATTATTTGCGGGTCAGTGTATATCATCAACTCACCTAATGGATATGGCTAAGGATTACGCAGAGAAAAATTATCTTTCTTCAAACTTTACTATGACCATGTTCGGAACTCAGACAAAAGCACTATTTACGGATTATGTGAAGAGAAATAACGGAACAAAATATGACTTTAGAAACTTATCACCAACAAATTTTAACGAACATCTATACAAGATGAACAAGGAATACTATTTATACATTAGTAATTTAATTTTATATCACATGATAAAAATATAATGTAAAACGAATAAACTAAAGAACGGACAGGTTATAAATCTAAAAATAGACCTGTCCGTTCAACCTGTCCGTTATTTTATACCTAACTTCTTCATTTTTATTCTATATTATTATATTCTTTCTATAAAATGAATAAGATATAGAGTTAAATAATAGGGTAAATAATGAAGATAGCGGATATCGGACAGGTACGGACACCTTGGGCAGGATTTTTACAAATTAATTCAAAAAAGTTTTCTTAACCTGTCCGTTACATACTTAACCTGTCCGTGAACACACTTAAAGAAATACTAACTTATTAAGTAATGGAATCAATGACATTTGAACAATTGCAAAAGCAATTCAAGCCTAATACTCAACGTTTAACAGCCCAAAAAGAATTAGACGTTTGGAACATCAAACAGGAATACAAAGCAATTCATAATTTATACATTGACAGAGGTAAGATATTCAAGAACAAGTATGAAGAGGCTAGATACAAGGTTTTAAAGTGGATTATTACGTGTGCTACATATGACGCAGAAAAAGGTGATCTGGTTAGTGAGAAGAATGATGAGATGTTGAAAGATGCGGGTAGGTTGCTGTATGAATTTGATGGAATGAAAGGAATGCACGATAATTTAGTTTGGGCTTTTGTGCCAACGAGGTACAGAAGAAATATTGACTGCGTATGGGATGGTATTGGTGAATGGTCATCTTAACAAATTCATGTAATCAAACTGTCACGGCGGACCATTACCTACACTACCATAAATCTTCCTACCAATCTTCCTATCAATCTTCCTACCTAATCTTCCTATATGATTTATTGGGGATTTGATGGAAATTGTGTGTGGTGTGGTTATATGGTATAGGGGTTGGTGTGGTGGTTGGTGTTGTGGTTGGTGTGGGTTTATACTGCCGCCGCGGCACGAATGACTTGTGTCACCGTCCACCCGCTTAAATGGGGGGACGGTGACAGGGGGGTCAACTAGTTTATTCTAATCCACCCAAACCATATACATGGTTGTATAATTAATCCATATACATGGTTGTATAATTAATCCATATACATGGTTGTATAATTAATCCATATACAATACTTATAAAACCATAACCAAAACATATAAAACCGTACATGCGCCCAACAAAGAGTGATTCACACTTGAGTCTATAGCCTCAAGGACGGCCGATATGGAATATAAAGGGTGTTTTTTCGATGACCCAATTAGATGCCCAAATCAAATTTATAGGTGAAGATCGACTCCAATCAAACTATTGAGATCATTTAGGTACAGTAATATGCTGGTTTCAAATAACACTACCACATCAAATGTCATCATAGAAGTTCATCTTCATGGTAAACGCTGTACCAACACAGTGCATTTTCTAAATCACCACCGGTAGACCTCGGCCTCTCGAGATCCTTGAAATCCGATTTAAAATACGAAAGTATCCTTAAAACAACTTCCAAAGGCATTAAAAGTATGAGGTTGAATCGGATATTTACATGCGCCCAACAAAGGGTGATTCACACTTGAGCCTAAAGCCCCAAGGGCGGCCGATATGGAAAGCTAAAGATCGACTTGAAATGATCTTTTGAGAGTGTTTTAGTAGATTAATGTGCTTTTTTAAATTGGTACTACCACAAAACTTTTTTGAATTTAAGTTCAGCAAGGCGCTCAAATCGAACTATTTTTTTCATAAAACATTGGGGGGGGGGGGCGTATATTCGGGTTGAAAAAAAATATTTTTTTAATCCATAAATATGGCATGGAGACGGTTATTGTTTCGGCTCCGGCCTAATTTGTTCTATCCTGGGTGACTTGGGACTATCCAGCCAAAACAATCGCGCTTCTAGTACGATTTGGAAAGCTGGTTTTCTTTTGAATTCCCCCTCCTGCCCAGCACCCCCCGGCATTCGCCCATTTTAGAGATAAAGGGCCAAAACAGGGTTATATCTGAGCCGCCATGACACGGAACTAAATACAGTTTTATTTATTCCTCAGTCCCTTGCTCGGAATCTAGCAAGCCGCTGTTGAGGCCCCTCTCTTTTTTTTGCCGCTGCTGAGGTCCCGAAAGAAAGCCGAGGCTCAGCCCCGTGAACTGCGGTAAGGACGAGCTCCACGACGGTATGCCCGCAAAACTACCGCCTGTAGCAAACATGGACGGATGCTCAAGCGCATACTCGCCCGACGCGGCATTGTCATCGCCGCCGGGTCCGCGTCCTTGGCGCACACGGCTGGCACTTCTCCACCCTAGAGTATCACCGGCCAACCGAACCACCGCGTCGAGCGAAGCCTCTGCGAGGTAGTCGTAGCTCCGAACCGGACCGTGGCCGCCAGTGGCGCAGACGCCACCACTATCCACTGTGCCGGAGTAATATGGAACTGCTTCGTGCTGCTCGTGTAGCGCATTAAGGCCCGCGGGCGCTTGGTGACCGCACACGCGCGCAAAGTCAAAGTTGCCCGAGGCATCGAGCACCGCGCCGTGTTCGATGCGTGTCGCATGAACAAGAACTAGTGGGAGGCGCCGGCCGATGGCTTCACTCACCAGCGCCTCGATCTCGAGCCGCGGCTGCCAGGCGATGGCTGTCTGGTCCGTGAAAGCAGCGCCCGCAGTAGTGCTACTGCTGAAGCCACCGTCAGTCTCCATGAGCGGCATGACAAAAAAATTATCCGTGAGGAAGAGCACGACGAAGGAGCTTCGGCTAAGGTCCTCGAGGATGGCTTCCCGTGAAGCCTCAATCTGCCATTCGTCGATTTCGAGAGAAAGAGTGGCGCGTTCATTCTCATGGCACCAAAGGTCATCGAGGCCCGGCCCGTGGAGGCCCTGCGCGGAGACAGACACGCCGCGAGCTTCGAGCCGTTTCGCAAGGTCTGCTACCGAGGAGCGCCCGATCGGAGCATACACGAAGAATGCACGGGTGCCCGGAGGCGGATCGGGCGTAGGCGACGGCGGAGAAATGGTAACGAGGTCTGAAAAGCCGGCCTGAAATAGTATTTCGTTCAAGCCTGCCTCTCGGTAAGGGCTTCGACGAAAGTAGGGAACAGCGTTGGCTACAACTTCGGAAGTGAAATACTCTTTGATTCTAGTTGGTGTCTCAGGTCCGAAAAAGTCCTCAAGAACAAAATCTCCACGTTCATTGTTTGGACCACCGTGGCGCGCGTCTATTTCGCGCACCAACACGATGGGCTTTTCCAAACGGAGAGCTTCCTCAAACTCAAGCAAGACAAACGGACGACCAAGCACTCCACGATTCAAGAACAAGAGGTACACCGAGCTGAGAGCAACGCCAGTCTTCATACCCGAACTTGTTAAATCGTCGGCGATCATATCCCACCATACAAGAAAGCCAGCTTTTGTGAAGACCTCGCACATTGCGTTGCATTGATCTTGAGAGTTCTTTTGGCTATGTGACATAAAGAAGTGCCACTTGTTGCCACTGGATAAAGGTACTCGGAATGCTGACATCTCAGCAACGCGCCGACGGAAAGCCAATAAGCCAATGAGCGTAACCAGAACGCAGTTAGTCGCCAAAAGTAAACACCCAATTGCTAGTTCAGACAGGCCAATCGCATCCAGTGAGTCTGTAAGCAGAATTAAAGCCGCCAAGTAAGTACCAAAAATCTGCCATTGCGATACAACTAAAAGTACATTTGTTCCAGTCGACTGGAAAGGCGATGTTTCTCGTACTACGACGACATAAATTGCCGATAGGAGCACGCCAAGCACAGCCCTCATGATGGGCTCTTCAATAAGTCGAAGCACACTTATGAAAGCGATCCTCCTGTAAACGTCAACAACTTCGAAAAAATAAAATCGGGGCAAATAATCCTCGTAGAGAAATGACAAAGGAGATACTTCAAATGGATGATCTCGCTCGCGGCGGACTACAGCTGCTTTGATGTGCAAGCGCTGGCCCTCATCATCGCGAGGATCAATTTTATCGCGCACGGACCACAAAGCCCAGAACCAAACGAAGGGAATGGATTGGTAAATTACAACTAGAAGAATAACGAGCACTCGAAACCTCTTGTACTCCGATGAATCACAGTCAATATTAGTGTCTGCTTGAAGATATGACTGGCCGCTTGGTTGCAGAACGGCACAGTCCAGAGATTGAAACTGAACAAGAGCACAACTGGGCAAGACGAGGTAGGACAGAAGAAGCAAGGCCGAGGTGTGCTGAGATACGATTCGAGAACGGGCACTGGGCTCGCTCAGTGCCACGCGCAGCTTCCACGACACTCCAATTACAAAAGAGAGGCAGATGGGAGTGATGGATATGGTGAGGACTTCACGGTAAAAGCTGTGCGTACCAATGATGCAATCAAGAGTAACAAAGTGAAGATTAAGTACGCTCAAGCTGCGAACCATCGTGCTAAACGGCTCCGGAAACTTGATGTTTAGTCCAAGCGCCATCGCCCCCACAATCTGGTAAGTTGACCAAGCGCACTTCAGCATCCCGTTGTCAATATGTTTTATCCATGAGAAGGGAGCGGTTCCCAAAGCCCATGCAGGAAACTTGAGATACCCGAAATATACGGCTAATCCTAAAAGGATGCACACGGTCAAGAGTAGAATGTCGACGGCTGAGTCTCCCGAAATCCCATTTTCTGGGCATTTTTCGCAAATCAGTGCTGAATTGGAAAACGAATATCCGTCGAGACAGGACCCACAAAGCGGACCGGCGCTGCCATCCAGGCACATCTGCTCGTCAGGGTTACATGAGGTGATATTGGATGGCGACCAACAAGCTGAAGTTGGAAAAGCTCCAGTGCAAGTTAGCCTCGGGCAGATGGATAAGGTAAAATTGCTCTCTGCAAAATACTCAAGGTTTCGGGTATCTATCCAAAAGCCCTCAACCGGAGCGGGCAGCAAGTCTCCTCGCTGTTCCTGACAGTTGGCATCATCTGGACACGATAAACAGTTTCCGTTCGGTGCTTGCCACATCGCAGCAGCGCACAGACTGCACTTTGACGAAGATAGTGCTGATGATGTGCCCTTGGGGCATTCTTGACAAACAATCGAGTACGAAACGTCAGAATAAAAACCAGAAGGACATGGCGCGCAAAGCTTGGCCCCTTCCACGGTTGGTTTATCCTGAACCTCACCAGTGCCCGCAGCCGTACTGTTAGTTGCAAACGTGCCCGGGTTGCAAACATCGCATTTCGTTGCGCCCAGAGCCGATGACGCCTGTCCGATGCCGCACTGTTTACACGTAGCCAACGAAGTAGCTCCTACAATATCTGAAGCTCTACCTGGTGGACACAACGAGCAACCGCCGCAATTAATTTGGCACAGAGGAGCCCCTTCCGCCGGAATGCAGTCTCCGTACTTTCCAGCGTTGCAGGACGATCCACACGTCGCTCCAGCAGCAGACGCGAATCCGGCAAAATTTCCTGCAACGTTAAGTCCCGTACCTTGAAAAGTTCCCGATTCGAGATATACTGCAGACCCTTGCAGAGACTCAATAGTGTTGTCAGATATTGTTGATTGAGAGAAAACAACGGTTGACGCCTCAGCATAGAGTCCTCCTCCCCACAAAGACGCTGCATTCTTCGTGATTGATGATGTCTCAGACGCAGCTAAGCTTCCCCCGCTTGAGATAAATATGCCGCCACCTCGCGAAGCAGCAAAGTTTTCTGAAACAGACGTATTCAAAAGGTGAAGAATACCGCCTGCACTCAATTGTGCTCCGCCTCCGTCGACTTTCACTGTTCGACAAATTTCAAACCCTTGGGCCACCAAAGCCGCATCGGAGGTAAACTCAATGATATCGCCCATGTAAACCTTCATACCTGAAGGCCCGTTCGTTCCCGAGAACTGCACGCCATTTACACTCAAATAGTCATAAGTAAGCTCAGTCACAAAAGTCTCACTCACAAGGGTTGCATCTGAAGTAACCTCGAAGGAACACTTGTCGTTGTTGTCGTAGCTGCTGGGAAAATTTGGAGAGAAAAAACAATCGCCGAAGACGCTGCATGGGCCCGTAGTTCGGTTAAGGAATGGAGTCATCGTAAGTGCTTGATTGCCAAAAATATACGAATTTACCAAATGCATTGACGAAGCTGAAGTAACGGCTAGTCCTCCCCCTGACGCCATGTTTGCTACGTTAAAGCAAACCATACACTCCTCACATCGTCCTTTGGAACCACTCGATGAAAAGACGCCACCTCCACCACCGTCGAAAGCAGTGTTCTTTGTTAGGTTGCTCGCCACGATGCTGAACTCAGCGTTGTCCGAGTGAATTCCACCGCCGAACAATGAAGCCGAGTTTTCAAAGATAAGCGAGTTCTGTAGCAAGAGGTTTGATGAAGATAGCGAGATCGCTCCACCATACTGCGCCTTGTTTTGCCCAAAGGTTGCATAGTGAAGTGATATGTTGACAGTGCCAATGGAATATAACCCACCCCCATTATAATAAGCCACATTATTGGTAACGTTACACGATAGCATCTTGACCGTCGAAATATTTCCAATTTCGCCAGCTAAATAGAGGCCGCCACCTGACCTTGCAGCTGTGTTATTGAAAATAGACGTCCCGTAGAACTCTGATGAGGAATCGAAAACGACAACACCCGCTCCATAATCAGCTTTGTTAGAAGAGACCTGCGTATGGTTGAAGAAACAGTCGCTGTGTATAAACCACGCCCCGCCTCCAGCGAAAACTGCTCGGTTCCCCAACAAATTTGCATCCAGGAGCGATACAATTGACACCAAAGCATAAACACCTCCTCCGCGGGAATTCGGGCCAGAGGCGTTATTTGCCACCATTGCGCTTTTAAAAAAAAAAACGGTGCTTCTAAAGGTATAAGTAGCTGCCCCCCAATTCCAGGCTTGGTTAGCCTCGAGTGTCGTCTTGTGAAAATTAAGCTTGGAATCTTGAACATAAAATCCTCCGCCGTTTGAAAACGCGAGGTTCTGCGAAACTATTGAGGAATTGAACTCGCCGCGTGCACCGTCAAGCGATAAGCCACCTCCTGTCGGGGCATTGTTGGACTGGACCACAGTGTGAGTAAACCAGAGTTTAGACGACTTCTCGGCAAATACCCCCCCCCCCGACTGAGTCGCGCGGTTTTTAATTATGCGTCCGTGAATTACGTAAAGATGAGAGCCGCCAGAAACAAAGACACCACCACCGAATCTAGACGAGCCATGGACGATTGTTATGTTTCTGAGCGTCACGTTTGCGGCCGCGTCTACAACCACACACGTGTGGTTGTGCGCACCGTCCAGCGCATATCCGCTGCCGTCAAGAGTAAATGGCGCGCCGCTCAGGATATAGATTGCTTTCGAAAGCAATATATCTGCACCAAGCAGCACCAGAGATTCGCCAGCTTGAATGGCGCCTTCTAGTCGAGCCTCTGAAGTTACCGGGGTCATTTCCGATGTTGGAAGCGGAGTTGGAGGGCCAGTCACCTCCAAACGCCGCATCATCGAAGTGTGCAACACCATAAGCGCCCCCGGATCACGCAAAACCGAGCCAACGCTCATGTTTCTTGGGGTAGTAGAAGCATTCGCAAAGACGGCGGCTAGCCCTGCGAACAGGACCGCCCGGACTTGTATCTTCATAATTAAATTTGATGCCACTTGCTTCATCAGAGAAGAGCACGGAAAAGCAAGCCTTCGATTTTATTTCTCTCCTCGCAGCATGTAGACAGGCAGAGCCAATCATGGCTCTCGAAAAAATTTTGTTTTCTGAGCCCGAGGGGAACTCGAACTAATACTAATAGGCCTACCGGAGTGGACTTGCGTTAAAAAACAGTGCGATGCTGAGCGCAAGCCAGCACATCAAGGAACACTGCGCAATTTGCCTGAACGAGGTAGCGAAAGTCAAGATAACGATCAAAACGTCTCGGCATTTTATCATAAGGAGCATTCAAATAGTAGCATACATTCCATGTGTTCTCTTGTCAAAGTCTGCTAGTCTAGTCTAGTTAATACTCTCCCAAAAACAAAGAAAGGCAAGTACACAGCAGTCACAGAGGCACATAAAGAATGCACTTGAGCTGCAAATGCGCTAGCGAATTCGCTCCAGAAGGCTGCTCTTAAATTGAATGGCACCTCAATAATGTTTATGGCATGATACCTCAATTCCATCTGCATTGAGCAAAGATCAAAACGCCTGATCAAAACGCCTCGGCATTTTATCATAAGGAGCATTTAAATAGTAGCATACATTCCATGTGTTCTCTTGTCAAAGTCTGCTCTTGAATTGAATGGCACCTCAATAATGTTTATGGCATGATACCTCAATTCCATCTGCAGTGAGTTCTACTGACAAAATCAGGGCAGCTAACGATGCACCCTCCCCCACGCCACGTGTAGCTCACGAATGTATTGATGTCCCCAAAATATTCCGCGCCACTACTAGGGTCGTGCGTTAGTCCTTCATCGGCCATCGTCTCCACAAGACTTGTACCAGTATGCAGACAGCAAGCTTTTCCCGAGTGCCCATCTTTCTCGCGGCTGAATTCTCGCCAGTCTGTGGCCGAGTCTGTTGTGCGAACACCGTTCATGAACTGGCCGCTATTGATATCCATTCGCCCCAGCTCCCTCAAATCAGAGAGCAGGTTCCGCAGCATCACTAGCCTTACTCCACGTCGAAGCATGGGCATGCGCTCTTCTTCACACGGAGCCACATGAGGAACAGTGCTACTCTCTGGATGCTTCTCATGGCTTAATGCCGCAAGCTTATTGAGTATCAAGGACATCCTCTCAATCGAGGAATCGGGTCAGCGTTGGATGATAGGTGTTGTTGGGAAGCCCACAAGAAACATGAGACACAGTATATTCCACTTTGCCCTTTCTCGGAGTTTGATGTGTTCAAATTATGAACTGTATACAAGGGGCAAATCTAGACAGATGAAATGAAAAATGAGCTGCCCATCGAGCTGCACGCTGCACGCCGCATATTCTCAAATACTCATCTGGCACCAGGAATTCGAATATGGTAGTGTGGCAAATCTATTTGGTTCGAAGTTGGGGCAAGTTCGACCTCCGAGGTGACACCCGTGCATTTAGGTCTTGTGTAAGTTACCACTCCCGCGTTCTCGCCCTTGGCCAATTGCCACCCCGCTATGATTTACCAAAGTTGATACTAGGGGCGGTTCATAAGAAAACCAACTTTTCCAAGTCGTAATAAAAGTGTGATTTTTTTCGCTGGATAGTTCCAAGATACCCAGGATAGAACGAATTAGGCCGCAGCCGGACCTACAACCGTCTGCATGGCCATTTTTTATGGAATTGAAATAAATATTTTTTTCAAAAAAAAAAATACGCTTTTCCCTAATATTTATGAAAAAATATATTTCTATTTGAGCACCTTGCTGAACTCAAAATAGAAAAAGTTTAGTGGCAATATCAATTTCAAATAGCACATTACTCTACTAAAACTATCTTTAAACTATAATTGGAGTCGATCTTGACCCACAACTGCAACTTCGACTTTGTCGTGGAGTTCGGTTAACTCCGGTTAACTTGACCCCTTTTTGCCTTTTGTTAGACCCGCCT
>Ga0307930_1002059_pt1 | contig 15538 bp, 12 predicted proteins | sample OrgLakmetageno46_FD_203161 | JGI IMG/M metagenome (GOLD analysis project Ga0307930, IMG submission 203161) | Saline water microbial communities from Organic Lake, Antarctica - #46 | ecosystem: Environmental > Aquatic > Non-marine Saline and Alkaline > Saline | place: Antarctica: Organic Lake...
CTTGCTGCGAGCCATGCAGCTCCGAGTCAAGCTTCCTTGTACGATCGTGGTACTCTTTGTTGACAGCTTTTTGCCTTTTCTCCAGAGTTGCCCCGGGAATAGTAGAGGTGTTGTCGTTGTGTGAAAGGCGTAGTAGTAGCTTTTTTTTATATTTCTTGTGGTCGATTTGGAGTTTTGTTGTGGGAGTAGTAGCTCAGTTACGGATTGCTACTTGCGCAGTGACTCGACACTCGACACAACAATCTTCACATCGCGCTCTCTCTTCGTCAAAAAAGCGTGTGCTAACATAATATTTTTGGACCGTTTCGTGCTTCTTTTCGCACCCTTCGTGCGCGACTCTGCTATGATGCTATGATGCTCGTTAACCTTCATCCCTCTATCATAAGCCAGTATCTCATTTAGCCAGCTTAAACTAGCCTAAATCATCTCCAAAATTCAATAAATCCAGATGGATGACGATGTTTACGTGGCGCCGAAGCGGCCACAGACGGGCGCTGTGCGCTTCACGCCACTGCCTCGCTTCCGAGAACAAACTGCGCTGTCGCACCAGCGCTCGGCAACTTATCGGGCCAACACGAGTTACCTCCCGCCTCCTAAGCCAAAGCTGCGCAAAATGACTCCCGTGTTGAGGCAGCGTGCCATCGACACAGAGTGCGGGTTTTTGAACGAGCTCTTTCGCTCAGCTGGAGGAACTGCGTGGAAACGGCAACAGCATTGGGCCAGCGAGAAAGTAGAGTTTGCCGAGTGGGAAGGCGTGGAGTGCGTCGAAATGGGAAAACTGGGAGAAGTTCAGTACCAGAACTGCTTGTCTGAATTATGGCTCAGTGCCAACAATTTACGCGGATCGGTGCCACCAGCATTCTTCTGGCAAGGGGTCCCTCAATTGAGTGTCATCGAAGTGGGGCAAAACCCACATTTAGGGGGTGGTCTGCCGCAGCTGTCGTCCTTACAGCGGCTCGTGGTGTTGGACGTCCGAGGCTGCCGGTTCGAAGGCAATGTGCCCCAGGACATGCCACCTGCGCTGCAACGGCTCCTTTTAGCCAACAACAAGTTTGACGGTTTGGTAAGAGCGAGAGACGAGGCATGAATGCACTAGGCCATGCATGGTATTGAGAAACTACATTGCTTGTTGTCAAACAGGAGTGTTCAATGGATTTCTCTTGACGCGTTATAGTGCGCTCTGCGTTTTTTTTCATTGCCCATGATTTATGCTAAACAACCTACCAATCTTTCTCTTTTCTTCTAATCTTTTTCGATCCGTGTGCCATTCTCTTGAACCCTGTAACCCCGAACACTAGCTTCCGCGGTGGAACTTACCCAAGCTCCGGGTCTTGAATATAAGCCACAACAAGCTGAGCGGCCTAGCAGAAGTCGGGGTGTTCGCCGACATGAGCGAATTAGAAGTGCTGGACGCGCAGAGCAATTTGCTGCAAGGTACGTGTCGGATGTTCAAGAAGCTCTTTCATGTTCCTTTGATGCTGTTTTATTTCTCTCTAACCTCTATACACTGCTAGAAATTTTCATCAATATTGCGCATTACTTTGTTTCGCCCCACTTATCTTGCATTCGCTTCGCCTCTCCCTATTTTATCACAAAACTATCTATATTATACATTAGGCGACTATTCCACGATGTGGGCACGCGCGTTACCGCACGACATTGTCAGTTTGAGCCTAGCTCGCAACAAGTTGCACGGCCCGCTGGGCACTGCCACCTTAGGCGCTGCTTCCCTGGAGTACCTCGATTTGTCCACCAACAATTTAACGGGCCCGCTGTCCGAAGACTTAGGGTCCTTAACCCTGCTCCGCGATTTACGGCTCAGTGGGAACAAACTCACGGGTTCTTTTCCGAGGGACGTGACGCGTCTGCAGCGCTTGCGGTGCCTGTCTTTGCGAGGCAACAATTTGGTAACTCACCTTAGGATGCTGTACTATAAGATCGATTATTTCAACATCTTCTGCGCAATTGTGATGGCTGTATCTTTTGTGTTGTCTCTTTCTTTGTCTTTACATCAGTGTATGAGTCAGCACAGATTCCAATTTTCTAGTCGTTCTTTTCCCAAGTTATTTCCTCTTGAGCCTTCTATTACGTATTTCCAATCGCCAAAGTAACCACGATTCACTTGCCACTTCAAATAATATATATATATATATATATATATTAGGTGGGCCCACTGGACGCAATCCGTTGGGGCAACCTGGCCAAGACCCTTGAGGAGTTGGACTTGTCGGGTAACGCCAATTTGGGTGGGAGGCTAGATGCACTGCCTCCTTTCGATCCCGATGCCCCCGCGCCTTTTAAGGTAAGTTGTATGAGAATGTGCGTTAAATTTCTTGATTATTTTGTGTGTTATTAGATAATTTTTGCTCTTCGCTTGTCTTCCTTTTTTCTTTTTCAACATTTCCTCGATATTTGTATTCGTATGACTTCATTCACATGTTTATCAGTCCATCAATCGTAGTCTGAACATTCTGGTGTGTACTCTTACTGCTGTGCTCTAGTTTCGAGGGGCCTTCTACGATTCCGACGAAGACGACGGGACTTTCGAAGAAGAGCAGCGGTGGTTGGCGGAACAAGCAGCGGATTTGGCCGCGGAAATGAAAAAGAAAGCCCGAGAACAAGGCAACGGAGGGGTTTACATCGAGGACGACGACGACGATGACGAAACGGCCATCGCGGACGATGGTAGCTTAAGCATGGCGCAATTAGAAGAGGTGATAGGTTGAGAGGATACGGGAGTAAGCAGGCCTGCGAAGAAGTCGAGCAATTTTCGTTTTCCTCTGTCCTCTGCCTACTTTCTTAGTCGTCTTTCGAACCCTCCAGCTCTGCCTGCTTTGCCCCTTCATTCTCTCGTTTGTCTACCCGGCTTCACCTTTTCTCTTTGCCCCAATGCTTCCTAATCTTATCATAAACTACAGCGAGCTGCTGAGAAAAAGGCTGCGGAATTCGCGCTGGCCTCTGACTTCTCCCCTGGAGCTCTCAAACTTCGAAGAATTGGCGCCCTGAGACGGCTGAAAGTGCTGGACCTGTCACGGTATATATATTAGGACACTCACAAACAAACGTGTATCAACAATAACACTACTTATATTCCGTCTCTTTCTTTTGGCCATAATTTTGGCTTCGTTCTGTTTTTTCTTTTTTTTCACGCCTGCACCTGCTGCCATGCACACATGTGCAGTTGTGGCCTGCGAGGGCCGCTTCCGAAAAGCGTGTGTTGGCTGGACCGCCTCACGATCTTGCGGCTTGACTTCAACAACCTCGGCGGCCCGTTACCTCGCTTGAAGCCACCTCGGCGGCCCAAAGTTCAGCGGCGCGGCAGCAACACCTCGGTGAATTCCCTGCTCACCGAGGGGGATCCAGTGGAGCTGTCTCTGCAGACCCACCACAATCACCCACATAACCCCCTCGGTAACTCCTCCAGCGACTTGGCTCTGCAAGCGCTGCTGAAGGCAGACGCACCCCCCGACGACGGTTTCGATTTGCCGGATCCCGATCCGGTCCACACCAGGGGGGGGTTGCGAGGCCTGTTCCAGGTGAAAGAGCTAGGCTTATCGCACAACCATCTAGAGGGGTCCTTGACCGGTGCGGTGCTCGCATTGCCCCGAGGCGTATGCGAAGTACGGCTCGAGCACAATTCACTGGAAGAGCGCAGGCCCAAGTTGAAAGAGTCGCATTTCGGGGAGACTTTAGCGCCTCACCTGTTGCGCTTAGTGTGTGCGCCTCGCGGGCCGAGCTTAAGCGGGTTTCGAGGCACGCTAACTCGCTTGTCGGCGCACCACAACGACCTCGGGCGGTCTCCGAAGGGCACCGGCGAACGAGGCTGGGATTCGGATGACGACAGCGGCAGCGATGGAAGCGACGGAGAAGGCGGCCAGGTGATAATGAAGGGGTCATTTGCATTTCCACGTCTACTTTTTATTAACTCTGAGTGTAGGAGGAAATGGAGTTCCTCCGCCAGGAAAGAGCAATGAAATAGCCTCACGCGGCCTCGTCATAATTTATTTTCCTCGTCTTTTTGACCTCTTGCACACCATTTCTCCGCTACCACTTCTTCCTCTGAACAGATTGACCCAGCGCTCAAGAAGTCGATCGCTGCTGCCCGCGCTCGGAAACGGAAGCTGGCGCAAAAGACGGACAATGAAGACAGAGCAGGGAGGCCTCTGGGTTTAACGCCGTTCGAAACCGAACGAGCGATTCGGCGACAGCGCTGGTATAGTAAAGCACAACAGGGCTGAGAAATTTATGCACGCACACGAATGCTCACCAATGCTCACTGTCTTGAATCTACTCTTCGAGAGAAAAAAGGCTATTCTCCTATTTATGTACGCACACGAATACACGCCAATGCTCACTTATCCTCAAGAAAAAAAATACTATCCTCCTATTTTTTAAATTATCTCATGAGACGCCCATTCTTTTTCTGTATACTTTTCGAGCCCCAATTCTTTGGTTGTTCCTCTCTTTTTCTCCTTCTTTATTACATTCTTCACTTGCATGGCGTTGCAATATCGTCTCCTCTCCCTAGGTGTGTAAATCACACGCAAATGGCATTGGTCACAGCTCTAGAATCCATCAGCGCAGGCGAAGGTGCCGGCGCGCGGGGATGCACGGTATAGGACTAGTAGTACATGCGCTTCCTTCTGTCTTCCTTCAGTCTCTTTTTTTTCTTATATCTTTCTTGAACCCACTTTATTACTCGCTCTGCTATACCTTTTACAAATTTCTGCTTTTGAAATCAGTTGTAATTTACTTTTGTTGTTTTATGAATGCCTTTTTTGTGCAGGTGGTGTTGGAGCCAGCACTGAATGACAAACTCGCTTACAACCAAGAAGCTGACGACGGCGGGGCCAACGCAATCAAAGGCTTCCTCGGGCAGTTGCGGCACGACTTAACGCAAGTGCTCATTGGTCAAGCAGACGAGATCCCAGACTACTCCTCGCCGCCTCCAAAACCTCCCCCTCAACTCACAGCAGGAGCAGGAGCAGCAGGAGCAACTTCTTCAAGTGCCTCCAACAACAAGAACACCCTTTTAAAAGGGCGGTCCATGCAGCACGAAAGCGAGGCCCGCCACCACAATGCGTCATCGGACGAGCTATCACACATGCTGCACCCGCTGACTGCTCCTTCAGCTCATGACAAGCCGAAGAAGGAAGGGCGACGGGCGCCGCGCAGATATCCTCCGTATGATTTTGAGTATCGCAACAGCAAGCACGCAAACTGGGACATCTGAAGGAGCACTGACTTAATTTAGCATTTAATTAGCATTTAATTTTGAACACCATAGCGTAGGAGCTGTGTTGAGATGAGTTGAAGCAGGCTCTCTACGGTATTTAATTCAAGACAAAAGGCCATTCCTGATTCCGGTCTACAAAAGGACACTCAGCCCAGTCAGACTTGTTCTGGAGGTTACATTTTTCTGTTGCTATTTGCCACAGTGGTTTTTCTTTGTATTTTGGGGAGTATTAACTAGACTAGACTTGTTGAGGGCGCATCTTCCATCGCACCAACTCAGAACTACCAACTATAGACTAAACATAAGCTATATTATTTGATATCCGAAATGGGATATTGTTATTGCGTTGCGGCGTTACATCGAACACCAAAATTCTATTGTCTGCTTTCGCGGTCTCCGCGCCATAGTGATGAGAGCCAAGTGCGTAAAAATATGTATAACTACAAGCCGCACTGCCAAACGTTCCTTGTCGATTACAAACGCAAAAGGGTAGACGCAACACGCAAATCGGAAAAGTTCGCACTCCATTCTTTTCTTTTTTTGAAGAGGAAAATGAAGCACGAATTATGCTTGGTAAAATAACGTAAAACTTATCTCTCAACTATCAAAAATCATAATGGTAATTCACACGTTGCTTCGTTCAGGCTCGTACAAAGGAACGGAAGCGGCTTTCTTAGGTGAGTCCATAATGCGCGACATGGCGTGTTCCGAAATCGAGCTCATGGAGTCTCGATCGGAATCTGCGTTGTATGAATGCGGAGCATGCACCGATTTATCGCTCATCGCCCACGAGTCATTGCTCACGTCTATTTGAGACGAAGACGAAGAAGAAGGGATGGTGTCGAGGCTGTTGCCGTTGATGGACTGCTGCATGTCAAGCGCTCCGTCGCCATTGAACGACATCCCATCGTCCGATAAAAGCATGGTGTGCCGATGATCGTGGTTTTCCAGCCTCATTTTAGCTGCTCGTTTCCGAAGCGCCCACCAGCACCAAAACAACCCGATTAGGCCCACAAGAGCTCCTGCCGCAATGCCGCCAATAACCATCCACGCAGTAGAAGGAGAAGACGAAGAGGGGCCAATAAGACCGTCATCGTCTTGGTTGCTAGTACCATCATCGTTGCTGTTGTCATCATTCGTGGAAGATCCACCGCCAACGCCATCAAAAGGATTTCGGCGAGCAATGTCGGCAGCAATCGCTTGTGGATCTTGCCAAATCGCCATTCGATCCAACACCTCGCCACCGTTTTGGCTGTTCAAGAACTCCCACTCTAAGTATGACCCATTGATTGCAGATACACGCGCGTATCCCCATTCATAGACCTGACAAGTGTGTTCGGTATAAATAGAATGGACTCAACAGGCACATACATTGCTTCGAGGCAATAAAATTATCATGCGCACAATCAAAGACGCCCCTTAATACCCAATCATAAATCCTACTTCCTTTTCCCTTGCATTTCTTTACGTCTTCCGATTCGTGCATAAACCCATGCATTATCTACCGTCATTTCGTTGAAGGGCGCCCCGTAAGCGTTTTTCGTAAACGAAGCGCCGCCAGTACCCACCAACATGTGCACCGGGACGGGAGGGTCTCGATGCACATGTACGACCACTGTGCCGTTGCCACCATCGGCGTGAGGTGTCGAGGCTTGCACGCATGCACCATGGGCACAGGCACACTGCCTCTGAACGGCATGGTTGTGCCCCCATACCGCAAGACTGACGTTGAAAGCCAAAAGCAGAGGCTCTAAGTGTAGGATTAATTCGTCCATTACCTAAATACAATTGAAGAATGAAGGGTAATGACCAGATCAAAGATAAATGCAAGTGTTGTGTGTCGACGAGGCACCCGCCGCAGCAATCAATCTCATTCTGCCATTCTTTCTCCAATTATATTTTTACATCTTTTAGTTTCTTCCTTCCTACGAAGCACTCCACCTCATTGTCGGGGCCATAGTCGCTGTCGACATACATCGGCCTGTGGCCTCCAAACAAGATCCACGGAGTCACGCTGCGGTTCACGCTGCGAAGGTCGTCAAGCAGCCACAGCCACTGCGGAGATCCTTGCGTGAAGTTCACCTTTAAGGTTGCATTAGGAGAATATCATCGAGGTAAAACAATTATTCGCAGCATGAAACACAAGATCTAAATTGTGGTTGAAGTGCCAAGGAAATGTATATTGTATTTGCATCGTAAACTACCTCCGTGCACATAGAAACTACGTGGAAGGCTCCCAGGTTGGTCGAATGCCACAGAGGCAAAGGCACATGTAAAGAAGTAGGCACGCCGCACTCGCCGCCGCTGTCTTGTCCTTGAAACATGGGCATTGGCAGAGGATGTTCTGGGCTTTCGTTTTGCCATTGGTTGCCGAACCAATCGTATTCGTGGTTGCCCTGAAGGTCGAAATGAATAAGGGCAAGGAGAAAGATACCGTTAGTAAAGTTGAGAGAAGAAATAAATATGAAAAATGCGAAAACGGGAATAAACTTTTTGCACGTGCAAGAAAGGCAGAGTAATTGAAATCAGAAGAGCGTAGAGTGTTTCTCTAGGGCGTAATCGACGAATTTGAATTTGCACGAACTTGGTTGATGATATAAGGCACTTTCGAGGTGAACGCGCTGAGCATGTCCAAATAATAGTCCCAAGCCGACAAATACCCCACGCTGTACGCCAGATCGCCAATGTGAAACACGCCATGAATCGTGCCATCGTCAGCTTCCTTCCCAAGCAAACTGCACGTGCCCACCGCAGGAGACCCGTACTCGTGCCAGAGGTCGGACGCATCTTGCGTGCCTCGTCCCAAATCTCCAAACACCGCAAGGGTAGTGGTAGGATGGTCGTTCGTGAATGAAGTGCCTCCAGATGTGCTGAGGCTGCCTGGTAACGAGGTTTTAGTTGTAGCGGTAGACCCAGCAGCAGAGACACTTGTTACGCCTGCGCCCGGTGGAGCAGTGAAAGTGTGCAACCCCCCAGCGGGTCCTTCGTCTGCAGCAGTCAGCTCGTCCATGCAGTAGTACAGAGTGGTGCCACCTTCGAGCCCCGTCACTGTCGCCGTGCGCGTGCGCCCCGGGTCAAAGAACCCCGTCGTGTTGGCGGGTGCGCCGCACAGGTCAGCCGCAGTGAACGAGGCAACGTTGGTCGCTTGTGTGGTGCAGCCCCGGTTCCCACCTAACCCTGCACAAGGCAAAGCTTTGCTCTCCGAGAACGAGGTGGTGTAGTACAGGGTCAAACTGCCACCCTCGGCGCCGCCCGTCCACACCACGTCCCATGCCTGCGGCACTGCCACACGGGTCGAAGGGTTGACATGTGGCAGGACGCGAGGGCGGAGCGAGGCTTGGTCACAGGCAGTGCTGGTGCTCGTGGTGTCGTCTGCCCCCACTGAAGAGGTGGAAACTGAAGCAGAAGAAGAGGACGAAGACGAAGCTTGGTTCTGGAGGGCTGCATTGGGTTTGAGAATGACCGGCCCTGCGGAAGCAATGGCGACTGCATCAGCAGGGTGGTCCTGCCACCATTCGGAGATGGACCACCAATTGTCAGCCGAGAAAAACACGAACGCATACGACCCGCGCACGTTGACTAAATCGAAGGCTGCTCCCGTTTAAAGAGGAAAAGATGCACAGATTTCAAATAAGGGAAGAAGGCGTGCGCGAAAAAATGAATCAAATCCTGTTAGTTTCGAGATCAGAGTGCTCGCGCGTAGGATGTGAACCGTTTTATCATCCAAAGAAAAGGGACCTACTAAATTATAATGACAAAAGCAACACTATGAAGCGCACCGAGGGTAATGTTGGCGCCGTCAAGGTAACCTGCCGGGCCGGGCCCACCCATCCCTGTAGGGTCCTGCGTTCGGTTGCCCAAGGTCACCACCTTGTTCACGAATATAATAGTACAAATAGAAAGGGGGGGGGGCTTGAGCAGCGCAATGCAGATAAATGAGATTCAATAGACAAGGAAAGGGTTGGAAAGCAACCCTGCGCCGCAATTCAACTCACATCATAAAGCATCATTTGGGGCAAAAAGCGCACGACAATTACCTTAATTGGCACTACGGCATTGATGTCAGCAGAGGCTGGGGAGTAAACCCCGATCCAATCGCTTTCGTTGCGCCGATAGCCAGGGCCACTGCTAACATTCAAATGCACTCGCCCGCCGACGCAACTTTGAATAACGTTACTGTCTAGGGTCAGCTTGGGGAGCGCTTCGTTGGCACTGTCTACTTTAGCGGCGGAGCGGATAGCTAGCTTGGTAGTTTGACTCAGCGTGGATGTTACTGTTGCGAGAACGGCTGGATGGGCACGAAGACGAGTTGGATTCACTTTTTCGAGCTCACTATGAGTTATATGTGCCCAGTCAGTTGATAATGGTACGGGTGAACCAGCAAGTGCTTGCACAGTAGCAATAGCACTGACGATACATCGGAGTCGCGTACCCATACTTCTTCTTGTACCGAAATACAGATACAAAGCAATATGCGACCTTGTTGTAGTCAAGGGTATCTCTTTGGTATTACGTTGTGGATATACTTCTCTCTTGCTGTGCTGTAAGTATCCTGAACAGACTCGCAGCAAGGAAAGTCTCTGAGCTCGTAAGCGCCTTCTAGAGCACTTGACACCCTAAGCTATGCTCTCTGCACTACGCTCTTCTTCTCAAAAGGCAATGCCCAGCCTAGCCAGCGGAGCACTTATAACCGGGTACTCTGTAGCGAATCAGGAACCAGAGCTACCGGGCTGATTCGTTCCAACCAAAACTTCTGGATCTTTCGATTTCGTCACTTTTTTTTGTGTTGCGAAGAATGGTTGCTACTGTAGCCTGCTAGCTTCTAGACGGCCTCTTGACTTTGACCAGGGGGCACCCTTCGAAGTATTGTAGCATAACTAGCGTTTTCCTCTGAATCTTTGACATCGAGCATGCATGATTGAAGTTGAACAATGAGGCGGTCTTTCAGAAGCCCTAGCCCAGGCGTAACTTTATGAAACAACATGCGCACATCCTGAAAGTCAGAAACATGTTGCCTGTTTCTCTTTCTATAGGACAACCAGGGTGGTTGATGGTTGAGTAGAGTAGTTTTCCTGTTGTTTGTCCTGCTCCTGCTCACAGTTGCCAGTGCCATCGTACACCCCACATCCCAACTCGTGGTGGCGTGGCTTGAGGTTACCCAACACCCCTCTTTAACAATTCCACAACAGAAAATAGTATGTCTCTGATCATCAAAAAGCTTGCAAAAATTAGCCGTCGAAAACATACTTGGGAAAACAGCGTTGCTTTTATTGCGCCCAATGAAGATACGCGCTTGCCCATGGTCCACCGTGGGGTACGGCTCGTGATGTTGCGGAATTTGCTCTCTGACTTGAAGGAGCTTGAACGTGACGATATCAATAGCGGCCAGTTTCTGAACGGTGTGCACACCAAGGATTCGGCCACAGACTGGCAGGAATTCAACCCCGACCTCGATGAATACTCAGGGAAGGCGTGCTGCTTGCACACGGGTTTAAGTATTGTGGAGACAATGATACTCGCTGGAATGACCCATGACTCAATTACTGGCGAGGCTTATTTCGCGGACATTGACACTTTCGTCAGCTACACATGGCGTGGGGAAAGTGCCTCATTGCGCGCTCTTCTTGAGTCTGTTGAAGATGCGCTCTCCGCTGATGGAATTGGGGTGCGATGCCACACATAACATGACTTAAATTGCAACCTCGCTTCTATAACAGCGTTTCTATCCTTCTTCAGGTGGATTGTGCGGTGTTCCTCGACGTGCTTGTGTGTGCTCAGCACCGGGGTATCCGGCCCGACGGAACGTGCCCAAATGCGGTCGATTGCCGCAAGTTCGAGGACGTCGTAAGCAAATGCATTCGTACTGTCTTTTACGCCTCTCCACTTCTTAACCCCTTGGCGCTTTCGCGAGCGTGGTGCTTGTATGAGATAATGAAAACCATTCGATATGGAAAAGAACTGCTCGTAGTGCTGAGCGAATCGGATCGCGAGGATCTGAAAGGACTTATATCAAACAATTTTGATCGCATCGAGACGATGTTTTCCTCCATCAAAAGCGCAAACGCTCAGGCGACGCATCAAGAAGATGAAGATATGATCTTTGAAATGATACGACGCGACCTCGGTGCTAACGGTGTCGATGGGTTCAAAATGCTCGATGACGCTGTAAGTGGTAGAATGCGGGCGTGGATGGCCCAGTCTGGAGCTAAGTTTGCTAAGGAAAGCGAGGACGCTGACCTTTACACGTCGGTTGGACAGCTCTTAAAAAACCTCGCTCGATTCGACGAAGCCGAGCTTCTCTACCGCAGCGCCCTCGTGATTAAGGAGGCGGCTCATGGGCCAGAACACTCGAATGTGGCAAGCATGCTCAACAACTTGGCGGGTTTGCTCGTAGACCAGGGCAAGTACGACGAAGCCGAGCCACTCTACCGCCGCGCCCTTGTGATTCGGGAGATAGTTTATGGGCCAGATCACGCGGATGTGGCCAAAACGCTCGATGACTTAGCAAATTTACTCAGGGTCCAGGGTAAATATGACGATGCAGAGCCGCTCTTCCGCCGCGCCCTTATGATTCGGGAGGCGATTCATGAGCCAGACCACCCAGATGTGGTCACGACGCTCAACAACTTGGCTAATTTGCTTTACGCCCAGGGCAAGTACAACGAAGCCGAGCCGCTCTATAGTCGCGCCCTCGCGAATCGGGAGGCGGTTCATGGGCCAGACCACCCGAAAGTGGCCGTCGCGCTTAACAACTTGGCGCATTTCTTTGCAGAACAGGGTAAATATGACGATGCTGATCCGCTCTACCGCCGCGCCCTCGCGATTGAAGAGGCGGTTCGCGGGCCAGACCATCCAGATGTGGCCACGACGCTCAACAACTTGGCAGATTTGTTCGTAGACCAGGGCAAGTACGACGAAGCTGAGCCGCTTTACCACCGTGCCCTTGTGATTCGGGAGGCGATTCATGGGCTCGATCACGCGGATGTGGCCACTACACTTAACAACTTGGCGCTTTTGCTCAAGAACAAGGGCAAATACGATAACGCTGAGCCACTCTACCGTCGTGCTCTCGTGATTCGGGAGGCGGTTCACGGGCAAGACCACCCGAAATTGGCCATCACGCTTAACAACTTGGCGGATTTGCTCGTAGACCAGGGCAAGTACGACGAAGCCGAGCCGCTCTACCGCCGTGCCCTCGCGATTCAGGAGGAGGTTGGCGGTGAGCCAGACCACCCTGATGTGGCCACCACGCTCAACAATTTGGCGGGTTTGCTCTACCGCCAGGGCAAGTACGACGAAGCGGAGCCACTCTTTCGCCGCGCCCTCGCGATTGAAGAGGCGGTTCATGGGCCAGACCACCCGAAAGTGGGAAGCTTGCTCAACAACTTGGCAACTGTACTCAAGGACCAGGGCAAGTACGACGATGCCGAGCCGCTCTACCGCCGCGCCCTCGCGATCTGGGAGACAATTTATGGGCCAGACCACCCGAATGTGGCCATCGCGCTCAACAACTTGGCAACTGTGCTTAAGGACCATAACAAATACGACGAAGCCGAGCCGCTCTTTCGCCGCGCCCTCGCGATTCTGGAAGCGGCTCTTGGGCCAGGTCACCCTAATGTAGCCATTTCGCTTAACAACTTGGCGTTCTTGCTCAGAAGGCAGGGCAAGTACGACGAAGCGGAGCCACTCTTTCGCCGCGCCCTCGCGATTCAGGAGGCGGTTCATGGGCCAGACCACCCAAATGTAGCCAGTTCGCTCAACAGCTTGGCGACTTTGCTCGCAGCCCAGGGCAAGTACGATAATGCTGAGCCACTCTACCACCGCGCCCTTGTGATTCGGGAGGCAATTCATGGGCCAGACCACCTAAATGTGGCCACAACGCTCAATGACTTGGCGAGTATGCTCAAGGACCAAGGTAAGCACGACGAAGCCGAGCCGCTCTACCGCCGTGCCCTTGTGATTCGGGAGGCGGTTCATGGCCCAGATTAAGTCCAATTGTATAATATTCCCCAATTGCCAATTGCAAAGAAGCACGAACAAGACCTGTATTATAGCAAAGCCTTGATGATAACTCCAGGTCAAGTCTGGCTGAGCTAAGCGCCCCCTTCCCCTTTCCTGTCTCTGAACAAAGCCTTTGCATTTGAACAGCTGTTGCCGCTAATGGCTGAATGCCCAATCAGAACACGAGTTAAATCGATGGAGCAGGAGCAATTAACACAGCGGGCCAATAGCCAATAGCCAATTAAAACACGACTTAAACCTACCCTATTTTGCTACTAGCTACTAGTGCCACTAGAAGGCTACCCGTGCTACTTGATTGATGATAAGAACCTGCCCAACAGATCTGTGTTCTCTGATAGTTTAGGGGGTGGCAATCTCTATGTACTTAGCAATCTCTATGTACTTATACTCTACTAAAAATTGTAAAGAGCAATGGAGGCATTTAATCAGAAGGGCCGAAATTAGAAGGCCTAAAGTTCCACGGATTTAAGGGAATATGATTTTCCTCTGGAATAATACTGCTCACTCGCGGACCAAGCAGCGTACTTGGCAAATGCCTAAGAATCGAATAGGCGGCAGATGGCTGATGAACTGATGACGCAGCCGCCACCGAAGCACATCCGGCTATCATAACATCAAAAGAGACTTACTGAAGCAGCCACCTTCGCTGCGGCCTTTCGATTTGCTCGCCAAGAAGGATATTTTTTTCTGTCTTCTCATCCTCCCAGAATGGGGTGAGGCCCATTGGCTCAAATGAGCCTCTTCAGCTACAGCTGTCGCTTTCTCTCCCCTCAAAATGCCACCCGGGCATGTGCGCCTGATTAGCTTCTTAGGTATACTTTGAACTGCTTCGAAATCAAACCAACACAAACCTAAATAACACAAAAGCCAGTACTGCGGGCAGAAGTGTACATGCGTGCGTTGCGCGCTAGGTAAAATAGTCAAGAGGGAGGTTTTAGAGAGCAGAAAGCTGAATTCTGTACTTTGCTTTTTGTCTTTTCCTATAAGCTGAATTCTGTACTTTGCTTTTTGTCTTTTCCTATTAGCTTTTTAATTCCGGCCCCTCGGGTTCTGTCTCAATTACCAGGGCGCTTTTGGTAAGTAGCTAGATACGCAGGGAGGTGAATGGGTTCGCCCCTGCATGTGGGTCTATCTTATTTTGCTTCCTGTCCCATCAAAGTCCCCAAGCTAACAATTACTTATGCGTATTTCTGCTGTTGGCCAAGTGGTGCATGATCTTTTCCTTCCTCGTGGTTTCGTGGTACTGTAAAGTACAGTAGTTGTGCAGACTAGCTAGCACCAAGGGTTTGTAGATACCCTTGCTAGCACTATAGATAGCTACTGCAGATAGATAGTAGTGACGACAGTGAGTGACGAGCTAAATTGAGTCTCTACGTAGCTGTGGCGCAGCAAATTTATATGAAATAACAACTTTCTTCACGATAAAGATGTACTCCTCTAGGAGTATTTAGGTTATTTGAGTGTCGTATTTCTTTCGGACCTGGAAATGCGCGTACTGTAGCAGAAGAATTCTGAGTTCTCCAAAAATGGCCAGACACGATTGACTCCACCGAAACGCTGGAGAAGGAGAGGCAATATCAGACGCGCTTGGTGCATACTTAAAGTCGTAGTGAAGTCCTGTGTGAACCGCTCACCGTGAAACCTTTAAGTGTAGTTCGAGTTGAAAGCTTCGCAGAGTTCGTGTAGCTTACGAAGAGTTCGAAACGAAGAACTCTTCTTGAGAGCATCGTAGACGATGTGAATCACTAAGTAGAAATGAAATTTCGCATTATAGTTGAGGACTTCGCAAAGTTGGCGTAGACCTCGGAGCGTTTGAGACGAAAGCTTCGCAACCACGAACTTCGGACTCATCCGAGTTGAGAGCTACGAAGAGTTCGAAACGGTTTCTGAGGCACGAGGAAATTTTTTTTGAGGCAGGTGGACCGGGGTAAGCAGGAGCCAAGTCAGCGTGTTGTTTGCGAGCTTTGCAAACTAAACTTTGTGTGGCTGAGTTGGCGAACTCCGATCCAACTTCTGGAATGAATTCCTCTTCAGCTGGGAATGTAAATTGAAACTGTTGTTCTCGTTTCTCGTCTTCGACTTCTTCTCGGGTTCTCGTCCTGGTCGTGCGCCATGTTGCGAAAAATGTCTATACAATTAACCCGTTTGTTGCGAAAAATGTCTATACAAATAACCCGTAATTTTACGTCAAATCGTTGGGGATTTCCATCAATATTTGTGTGATACTATATTAGGGATTTTCTGCAACAGTCGAGAGTTTTTTTGGTATTTTTGCCAAAA
>Ga0307930_1002060_pt1 | contig 15535 bp, 14 predicted proteins | sample OrgLakmetageno46_FD_203161 | JGI IMG/M metagenome (GOLD analysis project Ga0307930, IMG submission 203161) | Saline water microbial communities from Organic Lake, Antarctica - #46 | ecosystem: Environmental > Aquatic > Non-marine Saline and Alkaline > Saline | place: Antarctica: Organic Lake...
GGCAGAGGTCGAAGTGTGCCTTTCAGCGCGCAAGGCGCCTATTGTTCTGCCCCTGAGCCATAAAAGGCTTTGACGGGGCAGGAACTCCTTCCTCGTTCGCGGAGTGGCAGTGAATAGAAAAGCCCCCTCAAAAATGCAAACAACAACATGCAAGCGGGCCGCTTGTGGCCTAGCGGTCCCTCCCTATCAAAGAGCTAAACCCATATATCTTCCATCAAACGCCACGGACGCTAGTCGTATACACAACAGCCAACAGCCCTCGGTATCCTTGGTGTGAGTTTTTAGGGCGAAGTACAATGTAATATGTAACATATAACGGCAATACCCAATACGATAACGGCGATTTGGACTTCAAATTGATGCTGATGCTAATGCCAATCCACTTACACTTGGGCACTTTGCTTTCTTTCTTCTTTCTATCTTTAGGTGAATCGGTGAATCCCCTTGCCCTTACTGCGTTCTACAATTTTAGTTGCTCGCACCAGGGCCAATTGGATAAGGGGTATTTCAGTGAACAAAAAATTAAAGGAGTGGATTGCGAATGCCGTTTTCATCTGCGAAATCTGATGCAGGATCTTCCTCTTCCTCCTTGTCACTTCTAACCGAGCTCGGTGAATTTAAAGCATCCGCGTGGCCATCATTGTAATCGTTCTCGCACGTATCGAATTCGCTTGGATCACTGAAGGGCAATTTCCCTTCCTGGAGAGCTCTCGCGTGGAGGTCTAAGAGGGCACTGACGCGCTGGAACATCGCTGCTTCCGTGCCGTCTTTATCGCCACCGTGCATGGCGTGAAGCAGCTCGTGGTGGGGTCGCGTCATTGCCACTTGATCAGAGAAAGGGGTGGGCGGCAGCGGCTCAGGAAACGGCACGGGAGTGTCCACACGAAGCACTTGGGTGCTGAACTCCATGAGATCTTCGCGGCTGGCTGCCACGAGGCTGGCCACGTCACTGTCGAGGGCCGACGCGTCGTCACCCAATCCTGCCAGCCGCTCGACCCTCCCTGTAGCTGCCGTCGCTTCGGCCTCCGCGGTAGCTGCGGCACGCCCCAGCATGCGGTCACAATCAGTGGCGACGCCTGGCGCGAGGCCTTTCATTCCAACCAGCTCGCTCGTGATGGTTGACCCAAAAGCATTCCATTCCTGGCTTCGTGCTTCGGAGGCCTTGCTTGCATCTTCCTGCCGCGCCTGCAGCTGCGCGCGCAACGTCGCCATAAGCTCTTCAATTGCCACATGCCGCGCGCCCGCTACGCTCTCGCGCAGGTTGGGTAAGAAGTCAGCCCGCACTTCCGTTTGCAATGCTTCGAGTGAAGCCAAGGTCTCCGCTGCTGCAGCAACATCAGCTGCCTTCCATTCGGCTACAGCCCCAGCACGCGCTTCCATAGCTGCGGCCGTTGCTGCCCTCGCTACTTCGCCAGCGCGGGTCGCTGCTAATGAACTGTCACGCAACGCGGCCACCGCTGCCTCTTCAGCTTCGGTTCGACTCGTGAGATCGGACGACTCGGCAGCAGCATTGGCGTGGAGTTGAGCCACATTGGAAGCGTCCTGGGAGGCCTTGTCTTGGGCCTCGGTCAGCGCATTGATGGTGCGCTCCACAACCACCCCAGAGGATTGCTCGGTTGCCTGCCATGCCTCTGCCGTGGCAGTGGTTTCTTCGCCACAAGACGCGAGGTGGGCGAAGGTCTCGGCCGTGTCAGTGGCAAGGGCCGTGTTCGATGCCGCAAGCGCCGAATGCTTCGAGGCCACGGCTGCTGCAGCGGCATCCAGCTTGCTGCACACTTGCGCTGACTGCGCCTCAACGCTCTGCCGCACCGCTGCCATGACGGACTCCACAAGCGTTGCCTGAGCCTCCTTTTGCTCATGCACCAGCTTCAGCACGGCCTCACGCGCAGCGTCTACCTCCGCGGCCTGCTGCGACAGCGCTGCAGTTTGCCTTGTAGCAGCGTCTGAGATAGCTGAGGCCGCATTGGACAGCTGGGACAACAGTTTCGCGTCAGTTTTCCCCTCTTGACGGGTAGCCATGGTGTGGCTCAAGTCTTGCACTGCGCCTCGAAACTGCTCTTGAGCGTCTTCCAGCGCTTTTGCGGCCGCTGCGGAGGCTGCAGCGGCACTTACCGAATGTGCTTTGTTAGCGGCTGCGTGCTCGGCTAGACCACCGAGGAGCATTTCAATGGCTGCCGTGTCGTCTGCGACGGCGTTGAGAGCTGCCTGGTGCCGCTCTTCCATCGCTGACGCGCCCTCCGCCACTAGGGCTGCTTCCTGCTCCGCGCGCCACCGCAAATCATCGGCGTGCGCCGTGGCTGCGGTGCCAGTGTCGTTGGCCCACGCCACAAGGCGATCTTCCGCTGCTGTAGTGTCTGCCAACAGGGTTTCGAGAGAGGCGTCGACACGCGTCGCGTCAGTTCTCACGGCTGCTTCTACTGCACTAGAGCCTGCTGCAGCGCTCGCCAGCACTTCGGTAGCCGTAGCAGCGTCGCTGCGAACTCGTTCCTGCACTTTTTCAGCGACGGCTGACGCCTCCGCAGCGACACGCTCTTTGAGAGAGTCCAGGCCCTGAGTTAAGCCTTGTAAAGCAGTCCCTGTAGCCTCGCAAGATGCGGTCAACTCTTTGGCGAAATTCGCTCGTGCTGTATTGTGGCCAACCAAGTAACTCGCGGATCTCGACCGTATCGCGTCCCCCGCGGCGGTTGCTTTCGCCACGTAGGCCACGGCATCTACCCGTCGGGACTCGTCCTCGGAAGAGTTTGCTTCGAGGCGACTCTGCAAACTTTCAGCGTTGCTGATGGAGCTGCGCACGGTGCCAATCAACGACTCGGCATGGGATCGCAGCGCATTTTCAGTCGTAGTTCGCGCGCTCAACAAGTGCCTCAACTCCGCCACATGCACATGCCGAGTGCCTAGTCTGCGGTGCAGCAGAGCAACCCGCTCGTCTGCGCGCGCTACTGCAGCCTGCTCGGCAGCAATGGTGTCTTCTAAGCCTCCAACCAGGTCTTCTGCGCTCGCGGCCCTCGCCGACGCTTCCTTCTGCAGCTCGTGCTGCCGCGCCAGCTCGTACTGGGCTTCTCGCACTTGGTTGTCCATGTACTGCAAGCGCGTTTCAAGGTCGCGCCAGTCTTGCGTGCTGGACCCGCCCCGACTGGATCCTACTGCTCCTGGGCCCGGAGACAGTGAGCGCCCAGAGCCGCTCATGAGCTGGTTCTGCGCGGGGCGGTTGGTGATGCCTGCGGAAAGAGCCATTCACAAATGATGATTTATAAGAAGCGTGCTCTACTGAGCACGTCATGGGTATCGATAACTGTAGAATATACCTGAGGCGCGCTGCGCGTAGCCGAGAGTAGAAACCGTTTCTTCAACGGCTAGTTCCGAGGGCGAGCAAGTAGCCACAATGGTAGTCTTGCTGCGGCCTCCTAGCGCATCCTGCAGCAGCCGCGTCAATTTGCTGTCCCGGTACGGCACGCGGCCAGCGAGCTCCACGCCCTTGCCTGAATTGGACAGCGACTGGAGGGCCGTGATGACGCGCCCGAGCGCAAGCAAGCTCTGATTGATGTTCTTTCGCTCAATGCCTCGCTGGTCGTTACCGGTGCCCGCGGTTTTGGCGCACTCAGAGCCGGCAAGATCAACGAGGTTAAGGCGCCCTGTGCGCTCCATCACCATGCCGCCCTGGCCGTCTGCGCAGTACTCTCTGCAGGTTACAGTCACTGAAAACAGGCAGTGTGAACGCGATGATTGCGCGTTCATTTTGGTTTCTTCTACGGCGCGCCGATTTTCCGCAACTGCGAGAGCCTCCAAGATTTCTTCCGCAGAATTCACTGATTTCTCGATTAAACCGTTGCAATACAAGCCACGGCCCTCTGCTGACTTGTCTTCTACAATGCGCAGCTTAGGTCGGTCGGCGTCGGGAACTTCGGGTGGCACAAGCAGGTCTTTCAACTCTTCGTTGTAAATCTGCGATTGAAACGAGAAATAGACAATTAGAGGCTCAACCCTTTCCGCACAGTTCAATTTGTTTGGTATTGACGCGCATCATTCAGAACTCACCTCAAGATAAGACACAGTAACGCGACTGGACTCAAATCGATCTTTGTTGGCGAGCGCGTCGAAGATCATGTGCGCGCTGCGAGGCATGATGCCCCACTTTTCCGGGTTCGGCAGTTCGCCTTGCATGGTAAACGATTTGCCCGTTCCCGTTTGCCCGTAAGCAAAAATTGTGGCAGCATACCCCAGAAGGCAATCCTCAACCAGTGGGGCTGCAGTCGACTCGAAAACCTCAGCTTGTGAAGTGAAGGCTGTGAACACATGCTTAAATCCACTGTATTTGGTGTTCGTGTGTTTCTTGTCGCTTCGCCGCACGATAGACACAGTTTTGGTCGCCTGGTCAGTGTGAACCACGGGAACAGTGCCAGCTTCCTGCAATATCACCCGAGTGGAATCTTGAGTGTTGGCGTTGCAGTACAGCCAAAATATTCATTTGTAACTAACCAGCTAGATAGGTGTTAGCTCCAACTACTGTAGTAGTTCCTCAAATTTCTTCGTCTCTCTATCCACAGCCTTACACTCCCGCAGCACCGAAACGCCCCTCGATAATACAATTCTACCATCATAACTTGATTTGCCTACCTTTTCCTTTTCGCTCCATGGCCGCAATCGCACTACAACAGAGAGCGCCTCCTGTCCCTTTGCCGACGCCATTTTTTTGCTAACTGGCAGCACACTACACATCGAAGCCAACGACTCATCAGTTTCCCTCTAATTTGGTACAGAAAAGTACGGAGTTCAGCTTTCAGCTTCTTATTGCTGCTTGCTTCGTGAGTGCCCGAGTCCAGGCATAACGGCTCGAGACGCGAGGCAGAAGTCGCAGGTCGCGGTCTCCCAGTGCGATAAATAGTTCGCCCCAGAGGCGGTTCGAAGTCTACCTCAAGTATTTCTAGGCTGCCCGGCTGGAAGCTTCTTCTTTTGTATTCCGAACGATGCCTTTATATCAGCGCCATTTACAGTATCGAGTATTCCTTCTCTACTCTAGGCGTAACTTCTAATAATCAATCAGAATTACACCTCTAAGCACGCTAGCAGCTGAGGCACTATAAGATTCGTTGGCATCTTCAATAGCATCATCATCAGCTCATTCGGCACGTGAACTGAGTTTTCAAAGACTCTTTCGAAACCATGGGGCGCAGTTACAAAGCCGAAACAGGCAAAAAGCCGTTTACGGACCCAAATTATACGCCGGCCGAGATGATGCAAGAAACGCTAGCCCGGCGCGTATATCGAAAGACATTCGACGATGCGATTCTAACCTTCAACATGTCCCCAGGTTACGAAGGGAAGGAAGTGATTGTGACGAAGTACAAGGACCCCATTCGTGTCCATGACGCCAAAGTTCTCGAAGTTGAAGGGCTCATGGAGGTCTTTGCGGCGAAGAAAAAGGAGTACAACAAATCCCTGCGCACGCTTCGAAACTGGGAAACTGGTTGGCTGCTCTTGAACTCTCGGCCTGATGACCTCAAACGCTATCTCACTCTGAAAGAAGGCATGTCGGACTTCGTCATGAGGTATTCATATGTTTCGTATGCCCCTCCTGGTTTCTATTTTCTTTCATCTACGCAGAGTCTGCTGAAACGTAGATGATATCAAATCACTTAGTCTTATACTCTATGCTGGCTTAATATGGCTGGTCGATGCAATGTTTGTGCGTTTAATTGAAGGCTCAAGAAGGTGAAGACGCCGGAGGAGCACGCTGAGCTCGAATCGGAATATGCCAAGTTCAAGGAACTACAAGGTTGGTCGGAGCGACTGCTCGAAGCCCAGAAGATGATGGAACGCTGCCGTGAAGACAAAGACGAGGACTTGAAAGTCATGCTCCAGGTGCCACCTTAAGCTCTTTTAGAAAGCGCGTCCCTGCTCACCTCGTTCTGTTTGCATGACCAATATTTTTTGTCGAGATGAATGCGCGTTGATCTGGTTCTTCTACTTGCCTGGCAGGCATCCAAGGATCTAGAAGCTGCGAAGAGGGCCGAAGAAGAATTGGCGGACCTCATCAGCGATGATCACGCGGAAGCTGCGAAGCAAGGCACTGACATCCAGGAGCTCTTCCCTGACATCACGCCTGGCATGGTGATTGTGAAAGTGAACAACGTGGAAATCGAAGGCCTAGCTTATGAAGACGCGCTCAAGCAGATTAAGAAGGCAAAGAGGCCGCACGTGTTGGAAGCAAAGCGCTACGACTTTAAGCAGGACGTGCTGTCGGGAGTGTGGATCTCGCTTCAAGACCTCCGCATCGCCGGCCGGTTTGTGGCCGACCCGAGGGTGGCAAGGCACCATTTCGTAGAGGCAGCCAGACGAGGCGACCTCACGGACCTCACGAGGTGCCTCGAGCGCGGCGAAGATGTGAACGCCACCGACAACACCCACTGCACGGCGCTCTTTCACGCTGCTGCGAACGGTCACCTGGACTGCTGCGCCTTCTTGTTGGACAACGGGGCGAGCATTGAGTTTCGGGACAACAACGCGGAAACTCCGCTGTTGCATGCGGCCAGGCGCGGCAACCTTGAAGTCGTGAAGTGGCTGATCGCGCACAAGGCCTCGCTTGACGCCAAGGACAAGATGCACCGCACAGTGGTGATTCATGCGATCTTGAGCGGTAACGTGGAGCTGGTGCGCCAGCTCATTGAGCTTCGCACCACTCTGAGCGTGCACGACAAGACTTGGCACTGGACTCCGCTGCACTACGCGGCCTACACCAACAGCAGCGAGATGGTCGCGATGCTCTTGGGCAGGCGTGCCTCGCCGTACCTTCTGTCGGCTCAGGGTTGGTCGCCGCTCCGGTGCGCGGTGGAAAACCGAGCCCACGAGTGCGCGCAACTCCTGACCGAATTCGTGTTTCTAGAGCCAGCGCAGAACGTGTTGCCTCGAGTGCCCGGCCAATGGCACAGCGGGGTTTGGGTCGGAGAGCACCGCGCTGCCAACGTGCGGTGGGCTTTGGACCGAGGCTTCAAGGCGGTCTTGTCGCTCTACCAGCCGGGTCGCCGGGACGCCAAGCACTTGTGGCTCCAAGACCAGGGCGACGACGATGATGACGACGATGGTGATGATACTAAAATGGGCAAAGTAAAGTGGTTAGCGGTTGAGGTGGCCACGGATGACGCCGATGAGACCAAAGGCAGCTGGGAGCGGCTGCTGCTGCACATGCCTCAAATGCTCAACTTCATCGACATGGCGATTCGGGAGAGGCGCGAGCTGCTCGTGCATTGCGAGACTGGTCTGTCGACGTCAGCTGCGGTGGTGTTGATGTACATGTTAGTGAAGCGACGGATTCGGCTGAAGGAGGGTGTTGCGCTCCTGAAATCACATCGGCGTGAGTTAGCCGTGAGCCGCTCGCTGCTGAATGGCCTTGGGTCACTCATGGAAGAGCTGGACCGAAAGAAGCTCCATCGTCTCGACGAGCGGATGCGTAAGAGCTCGGTGCTGTCGATCGGTTTTTAGACATGCACTAAATGACTTTTGTCAAATGCTGCATTGCCAATTCGAAGTCGAATTCGAGTTCAACTCGAAACCACACCCTTCCTTTCGCTGAGGTTATTGCTATGCCCAGAAGCCTGGCAGGAGATTCCGATTTGCGGCACCACAAATTACTTTCGATGTTATGTCCATACGGACAATCCTTGCACTCCCTATTTGTCATTCCTCGTGATTTTATACTTCAGAAACCTAGATATCATACATCAAAAATTCAGTCTAGTGTCTAGGTGATACGGCGCTGTGTGGGAACCTAAGACTAAGAACTAGAAATCCACAATTAAAATTTAAAAGAAATTCCGGTAGTACCGCTCGGCGAAATATTTGAAGCGGAAAGCGATGTCTATTGCCGTTTTATACTTATAATTCCTAGCTATATATATCTCTACGAGATCTCCATTGTTTTATGTTTTATTTTATTTTTGAGTATCCAAGTGTTAAGTGTCCATAAAAATTCAATGAACTTCACAGATTACGGTGAAAAGTTTACGGCAGAAAGGAATCGTCAATTCAGGTGGAATGCGATGGCTATGGTATTCCCCCGATTCGCCAGAGCGTCTTAAAGACGGCGCGCTCTCTGAAAAGTCCTCCACATCTGCGGTAGGCGCATTCCGAAGTCGCTGAATTCATCCTATGACGTGCTTCTCAATATGAGCGCTCTTGCCCCTCAAGGATTTGGTTGAAGGAAGCACGGAATTCGAGCAAAGACAGCAAGCCGCTCCCATTGCCAGAGGCCTGTGTCGCCATGGCCCATGCCTGCTCCATCACCTCCGGGGAAGCGCCGTCCACGCTCGCGAAGATCGAGAAGAGCTCGTCCTTCGGGCGCGGCGCAGTGAAGTCGTCCGCCTCAACGCCGAGCGCCTGGCTGTTGGGCGGGTAGAGCAAGTACGCCGCTGTCACATCGTCGCCGTAATTGTTGCTGTCAGCTACGGACTTGAAAGACTTGACGCCAATGTCGCTTCTGATTGAGGGTACTCCGAAGGCATGGCCCGCGAGCCTTCCCCCAAGCAGCAGCGATGGGTCTTTGCGAAAGCCGGGAGTTACAGACTCCCCCAGGTCCGCTTCGGGCATTTGCTCAGCATGTGAGTAGTCGCCTTCCACGCAGCTTTTCGCGTCCCAGTCGTCGGCGCGCCGATCAGTGCGGCCGTAAACCATGTTGGGGTCTGCTGCTCGCCCCTGAAGAAGGTTCCGGGATTTGCCCAGCTGGTCTTTGAGCCCCTGCATCGCTTCCGCGCGCTCACTCACCACCAGCTGGCTCGGCGGCAATTGAAACTGCTGCGCGATGCTCCCAGAAGTGTTGTTCATGGCTTTGTGCGACCCCACGCCGACGCCGAACACATGCCCCTTTTTGTCCTTCTCGATGTCGCTCGGCCACTGGTAGTGGCGCGACTTCTGCTGCCCCACGTCATAGGCATGATGGGATTTAATGTACTGCTCCCGGTATACTTCGTCTGACGCTTCTGCCGAAGGGTAGAGGGCACCCTTGGTCGCGAAGCCACCGCGATCGTCGGCTTTCCCGATGCCACGCAACGGCTTCCCATAAATGTGGCCTTGGGGGTCAGTACTCTCGGGTAACTTGAAGCCGCGGCTGTATGACTTCCCCAAGGGTTCGCGCCGCACAGTAGCATAAATTTGCTCTCGAGCGGCCACCATTTTGTCCTGCAACTCGGTTGATCGGGCGTCCTTCCATGATGTATCCTCCTTTACACCGCTCCGACCATATGTCATCGATTGCGGTGCGAGACCTCCACGGAAGTCATCAACAAGGCCTGGGTGCAGCACGCGCGAGCCAGGCTCAATACCTGAGCGCCGATATTTTTCTATCTCGTGCGGCACTTCAGCGGGTGGCTGCACCGTCATGCACAATTTGGCCGTTTCCTTGAGGTCCTTCCGCTGAGGGAGCGCGCCCGCGATGGGTACATCCTGAAGCGCCACCCTTCGCGTGGACGCAAACGGGTCCGCCGCTGCAGTTTGATACATTTCCTAGCTATGCGCTATCAGTAGTGTAACTGTCGTATGATCAGCGTTGCCTATACGTCGCTGCTCGCTGTTCACACAAGGGGCTACTAAAGAAGTCCCAACGACTGGAATAAGCGTTAGAGTTACAGCACAGGGTAAAGAAGAAAGGAGTTCACTCTGTACACCGAAACTGAATACAGGGGGGCTTGACCCGAACAAGCGAAGAATCTAAAACAAAATAAAAAAATGCCAAGAATAGCCGCAAATAAGCTCAGGCATAGCTCTTGTAATTAGACTTCCCGCTCTTGCTACGAAAGGAACCGAGAAAGTGCAAAGAGTCTCTATCAAGTCGGGCGAACGTCCTGTGTCCCGCCATCATTGGCATATTAGCGCTAAAATGCGAACAGCTAGTGGACTCATCCTGATCACCTCTATTTTAGCTGCTCTCTTCATTCCTCCAGAGTGGGCCGGGTAAAAAGATTGTAAATGATCATTTCATTCATAAGCCTTGTTGTAAATATTATGATATTCTTATTTCCTACACTTGCCACAGGCACCGCTCGCCGATCATCATCGTGCCTGGTCTTGGTGGTTCGCAGCTGGAGGCTCGCCTTGTCAACAAGGCAAAAAAGCGCAGTGTGCTATGCCATGGAGGCACGCGAGCATGGTTTGCGTTATGGCTAAATTTAGAGCCCTTTGTAACGCCTGGGCGGTTTGAATGTTGGACTGACAACGCTCGTTTGGAGTGGGACTTTGCCACTCACGCACCTAGGTCTCCTTCGGGCGTTGAGGTGCGAGTAGCCCGCTGGAATTCGACCGAGAGCGTGGAGCGAGTCGATGCCAACGCTGCTAGGCTCGACTGGCTACAGTCTCAAAAGTGGGCGCTCCCGCCAGATTTAGAAGAGGTCCTTGGGTGGCTCAACCCTCTGAAGACCATGGTCCATAGGTTAGTCGACGAGCTAGGCTACACGCGCGGCCTCGATCTGTTTGCAGCACCCTACGACTTCCGGCAGTCGCCGCACTCGAATAAAGAGTGGGGCGCTGCCATGAAAAGTTTGATTGAGTCAACGGTGGCGCGCAACGGCGGGCGGCCTGTAACGTTAGTGTGCCATAGCATGGGTGGGCTCTACACGACAGCCCTCTTAAACCGACTAGAAGAAAACTGGGTACGTAAACACGTCACAGAACCACACTTTTGAACTAGTTTCCTCATTCATCATTTATATTTTCCATTGCTTTCTTGTAGATTGCGCAGCACGTGTTACGAGTGGTTTTAATATCGGTGCCGTTCGGAGGGTCGGCGCGTGCGCTCAAGATGGTGCTGAGCGGAGACGACTTCGACATTCCAATCATCGAAGCGCTGAACATGCGACGAATGCAACGCACTTTTGATTCGCCGTTCGCATTACTGCCAACCAAGCAGTCTTGGGGAGATGATGAAATTTTAGTGTGAGTTTGATATTATTATTTTACAAGGATCTTTTAGTTCCCTTTCGCCATCATTTTGGATTTGTTCCTCCTGCTCCTTTATTATCTCCCTTGTGCAGGTCGACTCCCACGAAAAATTACACCTCGAATGACCTCGACGAATTGCTCGCGTTAGCATACGCTCAAGTCGTTCCTAGAAAAGACCCTTCGATTGGCATTAACACAACCGGCACTTTGGGTAGTTGTGAAGCAGTTGCTGATGAAGAGCCAACTCTTGAAGAGGAGAGTTCACCGGTTCTAATTCAAGAAGAAAAGGTTGCCTCCGAAGAAACTGAATCATTGGCAACCCCCTCAGACCCACCTTCGCTAGAGTCACCTGCCATATCCGAACCTGTGGTTAGCAAATCTCCAGACAACGCTTTACCTGCTCAGTCAATTTCATCAGCTGCAGAGACGGACAGCGAAGAGTACGCAGCTGATACCATGCTTCACCACTGGCAAACTGTCGGCAGTAGTACCGAAAAGCTGATGGCAAAAGGTCCGCCGCGTGTGCCTATTCTGTGTCTCTATTCGCACGGGAGACCCACTCCAGGCCGCATTACCTACGGTGACGGCGACCGTAGCTTTGATGCTCCTTTGCGGGTCGACCTGGACGACGGAGACGGCACTGTTGCTCTGAAGTCGCTGCGTGTGTGCGCTGATTGGAGCAAGCGACTGCAGGGGCGGCTGAAAGTGAAGGCTTTCGCCAACGTGTCGCATTTTGACATGTTGCGCGACACTGCAGTGGTGGACGCAGTCATGGAGCAGCTCCAGCAAGACGTGCTCAAAACGTGCACCGACCGCGACTGCATCGACGCCGCCGGATACTTCTCTGCCTTCTGGTAAAAAAAATCCGTCGCTAGAGAGACACACAACTTTTGATGAACAAGTACTCTCTTGACTTATATAATATTCCTTCTGCTGATGCTTGAACACAGGTTTTTAAATCGGTGGCGGTGGTTGCGGTGGCAGCACAGGTGGGGCTGGGTGCCGCGATCGCTTTGGGAAAGCACCGTAGCTTTACTTGCGTCGCCTGAACCAACGGCTCAACCTCAAAGCAGAGAAAAGTCGTCAGACGTACCGTTGTAGCATATAAGAGAGAAGGGAGCCGCTGAGTTAGCCTCGAATGTCTTCTTATTTGATTCGATCCTCTTGGCCCAATTCATTTCTCGCTACATTTTGGGGTTCCAAGTGGTGCCCTCATCGTTATTAAGTGCAGTGCGCCTTCGCTTCGTTAACACTTTCTGTCCTATTGCCCGCTAAGTATCATAAGTATCTCGATGAAAAAAAATTAAAGGCATTTAGAGTAAGTTGGAAGTTAGAGATAGCGGCGTTTTGCCGCGCTTGTGGCGCGCGCGGCTTCCTTAATCTCCTAATTCTGGCCGTGATGCGCCCCTTGTGCACCTCAAGCCCTTAAGCTCAATATAGATATAGAGATAGAGCATCCGCATTCGAATAAGCGCTTATTTTAAGCCTTATGCCACATTTAGTCCAATTAAGACAAAAATAGACATCAATCCTAACCTAAACCCCACCCTGTAAACCAATTGTAAACCGAAATTAGTTCGGCTGGGGTGTAGTGTGGCTCAATATAATTATGGTGCTTAGTGCTTGGAGCTTCGTGCATGTATTCCAATCCCCAGTTTCTTGCGTGTTTTCTCTAGTTGTTTCGCCACCGCAAGTCGCCGAGGTTGCCAGAATCGCCGGTTGGGACCATCTTCATCATGGGGCGTTTGTAGGCACTGCCTGTGACGAGGATGTAAGAGGCTCCACGTCTACGGAGAACGCCTCATGGACGTCTGCCTCCTGCTGACGTCACTGTGGCATGGGCCAATTCGCTCAACGTGCTTCACGTCTGATTGACACAGACTTCACTTTTCGCGTGAAGAAAGCGCGATTCACAGCGTGACTCCAACCCTAGCTCAATGGTAGTCGGAGCGATCGGCGCTAAAAGGAGTTCAAAGCTTCCTCCACCTGTTGTCTGCACGGCCGGGACTTATACTTTGGCCGCCGCGGCTGCAGCTGCTGGTTCTGGGTCTAGTGCTGCGACTATGGCTGCTGCTAGTAGAGACAGGCTACTAGGCTTCTTTTTCGTTGCTTTCATATTTCTAAAGGTGTCGTAGACTCAGCTCCGTCTTGATGTTCTTCCGCGACTAGGGTGTGAGTGGTGGGAACAGTATCATTTAAAGGCGCCGCTGTGGGTGCTGCTGTAAACGGCTCTGTAGCCAGTGCCAACAATGGCTGCCCCTCCAAATCCGGTTGTGTTGCTGCTGCTGCGGCTACTGCGGCTGCTGCTGCTGCTGCTGCTGCTGCTGCTGGTTTCTCCTTAGCCGCAGCTTGCTTGTGAGCGTCCTTTGCTGCTTTTTGGGCCGCTAGAAAATCTGCCAAAGTACCTTCGTCGTGCGCTTTCTTCGCAAGGTCATAGTGCGCTGCGGCTGCTGCTTCGTCGCTGAAGTCGCCCAAATGGTACTTCTTGCAATTCACCGCCAGGCTAGCGACCCATCTAATTATGGGAAAACGAACAAGAAACAACAGGGAAATTCAAAAAAAAAACACCAGATATGCTCACTTCATAAAAGTCAGAAACCACACAACACACTCGCCAAGAAACATAAGAATGAAGGCACGAGCATAATCAAAAATTAAAATCGCTTGAAAATATACTGTAATCACGCACTTCTTGTGATTTTTGCTCCAGGTGATGCCCCTGAACTGTGAAGACGGCGGTGGGCGCTGCTGAGGTGATGTGGCTAGTGTAATCGAAGGTTTACCGAGCGGCGGCGGTTGCGGCTGCCCCTCTAAATCCGGCTGTGTTGCTGCGGCTGCGGCTGCTGCTGCTGCTGCTGCTGGTTTCTCCTTAGCCGCAGCTTGCTTGTGAGCGTCCTTCGCTGCTTTTTGGGCCGCTAGAAAATCTGCCAAAGTACCTTCGTCGTGCGCTTTCTTCGCAAGGTCATAGTGCGCTGCGGCTGCTGCTTCGTCGCTGAAGTCGCCCAAATGGTACTTCTTGCAATTCACCGCCAGGCTAGCGACCCATCTAATTATGGGAAAACGAACAAGAAAGAAGAGGGCAATTCAAAAAAAAACACCAGATATGCTCACTTCATAAAAGTCAGAAACCACACAACACACTCGCCAAGAAACATAAGAATGAAAGCACGAACAATATCTCCAAGAGCCGAGAATAATCGCTAGAAGAATCGTACTGTAATTACGCACTTCTTGTGATTTTTGCTCCAGGTGATGCCCCTGAACTGTGAAGACGGCGGTGGGCGCTGCTGAGGTGATGTGGCTAGTGTTATCGAAGGTTTACCGAGCGGCGGCAGTTGCGGCTGCCCACCTAGGGCAGGGAAATTCAACGGCCTCCCCAAAGGCGCAGCCGCTTCGTCGTACCTGCGCGCGGCCTCTTCTTCGTTGTCGAAAAAACCGAGGGCCGTTTTCACGCCGTTCACTTTGATGCCTGCTTCCCATTTGCCCGAGCTCTTGTACAGCGTAACCCCTGTGAAACGAGAGGTCCCACCGCGCCCACCTTTCACCGCAACATGAACTGCAGTTGTGGTGCCTGCGCCGCTACCTTCCTCACCTTCTTTGCATGTTTCAGGGTCAGCAGTTGCAGTAGGTGGAAAGTTGAGAGGTCGCCCAAGAGCAGCCGCCGCTTCGTCGTATTTGCGCGCTGCTTCAGCCTCATCCTTGTAGTTACCCAAGTGCCTTTTCTTGCCACCAGCCTGGATCTGAGCGAACCAGCCTCCTTTCTTCGCGTGGCTTACCCCTTTGTACTGAGAGGTAGATCTAAGCTGGACCTCTGCTTCGCCGCCGTGGGCTATACATTTGCCACTTAGACTCCGGCCAAGCTTCTTACAGCCCAGCTCGCTGCAGCGCCGGTCGCCATTCTTGGCCTTGCATTTTCCATTGGGCTCCTGGCTCGAAGTATCGCCGTCTATGCCTCTTGCATTCTGGGGCGCCTTCTTAGAACCCATTTCGCGGTTATTACGAGCACGCCGCTTTGATGTGCCTTCTGCGCCACTTGTGCTGCTAGAGGTGTCCCTGCCTTTGCGCTTCTTCTTACTTTCACACTCAACTTTATCTGCATCCTTTTCATGTTCCCTAGCGCGTTTGAGTCGAACAGAACCTAAGCGACGTGGCAAGTCTACCGGTGAGTCCGAGATCATGCATCCAGTATCGAGCGCGTCCACAATCTTTGAACAAAGTATGCTTAATCCACCAACAGCAGCGCTTGCGTTGGGCTCCCGCTGAGAAAGCTTTCTTTTCTGGGAAGTTGCCATGGTGGCACAAACGGCACAAACTCTTTTTTGTATAGGAGCACCACGCAGCAGAAGCAACAGGCAACCCCTTCACTTGTTAGCTTGTTAGCTTTAGCTTGTTCGCTTCGGGTCCAAGTGTCGGAATATCGAAGTACTTGGACCCGAAGTAGACGACTGACTACTGTGACACTGTGACTGATGACATTGATGACATACAAGTGCAGGTGCCCGTGCAATGCACGGTTTCGGGGCAGAAGTTTGGTATACGATTGTTACATGATGTGGCTTCAAAAAAATTTAAAAAATTGCGCTTATTTCAATATTTGAATAGCTTTAGTCGT
>Ga0307930_1002061_pt1 | contig 15534 bp, 13 predicted proteins | sample OrgLakmetageno46_FD_203161 | JGI IMG/M metagenome (GOLD analysis project Ga0307930, IMG submission 203161) | Saline water microbial communities from Organic Lake, Antarctica - #46 | ecosystem: Environmental > Aquatic > Non-marine Saline and Alkaline > Saline | place: Antarctica: Organic Lake...
GACGGCGAACGCCATCGGCCGCTGAGAGAACTTCGATTTGAGGGCGGTGAATGAAATCTGACATAAGGTCGGACTTATCATCGGATCGTAGACGAAGTCAGACGGCTCCCGCCGTAGCCTTACAATTTTCCAAGGCTCCAGTCTTCTTCTTCGTGGTCCCAGCGGACTATATCAACCTTTTGAAATGTGCCTCGCGCCCGCATCCCCTTATTAGAAAGAAAATGATCTTCTGCGCTCAACTCAGCTTCAAAATCCAGTGGCTGAACGTCTTTCGACATTGGGCTTTGCGAGTAAGCGAGGTTAGTTGTATTCGCAGTTGAGGTAACAGACGTTCCATCGCCAAGATGAGAGAGGCTGGCGGGCTCACCTGAGATTCTTCCATTAGCTCCCTGAACAGGAACTTCATAATCAGTCTTGTGCTTCGAAACAGATATCGATCGCCGTCTGATCCGTTGAAGCAATGATTTTGCCTTTTCCAACAAAATCACTCGAACTTCTCCATACCAAGTTTCACAGCCTGCTTTGTTAACGATTCATCTGAATCCAAAGCTCAAGCATTTTATTTAACGAAGTTCCTGTATTGAACCATTCGGCGGTGGGAATTCAGCAGCTCTGACCTTCACCCACGTATCCGCGCGCTTCGCGACTTCCGAGAACTGCTGGCCGGGGGCGATCCGGTTAAACTCCGCGTTCACAATCACTGCCCAGTCCCAGAGCAGGTCGCGCAAACCGTCAGAAATCCCCTGCCGCATCCAGACCTGCTGTAGATCTAGCCTGTCGCCCAGCTTTTCCGAAACAACGGCAACGACATAGGCGGCAATGTTCACATAGCCTTGACGAAAAATCACTTTTGCATCTTTTGTTTTTATCATGCTTTCAATCGTCTTAAAAATGATGACTTTAGCAATCATCGCGCGAAACCAATTTGCATCAAGTGGACTGGGAACTAGATTTGGATTGTCGTCGAGGGCGTCCATGAGTGCTTTGAAGTTCTTTTCGCCCGCCAGAGCGACCTGATTCGGCTTCCCTCGCCAAGCCTCATGGTACTTGGCAATGTCGGTCTTGGTCAGTTTGCGCCTTGGCGGGATCATCTCCTTCAGTTTTCTACGTTTGGCAGGTGTGGTGCCCTCTCTCAGCAGCATAACGTTGTATGCTCCAGCCGCCCGCTCATAGAACCAACGGGTAGCGCCATCTGGGCACCAAGTATCGTTCGCAAGTTTTTCGAGCTCTCGATGAAATGGGCGATTGGCCGAGAGATCCGACATTTTCACTGCGTTCTGGCTGTTGGCATAACGCGAGACGTTGCTGATCAAACGTTCACGCGCTTCGTCTTGAGACCCCTTGAGTATGATGATCTTCGCCGGAACCATGACATGGCTCAAATCGATGGTACGATCATCACGCGATGCGAAATAGATGCTTGAGGTTGTCTGACCGCCGTTCACGATCTGCAACCCCTTCAGAAACGATAAGCCCAGATTGCCATCATCAGAACGCTCGAACGCAGCCTCATCGCAGACTAGCACAAGCCCATTGTTGAATGCGAGAAAGTGTTCCGGTTCTTTTCGGAGCGTTTCGACTATGCCCTTGTTCACCGCACGCTTGTTTCCCAGGAAAGTGCGGATGTTGGCTTCGAGAAGAGTCGTGCCGTAACGAAGATAAAGATCCCGGATAAGTTGCCCGGGAATGGCTGTCAGGGCGTATTCGTAATCTGCGTCAGGGTCAGGGACGTGGACACAAGGTAGAAGCCGTCCTATCGACTGAACGAAACTGACTGCAAGTTCATCCCGCGGCTTGCCCTCAGTATGTCGAAACAGCCGCTCGATGTCCATCGCCTCGACGGCGACCATCTTCTGATGAACCTCCTTGTTCGAAAACCGCTTGGTCTTGGTTCGCCCGTCTGTGATCACGAACACCCGAAGCCGGTCGATGTCGTTCCAACGGGAACGGATGGTTGCAACGAGGTCCCTGACAGGGTGGGTAGGGTCAATTTTCGTGTCAAGCTGGCCACTCGCTGCGCGAAAGAGAAAACGCACGCCTTCACTGGCGGTTCCCGTGGCATCCGAGTCGCGCAGATCGTTCAATTCGTCTGACCCGAAATAGTGTGTCACGAACATGTCGAGTGCCGTTTCATCTGAGCTGAGGGCATAACCGGTGATGCGTAGTCTGGCGTTGCCGACCTTGCCGTTCCAATGGCAAACGGTCGGCGCGTCGCATATCCCGGTTTCCGCCACATGCTCCATGACCATTTCGGCAAACACGAGTTCCTCTGAAGGAAAGGGGCCCTCACCATCCGCTACGCGTTCGGCGATGATCGTCTGCATGTCGGATCGGAAATTGTGGTGAAATTCTTCAAGGCTCATGTCAGTCCAGTCCAAATTCGTTGATAAGCTCGGTGATGCCGATGTAGGCGACTTCCAGAGCATCGAGGTCGAGCACATATGCAGCTGAACGGATGGCGACCGGCAGGGCAGTACGTGTGAGGCGCGGCATGTCACCTTCCGAGTGAAATCCCCTCGCATCCTTCAATGTCAGCGTTCGGCCATAGAGCGGCGCATGCTCGTCGAGGTACCCCATCACCATCAGCAAGGCTTCGAAGCCGCGTTGCACTCCAGCATGCTTAAACCTCTCGCGGAGTTCGGAAACGAAATCGACAAGTGAAAATCCGTCCGTGTTTTCCTCGAAGCGAAGCCCGCAAAGAAAAATGGGATCCCGAGTACCATCCAGCTGCTCGATGCTGTTGATCCGAGCGAGGAAGCTGGCGGTCCGAACCGTGCTCTTCACTTCGATCGCGCCTCCGCGCACGTGAAAATCTTGCGCCGCCCGCAAGGGTCCCTGCCAACAATCGAGAGCACCGGCTCCCAAGGAAGTGTCTGAGAGCAGTTTTAGCATCCATAGCTCGCCGAGAAGGCCGATCTGTGCATCGGGCGAGAGGGGGCGGTGCGTTCGAGCCATGAACGCCTGCCACTCCCTGACTCGTTCAAGGAAGGACTCTATCACGTCACGATCTGGCGTGCCGGCTGCAGCTTCCAGTGTTCGCAAGACATCGATGACCATGATGGCGAAGATGTCCGGTGACCCTTCCGGCCGCCTCACCAAGGCGATGGCCGTCTTTCCGGCAACGACAGTCTGACCCTCGATAAAAGCAACATCGAAGCCCTTGCCTTCGGGCAGCCGTGCCGGATTCACTGACCATGAGCCGGGAAAGGAGACAATCAACGCTTCTCGTCCAAGGGGAAAGTGGCAGCCTGCCTCAACCGAGACGTCGCCCATCCCGGTGAGATGAACAAAGCGCCAGTCTTCACTGGCTTCCTGACGCGCGAGCGCTCGCCATGCGCGTTCAAGCCCCTCCTCAGTCCACCCAGTCATTGAGGCCTCCCCATAGAACGCTGTTGGCGATGTACCTCGAGTTGGAGACTCGTCTCTCGGAAGTGCTTGACGGGAAACTGATTGCCCAGGCTACTACGGGGTCTGCATTTGCAAGTTTCGGAACGTCAGAACCGGCAGGATCGAGCAGGTAGAGCATCAACAATCCGCGTTCTTGTCGAGCCGGAATGCCCTTTTCAGCCACGCCGTTTCCGAGAACATGACGGATTTGCGGACCTCTGGGTTCGGACGGTGGTTCCTTGCCTTCGTTTCGATCCGTATCGTTGCGCCAGGTTTTTTGACTAAGTTCGAGGGCCGCCTTCCACTCTGCCTCGGTCAAATCAATGGCCTGATCGCGTGGGGAAATGAGGGTTTTGATGGAGTATCTATCCGCATGCTCGGCCGCTCTGCGACGATCCAGCATTTTAACCGACGCGCCACCAACTGACTTTTCTTTTCCGGGCTGATCCTTTCCGATAAGGGCCACGGTCCAGTCCGTAAGTTCCTGATCCTTGTTCATTTCCTCAATGAAGTCCGCGATCAGGGGGCTCATGATCCGGAAGCTAGCCGCGTGGGTCCTGTACTCGCGGAGGAGCGAGATCACGCTGAGCGCCGACACATCTCGCCAAAGGTGACCGTTCCACTTCTGACCTTCGGGCACGAAGTGCTGGTGGTTCAGGTCCGTCGATGGGCCAAGGGCGCTGATGAAGCGATCCGCGGCATTGAAGTTTGCCGTGATGTCGTCCTTCCGATTCGGAAACACGATGGTCTGCAGCAGATCGCCGGAATAGGTTAGCTGCATCGCGCGTGCGTTTCGCATCTTTGCCCGCGATGTTACGGTCAGCACGGAGTGGGATTTCACGCGCAGGCCGAACTGCTTAGGCGTAGCACCGGCCGCAACCATATTGTCAAACTCTTGGCGTAGCTCTTCGGCTGCATCCGCGATATGACCGAACCACTCCACCATTTCTTCGGATGTGTATAGGCGGCACACATCGAGGTAGCCGTCACGGTAACCGAACCACCTACCCATTTGCATAAGTGTGTCGTACATGCGTGCGGTTCGCAGGAAGTAGCTTGTACAGAGACCCTCGAGCGTCAGACCACGCGCCAGCTTGTCTCCACCGATGGCGATAACCTTCAGGCCGGTGGCGTCATTCTCGGCATAATCGAGAGCGTCCTTCGCCGTTCCATTGATCTCGCGCACGCGAATGTCCGACAAAACGTCCGGCAGAACGTGACGAATATCGGTCCATGAGAAGTCTTCCAACGTCTCTCCTTCGACAAGGGCATCTCGGATCCCTCGCATGCCGGGTAGGAAGGTCGCTTCATATTCCTCGCGCATGGATGCTTCGAGGGAAGCGAGTTCGATGCCGCGGGTGTATCGACCTTTCATGTCCCTCACGTAGGTGGCTACCTGATTGAAGACTTCATTCTGCACTGAAGTGAAGCGGGTCACGTGGATTAGCATGGAGGAGTGCTTGTCGCCGTGTCCACGCAGTTTCCGTATGGCACAGGCATAAACGAATGACCGGACCGCTTCCGCGAGCGAGTCCGGCACGCGATCTTCGCCCTTCCAGCGTGGTCGATGCCCGTTCTTATGCGGCTTCATTTCGGGTGATGTTGTCGACTTGCTAGGCATCCAAGGCTGGAATTCATCGTCTGATAGTGTGCGAACCAGTGGCAGGTCTTCTGGCGTGCTTGAAGCGGACCCGAACACGCGCCCCGGTCCGACGTAGTTCGATGGTGCCGCAAGGTTGGTGATGAATGCCGACGGGAATAGGTCAGGGCCGTGCTCCTGCGTCTCACCTCGCTCGTGAATGAAGATATTTGCAAAGGGTGTCGCCGTGTAGCCGACGTATGCCTTGCGTGCGAAATGGTGCAGAATCGCGCGGATCAGCCTGTTGATGGTTTTCGGCTGATGCTCGAGATCTGGATTGCCAAAATCATCTACGACGTCTTCGCCCGTATCTACTGAACCATGATCAGACTCGTCGTCGATCACAAGAATTGGCAAATTGGTAACCATCTTGCGACCCGTTATGGGATCGATGTGATGAGCGACGCGATTGCGAATCCAGTGTAACAAGCGCTCAAGAACTGTCTTGTTTTTTTTGACCACAAACAGCCACGGTCGCTGTTCGGGACTGATATTCATCTTGGCCGCGACAGCGGTATTGAAGTCGCCCTTGTCACTTCGATTAGTTGCGGCATTGGGGCGGACAGATGTGTCGTTGTCGATCAGTCCGACCCCGACCGCGGGAAGCTCATCGGCATCCGCGATCGTGGCAAAGCCGAGGAAACCCTCGTCGAGGCGGATCTGGGTCTGAGCTCTCAGGTTATTATGCAGACCGGCAAGCACGATGATGATCTTGTAACCAGCATCAGCGGCCTTGCAGATCAGACCGGTGTAGTTCCCTGTCTTTCCAGACTGTACGTGGCCGACGACCAGACCGCGACGATCCCACGCGCCTTCGCGGATCGGATCCTCGAGGTTCGACAGGACTTCATCGGTAGCAACGTCGAGGGCGTCTAGGGCCGTCCACGGGATACGCGTCTCCATATATTCGGAGTAACGTTGCCAGTATGTCCAGCCCTTTTTTCTCTCTGCGTCGAGCCAATCAATGTGGTCCTCTCCGCTCGATAAGGTAGCATTCTGGCCAACGGTGCGACTTGATCGACGGATCAATTCGTCAACAAGCGCGTCTCGATCAACAAGAACGAAATCGTCCTCCATCATGATCGAGAGCTTGGTCAGTTCCTTCTCGATCATTTCCGGCGTGACAGGGCTTTGAGCGCGTTCCGCGGCAAGGCGGAGCATGTTCTGGGCCATGGAAAGGATTGAGTCGAAGGCCTTCTGGTTTGAAATCGTCATTGCGTATCTTTCACTTCAAGGGCTGCAACCAGATCGAGGTGCCGGTCGAATGGCGGCGTACGACCAAGCCGCTCGCGTGCCTCGGTCGGGCTGAGCCCGCGGAATTTCACCAGTGCTTCAAACATCGAGGACAGGGTCTCCATCACTTCGTTGTCGGCCGCCCCGGCGAAACCTGTTCTCGGCGTCTCCTTGTCTTCCGCCGTATCCAGCCAGATGCGCTGCACGGGAACTGTCTCCTCGATCAGTGTCAGAAGAGCGAGGATACTTGGCTTGAGCGAACCGGCGCGATCTAGGATCGAGGCCACAAGATCATGGTCACGAGCGATCCGGTACGACGTTCCTTGTGCCGAGCGCCGCACTTGCCAGGCTTCGGCGACTGCGTTCGTGCGCGTGCCTGAGGCCGGGGTGACGTAACCCCGGTGGGCAAAGACCCGCCTTGCCGTTTCGCGCGTTTCTGTTGCCAGACGGTGAAGCTGAGACCGTAGTCGCACCGGAGGACTGGCCGTCGATTTCAGGACATTGATCTTCCAATCGGCATCCGCGCTGTTCGGTATGTCGAGCCGGATACGGGCGAGCCGGTGAGCTTCATCGCGCGGCCATGGCTTGCCGCCATCGCCGAGGCCAAGCCAGCCCCCGTCGAGAAGGAGACGCCTGTTGCGGTAGACGTAGAAGCCCTCCTGCTGCGTCCATCCTCCGGGCCCCGCCGCGGCTTCCTGTTCGGAAGGCTTGAGCATGTCGCGATGCGGAAGGACGTGGCATTGCACAGTCACACCTGTGGTGTGGAGTATCCGATACTCGTGGCTTTCGAGCCTCTTGCCGGGGTGTCCGATCAGGTACGGGTCCCATGGCTTCAATCCTCTGCCATTGAGGGACAGGCGAAGCATGGGCGGTCGGCCATCGAGGAGACGATGAAAGGTCATCGCAAGATGCAGATCTATGCGATCTGCGAGCTCGATCATGTCGGTGGCCGTGAAGCCATCAGTCACGATGCGGTCCAGCTTCTCCCAGAGAATAACGGTGCCGTGGGCCATCTGGTCCAGCGGCGCAAGCAGATGCTCTGATCCCGGCGCCGGTCCTTCAAAGAGTGGCCATTCGGCGCCGGGTTCCTGACCGATGAGATCGAGATCCCAGCGCAGGCAGACGACCGGGCCACGTCTCTTCCGACTAGCGACGGTAAGACGACGAGCTTGTGAGAAACTAGCTGTCTTTAGGCCCAGCCCGAAGCGCCCAAGGTCTGTGGCGGCGCGTTCAGCTCTCGGATCACTTGCGCCAAGCCGCATGCCAGCCTCCAAAGCCGCGTCGTCCATGCCGTCGCCGTCATCAACGATCCTTACCCAGCTCTCTGGACCGGCCCATTCGAGATGAATGGCGACGTCTCCTGCATTTGCAGCGATGGAATTGTCGACAAGATCGGCAAGTGCGGTGGGAGGCGCGTAGCCGAGCCCTCGAAGGGACTCAAGCATCGAACCGGCATGAGGAGGAGCATTTCTTACACCCATGCCGTCACATCCCCAACAATTCCTGGAGCCGACGCTTGCGACCCGGATGGGAAAGGCGATCAAGGCCCTTTGCCTCGATCTGGCGAATGCGCTCGCGGGTCACTCCATAGAGCTGACCAATCTCTTCGAGGGTCATGTCAGCGTCGCGCCCAATTCCGAAGCGCATCCGGATAATATCTGCTTCTCGCTCTGGAAGTTCAGCCAAGGCGTCAAAAATTATAGTTTCGGTTTCTGCCTGATCGAAGGCATTCACGTCCTCCTGTTCGGGCAATACCTCGTTCCAGTCGTCGATGCTTTCGGGATACTCGGCCTCGCGGGGGATCGCGCGAAACTGACTGACCTCGTCAGTGGTCCATTCCAGATCTATAGCAAGATCGTTGTCGGAAACAGCGCCGGCAGCCCGGACGTCGAGTTTTTCCATTGCAAGATCAAGCCTCGCGATTTTCTCTTTCCGATGAACGGGGATCCGGATCGCTGCACCTTCGTCGGCGCGCCAACGCATGATTGCCTGCCGCATCCAGTAGGAGGCGTAAATAACAAAGCGATAACCGCGTTCTGGATCAAAGCGCCGCGTGGAACGCTGAAGACCCATGAACGCCACTTGGAAGACGTCCTCAGGGTCTTCGCCTTCCTCCACGTTCCGTGAAGCAAAGCGCCGCACGTAAGCGAGGTGCTCGTGGATAAGGCGCTCGTTGGCTGCCTCAAAAGTCAAGATCTGTGTGTCCAGCCAGTTAGCGGGCTCTGAGTTCGCTTGGCTCCTTTCTAGCGAGCTGACAAGCTCCTTGTGGAAAGCCAGAGAGAGATCGAGCGACTCGAGCGCGGCGAGCGCCTGCCTTCGCCGTTTGCCGTCCATAACGCGACCATTTGCTTGCCAGAACTTAAGGGCTTCCGCAGCTGCCATGACTTCGGCCGTCTCGGTGTGGCCGGGGCGTGAGGGGATAATGGTCTTCAGTGACATAGAACCAGGGTCTCGGACCCCACCTCCGATGCTGTCGACGACATCTAGGATGGTTTGGACAGCAGCTTCGGAGGCGAGAATTCCCAGCTGAAGCTCTTGCTTTGCCCGGACCATGGGCTCCAGCAGTTGCAGTTCGTCGGACTTGTCCATGACGAAGCGTTGCGTTCCAGGCAGCCGTGTCGATCTCGTCAGAGCTGCTTCGATTGCTTCAGCCAGCTCGTCGGAGGATATATCCGCGTTGGTATCCCAGAGTCCGACATCAAGCCCGGAAGTCTGATCAACCAGATCGAAGCCCGCAGCTTCGAGGTTGCGCAGAAGGTTAATGCGTAATTCCCCGAGATCACCATTGCCTTCGCAAAGTGCAACGAGACTCTCGATATCGCTGAATGAATACCATCCCTTTGCCAAAGCCTCCTCGGCCCAAGTGATGCAAATCCCCGGATCGATCGACAGTCGCGTGCCGGTTTGGACAACGGCGCGTTTGACCGATTGGCGCCCGCGGTTGCGGACCTTCAGGAAGTCATGCTCTGCACCATGATCCGTGGTTACGGCGGCGGTAGTGGTACCGATGCCCTCTCCGGCAATCGATGCAGATGAAAGGTCGAGATGCCAATTTCCGTTCTTATCCTCCGAAAACAGAGGTGCCTGACTGACGAGCGCAACGAATGTCCCCGAAACTGTTTCGTTCCTGGACTCGCCAAAGAATTTCTCTGGCTCTTCCTCGGCCTCGAAACTTAGCAAATCGTCAAGGCCATCCAGCTGATTGGGCCCCGCCGCAGGTTGCGCAACCTCCGGGCTAAACTGGTACTCTTGCCCCACAGTGGGCTGCCCGGCAACATCCGGGAGTACTTCGCTTATTATTCCGGAACTGTTAGTTTCCAAATCCTCCTTTTCCCATAAGCCGAGACGATGCGCTTTGCTCAGCACTGCATTTCGGCTTATCCCGCCCAACTCCCCCGATATCTGGTTCGCGCTCCGGCCCTCGAACCACATCCGTCTCAGAAGCTCGACCCGGTCGTCAGTCCAAGACGTGTCCGCGCTCCTCTCCTGACGTCGCCGACCAACGTCATCCGGCACTGTCTCATTGACTACTGAGAGATGAGAGAGTGGAGCGGCTTCGATCATGTCCGTCTTAGTCTCGAGGATCAGACTTTCGTCGCGTACTTCGAGGCTTTCAAACTCCTGTGAGTTCATGACAAGCGACGACAGAAGCTGCGATGCTAGCCTATGACCCTCTGCATGCGCCACGTCAGCGGGGGTCTGCCGTTCATGGTTCAGTACATTGGGATCGGCGCCAGAGCGTATGAAGAGATCACAAAGGGCAAGATTTCCTATACGTGCTGCCAGATGAAGTGGAGTGTCTCCCTTCGGGTCGGTCGCACGCAGCCGAGCGGACGCGGCGAAATCGGCAAGTTTCTCGAGCTTTCCTTCGCTAATTAGCCGGATCTCGAAGGGGTCGAGAACTCCGATTTCGAGCTTGCTCGTCGGCTGGTCACGACTGCCGAGGATACGGGACAATTTATCAAGGAGCTTCATGGACGGCCTCCCTGTTGAGAAGCACGATCTGCTGATCCTGAGGCTTTCTTGCGTCGAGATCAGTATCAAGCCCGAGACGCCTCAGCGCGTAGTACAACAGCGCACGTCGGACCTTGATCTTCGCCTTGCCGCCACGCATCCCGTAGTCGAGCGCGATGACCTTTGCCTGAGTTTCCGAAAGGGCGGGGTGGGGCCCGATCTCCAGCGTAATCTCAGTATTCCAGTCGCGGTCGTGTTCCGAAGGAACTTCGCTTTCCCGCGACGCGCGAATCTCCAGTATTCGCGAGAGCAGGAAGTCCTTGAACGCTTCGTGAGTCAGGCAGAACGCCCGTGTGTGCCAGCGGAACCCGTCAAACCCGATGGCGTGCGGAGCGATCCAACGCCAGCGCGGCCCCGGACTCGACAGGGACTGGTACTTCACCTCGATCGCCTCGGAACGCCGTATGGCGCCGACCACTGACCGGAGCGTCACCGCATTGACGCCGCGCACAGGCGTCGCGGCGGAAGCGTAGTGTGGCAGGTCAGGGATCCAGCAATCTTCCCGCTCCAGCACATTGTCCGCAACGAGGCGAAGTTGCGTGAGATAGTGTGAGGCGTCGGGCGGACGGAATCTGCAGTCGAAGTCCGGGCCGCGGACGTAGGTGCGCGCGCTCTTGTCGTAGACCATGTTGTCCGGCGCCAGCGCGATGTAGCGGTTTAGGTCCGAAGATGCTTGGTTCACCGAGACGCCGAACTGCTGCATCACGTCGATGCGATTAACGTGCCCCTCCCAGAACAGGCGGAACTCGATGAACTCGAGGCGCTGCTCGATGCCCCAGCGTAGTTTGTGCTTGTCCCTGTGCACGTTGCGCTCCCGCCCAGCCCTGCACGCACGCGAACTGTGCGCGCCCTGTTTCTGGGCTTTTCTGGACGGTAGCCGCGCAGGATTGCACGATCAATCGAAAAGGAGCGCGTTGGCGCGCGATTATCCTAAGGATTGTCGCAAGTTGTACGCAACAGCGTCAGCTGCTATCCGCACCGGCTCGGCGGCAAGGTGCGCATAGCGAGCCGTGGTTTGGACCTGCGTGTGGCCGAGGAGCTTGCCGATCATCGGCAGACCCTGGCCTGACGCGACGGCCGTGGACGCAAAGGTGTGGCGCAGGTCGTGGATGCGGACGTTTTTCAGTCCGGCGCGTGCGCGGACGCGCTGCCAGAAAGGCTGGAGGTCGCTTAGCCGCTTGCCCGGCAGGGTGCCGGCGATGACCCACGGGGTGTCGTCGATGCGCTGGGCGTCGCGCAGCAGCTCGACGGCGGGCTCACCGATATGGACCACCTTGGCGCCGGACTTAGAATCCGGCAGGCGCAGGACGCGCTCGGCCAGATCGACGTGCGCCCACTGCAACGTCATGATCTCGTTCAGCCGACAGCCGGTCAGGATCAGCAGCCGCGCGGCGAGGATGGCCGAGAGCAACTCGATCCTCTCCGCCTCCATCTCGCGCAGCACCTCGCCGATCCGACGCAGTTCCGCCGCGCTGAGGAAGCGCTCGCGCTTTTCCTCGGGGTACTTGCGGATGTGCTTGCGCGGGTTGGTCCCGTCCGGTCGCAGCCCCCACATCTCGGCGAGGCCGAACATCTTCGAGACCACCTCGAGGCAGCGGTTCGCCTGATAGGGGATGTGGCGGAGATCGTGGTGGAACTTCGCGACATCGGCGCGGGTGATGCCGGTGACGGTCAGCTGCCCAAGCGCGGGAAGGATGAAACGGTCGAGGTTCCGGCGATACTCCTTCGCCGTGCTGGCCTTCACGCGGATCGAGATGTGTTCCCTGTCGAACCGCTCCGCCAGTTCCTTCACCGTGATCGCCTTGCGGCCGGCGTCTCGATCGGCAGCGGGATCCTCACCATTGCGCGCTGCGGAGATGATAGTCATGGCGCGGCTGCGCGCCTGCTCGCAGGTCAGGACCGTGCTGGGCCCGAGGCTGATCCGGCGCGACCGGCGTCCGGCGCGGTACTGGACCACGTAACCCTTGCGCCCGCTCGGCAGCACGCGCACCCCGAAGCCAGGGATCTCGCTGTCCCAGATGAAGTATTCGCCGGAGCGGATGTCCGCGGCATCGACGAGGCGCTTGGTGAGCTTGGGCATGGGCCATCCGTATTCGAGTTCCGTCCGCTCTACACTGCGGAAGGCGTGGAGATAGTCAACGAACACTCTGATATTGCGAAAGAAAAGGAAGGGGTGCGTGGTTATGTGTGGTGCTCTGGCCTTCCGCATCCTGAAACGCGAGCGCTGGACGAATCAGCTGGTCCGGGCCGGCGAGACTTGCATCGGCGACCGGGAGGCGCGACAAGGCCCCATGCCTGCAAGAGCAATCTTCCCCGCGCTGATTGTTATGACCGGCCTCGTGCCGCAAGCCGGCATGGCCGACGATATCACAGCCGGACGAGAACTCTATCTGAACTTCTGCGCCGCGTGCCATGCCGTGGACCTTGAAGGCGCGCCTGACTGGCGTACGCCCGGCCCGGATGGCCAGTTGCCGCCACCGCCGCATGATCAGACCGGCCACACGTGGCACCATGGCGACGCCTTCCTCTTCGACTACGTGAAGCGGGGTGGGCAGGCGGTGCTCGATGATCTCGGGGTGCGCTACAACTCGGGCATGCCGCCGTTCGACGGTGTGCTGAGCGACGCCGAAATCGAGGCGATCCTCGCCTACATCAAGTCGACCTGGCCGCCGCGCGCTTCGCAATTCCAGGCAGCGCGCACAGCACAGGAACAGGCCGAGCGGGTACGCTGAGGACTGCACAACGAAAGGATCGACAATCGGGGCCCACCCGGTCGGTCAGGAAAGAGCAGAGGAGCGCCGAGTGCTCGCCTGGTTTGACATCCATTTCTCCACCCACCTGCCCGCAGGGCGATTCTTGCGCAACACGGTGCTGCTCAGCCTTGCTGGCCTGTTGCCTGTGCTCGGCTTATACATCGCGCGCACGCCCGGGTTCGCCGGGCACCTTGCGGGAACAGAGGGCACGCTCGGGCCATTCTTGCGCCAGATCCTGACGAACGGGCTGCCGGTGGTGGTGATCGTCAACTGGGCGGCCCTGATCCTGTTCGCCCGGGCGCGGGCGGGGATGATGCGCCCCGGCGCAGCGCTGGGGCTCGACTTCGCCGTCCGCATCGGCCTGTTCGCTGTGCTGAACGGTGCGGTCTTCGTCGCGTCAGCCCTCGTCTTCGACTCCTTCGGCGCCGATCCGGCGCAGGCGCTCGGCGCGCTCGGGCCCACGCTGGTCCGCGCCGCTGCCTTTGGCAATCTCGCCGGCGTCTATCTCTACGCGACGCTGGTCGGCGCCCTGCCGCTGCACATGGCCCTGATCGCGACCATGCTGGCCAAGCTTGGGTACGGGCAGGTCCCGCTGGCCTGGCTCGTCCTGCCCGCCGGTGCGATCGTTGCTGTCCAGTTCATGTTGCTGACCGGGCTGGGATGGGTGTTGTCGAGCCTGATCTGAAGCCGTGCCTCGGCTCCCGAGATCGGCGTGCCTCTTGATGCAGGCCGCTACCGCGACCATCACCCGGCGCCCACGTGGAAGCATTGTGGAAGCAAGAGGGGGCAAAGTGCTGCCGATTTCTGCGTAATCCCGCGCATGGCGGGCGCGGGGCAGGGGGCTTCAAGTGTCGGAAATGTCGAAGGAATACGCAAACGAGCGCAATCGTTCATGGTCCGTTCGACACGACTCATAACCTGAAGGTCGTTGGTTCAAATCCAACTCCCGCAACCAAATTCCACAAATAAAACAAACGCTTGCCTGATGGTAAGTGAAGGACCACCGGCTGACGCCGGTGGCATCAGTTGGAGGAATGTAATTCCAGATACTGCTTGATGATGTCGTCCGTCACGTTCCCCGATGTCGTGGAGAAATATCCACGCGCCCAAAAGCGCCTGCCCCAGTAGCGCTTGCGCAGTTCCGGGAACTCCATCTGGATGCGGCGCGACGAGCGGCCCTTGATGCGCTGCATCACATCGGACAGCGACAGCTTCGGCGGGATCGACAGGAACATGTGGACATGATCGCGCGCCAACACGCCTTTCACGATATGCACCCCCATCTCGTTGCAGGTCTGGAGGATGATCTCCCGGATTCGCTCGCGCATCGCCCCTTGGAGCACCTTGTAGCGATATTTCGTAACCCACACGACGTGGAACCTGTGGTAAAATCGCGTGTGCGCGGATGACGAGTAGCGCATGATCTCTCCTCCCGGATCTTGAAGCCATACCCCTTCGGGGGCTTCAAGATCCGGGAGGAGAGATCAGCCACAGATTCGCTGAAGCGGACCGGCTGGAAGCCGGTGGTTTCGATCCAATAGGTGGAAAATGAAATGACATTCAGGCGCCCCCGGTCATCAACGACCAGCTCTCGCCATTTTGGAGGGATGGACCCGTCTGGAGCCAACGCGGCTGGGACTGAGCGTCGCCCCTCCGCATTCAGTCGGCTGATCAATGACAGCGCATTCAGGATCGGCCGCCATGTCTCGTTGTTCGAGCGGAAATCCAGCACCGACAACAATTGAGGCAACATCCGCCGGTAGTGGCTGGCATATAAACCCCGCATTACCGTCTGGATGCGCCGATCCAAGGTGCCCTTGGCCTGATGCTCCTCAATCACAGCCTTGAGTTTGGCGACAGCAGCAACCGGGTAGATCACATCGATTACGCGGCCCAAGGGATCGTCGACCGCAGCGGTGGCCATATCGACCAAAAGGCGTTCCTTGCCGTGTACCTTTTCGATGTCCGCAGCGATCTTTCCGATTACCTTGCGTCGGGATTTCGTGCCTATCCGGTGGATGATCTCAATCAACATATCCACCAATCCATCAATCAATTGCGACCGCCGCGACATTAAGTAAATGGCGAGCAGGCCATGGCATTTCACCCGGGCTCGCCGCTTCATTTCGAACGGAGTCTCCGCCTCCACCCGGCGCACCAACATCTTGATCCAGGATGGGTCGATGCCAGCAATCGCCCAAAATGGCAGATCGAGACCCCGAATGAAGGAAAGGCGACCCGCCGCATCCAGAATATTGTCCAGCGTCGCGGCGCCAACGTCGTTCTTCAATCGCTGAAAGCCACATTTACCACGGGCGTCTTCGAGGCTCGCATCCAATGCCGCGGCTGTGCCCGGTGAAAGCTGTCTTGCGACATGGGCCAGAAGATCATTCAGAAATCCGTGTCTGGCAGCTCGAACCTGGCGCGCCAAACTGCCCGTCGCCGGTGGCAACAACCGGCGATCCCTAAACCATTGGAAACTCGACTCGAGCATCTCCGAGACTGAAC
>Ga0307930_1002063_pt1 | contig 15523 bp, 18 predicted proteins | sample OrgLakmetageno46_FD_203161 | JGI IMG/M metagenome (GOLD analysis project Ga0307930, IMG submission 203161) | Saline water microbial communities from Organic Lake, Antarctica - #46 | ecosystem: Environmental > Aquatic > Non-marine Saline and Alkaline > Saline | place: Antarctica: Organic Lake...
TGAATGAACTTGGTGTCTTTGAACCAGAAGGCGTTGCACAGCATAGCATCACTGTTGAGAAAGTAGACCAGTCTCTGGCTCTGATTACTGACCGTGTTCGTGGTGAACGCAACAACATGAACAAAGATGATAACCGCGAGCTACACAGCTTTGCGATTCCTCACTTCCCACTTGATGACTACATCAAGCCAGAAGACGTTCAAGGTAAACGCGCCTATGGTAGTGCAGATGCGGAAGAGCAGCTTGCTCAAGTTCGCGCACGTAAACTCGCACGTATTCGTCGTAACCACGCTGTAACTCTGGAAGCTGCTCGTATGCAAGCCCTGACAGCTGGTACAGTATACGCGCCTAATAACACTGTTGTTACTGACTGGTACAGCTCATTCGGTATTACTCAGAAGGTAGTTGACTACACTCTGGGAACTGGTACTACTGACGTTATCAAGAAAAACGAAGAAGTTATCGCGCACATCCAAGATAACGTTCTAAGTGGCGACATTGTTACTTCTATCGTTGCTCTTTGCTCTCCTGAATACTTCAGCAAGCTAATCAGCCAAGCTGGTGTTAAGGAAGCTTATAAGTACTACGCTTCTATGCAAGAGCCTAGCCGTACTCGTCTAGGAAGCGGCCTGTATCGTGAATTCGATCATGGTGGCATCCGTTACATCGAATACCGTGGTTCTTACAATGGCGTTAAGCTTATCCCAGCTAACGATGCTATCTTTATGCCTATGGGCGTTACAGATATGTTCAAGACTTACTTCTCTCCTGCTAACAAGTTCAGCTTTGTTAACACAACAGGTGAAGAAGCTTACGTATTTGAATACCCAAGTGACCGCGACGAAGAGATCGTTCTTCAGTCAGAGTCAAACTTCGTCAACATGCTGCGTAGACCGCAGGTTGTTGTTCGTGGTACTACTTCTAACTAATCTTAGAAGTTATGCAATTGGAGGGGGTTCGCCCTCTCCTTTTGCTGTATCGTAAAAGATATTTAATAAGTGTCTTTTCTTATACAGCAGGAGAACCTATATGTCATTCACAAGTGATCCGGCGAATAGTACTACAGATAGAGTAAGACTTATCACCGGGGACACTGACCCTGTCTATGAGTTTCTAGATGATAGCACTTACGTCTATTTAATCGATAAGCACAGAGATAACGAAAAGCAGGCTGCACTAGAAGCTGCTAAGTATATCCTTGCAAATATCACAAGATACACAAGAGAGCGTACAGGCGATATCGAGGTATACGGTAATGAGTTCTTTAGGAACTACCGAACATACTTGCTAGAACTTGTTAACAACCCCAACTTCAGTAGTATCCTACCAAGGCCTTATGCGGGTGGAATCTCTAAAAAGGACATGCTTGCTAACGACGAGAACATAGACAACGTAAGGCAAACAACAGCCTACCGAGGTTTTAGCGTCGAAGAGCATGTCTATGAAGAGGTGAAATACAATGGGCCTTTTAAAGTCTAATAAGAAGGAATGGGATAGACTCAAGAAGAGACTTATCAGGTTTGATACAAGGAAGCTTGATGTTGGTATCTTCAGGGATGCACGATATGGTGCTGGTAATAATAACATGCCAGTTGCTCAAGTTGCCTACCTAAACGACCAAGGTTCTAGAACAAACCCACCTCGACCCTTCATGACAGTTGACTTTATCGGCTACGCTAACTCGAGTTTCCCAAAGAAAGCTAAACAGTTCTTCCTTCTTTTGCTCTTTAGCAATAACAACAATTATCTGAAGAAGCTAGAGGAACTTGGGGAAGAGTACGCATTTGACTTGCAGGAGTTTATCTTAGATTACCCCGGAAGTAACTCACCAGCTTGGATAAAGGAAAAAGGTTTTGACGATCCCCTTTACCACACAGGCGTTATGGTTGAGTCGGTAAGACATAGAATGACCAAGAGGAAAAACTAATGTTATCAAGTAAGTTCATAGGCTTGAATGCCACAGGTAGGATAACATTAACTCTAAGAAGACCAAGATTAACTGGTGGGTCTTACATAGATGGTTTCTGGGTTGAGTCTGGCTATGACATTGTAGATATAGCCGCTAACGTTCAACCTGTTGGCTATAAAGAAACTATGTTAATGGTAGAAGCGGATAGAAGTAAGAAAACACTTAAGGTTTACTCTCCAGATACCATTCTAAGTGAAGAAGAAAATGAGAATGGCCCAGATGAGTTTGATTGGGAAGGAGATACATACCGAGTTATGAAAGTTCTTAACTATAGTATGGGTATCCTAAATCACTCAAAAGCAATCGCGGTTATGAAAGAAAAAATCAACGAGGAATAACCTAGATGGACTTATATGATGAAATTAGAAAATCTATCTACACTTCCTGTAAGGCTTTTCTTCCTAACTCAAATCTAATACACGCCCACCAAGGTGGACAAGAGCCTAAAGGTTCTTATTGTGCCATCAATGTCTTAAAGGCAGATAAGGTTGGTAGGGAATGCGACAGTACTTACGCCTCTGTCGATCAAACAATTAATTCTGTTAGTGTGTATGAAGTCACTACTCGGTTTATGTTTGTAGGTAAAGATTCAGGTAATCTTGCCTATAGCTTTGAAACTGTTGTTGATAATCCTGCTGCCAGATTTTATTTCGGTACTGAAAGTCTCGCAATCATGCGAAAGGGAGAAGTTCGTAGAGTACCTGAAAAAAGGGATACAACTTGGGTGGATAATTTCACGCTCGATGTAGTCTTCTCGTATGCCATAGAAACCACTCAGCCAATCGACACGATTGAAAACGTATCATGGCAACACTATATAAATTAAACCTTAGCTAAGGAGTTAGACAATGACTGTCCTAACAGACATTATTGATATTCAGATTTCTAGGGAGACTACTGCTGTATCTAGAGCAGCTTTCAATGTCCCTATGTTTCTAGCGACACACACAGCCTTTGCAGAAAGAGCTCGCATTTATTCTAGCCTACTGGCAGTTAGTGCAGACTTTGACTCAACAAGCAATGTGTATATCGCAGCAACTAAATTATTCGGTCAAGAAATTAGACCACCACAAATTGTAGTCGGAAGAAAGAATGTTGACACAGTATCTGTTACCTTAGGTGATGTATCTGGTTCAGCTCAACTCTCTTATAACGGCGTTGAAGTTATAACAGATATCTCTGGAGAAGCTTCAGCTGATGACGCTGTTGCTCTTATTAAGCTTGACTTTGAAGCCTCAACAGCTGAAGGATTAAGCTTTACAGATAACATGGACGGTTCTTTCTCTATCGCTCCTACTGTATCTGGTGAGACCTATTCATTTGTTGCTTCTAACCAGTTCACTGTCGTGAATCAAAGCTCAGAGACTTGGGTAGATGCCCTAGACGCTGTAAGTGATGAGAACAGCGAATGGTATGCTCTGGTAGCAGAGACTCACGTAGCAGAAGACGTACTTGCCCTAGCAGGCTCTATGGAAGCTCGTAAGAAGGTTTTTGGTACTTCTACAAGTGATTCTCAAGTTGCAAGCTCAATATCTACAGCTGACATTGCAACCCAGCTATTCGATCTTGGGTACCAAAGAACATTTGTGTTCTACTCTGCCAATGCAGATACACAGTACCCAGAGGCTGCTTGGATTGGTAGTCAGCTGCCAGAACAACCGGGTTCTAACACTTGGAAGTTTAAGTCTCTTGCTGGTGTAACTGTTAGTGCTCTGAGCTCTACTCAGTCAGGTGCTGTCAAAGATAAGAACGCGAATACCTATGAGAGAATTGGTGGTGTTAGCATAACATCTGAAGGCCGTATGGCTGGTGGTGAGTTCATTGACGTAATAATCTTTGTTGACTGGCTAGAAGCTCGTATGCGTGAAAGCATCTTCTTCCGCTTAGTTAATACTAAAAAGATTCCTTATACTCAAGCTGGTATCACAATAATCGAGAATGAGATTCGCAGGGTTCTTGCAGAAGGTATTACAACTGGTGGTCTTGCTCCAAATCCGCAGCCAACAGTGACTGTACCTAACGTACTATCCATTGATCCAAACCTGAGAGCACTTCGCACACTGGAAGGCATCAGCTTTGAAGCTCGTCTTGCTGGCGCGATTCACTTTGTAAAAGTAAGAGGTACTGTGAGCGTCTAACGCTCCGGTATCCTCCGAAACAACCAATAAGGAAAAAGTAAATGGCTAGTAAATATACGTCTACCTTTAGCCCACAAGACGTAACAATCGTTATTTCTCAAGGCGCTTTCTCTCACATTGTCAGCGGATTTTCCGAAGACAGTATTGTGAGTGTTGAAAGGAACAGTGACACTTATAGCTTATACACTGGTGCAGATGACACCAACACTCGTATCTATCAAGCTAATACATCAGCTATGGTAACATTACCTTTGCAACAAACATCTAACAGTAATGATGTTCTCTCGCAGCTTTATGCAAATGACAAGGCCTCAAGAGATTCATCAGGCTTGTTCTCCCTGACTGTTAAAGACAACTCAGGTCGAAGTGTATTCTTTGCCGAGGAAGCTTTCATTGCAGTAGTTCCTAATGCTTCTTACGGTAACACGATGCAGCTACGCGAATGGCAGATACAAGCAGTTCGCCTTGACGCTACCTTTGGAGGTAACGCTAAGTTTACTCCAGAAGACGCAGACTCTTTTGAGCAGCTTGGTGGTGTTGTTGAGGACAAGTGGAGAGTTTAATTAATAAGCTCTCACAATCCTAATTAAGGGGGGAGGGCAAAAAACCCTCCTTCCTTTTTTTTTGTTTTAGGAGAAAGTAAATGGCAATTAGAAATTATTCACCTTCAGACGTTAGTGTTCTTTTAGCTGGTTTCTATCAAGTCGATGGTTTTGTATCTGGTTCTTTTTTATCTATTAGTAAGGATGTTCAACCGTACAAGACAACAAGAACAGCCGATGGTACAATTGCGAGGACATTCATAAAAGATGACTCATATACTGTAACCTTAAAGATTGCGTCTACAAGTCCAACTAACGATCTGCTTACGGGCATTGTGTTGGCTGACTCTGCAACTCAGTATGTTAAGTTCCCTCTGTTTATAAAAGACAATCGAGGCACTAGTCTGTTCCTTGCACCTACCTGCTGGGTTAAAGAGATGCCTGACTTAACCTTCTCTGACGGAGTTACAGAACGCACTTGGGTGATACAAGCAACTCAGTGTGTGACTAACTTCGGTGGCAATGAGAGTGCTAGCGGAGCTTTGAGAGACTTGGCGACACTAACTCTTGGTGCTGCTGCAACATTTTTATAAGGAGACGTTAAATGTCTTTCGAGATTAATACCTACAGCCCATCAGAGATTCGTCTTGAGTTATCAACATACCAGATCACAGGCTTTGATAAAATCAGCGTCAGCAAAAGCTCGCCTTCTTTTACAATGATAAAGGGCATCCGTGGTTCTAATAGTAGACGAAGAAATAAAGATACATCCTGCATTGTAACAATCGATGTGGTACAGACGGGTATTGTTAATGATGTTCTAACTGAGATACTTGAGCAAGACTTAAGAACTAATTCGGCTAGACTAACATTAAACTTGACAGATGGGCTTGGTAGTAGTAATATAGTAAGTAGGGAATGCTTTATCGAGGGTCACCCCGATTTAGTTTATTCTGACAGTATCGCCATGAGGCGTTGGAATATTATCTGCCTATCAACAGATATTTTTAGAGTTGGTGGTAATGCGAAACTTGCGGGGACTTCTTTCTCTTCTAGTGTTACTGACCTTCGTAATCAATTTAACTAACATTGTGTGAGGCAATATTATATGCGTGAACAAAAGACAGTAGAAATTGGTGGCAAGAGCTACCTACTAAATCAATTCGGAGCTATCGAAGGCTTGCGTTATCAGAAAGCACTTGCTCGGGTTATCCTGCCAGCAATCGCAGAGATTAGCAAGTCTGGTGGCCTTAGCGAAGGTGAAGCTCTATCTATTGGTATGAGTAAGCTTGCAGAGAACATCGACAAGGTTGATGAGAAGATGATTGAAGCTATGGTAACCCGTGGTGCCACTGTTGACAATATGGCAATTAACTTTGACAACCAGTTTGCCGGTAAGTACCTAGAGTTATTTCAGTTGCTCAAGGAGATCGTGCTATTTAACTTCGGCTCGGTTTTTACGATGCTAGGTTCAGAAGAAGAGTAAAAGAATCCTCTGAGCCTCCTAGTCGAGTCGATAAAGAGATATCTGAAAAGTTCTCACAAGACCCTAGGGTAATGTCCTTACTGCTATTTGAACCTAAGCTTTGCAGTCTTCATGAGTTACAACACACTTACAGCCTGACGGATATGTATGATCTTCTAGAAATCGTTGAAGTACAAAGAGCGATGAAAGATGAAAGTTACAGGCTACAAGAACTAGAGAAAAATAAGAGGTAATAGCTATGGCTGCTGCTGGTCAAATGGCAGAGTTTTTTGCCACGTTCGGCTTTAAAATAAAAGAAGGCGATATCAAGAAAGTTGATAAACAGCTAAATTATTTAGAAGCACGAGCAAGACGTATGACAGAGGAATCTTTATCTAACATAAAGGTAAATATTTCTCGCTTCAGCTTTGATGGTAACTTCAATGCTAGGTTAAGAAAGTCGTTACAATCAAGAATAAAGTTAGCTACACCTAACTTACAGTTTGATAAAGTAACCATAAAGAACTTTGACGTTGACCAGCAGGCTCTCTTAAGAGAAATGAGAACTGCTGTACGCTATGCTGAGAATAACCTTAGGTTTCGTATTAGGTCGGACATAGTCCCTCCTAGAGGCCCTTCAGGTGGGTTTGGGGGTGGTGCTCGTGGTGGTGCCAGTCACTTCGGAGCTAGCCTTGGTGCTGGTGCCGCAGCTGGTGGTCTTGGTCGTGGATTCATCCCCGGCCTTGGTCTAGCTTTCGGTGTTAGCCAGCTTAACAAGATAAACCAAGAACTTGTAGGCCAGAAGTATGCAGCACAAGCTGTGTTCGGAAGCCCAGAGGCAGGGCAGGAAGGCCTTTCTTGGTTGCGGGACTTCTCCAATGAGGTTGGTCAGGATTACCGCCAGCAAGGACAACCTTATATAAGGATGATTGCTTCTGCTACTAACGCTGGTATGGGGGTTGGTCAGACTCAAGATATGTATGCAGGTATCTCTCGATACGGTCGTACTATGGGTCTTGGCACAGAAGACATGAAAGGCTCTATGCGAGCTGTAGAACAAATGCTTAACAAGCAACAAATCTACGCAGAAGAATTGAAGACTCAGTTAGCTGAAAAAATGCCCGGTGTTATATCTGCTATGGCGGAAGCTGTAACAGGTGACGCTAACAACACCAAAGAACTGTTCAAGCTGATGGAAGGCGGCAACATATCGGCAATGCAGTATCTACCAGAGTTTGCCAAAATCCTAGAAGAAAGAGCCATGGCTGGTGGTGCTTACGAGGCTGCTATCAAAGCCTCTACAGCTGAGCAAGGCAGGTTTAATAACGTATTCAGTGACATGGTTAGGGTTTTCTCTGATGCTGGCTTCGAGGAAGGTCAGGCTAGTATATTCAGGACTATGGCTAAGTTCTTAAAAGACTCTAAACCACTTGTAATAGCATTTGGTGAAGCTTGGGTTTATATAGAAGCATTAATAAGAACACCCCTAGGTCTAATGTTAGACTTGTCATCTGCAATTGATAATATTTCCAAAGACACCGGAATAGCCAAAGGTAACATACTTTCTTTAGGTTTTTACGTGGCTCTACTGGCTATGCCATTCACTAGGGCATTCACAGTAGTTGCTACCCTAATAACTGTTCTTGAAGACTTGTCAGCGTACGTCTCAGGACGCGGAAGTGTTATTGGAGATTTCTTAGAACAGTTTGAAAAGTCAAACCCAGAGGAATACGCAGCAACTATAAAGAGCTTGCAAGACGCCTTTGAATCTATTGACAGGGTTGTACAAAGCATCTTGTTTGGCTGGAAACAAATCTTTGCTCTTATGGGTTCTGATGACTTTGCATCTGCAGCTGTTACATTACTGCAGAATGTAGCTGAACAAGTTGGTGCAACAGCAGATGCTCTTATGCGTATCATGAAGGCGTTTGGTTACAAAGACCCTAACATGATGGAGGAAGAAAGATTAAGAGGTATCCAAAGTAGGGCAGAGAAACCTAAAACCTCTATGGGTATTGCTTCTGATATTATTAAGGGGATGATTGGAAACCCACTCAGTATGTTAGGCTTTGAAGGTGACACAGCCGAGTCTGAAGGGGATAGGCTTGGGGCCATAGCAGAGAGTGGTGGTAGAAGTCTTAACCCGTTTATGATGACAGATGAACAAGTTAAACAAAGTCATTTTGCCGACAGTCAGATAATGAGGTTAGGTTCTGGGGATGGGAGTGGTTCTAGAAGAGAGTTTTTGACAACCACTATCAATGCTATCAATATAACAGGACTGCCAACGGACACATCGGACGATTTGATGAAGAAACTTGAGGCAGACTTGCCTAGGATTCTATTCAACGCAACAGCAAAAAAATATGGAGGCTCCGCAGACTAATGAGTATAGTATTAAAAAGTGAACGCGGAGACTTCATCTACTTTGATGTTGTAACCTCTTACACACAGACTTTTCAAAGTCAGGTTACGCAACACCCCGTAGATGGGTCGGGAACTGTAAGCGATCAAGTAACTAAGAATAACCCAATAATTAAAGTCCGAGGATTTATCTCAGGGGCAGACTTCAACTCAAGTAAGCCCGCTGAGTTAAACTCAGAGGATAGGCAGCTTATAGGCCTCGACCGAGTTGTTGTATCAAGCGATATTGCTCCCATAGTAGAGGTGAAATCCGAGGATTCCTTCACTAACTTACTTCCCGATGTTGCTGGTCAGTTTTTTACAGACACTCACCCACAGATAGAAAACCTAACCGAGGACAGGGAATCAACTTACTACGAAAAAATCTTGTTTGGTATTCTCTTAGGCTTTCAAGTAAACAAAGCTAAGCTTTCTATTTTTGAGTTTGACAAAGGACTTATTGTAGAAGAGATAGCCGACTTGTTTATCACAAACCTAACTGAAAGCGAAAAAGCTGAGTCTGGTGACGCTCTTGAAATAGATGTAACACTTGAGAGGGTAACCTTTAGCACGTTAATGGAGGCGACAGTAGAAACTACGCCAGCCAAAAGTGTTGAAGCTAAGGCAGAGCCTAAAGTTGATAAAGGAAATAGAACGGGTTCAGAATCTGAAGATACTGTAACAGACGCTGAAAGGGACTCCACACTAAGGCGCGGATTAGATATAGTTTTAGGGAGGACTTGATATGCTATTTAAAAAAATAAGACTACCTTTATTTAATGAAATCTTTTATTCCTATTCTACAGCACTTGATGGGAATACATTCACCCTTGAGTTCTTATTTGTTGAAAGGTTAGAGTCTTGGATATTTACGTTGAGGGACTCAGATCAAACTGCGCTTGTGTCGGGGGCTAGGCTTACCCCCAATACCACCCTATTCCAAGACTATCAACTAGAAGGTATTGCAGGTGCCTTCTATTTCACCCCTAAAACTGACTTAAACATTAAGGATGCGCTGGAACAAATAAGAAACCCTAGGGATTTCTTTACACTTTACTACGTCTATGAGTCTGGAGAATAACTATGAAGTTTTTTAATAGAGGCTATCTACTAGAGATTGGCGACACTGAGACAGGCCAAGGCCTTGCTATTAATGAACTTCAGGTTACATTTAGCGTCAAGAAGTCTATAGACAACAAAGAGAACCAAGATACTTGCAAGGTTTCAATAACAAATCTATCAGAAGAATCTTTAACTCATACAGAGACAGCCTTTTCTGTGGCTTCCCTGTATTGTGGATATGGTGGAGAGCTTGTTAGGTTGTTCTATGGTCAAGTGAGTCAAAGTTCAACGGTCAAGAACGGTACAGACAGAGTTACAACCATAGAGATAATACCGTATATAACAGAACTTAAGCACAATATTATCTCCAGCCTTGTTCCAGAGAATGGGACGGTTCTTGATGTTATCGAAACAATAAGACGAAATACACCTATTGCTAAGGGTGTGTACAAAGGGAAAAACCTCGAAACTATTATGGTTTATGGGTATCCCTTATCGGGGACACCACATGCCATGCTAGATCAAGTGTGTAGAGACTACCAACTCCAGTGGAGGGTTGAGGGGGAGGCTCTTTATATAAATGACTCTAATAGCGTAGAGAGTGCAGTAAAAGAAAAAGCTCTAGTAATAAGCCCAACAAGTGGCTTGGTAGATAAACCTTACTTTTTTTCTGGGAGTGAGGCTAAATCCAAAAAAGATGTTAGTAAAAAGAAAGGTGTCAAGTTCACGTCTCTTTTAAACCCAAACTTAAGACCGGGGGTTGTTGTCAGGGTAGACTATAAAGAAGACTCCACCTACTTGCGAGTTGAAGAGGTAGAGTATCAAGGCAACTACCGTGGCAACAACTGGTATATGAATTGCACATGTTCAATTAGACCGGAGGGTTAATGAGAGAAGTTACACTACCTACAGTGCTTGAAGACTTTTTTAGTTACAAGACCGCTGAAATGTACACAAGCATTCCTTGCAGAGTAGTAACTGTCAGGAGCAGCTTGAATGATCAAAGGGTTGATGTTCAACCCCTAACAAACAGAGTATTGCCGGATGGCACGTCAAAAGAGCAACCCTCAATACTAAACGTACCTGTAATATTTCCGGCGTCCAAGAAGGCCGCCATGACGTTCCCTGTTGATGTCGGAGATACGGTGCTGTGCGTGTTCAGCCAAAGATCGACAGACGGTTTTAAGGCAGGCTCAGGAGCTTCTACGTACACAGCTCAGGATAAACGTAGGTTTAGTATCCGAGACGCTATTGCAATACCGGGGCTCTTCCCTTTCGAGGCTGCGGTAAATAACCCAGCAAAAAGAAAGTGGACACACTCTACTAGAGATATGGTTCTTGTTAATAACATTGGCAAAGAGAACGAATGTGAGTTTAGACTTAAAGAGAACGGCGATATAGAAATGAAAACAGATCAAGATTTCTATGCGAAGTTTAACAATGGTCTGATCGAGTGTAGCAACTTAGTTGTTAATGCAACAGGTAACTTCACAGTTAACGCTGGAGAAGCTATCTCAATGACGGCAGGAAGTTCGCTAGATTTAACTGCAGCAACTTGGAACGCCAACATCTCAGGAGCAACTAATATAACAACACCAGTAACAAACTGGACAGGTGTGTTCAACCTTGCAGGTACTCTCGCAATGTCTGGCGGCGGTGGAGGCGGCGGAACAGCTACTATTAACGCCCCACTGATAATCAACAACAGCGTCACAGTAGTTGGTGGTGATATAACTGCTGACGGTGTAGGACTAAAGTCACACAGCCATAGCAACCCAGAGGGCGGAAACGTAGGCCCAGCCACAGGATAAGGAGAGCATTGAATGGATATATTATTAGACGAGATAACGCATGATGCTCTCTTTATAAACGGAGCCACGCCTGTAACCCCCTCAATTTCCGAAGGTTTAAAACAAAGGCTTAAGATAAAGCTCCTAACTTTTAAGGGTGAGTGGTTCCTAGACACTAATTATGGGACTCCATACTTCCAGCAAATATTTGGCAAAAATCGTTCTAAAGGTACGGTTGACATTATATTTAGGCAGGTTATATCTTCAGATCAAGACGTTGTAACTATTACAAGGTTTGCATCAAAACTCACCTCTGATCGTGTATACTCACTTAACTTTTCAGTTAAAAGCCGTGACGGGACAACAATAGAAATTAAAGAACTAGAGGTAGGCATCTAATGGCAGGTTTAACAGATCAAGGCCTAGAAATAAAAAGGCTAACAGAAATTCGGGAAGGACTTCAGAGAGAGGCTAACGCCCTCTTTCTTGATCTTATTCCCGAGGGTGACATTCTAGACACAAGCTCTGCCTCCACAATAGGTCGATTGATTGGTTTATTAACACCATCTCAGACAGACATCTGGGAGGCTATTCAGCAAGTGTATTCAGCTTTTGATCCTAATTCGGCTGCAGGCATTTCTCTAGATAATCTAGTAGCCCTCTCCGGTATTGTTAGAAGGGGCGCAGTTGCTTCTACTGCTCGGGTTCTGCTGTCGGGTGACTATAACGTTGTCATCCCACAGGACAGCCTAGTAAGCTCCAGCTTTACAAATAGTCGTTTCACTGTCCCATCAGAAGTAGTCCTAGATGAAAATAATGTTGTAGGTTTTTCCTGTAAGATACAAACGGTTCAAAACTCGACAGTTTACACGGTTACCTATAAAGACTCAACAAACTCTGTTGACCTAAACTACACATCTGGCGTAAGTGCAACAGAGGGTGAAATCCTACAAGGTCTTGCTACTTCTATAAACACAAACTACGGTACTCTACTTACAGCGGTAGTGGTCGCAGACACTTTAAAAGTATCTGCTGATGACTTAGTAACACAAACAAGCTACGGCCTTTCTAGCAACTTATTCTTCAGTTCAGCAACAAAAGGTATAACTGTTGTTGGCACAGTAACTGGCCCTCTCGCTCAAAATCCTTTGACCATAGACACCATTAATACCCCAATCTTTGGTTGGGATAGTGTTGTACAACCTGCAGCAGCTACCACAGGGTTTAATAGAGAGACAGATGCCCAACTAAGATCGAGATTCTCTGAAAGCAAATACACAAGAGGTTCTAACATCTTAGAGGCGTTGTACTCCGAGCTGATAGCCCTTGACGGAATCAGTGATGTTGTCATCTACGAGAACGTAACAAATTCTGTAGACGCTAGGGGAATACCACCACATGCCTTTATGGTTCTTGTTGCTGGTGGCTTAGAGAAAGAAATTGCAGAAGCTATCTGGGTTAACAGGCCTGCAGGTATTACAACACATGGTGATAGTGTATTCTTAATCACCGATATCTTTGGTAACCTAAAAGAAGTATACTTTCAAAGACCTACTATGGTAGACCTGTATGTTAGTGTTGAAGTCTCTGTTGACGAGACCTTCCCACCGGATGGTGTAGAAGCGATCAGGTCTGCACTCTTCGATTACATTAAAACAACAACTGATGTTGGTAAGGGTGTTACATACTCTCGCCTTTACACCCCAATTAACTCAGTGCAGGGCCACCAAGTGAACTCGTTAACTGTAGGCTTAAGCCCATCACCTTCAGGGACTACAAATATCTCTATCAACTACGATGAAATTCTTAAGCTAGAGATTGGAAACATCGAGGTAAACGCGGTATGATCGAATCTACCCCAATAGCAACTTTCGTTGGGGAGACCACCCCTTTCGAAGAGGTTGACTACTTAGCTAAGGCTGCTGAGTTAACAACGGCACAATTTAAAGAGAGAGATATCTTCAACAGGTATCTTACTCTCTTAATTCAAGGCCAAGTTGAACTTCAGCTTGTTCTTAAATCTCTCATGCAAAAGAGAAGTCTGGACAATGCGGAAGGCGCTCAGCTAGACGTAATCGGAAGAATTGTTGGTCAACCGAGACAACTATTCGACAGCGTTATTATTCGTTACTTTGGCTTTACTGGAGCAACAGGTGCCTCACCTTACAAGTCTGTGTCTAATACAGAGAGAACCTTCGGGCCTTGGAAGAGTGTTAAAGATTCCCTGCTAGGTTTTCGTGAACTAAATGATGAAGAATATAGAAGACTTCTTAAGCTTAAGATAATTAAGAACACATCGGACGCAAGTATAACTTCATTTAGTGATGGTGCGTCAATTCTTTTTGGTGTCGAAAGTCTAGACTACCAAGAAGACTACCTACCTTCACTTTCAGAAGGCTCTGCCACTGTAACAATAAACTTAGGAAGAGACTACAACGATCCAGAAAAAGCTGCCTTTTCCGGTCTTGATGAAATAACACTGGCAGATAGGTTTTTAAATAAACCTCTAGGTGTTAGGGTTGTATATCAAGACCCTCTAACGTTGTTTGCAGACTTTATCACGCAGAATTATCAACAGTTTGTGCCCGGCAATAACGGGCTAACTCTGAGAACATTCGACGAAATGTTTGACTTTACTCGTGCATCTACAAGAGACTATATTGGAAGTTCTGGAACAACAGAAACAGCCGCTATCAATGAACCACGTCTTGCATACACAGAGTCGCCGGTAGAGCCTGTTGGTCTTTTAATGGGCGCAGGTGAGGTGTTAACACATACTTGGGGTCTAGAGCTAAATGACTCCCAAGGCACCATCAGAGTTGCTCTGGAGAGCGATAACACAAACGCAACAGAAGTGGCTATGGTTCTTGAAGGTGTAGGCCTTAAGATGATCTTATTTAGGGAGTCTACCTACTGGAAACTCCGGGTAGAGAGAGGCGCTTCGGTTAGCTACGAGATGGTTACTTTAGCAACAGACGACAACGTAATTGTCAACATATCTTACTCACCTAATGGTGTCTACTTTCTGGTTGAGAGCAACGAAAGATTCTTTCCGCTGCCCTACATCTATGGAGATACAAACCTACGCGGATACGATATGAGAGTTGGTGGCGACTTCACAACAAACTCTGCAGTGACATATAACCACTTTAACGGTTCCTTAAAAAGTATTAGTTACCTAAGACCCTATATAGGTAAAAACGAAAAGTCTGTGGTAGACGGTACGCAAATAACAACAGAAGACTATGAAAGAATTCTTAATGAATTTGGTGAGTCTTTAATAACATAATTTGAGGTAGTAGAGAAATGGCTGATGATACAGTAAGAATTAGTGAGCTACCCGGCGCTGGTGTTTTAAGTGGAATAGAGCTAGTTCCCCTAGTAAAAGATGGCGTCACTAGCACAAGGTCTGTACAAAACATTGTACAAGAGGGTGGTCTAGCAGCTCACGAAATAGCTTCTGACGCTCACGATCAATATGCACTCAGAGTTGTAAACAATCTTGTAGCAACAACAAACCCAGAGGTAAGCAACGACTCGACAGAGGGTTACGAGGTTTTATCTCGCTGGGTTAACGTATCTACTGCTGAGATTTTTCTTTGCTTAAATGCGTCTGTAGGTGCCGCTGAGTGGCAAGAAGCTACGCTAACGGTAGACGACTTAGGCTCCGCAGCACTTGCTAACGTAGGCGCTGGTAACGGCTTAGATGCAGACTTGCTAGACGGGCAACAAGGAGCTTTCTACCTAGATTTTGCTAACTTTACAAGTATACCTGATCCGGTTGTAACCCTGTCTGGTGACGTATCTGGTAGTGCTACTATGACGGACTTAAGTAGCATTACCATAAGTGCTAGCGTCAACGAGTCGAGCAACTTACAAGGTCAGGGTGGGGCTTTTTACTTAGACTTTTCTAACTTTACGAGTATACCTGACCCTATAGTAGAACTCTCTGGTGATGTGACAGGTAGTGCTACCATGACTGACCTATCTAGTATCAACATAACTGTTCAAGTTAACGACAACAGTCACAACCACACAATAGCTAACGTAACTCAACTTCAAACAACACTTGATGAAAACGCTGCACAAGCTACTGGTGATGCTATATCTTTTGCTATAGCTCTTGGTTGAACACAAATAAGGAAAGATAATGG
>Ga0307930_1002064_pt1 | contig 15521 bp, 12 predicted proteins | sample OrgLakmetageno46_FD_203161 | JGI IMG/M metagenome (GOLD analysis project Ga0307930, IMG submission 203161) | Saline water microbial communities from Organic Lake, Antarctica - #46 | ecosystem: Environmental > Aquatic > Non-marine Saline and Alkaline > Saline | place: Antarctica: Organic Lake...
CTTGGGCCTTGACCCGCTTGCTGCCCAGCACGTCCACCAAGTCGTCCACGGTGGCGGCCACTGTTTCCTCCAGTTCTCCCAAAAGCGTGCAGTATTCGAACTGCCGCAGGGCCACCGTCGGGTCCACTGAACCACGAAGTGACTCTGCCAGTCAGCACGCCAAGTGAACCCAACGCAGTAGCAAAAGTCCTTCCACCTTCCGCCGCTACTGCCAGCCCAGAGTTGGCCAGGGCGCTCCGAAACGATGGTTTTGAACCGGCTCAGATCAACGTCCACGACCACGTGCAGCATCGGCAAACGAAAGTGATCTTTGACCCAATTCTCGTCAAGAGAAAGAGGGAACCAAAAGTTCGCGCCCTCCAGGGCCAAGAAGCGTAGTTTTAGAGCTAGTTGAGACGGCGTCCATGGCATGCTTGAAAGCGAACTCTTTTTTCTCTTCCCTGCCGAATCGCTGCCGCGGTCTGTGCGCATTTGACCGTCGGTGTTGTTTCTCTTGAATGGCATCTCTGTTGCCCTCGTCGAGGTTACCCCCGGACACAGCGCAACTATTTAACGACAACAAGGATGATTGTGCTTGAGAGCCGCTGCATGCTAGAGTCTTTCTACGCAGTGTCCTATTTCAAACAAGCGAGCAAAGCGTGAACTTAGCGAGCTAGCTTAGTTTCCGAGTTTTAGCTACTAGCTGAGTTTATTGTTTTGTTTTGTGCAGTATTAGAGCAAGAATGTCATAGGCCCGTCGAACGTGGCTGAACAGTTTGCTTTCCGTGCTTGCCAATGCGATGCAACATGTCCGTCCTAATTTCCGAGCAACTTAATCGCAGCATGATCTATGACCGCACAAACGGGCCGGTGTTGAAATCCAGACCAGTAGGGATGACCCAGTGCGCTCATCAGATAGAATTTGTGAGCTGAGTTTACTACTGTAAAGCTAGCAAAAGTACAGTAGCTCATCTTTATGAACAACTTGTTGGCTACTGCCTTGGAGGAGGCAAAGTATTGAAGACTCCTCAACACAAGACAACGATGCAGGCGGGACTAAAAGCGTATGTCTTCTCAGTGCTGTTCTGGGGTCAGATGCTATCTGAGGCTCATTTCCATCGATCATCTCTCACCAGTCGCTGGCGATTGTCAACTGGAGATCAAATCTTTCCTCTCCACAAAACTATTGGCTCTGGTGCGAATGGTTTTGCCATTCCCTTTTCTTCTAACCAAGGCGTTGAAACACTTCCTGCTGAGAATATTGCGGGTGCTATTATTGCGATAGTTGATGACTTCGTCCACTCAAAGGATCGAGGGACTGAATTAGGCTTCACTATTGAACGGTTTGAAACTGCAACTTTTCCTATTGATGAAAATGGTGCGTTTGAAGTTGCTGAAGCTACATCGACTGATATCACCGAAATGTATGGTGCTGTTATCACTGAAATGTTCGGTGCTGATAACATTGAAACACCAAAGGTTGACACGACGTACCAAAGAATTATTTCAAATGCAGACCAAGATGGTGATAAACTGCATCAAGCTGCGCCTTCCTTACACGGGAGATCTTGCAAAAAGTCAATCCACATGCCTGGCGTATCTTGCAATGTCTATAGTACTGCATCTTGTTTTGAAAGTGACATCTATGGCTCCGAATCAATGCTCGAACAAGTCAACGACAACATTGAAAACGAAAGCTCACTTGACGAAGATATGTACACGGCTGTTACATCATCAAAAGTCAATACGAATGCCCTACCGGACCGAAAAGAATTTATTCAAACAAGGAATGTGCGTGACTCGCTTAATATTGCGCAATCGAGTTCGGAAGCCATGTCAATTGTCTTGGCGTCTGCAGCGTCTGCAGCATCTGCCGCGGCAGCAGCCGCCGCTATTGCGGCGAAAGTTTCTGAAGACATTTTGCTCCAGGAAAACAAAAGAATTATCAGTTGTCCTCCAATCGTCAGCCAGACGAAAAGACCTAAGAAGAGTCATTTCGTAGAAGCCAACAGGCCCAAAGAATACAAATTGGGCGCTAGAAACAATAGTCAGAATGGCATTGTCAGCCCAAAGGATTTGATTCCGGCACATCACGTGCTCTTCAGGACATCACGAAGAAATTATCGCACTGCTGCACTCCATGCGGTACTCATCTTACTTGCTGCTCACAGCTTCAAAACTTACACAGCTCATATGTTACACTCAGGAGAGGGCACAGGAGCAATGGGATGGCTGCGACTAGGATTCGCTGCAACTGCTCTTGAAGCTACTCACCTGGTGTGCTTGGCGCGTTCTCCTCGTTTGAAAGCTGCCTTAACCACGGCCCCTGCGCCTTCTCTTGAAAGTGCTGACTATGTCTTTATCGCCAATGGGCGCAATATGGCCAGCAGTAATCTCGTGTATTCGCGGTTATGGCCATGGTTGACAAGGCACAGCAAAGTCCTGGCCAATGTAGGAAATCTAGTCCCAATTCTTCACCGCAGTAACTCTACGGCTGATGCAAATCACACATGCATGTTTTACCGAAATAGTAAATGGGAATGGCATGACGTTGGAACTGGCACAGCTGTCAACGTCAACTCTTTTACCAATGGCTCAATCGCTTCGGAGAGAGGTCATTGGCATCGCGTTACGCCGCCGTGCTGCAAGCCTCTGGAATGGTATGCATCGAGGACAGGGCATTCCGAATCAAGTGCCGCCGCAGCCCGAGTACGCTATGGCGAAAATCGCATTGATCTCGGTGCAGTGTCTCTGCTCCATCTCTTTGGTGCGCGACTAGCATCACCGCTCGCATTGTGGCAAGTTGTGTCGTGCCTTCTCTCGATTGCAGACGGCTATGGTGCGAACTCGCTCTCTTATTTAGTCATGTTTGGTCTTACGGAACTTAACGTGGCTTTCCAAGAGTATACACGCAAGCGAACCTTGCGTCGGGATTTAGCAGCCGACGGCGATGCCCACCCGTGTAATCAGGGAAGCAGTAGCAAACGAGCTTCCGTTGGCAGGGAAACTGTTGAACATGTGCTTGTCTGGCGGTCAAATGACGAATCCACGGCAACCTTGAAAGCGAACCATGAAGCCATGCTCAGCGACATTCAGGCGACGCATAATAATGGCTCATGGGTGGCTACTCCAATGGCGCATCTAGTACCTGGGGACCTTGTCGCTCTACGGGCTGCAAATTATGCTCAGTCTCGCGATGTCTCAGCTGGATGGTTACCAGAGACTCGGGTCGTGCCGGCAGACTTTTTGGTGCTGACCGGTGAAGCAACCGTCGATGAAGCAACTCTCACCGGCGAAGACGTGCCGCAAACAAAAGTGGCAGTTGCGTCACGCCCCGCTTCGGCATTACATAATACTGGCGAATCTAACGAAGGCAAATTCTCCCAGGTGCACTCTTCACAGCTTGACATTGCCAACACTCATCGCCGTCACGTGCTCTTTGCAGGCACTAAGCTCTTGAGCCACTCAGCTGGCGAAGCTTCTGGGACGAAAGGCCTGCCTGCAGGTGCAGGTAGCGCCTGCGTGTGCTACGTGCTTCGTACTGGATGGGACTCCACACGTGGTGAGCTCGTACGCCTTGCTACTCGCGATAAAGAGGGAAGTGATGACGAAGACGACTCATCAAGCGGTGCGGGAGCTCGAGGAGTAGCGTCCGTGCGCGCTGAAAGCACCAAGCTCCTCACATTCTTGCTTAGTGTTGGGGTGGCCACTGCTATTACAGTCCTCGTGCAGCCTGCCGCAGACATTTCATCAGGTCCTGGAGATACAAGTATCTCGTCAGCGGCGCCTGCTTCTCCTGCAGTAGCATCGTTGGTTACCGTGGCAGCGTCTGAGTTTAGGACTTTAACCAAACGCTTGCTTCGCGCGTCGCGTGTGCTCATGTCGGTGGTGCCAACTGATCTCGACAGCGCTTCGTCCCTCACATTTGGGCGTTTTGCCCGCGAACTCAAACAAAAGTGCGAATCTTATTCTGAACTTTGATGATAATGCCAAATTGGTACATGATGTTACCTGATAAGTGATACCCGTGCAATTGTTTTTCACTCTGCATCATAGAGGTTGAATTTTAGACTTAATTTTTATTCCCGCAGGTTTGGCGTTGTCTCCAATGACGATTGGCGGCTGCCGAATGCTGGCCGAACAACCACGGTACTCCATCTCTTTTCTAGAGTCTTAAAGTAATCACCTTGTGAGTCATATTCCTATATAGCAACGCATGAATATCACTTTCTATAGACGATATAAACCGTCAAGTCTTAACTCCTTGCGTGGCGTGTACACTATTTTCTTGATTCTTTTGGTGCAAGGTTGTCTTCGACAAGACTGGTACCCTGACCGTGGACCGCATTTCTTTCGAAGGCGTTCGAAGACCGCACGACGAGACGGCTGCAGGAACAAAACTTCAAGGCGCGAGTTCTGCAACAGATGTAGACGGCTTAGCGTTGGCTGTGCTCGCTGCTTGCCACGCCCTCGTGCTTGATCCCGAAGCAACCGCCAATTTGAATGACCCTACCGTGCCAGGCAACGACAACACACCGCAACCTCTGCTGGGTGACTCTCTTGAAGCGGCTGCTTTACACGCCCTCGGGTGGCAGCTCGATGCAAACAAGAAAGATACAGTTGTTCCTTTATCTGCGAGGAGGAAGACTGCTGCTGCTGCGGTTAGGAGTGATTCTATGCGCAACGCGCCGCTCCGATCCATCACGATCTTGAAGCGCTATCCTTTTGACGCTGCAACAAGGCGTATGGGCGTAGTGACTCGAGTGTCATATGTAACTCCTGGTCGTGCTGGTGTAGATACAAAGAAGCCAAAGACTTCAAGTCAGCAAGGAGACGAAGATGAAGTGTGGCTGCTGGTGAAAGGCGCAGCCGAAGCAGTGAAGCCGCTCCTTTCAACAACTAGAAGTGATCACAACATCACAACGCACGACGGCAATCATCTTGCTTGGCTGGACCAAGAAGCTGCAACCTATGCTCAAGCAGGCGCTCGGGTGTTAGCCCTCGCAGGTCGGAAACTCTCCCTAGACGATCAGGCTCGGGCCAAGGTGTTACCTTCGAGCAACAGCAGTGAGGCAATTGATGAGGAAATCTCATTAGACGAGCTTGCATTTAGCTCGGATGGCACTGGCCTGGCTCTAGGGGGGCTCGCGCTGTTTCGGGCCGAAATTCGGGAAGATGCCGAGGGTGCAGTGAAAGCTTTGCGAGCTGCCGGGGTTGGAGTTGTGATGCTGACGGGCGATGCAGTCGGCACGGCGGCACAAGTTGGGCTTCACGTAGGTTTAGGGCTCCCGAGCACCAATACCAACTTCACAAGCTACAGTAGAAACCAGTTTGGAGTTTCCAAGGTCGAAGACAGCTCTAGTACCAAGAAAGGAGTCGAGAGGATTGTTGGAGGACATCTAGAGGAAACTGGATTGAAAGAGACGAAGGAGGTCAAGGAGGAAGATAATAGTAACGACAGTAATACTGAGTTGGAGCATTTAGAAGAAGACGACGAAGATGAAGAATCAGATGCGGAAGATGCATTGCTTGCTGCGTTAGCATATGTAGATGCTCGACTCGCGGGGCAGAACAGCAATAGCTCTTTACTCGAGCAAGTTCGTGAAGCGGCTACTGCTGCTGATGCCTCTGATGCGGTTTCAAAATCAAGAAAGATTGATCGCAGAAGCCATCAAACGAACTTACCACCGCAAGATGCCACAACTTCTAGCACGAGCAGTGCAAGTCACTTCCCTTTCGATCAGAATTCAGAAGATACTACCACAGTTAATGAGTCTGCTGACCCGAGAGCAGTATTGGAGCTGCGCCCCAATGCCACTGCCGCAGGTGCCCTCCTAGGCTTGGGTGCCGCTCATCCTTACAACCACAATGATGTGCGTGAAGACAGCAAGCTCCATCTTCGCGACGACGACAAGGACCTCGCGACAACTCTGTGGTGGCACGACTTACGAAGCGGTGCTGCCGTCGAACCTTTCACTTTCACGCGCTTACCCGAGTTGGCATCCCACTATCTTCTATGTTGCGGTGGCCCCACTCTGGATCGTCTTCTTTTGCCTCCTTCAATAGGCAAGCCTACAAGAGGTGATTTACAGCCAGATTTGAGGGCAGCCCTGCCTTACTTTTCCATTCTCACTCGTGCTACACCCAACGCTAAGGAAAAAGTAATCTTGGCACTGCAATCCTTCCCACCTCCTACCGTGCCTGGCTCGCAACGACCACATCACGGCAAAGGAAGCAAAGCAGAAGTGCTGTTCTGCGGCGATGGAGGCAATGACTTAGGCGGTTTACATGTGGCTAGCACAGGAGTAGCGGTGGTCGCTATGCCTTCAACAACACCGACATCTCCGATACCATCGGCTACGGGGGCTGTAGGAGGTGCAGGCAAAAAGGTCAGCAATGATGGCAGTACAGTTGACACGCCTACCAGAGGCAGCGGTGGTGGTGATGGTGGAGGCGGAGTAGCGGGCAGTTCCCTTGCCGCAGTAGCGCCTTTTGCGGCAGATGCATCGAGACGCTGTGTAGCAGGCGTAGCGGCAGTGGTGGGCGTGGGGCGTTGTGCTCAAGCTCACATGGTGTCAGGGCATGCTTCCGCTGCTGTTGACGCTCTGCTCTCGGCGGCGGTGCGTAGTGCGAGTTGGTGCATTCTTTTTTTCAGTAGACATATCTACAAGGAAATGAGATGAGTAGGAAGAGAGAAAAATAGATATACAGTCCTACTTCGCGCTCGAGTGTCACATTTGATGCCACCACAGCGTTCGTTGACATTGCTTTCTCTGCGTGCTTTTCTTTGCTTCGTCTTACCAGGCCCTCTGCGAGCTTTATCATTCACATAAGCGCTGGGGCGACCGTCAGTTGCTTTGTCTCCAGGGCTTCAGTGCTGTTCTAGCACTCGTGTTTGCGAACGCGGCTATGCCCCGGACGAGCTCTGTAGGAAAAGGCATAGTCTCAGTGCCTACTACTGAGGGCACTGGAAGCATGCAAAAGGAAGAAGGACTTGGCAACCGTGGAGGCATCAAAGGAGAAGGCAGCATAGAGCTTGGACCTGTGCCACCACTTCCGAGCCTCTTTACCCGCGCAGCTGCTGTCTCGGTGCTTGGACAGGTGCTGAATGATATCGCCCATTTTAAGAAGGAATAGGAGCGGATAATGCAGAACCTGCAGCCTATCACGCTTTGATTGTTCAAATTTGTTCCAAATAATGTGCATTTTGACAATTCTATCATAATTTCAATCGTATTTGCATGAACGTGCTTTTAAATTGCATGTTTTTCTTTCCCCTTCTTTTTCCAAGGCGGCAATTCACGTGATTCTCATGCGCATGGGGGCTGCCCTCGGTCGAAATTGGGATGACGCAGCGGCCGCACAGGCTCTTCTCGCCGCAACAGCGATGGGCGCTGACAGTGCATCTCCTCTGGCTCCTGGAGCAGCACCTCAACCTCCAATGAGTGCTTTAGAGCGCGTGAAATCAGCGCTGAAAAGGCCGCCTTTCGTGCCCAATCATGTCGCAAATCACTTGTTCTTGCTCAACGCCGCACAGGTGCGCATCTTCCCTGTCTTTATCGCATCCTGCTTTCCCATTCAATTCCTCTTTTGACCTAACCATTCAGTTCTGATACTCCTTCGTCTATTCTTTTTATTAATTTCGCTTGATTTACTTCTACTATCGGCTTCATTCTGAAATGTCTTCAGGCTGTGGCGGTGCCTCTCACCAATTTCGCTGGTCGGCCTTTTGCACTGGACGTTGCATCGTCGCTGCCACTCTTGGCTGCTACTGTGGGCGGCGTTGCTTTGACTTTAGCCTTAGCCGCTGGTGTGGCCCCACCTCTTGAGACGTTGCTTCAGTGGGCCCCTCTGCTGCATCAGCCCCCTCCTACATCTTCTTTGGCTGACGGGCCATACTATCCGGGAGGAGGGCAACAAGCAGCACAACGCACCCTTTTAGCTCTTGGTGCTCTGGCGTTGCCTTGGGTGAGATAAGGATATTGCATCGAAGAAATTTCATGTGTTCGCATTGTTCACCCTCTATGTATGGACATACAACTATTGTTTTTGTTTTGTTTTCTTATTTGGCGTTGGCAGCTGTGGCGGCGGCTGACGGAAGAAGTCTTTGCGCCATCTCTTGCTCAAGCACGAGCAGCCACTCCACTCTCGGAAGCTTCAAAGCAGAACCTCAGTAAGGTGACTACTGGGACAATTGCTGCGTTTGCTTTGATAGTCCCGGCAATTCACGATTTAGCAGCGCAATCGGCGTCATCATAGTTCAAAATATTAAACACAGACGCCGGAATTTGGAATACTCGCAATTTCGCATGGCCTTTAGAGTTAAGAGTTGAGCATCCATTTGGAGTCCTTTAGCCGTAACTGAGAATGTTGGTGTATTGAGTTGTATACTGAGTTTTTTTGGTCTGCTTGTCTGAAAGAAGTTGCAAGGAACGAGAAAGTTAGAGTAGCTGGTGATTTGTAGGTGGATAGTTCGCCTTGGCTAGAGATAGCTATAGAGCTAATAGATAACCGCAGTTCCCGGGCGCCAGTGTGCAGTGCGGCGTCGTCTGTTGTATTGCGCATGTCCGTTTTGACTTCGGGAATTGTTCCTATGAATTTTGCTTGTGAATTATGAAGTAAGTCGCGTACTTTGTCGCCCCATTGGAAGCTTTAACAAGCCCCGTGCGAAATAGTACTTATGAATGGGGTTAGACGGCAAAGGCCCAAATGAGTGCATGTATCATTGGCCTAGCTCGTTCTTTCGTCTTCTTGTTGGATTCTACTCAAACATGCCTACAAGCGAATATATATAAGCATGTGGATTGTCTACTTCAGGCAAACTGCTTACTAGAAGTATGGTGCACTCTCATCACCGCGACTGGGCTGCAATGAGCTTCGTAAGCATTGGTTTGGCTTTGTCTGGCAAAAAGGCGAGGAAAAGGGCCTGGAGGTCGGAATGCGTGCTCAAACAATCCGCAGCCGTCTGCACCAAGGCAGGAACCTGAGGGAGGAAGTTAAAAAAAAGGCACAAAATCAGTACATTTTTTACACTGATATTTGCATGTTACTTCATCAAACTATCAAGTTCTAAAGAAATTGTTACCCACTTTACTTCAATAGCCTTCTCCTCAAACCCTCCTATTGGATTCAATCAATCACACGCTGAGCGAAGCGCATAAAGTGCATACCTCAATGGCGCCCTTGTCGTACTCCACTAATTGCTTCACCAGCTGGTAAAACTTCTTCTGCTCGAGCACCTCCTGCGCGGTGTGCAAAAACTGAAAGCTTTGCCGCAGCAAGTCTTGCTGCTTTTGGCTCACCACCGCTTGTTGGTGGCTGACGTAATCCGCCGACCCCCCACCCGAGTGCCCGCTGCCACTCTTCGCGCGCGACCCACCGCTCGAGCCGTTTTCGCCTCCAGTAAGAGTGTCAGATTTGGAGGCCTTCTTGGCCGCTCGTAGTTGCGCAGCTTCACTGCTGCTACTACTACTACTACTACTGCTACTAGTACTGGTAGCGCCATTGGTGGTTTTGTTGCGCTTGTAAGCGAGGCCGTTACCTCTCCCGCCGTCTTGCATCTCGCCAGGAAAGGACTGGGCCTTGGCACTTCGGCTCCGCTCGCGCTTGCTCTTGCGGAGCTCCGCCTCGCCTTCCGTGCCGCTGTTGAACACAGAAGCAGGTGCATGTAAAAGAACCAACCCAAAAGCGAAATATTGACACCGAAACTAGGTGAACACACATGATTGTAGTGACTATAAGCAAATCTTTACAAGCAAATTTAAAACAAACACAGCATTTCTCTTCCTCGCAACACCCCACCCCCTACACATTTTTACTTGCGGTGCAGTGCCAAGAGATGAGCGGCGTCAGGATCAGCGCCACTGCCGCTGCGGCTGTACTCGGCCGTCATGAACAAGCGGCTCACTTGGGCGTAATCGTGGCCGTTTCGAAGCATATGGTCGAAGAAGTCGGTGATTTGAGTTGCCGTCTTGGTGGTGAGGACCGTGCGCAAGTGGGCGAGGTCGTCGACATGGCGGCTCGCCTGAGGAAGCATTCATGTTAAGAGCACGAAGGTCAAAATGTGCAAATCTGAGAGCACAATGGAGCCGTTAAAATGCCGACACGAAAGACTAAGATTGGAAGATAAAGAGCCACAAAGATAAACACGACGGAAATCAATATGAGAATAAACAACTCCCATCTACTCCAGTCTTCCTAATTCCCAATCGTGACTCACCGCCTCGCACAGCATTTCCGCTTCACCCGAATCCCATGCCTTGAACTTGTCCCGCCAGTACCCGCAGGCCTCGTAGCTCTTTTCTAACACTTCTAAAGCGGCGCTCTCGTTGAACTGGGTGTCTACGAGGGCCTGCAGGGCTTCGGGCTCGTTGCTCCAGCCCATCAAGCTCGTCATGGCCACGTCCCGAGGCTTCATCGACCGTGAATCGCCGCCCGCCACTCGCACTACCCGCCCTTCGTCTCCTTCTCCTGCTGCTGCTGCAACCCCAGCTTCTCCTGGTGGCGTGGTAGTGCTTTCAGCAGTAGTACTACCGTCACTACTGCTGCTGCTGCTGCCACTGTCTGAGGTAGCAGTGTCTTCGTCGTCGTCGCTAGTGCCTCTATTGGCCGGTTCTACGAAGCGCAAAAAGACGCACCACTGGCACTTGCCGATTTTCGGGTCCCACACCTTGAGAATGGTGCCGGCGGATGGGTCTCGCATCGACCGCACCTTGCAGATGAAGTGATTAAGAGTCACATGACAGACATAGGATTAAGCGGTGCGAAAGTTAGATGGTGCTTGAAGGATGCAGCAGGAACTTAGAAGCTAGCACAAGAGCTCAAGATGGTGCACTGCATCTGCGTGATTAACAAGGCGGAAGAAGGAGTGCGTCGAACAGTCTCTGAAGAAAGTCATAAAATACCTTGTCCATGAACGCGTCAACGTCGAAGCCTGGAGGAACGTGAACGTCGGACCACATCTCGAGCCCGAACCCCTCTTCATCTCTGTCAGCGCTGCCGGCTTGGCACGGGGGCAGAATTGCCTGAAAGCGCGGACCCACGCGGCTCACGTCGTGGGTGGGGGAAGTCTTCGCGATCGATAAGAGAGAAAGGAAAGAGTGTGAATAAGGACGTGATTTACTAGGAGCCACACATATTTTAAAGGACTTATTGAGTAGATTAGCATGAGAAACGTGACTGGTAATCAAGCATAGTACTAGATACGAGGAAAACGAGACGCCAAAGAGAAGGACAGGGTGATTTTAGACATCTAAACTCAGATTTTGTGGTCAGCCAGAATATCTTCCAATCAAATGAACTCTTACCATGAAGTCAATGCCGCTGTTGCGTTTGTTGTCCTCGTCCTCTTCCATCTCGTTGTCCGCCGATTGGCTTTCCCCGTCAGAGGACTCGTTGTCGCCACTGCCGCCCGAAAGCCCGCTGGCGTCGTTCAATTCAACGTCGTCTTGGTCGTCGCTGCCGTTCACACTGCCACTGGAATTGTCTTGGGCGGCCATTTCGTCGTCCTTGGCGGTAGCTGCTTCTTCCGCACCCTCTTCTTCGCCCTCCTCGTCGTCTTCGCCGTTCTCAAGGAACATGCGGATGGTTTTCTGTGTTGATGACAATTCGGAAAGAAAGCACATATATTTTAGAGGAGTCTAGAAGAGAGCAACTTGACTTGTCGAGCAATATGCAATGACCTTATTTGAATCGAAAGAGGCACGACAAACGTAGCCGTTTTCTTGTTTGTCACCCGCAACTGCTGCTTGTTCTCCTTCTGTTTCTTGGCGCTTCACTGTAACAGCCTTCACGATTGCGGCTGCATCTACGTTATCTTCAGCATGCGATGCAAAGATCTGAAGCATTCGATAACAAAATTGTAATGCAAGAATAAATGTATACCCTTGTTCAATTACCAAATCCTCGTCAAATTACCGTTAACTGTGGATGAGGAACGTGGCGGCCTAAAATCAAAGAGTTGTGAATTGACTACATGTGGATACCCGAGCCTAAATTTCAAACCTCTCGAGTTGCGGTGCCATGGCGGCAGCGATGACCTTCAAGAACAGCTTCAGGCAGATTTTCCGCCCCGTAGTACCATTTGCAACGCACGAGGTCCTCATTCGATGCCTACGATACCGGAGAGCAAAGGAGTTCACGAGGTAAGAAACCAGATGATACGACCTACGGTGGGTCAAAAACTCAAAATAAAAATGTCTCTCAAATCGGAATAGGATCGAAGGCTATTTCACTCGCATGCTCGGCTTACGCACTCATAATCTTCAATCTTACCGCGTTGTGCCACATTCGCAAGACCTTCGCAACGTAAGGTGGCCCTCCGCTGATATCATCCAGAGCAGTGACTAGAACAAAATCGTTCAAGCTCACAACTTCTCCATTTCGGAGCTGAAGTGATGGATATACAAGATTCCCATCTTGTAATTGCGTTGACACCCCTTGGAAGACGTGCCTCGTAGTCATTGCTTGAGTTGAGCTCTACTTCTTCTTCTTCTTGCGCAGTTTTTCAAAGTGACGAAAAAGCGAATGAAAGTCTTCACGAGATGTGAGACAACCACGCAGGAAAATGCACGGCCCCTTTTCGAGAGAGGTCGGTCTGCAAAATGTAGACATCCAAGAATACTATATTAGTATATATATTTCCCCAATTTTTCCGATTTCTTGTTGACGTCACGTCGTGCACACCACGTCGCTCGACTTGTGCAACTTCTGAACCAAACCTAGTCACTTCCAGACACAACAACACTCACTTATCATCTTCTGCAAGTATGCGCACTATTTTATACGCCGTCTCCTTCCTCTTCTTAAATGCGGCCTCGGCTTTCGTCGCCCGAGCAGGTTGGTGATGATACGTTAGCTGCGTGAAGCGTGCACTTTCCTTTTTTTCTCCGCGACATTCATTTACCCTTTTCATCTTTCGTCTCACAGGCCCTTCGGTGCTGAGCCGCCGAGCTTCCAGTGACGTCCGCCTTGGTATGGGCTATGTGCCTGATGGAGTCTCACCTGAGCAATGGAAGAAAATGCAGGAGAAAGAAAAGCAAAAGAAGGTTAGCATTGTCTTTGGTTTCCATCACTGCTCAATACATGCCTCTGTAGACTGGTAGATTCCTTCGGTTAATGACGGTCGCTCATCATCCTATTCTTTCTTTCGTCTGCAGATTGGAAAGTTCAACGGCACTTCCGGAATGCAATTTAAATCGCGCTCCTTCGCGGATTTTCAAAAGGGTCGTGAAGATGGCACCTTGAAATACAACATGGTGCGTTCGGATAGCATTTCTATAGTGACGTCGCCCTTTCCTGACGACCATAATCCAATTTTGACTCACTCTCGTCCACACGTTTCGTATTCAGCCAATGGAGTTTGCCCAGAAGCGCTTGAAGGAAGGATCGATTCAATTGAAGGACATTCCGTACATGCAGCGACCCGGAGGCAAGCCCGATGACTCCGACCTCAAGCCTCAGGGCTTCAAATTCCCGTGGCAAAAAAAGTAGAGCACAACAATAGAAAGAAGCCGAATCGCGCGGTGCCTCTCCATGTTCACTTAGCCGCTTGCCATTAGGAAGTGAATTGTAGTATATTTTGTGTCCATGGAAGGTCTACTTTTGAATTTATGTTTGCTCGGATAGAACTTAAGTAATTGAGTTATTTTTAAAACTAAAACCAGAACTTAGGTTAGCAAATACCATTACACCTACCTATACATGGAAAAGGGCGATAAATAGTTCAAAAATGTAGTGTTTTTTGCCAACTAACCTTTTGATTAATTTTGATTTTGATTAATTTTTGATTGACCTTTGATTGATGATTCGTCGAGAGCAAAGAGGCGGCTGGTGGAGGCCCAGTTCGATTTCGAAGCGCCCATATTCAGGGACTGCACTACTGCAATGCAATGCGCTGCTGTAGTGCTGTGTACTGAGCTGGTGCCTGCTCTACTAGTCTACTGAGCTCTGAGTCTGAATGCTTAACTCGGGCTGAGTCAATAGGATGCACAAGAAGTCGCAAGTCGCTTCTTCCTCTGGTTGAGGCCCAGTTTGATTTCAAAGCGCCCGTATTCAGGGACTGCACTACTGCAATGCAATGCGCTGCTGTAGTGCTGTGTACTGAGCTGGTGCCTGCTATACTAGTCTACTGAGCTCTGAGTCTGAATGCTTAACTCGGGCTGGGTCAATATGATGTACAAGAAGTCGCAAGTCGCTTCTTCCTCAAGAATTCTATGGACTTCAGTCATAAGAACGGTTCAACCGCATGTGTGTGTGCAGTACAGGCGCACGAGGCCAACATGGGGCGATAATGTGCGGGTATAGCCATAGATACAGGATTTCGTTCGAACAATGATTGCATACCAGTGAATTCACCGAACATCCGAACATCGAAGAAGACATCAGCCAGCAGCATCCGTTTGGTGTGTTCGGTTTTGATGTTTTGATGGAGAGATAGATTCCTGAAGATTTTTGGCCTGGCGCTACGCAAAGTGATTGAGAAATCAGGACCCGTCGGTCAGCGGTACTCTCACGATGTAATAGCGGAGCCGACGTGCTGAAGATGTATTAGTTTCATGTCGAAGTCTGTTCCTAGAAGAACCAGACAAGAACGGGTGACGCAGCGGACGTCAAGTGAGACGAGGCTCACATGTCGAGCACTGTTTTGAGACAGGCCCCGAAGGGCCGGAATTAGAAGACTAGCAGGTAGAGAAGAAAAGCAAAGCAGCGCAAACTAGACCTAAGAAGCTAATCAGGCGCACATGCCCGAGTGGCCATGGAAGTGATGGTAGCGGTCCAAAGTGGCACGCTCCTCCATGCTCTGGGAGTGCCGCTCAAAAGAAGAGTTTCCGCCCGCAGAGGAGGGGACTACAACGAAGTCCCTCAGGCGATCCAGAAGAAGAGTCGCCCATCCCCGAGCAATTGCGTGACCCCATTTGCGTGCAAGCTTCTGTTTTCACGAGACACCAGCGAACAACAATACAATTTTAGAATGCGAGCTCTATGCGCTTTCATCTGCTCCCAATGAACAGCAAACTAGCACTCAAGGAAGCACGCGGCTGACTATGATGAAATAGGAGCAGAAATAGAGAGCGTAGCTAGAACAAAATTTTACTCAGGTCGGTACTTAAAAATTCTGAAGCAGCCTCGCTGGGTAATGGGGTGGTATGCTGCCTCGCGTGCACTATAAATATGGCAACTCTACCCGATTGCCGGCAAATGAAGTCGGTGCACTACCTAAATTGTTGGGTGCCGCATATCTAGTAGCGATTTGACGACACATGACTAGCAAATCGTGATACTGAAATGCACCTAACTAGCGTCGACTTTGAAAAAAATCTTCATGTCTGATCAAAAATACAGGCAAGTTAAAAACTGCTGCGGCACAATACAAATTATCCTGCTCCTGCTAGATTGCGTGATGATAAATTGATTGTTTTTTCTGATCCCCCCCGAGGGGGGACTGGATTTAGTATTAACAGGAAGGGTGCCATCTAATAGGCGTTAGCAACGACTTTGGTGTCGTAACTGTTGCGAGCTCGGGGGTATTGAAGGTAGTCCCG
>Ga0307930_1002070_pt1 | contig 15503 bp, 15 predicted proteins | sample OrgLakmetageno46_FD_203161 | JGI IMG/M metagenome (GOLD analysis project Ga0307930, IMG submission 203161) | Saline water microbial communities from Organic Lake, Antarctica - #46 | ecosystem: Environmental > Aquatic > Non-marine Saline and Alkaline > Saline | place: Antarctica: Organic Lake...
GAATTTGCTGCGCAATCGAGCGAGATGAAGCTTGGTTTCCTGGCTGAGTTTCCCAGAGCAGTTCGCCACGCCTTCACCATCAATTCTCGCACAGTTCGCGAGCGCTCGCGTCCCGTTCCAGGCGCCCTCCATTTTCACTCGGCAATTCAAGCACAAACATTGGACGAAACGCTTTCCGTCATCTTCGCCTCGCTCGCACAGCGCTAATATTCCAAATCGATGCCGTGATGCATCTTCCTTGCTTGGCGAAATTATTACGGCCCAAAAAAACGCCGCGTCCACGTTTTACGTTATTTCGATAAATACGGCAAATTTTGACGATACGATATATTATCGTAATTCCCAGCCAAGGGCCAAGGGCCCGAAGGGCCGGAATTAGAAGGCTAGCACAAAGGAATTCAACAAGTAGGTGCCTTAAGCACCCCTAAGGAAGTTTTTTTCGGTTTGAGAGAAACACCTGTTCCTGTTTCTATTTTGCTAGCCCTGCGCGGCGGTGAAAACCGATATATAATGAAGCGCCATCAGACAAAGACAAAGAAGCGAATTCGCTAGCGCATTTGCAGCTCAAGTGCATTCTTTATGTGCCTCTGTGACTGCTGTGTACTTGTCTTTCTTTGTTTTTGGGAGAGTATTAACAAGACTAGACCAAAAGAAAGACGACAATGGCAATGCGACGACGAACCGAAGAACAAAAAGAACAAAGAACTCGAATTGCATTACCGCAGCGCATTATGTTCTAGGCGAAGCAAATGCTTATGCTATTATCTAATATAAGCTACAAGTAGAAGCTAGTAGAAGAAAAAGGGAATTTCTTATCTCGAGTTACGAAAGTCCTTATTTTTCATGACCCGAACAAGAAGGGCGTTCGAAAGTCGAAAGCCCGAATGCCCCCCTGTCTCACCATCCATTCTCAATCAAGCTCAAGGGATGGCTGATTTAAGTAAGTGCCCGATAAGGCAACAAAGCAGAGGTAACATGAATACAAACCCGAACTGAAAGCCTCTCGGTTGTCCGGAAAGCCAAGCACATGCTTCTTGTACTTTTCCTAAGCTGGATTGAGCAGATTCGTCTCATCGAAAAACAGAACAAATAAAATCGCCTTATGGGGAATTCTTGAACTAGATGTCGCTGCATTATCAATTCGCCATGTAGTGAACCCGAAATTTTAATATTTTCAATAATGATAACAAAATTGATTATCGTTTTTGAGTATCAAAATTGAAACTGACAATTGGGCAATGCTCGTCTTATGCCGTCCCGGTCTCCTGTAAGTACAAAGAATAAGGCTTGAAATTATTTTTTGTAGTTGAGGTATCACATGATTCGTGCAGCACAGATACTTCGCTTTATTTTGTTCGTCAATCGTCTCATGGATTATACCTGTGATGCCTCGGCACTTGTACAGCACAACTTCTTCGAGGTACTTGGCCTCCTTAAAGACTTTTAACTCGCCTAGTCGTATACACAAATATTAATTCAAAGCTATTGATTACATATAATAATTTTTAAGTTTCAAGAATAAGAACCTACCGGTGATTTGGAGGCAGCTTTCCACGTTGATTTCTTTGATAAACGGAACACTTTTGAAGACTTTTATGTCACCTGAGTTGCAGGCAGGAAGATGTATCAGAAACGGAGCTGACCAATATGATAACTTCAAATTCACTTCGAAAGTTTACCATGGAGATCACTGCATTCGAAGGCAACCAAAACCAATAATGATTTGCAAAATTCCAAAACTCCAATGTCACCTGAATTGAATTGATAAAATAATTTAAACAACAAGAACATATTGTACTTTGTAACGGTACTCACCATAGCATTGAGTCGAGCATATGTCAATTTCCTTAATTGACGGAGTATTTTTGAATACCATGACGTTACCTAATAGTACATATAAAGTAAGAAGTTATAGTTCTGGTGACTGATTGAAAAGAAAACGAAGAAGCATACCTGTTATGCCACTACCATAACTAAAAATGGCCTTTTCAAGCTCCTTCGTGTGCACAAACACTCCAATGTCTCCTGTTGATTTATGTGGCAAAGAAAGTAAAGAACATTACTTTAAAACCAATCATGAAGAAGATTGTTTCAAGTACCCACCAGTATAAGCAGCAGCATCGCAGACGATTTCCTTGACGGAGGTAGTGTGTTCAAATACCTTGATGTCACCTGTCACACGATATTTAGCGCTTTAGATTCAATGCACAATGATAAAAGCCGACAGGATGCAATCATTGATATAATTTAAATTCTTACCAAAGCACCTCGACCTTCCAAGATTGATGGATAGGACTGATGGAGTGTATTCGAAAACTCTTATGTCACCTAAAAAAAAAAACCTAAGGTGTGAACAATGTATCAAATGTTTCTTGGCCAAGAAAAGGGCACGACGATATATTACCGGTGCAGCTGGTATTGTCGATGTCAACAACCTCCAAATCCCGCAAGGTCCCAAGCACCTCGACGTCACCTTAGGAGAGGGAGTCTCATGATTTTGCAGAAAAATAAATTCGAAATTCCTGGATATCAACTCACCAAAACACTTGGTTTGTCGAATATTAAGATTCGTGACCGATGGAGTGCTTCTGAATACTTTGATATCTCCTAAACAATGACAAAATCAAAATGGAAGAGTGCGTTGTCATCAGTAATTGACTACAGAAAATTTGAATTGATTTACTTACCAATGCACTTCGTTTGTCGAATGTTGATTTTTGTTATAGATGAAGTGCTCTTGAACACTGCTATGTCTCCTGAATGATGGCAAATATTAAAAAGCAGGTTGCTTTTACAAAGAAATACATGCGGTACGAATTTTCAAGACAAAACTTACCGTTGATTCTCCGGCACCCATCAATGCTAATTTCTTTTAGATTCTTGGTAAATTTGAATACAGCAATATCGCCTAAAGTGTATCATCAAGTTCTCGATAAGCAAATATGTACACCGCAAAGTAGCATATTTGTTGATCTTACCGAAACATTTTGTCTGAGTCAGAACAATATCCTCCAACAAAGGAGTATTTTCAAATATTTTTATGTCACCTAGAGCAAGAAGTTTTAGCAAAAAAAGTTTATCAATTACGTTTTACGCAAAAAAAAAGCATGAACATAGCTTGCGGTACCAGTCAATTCGAAGCAATTGTTGACATTCAAGACCACCAAATTTTTGCACTTGGCCAGAAAGTCAAATCCTGTGTTCATGAATTAAACAACGGGTTAATATAATATCTCAAAATTTCAGCCCACAACATCATATTTTGATTGTTCATGCTAACAAAACCTAATTACATGATGAACAGCTTGCCACCTCAAGTACATGAGTACACGTATACTAATGAAAGCGGGCTAGTAAGATAACGACATCAAGGCAAGCGACTTTTAATATTTTGAATACAGTCTCTTCATCAATTACCCTCGAGAAATTTGATGCCAGTGAGGTCAATGTGAGTAATTTCTACTGCATTAGTATTATCACGAGACAATTTACGACGCGCATGCTGTTTAAAATTCACAGTTTCCTGGCCTTGCTTTAAGCGAATGTCACTGAATAGGCTAATGATTTCGCCAGTGAAAGCGCCTGACATGCCAGCGAAAGCGATGTGTACCATGAACTCGACACATGAATGATGTACGAATACATTAAGGTTTCAAAGAAGACTTTCTCACCAGAGCAGTTACTTCCTTGGAGGTTGACATGAGCCAAAGCTGGTGTGTACTTGAACACTTCAATGTCACCTGATCATAAAACACATGCACTCAATTTGCCAGTTGTCTAGTGGCGAGGGAATTTCTTATTGTAAGCCTTCTCACCGGAACATTGAGTGCGCGAAAGATCTAAATGCTTGATCGCTGGAGCGCAGGAAAATATTTTTATGTCACCTAAAAGTACATAAGAATGGTGGACATTACATGTTCAACTAAAATTTTACGAAGTCCAAAATGAGGTGTACATGTTCTGGGTCGCATCAAGACAATTCACGATATGCTTACCTTTGAGCAATATGATGCTAGAAAGGTCAACGTAGGTTATGTCTGCTACGTTCACTAGATGATTGGTAAGAGCAAATCGTCCGCAGCTTGGCAGACGCACAGATTCCTGGCCGTGTTTCAAACGGATGTCACTCAACACGCGAATCATGTCGCCCGAAAAGGTACCTTTCAAAAACACAGCTGATAGGAATGAAAAACGAAAGCAATTGTTTCCTAGGCAAAAAAAAAAACTAACGACCGGCATTTGCACTAGCGTAATCTCATTATCGGTCGTAAATATATTAATTGGCATGTATACAGTAGCTCTTCTTACAAATGATTTTCGATGATTCACTCATGATAAAAAACACAAGCTCACAAAACGAAGCACATTAAAAAGCTTCAATTACCAACCTGCAAGCCCGTTAGCAAAAGACAGGTTGATGCTCGCTACGTTCGCAAAGTGTTTGACAAGTTTGTCTCTCTGAAAAACTTGCTTGCTAAGTGGATCATTCTCGTCATAATAATTTGTAAGGTGCATTAAATCATTGGCCAAAAAGGAACCTGGCAGAAGTAATTCAATTCCAAAGAGACACCATCAGTACCGCATGTGGATTGACCAATAATGTGTACAAACACACATCAATTTTACCAGTGCACTCCGTGCGCGCAAGATTAAAGTGCTCGATAAATGGAGTTTGCTCAAACACATTGAGGTTTCCTGAAGTAGCAATGATTGAAATGAGGGGGGCGAGCTAGCATGTAGTGCATAAAAATCGTGTTAATGGTGAATTAGTACCAGTAACTTCGCGACTATGAATAATAACCTGCTGAAGACTTTTTGTTCGAGCAAATACTGCAATATCACCTACACAGGAGAATTGAATCTTATGCTTGAAGATTCATCAACGGGCGTATCTAATCATGAAAACTGCTCAAAAAAGTCTACCGGAGCAACGCGTCGAAGCAAGATTGATATTTTCAATCTTTGGCGTGAATTCAAATACGTTGATGTCTCCTAAGAGATCGGATACAAAGTTTATAGTTTGCATCGTAGAAGATTAAACATAGCAGAACAAGATTGGAGAGCAAAGAAAACGAAATTGCCAAATCTTGATAACTACGATAGCTTGGGAAGATAAATTATCATACCGGAGCAAAGATGAGTTGAAGAAATATTTATATTCTCCAACTCTGGCGTATGTTTAAACACGCTGATATCGCCTGAGGCACAGAAGGAGAAGAACATGAGGAGTAAATACAGAGTACTGTAGACACCTAAAGTCGCTCGCGCATGCCTTGGAGCAGATATAGACTTACCGGAGCAATTAGTTGAAGTAAGGTTGATAGATTGGATGTCTGGCGTCTCGACAAATACGTTGATATCACCTAAGATTTAGGATGTTGATTAAATCGCCGCCAAATTGAAGATCACTTTGCAAACAATTTTATGCGAGGGTTGCGAACGTACATACCGGAAATATGTCGGCAAAGTCGGCAGCTAAATCTCGAGAGCAATTTGCAGTTTGTCAGAACTCCGATATCACCTAAGAAGTATTCGTAAGAACGTTACCGGCTGACTTCTGTGCAAAACAAAAACTTCTGACCACTTTTACCGGTAAGTTCCATGCAACCTTCTGCGCGAAACATCTTGAGCGAGATGCAACTCGATAGGGTATTGATGTTACCTGTGATCCGTTTGAAGTGTAAACCACAGTGCAATAGTCGAGAATGAGTAAACCAATAGAGCACCTCTTGCACTCGTGCCGGCGAGATCAAGCACGATAATTTGCGCAACCCAAGCCTTCGAGACAAGCGAATCGATCCTGTACTGCCTGTAAGTTCCGTTGCATTGGACTTTAAACGTCCTTGGGTTCTTGGACCCAACAAAAGAACCAACTTTATTCAGAACTAAGGTACCTGCGCAAAGATTTACGCCATTAAGTAAAGTCAACCAGCTGCAACACATTGGTACTGTAACAAAGAAATACCACAAATATCGACAATTCGATCATTCGCGCCATCAATGGACAGCTCCTCGAGAGCAGAATAGGCCGCAACATCATCCAAAGAGCCTGTGAAATTGTTCAAAAGAGGTTAGAAGTATCATAATTAGGTATACCAAATAATATGAGTATACTTGGTCTGACTACCGGTAATTCTCGAGCACCCGTTTATGGCCAAACGACGAAGGCAGCTGTGTAAAGGCGCAAGCATGCGCAAATCCCCAAGCGCAACTTCGCCAGACAGGGTAAGTACTCGGAGGTGCGGAAGGAGCGGTACAATGTCTTCCAAACTAAGCAAATGAGCAGTGGAGTCTTCAACAAGCTTCAACGACTCAAGTTTAACAGAGTTTTTTGGTAGCAAGGTGCGGCTACACGAGGTTGTGTCAGCATTTGCATTCGCACCAAAAGTAACAGGGGCACCGATCCCCGGAAGATTTGCGAGGTGGTTCTGCAAAAGTAACGCAGACAATGGATGATTCAATTAGTGCAATTGAGACGTTCGAAATATGTAATTGATATTCTAGTCGCTCGAGACATTTACCTCGAATGCAGCTAAACGTGGCCATGACCCGGAGTAGGTAATGACGGGGCGAAAAGCTTGGAGCTGCTTATGGAGTGGCATTTTCGAGACGTCGCGTATGCGCAATGCGCTTGCATAGGGTACGAGCAAACAAAATAGATCTGTGGAGGCAACTGCAAGATCGCGAGTTTCCCAATCATGCAGCAAACTTAGTAAAAGTGCCCGGGAACGATGAGGCAGTAACACATGCCGACTCAACGTGCTCGGTTTCACAGTCAGTGTATTCGTAGGTTTGGTAGCCATAATCCTTCGTCTGAAACAGTTAGAATGAGTAGCAGAGGAAGCACAGTAACCAAAGAAATGAATGAGAAGTGGCTGCGTAGCTATCGTATCGGCAGAGCAGTCTATACCTAGGGTTTGTAGATACTCTTGGGGATTCAGCATTCGTCTTCTTGAACCTCAGCTCAATGGAGGTGAATGCGGACAGTGTACGTATGCAGACTTTACGATAAACGCATCCTACCTCAAGCAGGATCACCTTATGCTCGTTAGTGCGAGCAGGCTCAACTGTTTTCTGGAGAACCCTCTGAAGATTCGTAGACCCGAAGAGAAGCTACGAATAATAAGCTACGCTCGTCGCTCGACGCTCAATCACTTCGTTGCGTTCTTGCCATCACGTACTTTTCACTCCAACACTCCACACGATACTTTCTCCACTATATCCCTGTAGCCTCTAGGCCTCCGGTTCGCTGCTACAGGAACCCCGTATGGAGCCCCGTATATGCGCTGTGCTGTACGCAAGTACCTTAGCAATCCCGGTGGACATGAGCAGCACGAGATAAGTGATGAAGCAGTGCAATAAAGATTCGTTTCGTGTGTGTTGTCGCTGAAAGAACAGGGAGGCTCAGACCCAAACAGAAACAGAGAAGACGAAGGCAGTCAAAGAAAGCAATAACCCCGTATTAACGTGCACAACAGCAGGGAAATTTGGGGGTAGAAGAAACTTATACTCCGATTTAACATCATCCAGGGCGCGCAATTAAGTAGATTAGATTGGATTATACTCCCCAATATCCCCAATTGCATAGAAACAACAACAAAGAGCATATAGCTGCGTTTTTATGAATTCTTCAGAACGAGTCTGACTGGACTGAGTGTCCTTTTGCGTAATGTGATGTTCATCTTTGCTCTCATAAATAAATTTTCGGAAGGAGGCATAGGTTTTGAGTTCGTTCGCGATCTCCACTCCGACCTATCCTCTGCTATGGCACGCCATTCCTTGAAGTTGATCGGCAGCCCTTTGCACTTTAAAGTTTTTTCATGCCCGAACCCATGTCATCTCACGGAATCCATTCGGCCTCGAGTGTGCTACCCAACCAGTAAGCAAACCCCTGTAAAGACACTCAACAGTTCAGAAGTCTAGTCTAATCTAGTTAATGGTCTTCCATAAACAAAGAAAGGCAAGTACACAGCAGTCACAGAGGCACAAAGAGAATGCAGCTCACAGAGGTACTGCATTTGGCATATGTGCTAGCATATTCGCTCCAGAAGGCCAACCAATTATGGCTTCAACTGGCGCCTTTCATCTGAACACTGAACAAGTCGGCGGGACTGAGTGCTCGTTCGTGCGTCGCACCCCAGGTCCATGTCCATGAAGCAATTCCCACAGTAATTTTATTTTTTTAAACACGGATCCTAGGTTCAGATTCACGCACGTAATTACGCGGGAATCACGCGGAAAGTGAAATTTGCGCCAATCAGTGACGTCATCATGGAATCTACTCGAAATTTTCAGTAACATTTCGCACTTGTCTGTATGCGCACAACCATGGTCCGTGGCGATGAACACTGCAGCTGAAGGGCAAGCACAAGGCGGGAGGAAAGGGCGCGAAGAGAGAATAAAGAGAAAGGCAAGCGCACCACACACGAAATTTGAAGACACGACGACCCCCCACCACCAAAAGGAACACCGATTCCCCCGTATTTGCCGTATATTTGAGGACGGCACCGTATATATACCGCACGTGAATCCCACGTAAATGCCGCGTAAATACCGGTTGAAGTGAATTTTTAAGACCTCGCACGAGATTCCCGCGGGTACGTGAATCGCAACCTTGCACGGATCTCAGATCTCTGGCGAGCGGGGCCAGTTCTGTTTTTGTTTGAGAACCCGAGAAACACTTCACGCCCGCGCCTGGTTTAATACAAAAACGCAGCGCCATTGTCATTGGCGAAGCTTTGAACTATCAAGATTTTGCGCACCTTGCGCCACTGATATTGGAAGGTGAAAGTTCATTTATCTAGTATAAATTCGGAGCCGAAAGGGATTCGGTCGGAGGCCATATCCGCAAATGTATACAGACATGAGCTCTCTCTTTTCATTTGTCTTGCGTTGAGGCCACAAAGCACCTGACGGCAGATCCAATCTCTTCCTCCCTAGCGATGTTTACTATCTAGATGCCACGGCGTGTGCGCTTAACCTGTTTCTGCGGAGTTGGCTTCTGGTGAGCCACCACGGCAAAAACACCGACCAAATTCTCGACCGCCTGTAGTGACACGGGATTATTGAGGTGCGAAGGAAGACAAAGAAAGAAAATATAGTGCAAGCCAAGTGGGTCACTTCTAGGAACGTCCCAAGCAAATGCACAAAGACAAGGAATCAACTAAAACAAAGACTCAAAGATTATCAGCAACAAAGCACCAGCACAGCTCCAGGAGTACAAGGAGCGCCAGTCTTGTCTTACCACGCGTGTGCGCGGCAAAGTGGCCTTGGTTTCGCTGTCGCTGCAGTCCCGGTCTTCGGTCAAGAGCCCGTCTTCTGGCGCTTCTAACGGCGGAGGCTTGGGGGCAGGAGTGGCCGTTGGCTGCATCAACTGCGCTCGCGTGGGCCGTCCGTGCGGCCTGGCAACGCCCCCTTTTCCTTCTCGATTTCGCCCACTAGCTCCGCGAGGTCCATTTAGTGCTCCATCTCCGCCGCCTACGAGGGGATTTCGTTGGAGTCCTAGTAGTGGCGGTGGCGGTGGTGGCATGATTCGTGCGCTTTCCCCCTTCTGAGAAAAGGCCGCGTCAGCTCCCCCTTGACAACGTCGATTTTTCGCCTCAGCTTTCGCTGCTGCAGGAGGGGACGCTGCCGCGGCTGCGTACGATTTGCCAGGCGACACTTTGCCACTGTTCCTGGCACTGGCGCTAATGCTGCTGCTGGTATCTTGTCTTCGAGCTGCAGAACCGGACGTTTGATGGCCATCCTGATGAGGTACCGTAGAGGTGTTGTTGGCGCTGCTGTTGCTTTTGTGCACGCAGGCCGAGCAGTACCAGTCCTTTTTCGGCACTCGGCGTAAGCCTAAGCAGCTCAAATGAGCTTCCGCGTCGCAACCTTCGCATAACAGAACGACTGCAGGAGGTTGTGCGTCTGTGCTCTCATCACTGTTCGAACACAAAACAAAGTCGATAAACAAAAAGAATGTGAGTTCACCAATGTTATTCATTCGAGATGACTCAGAGAACCTGTCTACAACTGAGATCACCTGTCGCTATCGCTTTCGACCGCAGTGCTTTTTCGGCATACTTCGCAAACTTCAGACATGGCATCGACCACAGTGCGCAAAGGATACTGAACTGTTTGACTGTTCTTGTGGTTGTTGCGGCTTGCAGTGCTCGTGCTAGCAACTGAACTGCGACGGTTCCGCGGCACTGCTCCTTTGCATTCACTCGAATCGTCGCGACGATTCGTTGATTCAAGAAAATGTACGAGCTGTGGAACTACGCCACTACTCCTGGACTTGTCAGAGATTCGACTACTGCCACTGCTGCTATTGATGTTGTTTTCTTTGCCAAGCCTGCTACGCATCGTTGCAGCTCCTGTTTTTGACGAGTTGGCAAGACTCACCTTCGAGCGCAGGGGAGGAGAAGCAAGCGCATGCAGTGAGCAGAGGTTGGTCTCTCGCGCGACGCGATTCTTTTTGAAGGTCTGCCAGAAAGAGTGAGCAACAGAATATTACGAAGTGAGATAAAAGAACGAGTTTTGAGGAGTCAGACAGAAGCTCCACCAGCACCGACCCTCCTTCCATGCACCTCTTCACGGGCTGCCTGACGCGCGAGAAAGGCAAGTGCAGCATCGAAACCACATCCACCGTTAGACGCAAGAGCTGTTAGCGCCGCCTGAAGAAGAGAATAGCAATCAACAGAGTCAGAACCAAAGCAAGACAAGCGCCGGAAGACGTCATCCAAGAGAGATGTGGAGCGGCACAATTCATCAAGCGAAAACAAGTGAGAGACGAGAAAAGCCACACACACCTCTTTTGAGAAACCCATTCGCATGAGCTTGGCGCTATCTGCTGCTTCGTTCGAACAGGCTTCTCTTGAAACCCGAATGCGTTTGGTTTGCTTGGGCATTTCTTTTGAGGATATGGGAATGTTCTGATCTAAGTTCCTTCAGATATATGAGCAGTCGAAGCGAATGGTCTGAATGACTAATGTTTTCGCGTAATGGTTTTTGTTTAGGCAACTCAAAAGTAGGCGAAAGGGGCCGTAGGGCGTGGCATCAATGAGGGCGCCGAAATTTCCTTGCACTGCACGGTAATCGAGGTCAACGACGACACCAACAACAAACGGACAGGTATTCTAGTGTTAAGTGTAATTAACAGGGAGGAGATTCCGAAAGTGCAACAAAAATGGGAGCATGACGCAGGCAATAGACCACATCACATTACCATAGGTCATAAATGATGCATGCATAGGTTTCCGCTAGGATCCTTCATTAGACAGCCTTAACGAGATGTTGGCTCCACACACTTCTTGCGTTCTTCTAGCGATACTTGCATCAGGTTCAGCTATGTCGGCCACCTCGGTCGTTTCCCCAGCCATACTGCGCGTGTGGGTAGAGGAAGCCGCACCTCTTCTAGCCAATTGCTTGGACGACCAAAATCACTTGCAACCACTTCTTTCCTCCAGTACGGAGAAGGAGGAGGCCTTGCGGCAAACTGCTCCACCTTTTGTGCTCGGCCGTGCGCCACTGGAGTCGTGGCGATCCTTTCGCTCTTCGAGCTCGAGCACATGTGCAAGCTTGATGACGAACGCTAGCCGACCGCACACGCCTGTTGCTGCGCTCCTTGGAAACCTGCAGCGCTGTGCATCTCCCTGGTGAGTGTCTGCGTTCGAAGCTTCATCGAAAATCAAATTAGAGTGGAGCTCGTTCTTACTGCCTTGAGTACAATTTCGAGCTACTGCACCCTCTACCATTTCTATCCGCCAACTCGTTTACCTGTGTTGTTTTTGACAAACAGGTACCGCATCCGAGAAATCCAGCCTCATCATGTGAGCTGGAGTCCAGACAAATCTAAGGATGCCGCTGCGGATGATCCAGCCACTGATAGTGACGCTGCGGACCATACGAACAGCTCAAACCATGAAGGTGCCTTTTTTTGTTCGATGCTTCCAACAGAGCTCTTGCTAATCACGCGTGTCTTTTTTGATACCGCACACATCTATTCTACTTAGGCACTACTGGTCTCGAAGGAGGGAAAGGAGAAGGTGCAAAGGAGACTTCTTCGCGTCCAGCTCCCGAGGCAAACACTTCTTCAGCAAAACCCAAAGCACCCTCGAAAACCGAAGCGAAAAAGCCGCCAGAATACCTCGGCTTTCTTCTGGTAAACTTTTGCTAATATTGAGGAGTTGATGCACTTGAATCGCTCAAGTCACCGTAAAAAAATAGCTGATACGTTCAACGTTGAACTCACACCCTTCGACTGGCTGTTTCTGTTGATGATCGACCCGGTTCATTCTTTGCGTCCGGCCTTGGCTTTGGTTCATTCTGTTTTAAGTGTTTGCTTCAACGGTGCCTGCTCCTCATTATCAGGTTACTCCCGGAGACGGGGGGTTTTCAGCGGAACTAGAGGCGACGACACGGGCTGTAGCCCCTGCTTTTCCTCGCATTACATTCGTGAAGGTATTCGAAGTGATTAATAGGCCGTTTTTTAGTGCACTTTATGGTGAAGTTGTATACCCGTGAACAATTCAAAATGGATTTATCCATGAATGAGAATCTGAAGGGTGGAAATTGAGAAAATGAAAACTATGCACATAAATTGGTTTCGACGCAGAGACGCTTCTTTTTGGTCCTCTCTCTTTTCGTCTCTTGATCAAATTAGGGCAACGGAGCTGCGTTTCGCCTCTTTTGTGCGCAGTACCGAGTTACGAGTTTTCCCAAACTCTTGGTGTTCAAGGATGGCCTTCTAGCGGGCAAATTTAAGGTACTTCGTTGCTTTAGAGAAAAGGGATACCCATGAAGGCTCGCTCGATGGAAGGAGAGTGAGCGAGAGGGAGAGGGGAGTACGACGCATTGTTTTTGTAATCGGTGTGATCCTTCGTGTCGTGTTTTCCTTTCATGCGCGTTCGTCTCCACTCCATTCTCTGTAACCCCCTTCACTTCTTGCAGGCACCGCGCCGCCAGCCAGCTGACTTGACGGCTTTCCTCGCCAACGTCACAAACACTTTGCCGCAAGCGTTGGTCAGCCCTTTTGCCTACCGTTTGCCGCCAGACCTGTGGGACCCAGAACCTGACATCGTGGAACCATCTCGCGCATCAACGACAGCAGGAGCTGAAAAATTAGCTGGAGCATCTGGAGCATCTGGAGCATCTGGAGAAGGAGCAGCAAAACTCAGAGGAGCAGAGCCCTCGGCTGCGTTTGTGAACGCTGGCGACTTTCCTGGGTGCGTGTTGTTGTCAGTCATCACATGGGAAAAAGAATGAATGGCGCTGTTGTGAGCTTTAAACTTTATGGCTTGATGTATGGATCGATTGATTATTTTCGTTTCTAATCTCGTCACTTTTCTCTTTTTCTGGACATTCTCAAACTGTGTTAGCTCTGCGGGGCTGGCCGGAGGCGGTCTCACAGGAGGGCGGTGGGCTACTCCATCATCGCAGCATGCTCACACAACGACAGGAATAACAACAACTGGGGGCAACACCACTGGGGCAGCCAATAGGGCAGAGCCTAACGAGGATAGTGAACCGTTGAACTCGTCTACCGGTGAAAACGCATCTCCTTCAATTACCGAAGAATCCAGAAAGGCAGAGTCCACAGATGATGAAAAAGAAGGCACTGGCTCTATATTGCATGAAAGTAGCGCGGGAAGCAAATCCTTGGAATCTGTTTTGAGATCTCTGACCCTACCAGTCACGCAGTCCGTTGAGGTCTGGGCTCAATCACTAAGTACGGCAGTGCAGCGAGCAACGGGCAACAGCGTTGGTGGCACTGCAGGCTTTGGGTAAGTCTTTCGTTGCGTTGCGCACACAAACATCGTATTCGCGTTTTTTGCATTGCGTCTTGACGCGTACTCTTTTCTTTCTTGTTTGTGCTTCTTTTGTTTCGGGGACGCTGCGGCAGGTATGTCTTCGGTAGCTACGGGTTTGGGCGGGTGGGCTTTGGGGGCTTCGGTGAGGCGTATATATACGGTGACCTCCACCACCATCACCACCATCATCCCCACGGTAGTTGGTCTCAATCTGGCCTCTTCAGTTCATCGCCGTCTGAAAATAGTCTGGCTGGATTCGCCGGTAGCTGTAGCAGTAGTAGTAGTGGTTTCGCCGGTAGTGCTGGTAGTGGCGGTAGTGGCGGTAGTAGTGGCGGTGATGGCAAAGATTTGCCCTTGAGTGAAATCGTCAAAGCTCAAGCCTGGGAGTTCGTGGCGTGGGTGGCTGGTGTTGTGTCATCTCAACGAGATCAGTGGATGCAACTGAGCCGAAGATTTGTAGGGTACGTAGCTCGTTCAATACTATGCGCCTGCATTGGCACACTCGTTCAATATGAAGCCTCTGCTTTATTTTTCGCTAGTTTCTTTTGTTGATATTTGCTTTGACTGTATGTCTCTTTTCTGCCGATTTATTTTTCACAATAGTTTGTTAAGTCTTCCTTTGCAACCCTCGCGTACTTCGGCCTCATGATGTGTGTTCATAAATACTTCCTTTGTCTTCTGGTTGACTTTTTTTTTGTATGCTCAAACAATTGCCAGGCTTGTGGGGCGGCTGGACCTCCTTACTCTGCTGTCGCTCGCGTTTGTGGGCGGCCGCACTGCCTTTCAAATTGCGCGAACCTTCATGAGTTGCATCCAACGGACTAGGCAGCAGCCGGACCGCACCTCGTTCTCGTTCTTGGCCTATTTGTGCACTTCTTTGTTGTGTGCTTCGGTTGTGTTCTTCTGCTTGGGAATTTTCAGTAGCTGGGACTGAGAGCTAAAGTTGGAGTCTGCAGTGCCATTAGAAAAAGGGATCTGCGCTCTGCGATTTCAGTACTTGCGATCTTGCGAGGTGGAGGTGGAGGTGGCTAGTGGCTATAGCCGTAATCACTACAACTAACCTCACAAATAATACGGCTCTCATCTGAATATATAAGATTGGCTCTTAAGTTCTATACTGTAATCTGTAATCTACGTGGAATACTTATCTGATTATATCAGATCAGCTCTTAAGTTTTAAACCACAAACTATAAACGCAGTGCATTTAGCAATCCGGGAAGTCATGCGGATTTAAGGTATCACCAATTGCAGTAAAGACGCACCACAAAGCCACTGAAAGCCTACTCGTGCTTTTGTGATAAGAGACAATAATACAAAAGCATACCTAAAAGGGCTTCGTGTGGGTTGAACCGAGAGCTAGAGAGGCGCCGTTTGAGCTACTTGCCCTTATTGCTTTGCAGGAAAAAGTCGCCTAAGCGCACCGCCAAGGCCGAATAAGCAAGCCCTGCAGCCGGCCCACCCCCCATGCCACCCATAGGGGTTAAACCACTCGAGTCAAAGAAGTTGAATCGCCCACTAGCACCATTGCTGCCTGCGCCTTGGCTGCCCAAACTGCTGCCAGTGTTGTTGTTGCCATAGTGGCGGCTGGTGCCGAAGCAACGGTTGGAGCGAGCGTTGTGCAAAGCATCACAAAAACGCACTACGAGGCGAGCTAGTTGCTGGCCAGACGACCCCAGCGCGTGTTCCGCTACAGCTGCACTGCTGCTGCT
>Ga0307930_1002072_pt1 | contig 15492 bp, 11 predicted proteins | sample OrgLakmetageno46_FD_203161 | JGI IMG/M metagenome (GOLD analysis project Ga0307930, IMG submission 203161) | Saline water microbial communities from Organic Lake, Antarctica - #46 | ecosystem: Environmental > Aquatic > Non-marine Saline and Alkaline > Saline | place: Antarctica: Organic Lake...
CGCTGGTCTTGACCTTGTTGGAGTCGAGTACCACGCCGTCGCAGTCGAAGATCAAGGTGCGATAAGCGGATATGTGTCTTTTCATGCAGGAGCCTCGCCCGCGGCGCGCAAAGCGGCCTCCACCCTGGGCACATCCTCCGGCACATCCACCGCCAGGCTGCCAGGCTTTGTTTCCACCATGCGAATCGTCTTGCCCAGCTCTAGAAAACGCAAGATTTCGATATCCTCGCAGTACTCCAGCTCGCTTTTGCGCCCAAAGCCGCGGAAGATACTTAACTCCTCGCGGGTGAAGGCGTAGATGCACACTTGCTTCTTGTAGCGTTTAGGTGCGCACTTGGCATCCTTGAAGCCCGGCAGCGCGACGCGTGACATATAAACGAGCTCGTCGAGCTCGTTGGTAATTACCTTTGGAATATTGACGCTGTGCGGGTCTTCCTTGTCCGACATCCAGCTGAAGCCGTTGATCACGTCATTCATGTGGGCCAGCTTGGCATCACGCACCTTGAGAATATCAGCAGGGTCTGCCAGCGGCTCGTCGCCCTGCACGTTAATATAGAGATCCGCTTCCACCTGCTCGGCAGCCTGGGCTAGCCGGTCGGTGCCAGTCAGGGCGTCGTTGGTGGTCATTACCGCCTGGAAGCCAGCGTCCTCGACCACTTCGACGATGCGCGGGTCCTCGGTGGCCACGTAGACATTCGCGTTGCCCACGGCCCGGGCCGAAAGCTCGGCGACCCACAGTATCATCGGCTTGCCCAGAAGCGGCGCCAGCGGTTTGCCCGGATAACGGCTGGAGCTGTAGCGGGCCGGAATCATAACGACATTTCGCATCGGTTACTTCACCTCGATCTCTGTGTGGTTAGAGTGCGTAGACGGATTCGGTATGCAACCCATAGCGCGTGGGCGTGATCGCGGTGATCGACAGCGCGCCCGCAGCCGCCTGGTAGTGCTCGAACAGCTGCTGCATCTCGTGGCTTCGGGGATCGTCGGCACCGTAACCATCGAATCCAGCCATCACCACACGCTCGGCCTGGCCACTGGTAGCCATCGCTAAGGCATAGGCAACTACCAGTGACTTGGGCACGGTACAATGGGTCGCGCCGAAGGCAAAAGTCTCGGCCTTCACGTTCAAGCCGAAGTCCAGAACCTCCTTTTCAGCCAGCGAGGCTTGAACATCCCGGGGCAGCATGGTGTAGGGCGTAATCAGCGGCTGCGGCAACTTTACGTGCCTATTACAATCAGCAAGCAGGCGCACCGGGTGACAGGCCACGCGCAGATCGATCAGCTCGGCGTCGATAGCCGTCTGGGTGTTGAGCGCAAGGACCAGCGGGCGATGGGTGCGGATATACCGTTCCAGCGCCTCGCGGTGGCGCGGTACTCCGGGGCCCGTGCCCAGCAGCAGCACCTCACGCCCTGCAAACTGGGCCTTGGGCGACCACTGTCCCTTGGGCTCGCCGTGGTAGAAATGCCGCGCAGTGTCCAGGGTGTTAAGGTTAAATTTCTTGCCCCCTTCTACGCGTAAGTGCTCGATCACCGCCAGCACGTCTTCCTCATCATAGCGCGAGTCACTGAGCATCTCCTGGATATAGGTGGGGTGAATGCCGTACTTGCCAGCCAGATAGTAATAGGGGTTGGTGCCCCAGCCGTAAAGCGCCTGCATGGGTTTAAAGTGCTGACGCAACAGCGCCATCAGTGGCACCAGGTTGGCCGGCTTACCGCGGCGCTCTGCGATCTCGATGGCCAACTCCTCGGAGCGAGCGTTGCCCGGCCCGCGGCCCATGCCAGTGACGGTGGAGTCGACCCAGGTTACGCCCTCATCGATGGCCCGCAGAGTGTTGGAGAGCGCCAAGCCCAAGTTATCGTGGGTGTGGATACCCATGGCCCCGTCATACTCGCTTCGAAACCACTGTACTATCTGCGCGACTTGATCCGGCCTCATACTTCCCATGCTGTCTGCAAAGTAAAGCACATCCAAAGGGTAGGTCTGGGCCTTCCGCGCAAGCGCCTTAATCTCCTCTTCGGAACGATCCGCCACCTGCATCAGGTTAAAGCCCACCTGATAGCCACGGTCCTTCAACCAATTAGCCGCAGGCAACGCGTTTTCGAACTCGTGAACATGGCAAGCGATGCGTACCAGATCGACCGGAGAATCTAAAGCAGGGCTCGGGAACAGACGCTCCAGCGCCTCCTGCTGCGGAATCTCTCCCACGAGCTCGTTGCCGTTGACCATCACACCGATGGTTAAATCATATGGAATGGTTAGGCTGCGGATAAAATCATCGGTGGAAAACGCACAAGCCCCCTGGAAGCCTTGGTTCTTCAAGCTGCGGAATCCGAGCTCCACAACATCAACACCTGCTGCCCGCATGGCGTCGAGATATTGGTGAATCAAGTCGGTGGAGAAATCCCAGGCGTTGTAATACCCGCCATCTCTGAGCGTACAATCCAAGAAAAATACCATTAAAACTTATACCCCACATGTCTCAAAGAACTGTAAAAAATCTTCCGTTTCAATCGAATATGAGATCTGAAATGGATCGCTGTCTTTTGTGTTTTCGACATCACGAACAAGATGGCTAGGAATAAGTTTACTGTGGGGGTGATCATGCTGACTTACAGCACTGCCTCGCGCAGCGTTACTAATATGCGTAACACCCGGAATTTTCGCAACTCTAGAAACCCAGAGTGAACCAGTTGCATGATTAGCAAAAAAGAAATCTACATTCCGACATATTGAAATCTTTTCAGGGGCGGATTTTCCAACCAGCGAGAGGGCATTAGCACCATATTTTTCTTTAACCATGTCAATAATTCGGTCAGCAATTTCAACGTCTTTATCGAATTTAATTTCACCAGGAAAGTCATCGCTTTTAGTCAAAGATGACGTCCAACCATCGATAAAAAATAAAGCGTCAAATTTTTTTGAAAGTTTACCAATCAAAGAAATATAAGTTTCTGCTTCCTCAAGCCAAAACCTTTTACCACTAGTAACCCCAAACCAAAAACACGTCTTATTAGGAGTATCATTATATTTCAAGAAATCCACAAATCGACGATCACCACTGTTCATTACCAAATAATCTATTTTACTTTTAACTTCTAAATTAACCCAATTTTTTCTAAAACCGACAATAAAATAAAAACAATTAGCGTCATACTCCTTAGGGACGCCACCTTCTTTAATATCATCCGAAAAATTGTAGCTAAACTCAGAGGAAATTGAACTACCAAAAACATCCTTAATTGATAAGAAATCTCCATCCGGGTCTGTTAACACCGAAATAGGACACCCTAGGTCATCAGCAATTTTAATAGTTCGATATAACGCTGGGATCTTAAAGTAATAGTAGTGATATGGACTGTTATGCCCTACTCTCACCCCCCCGAATTTTGTATCGGAATCAAAATAATCATGATAAAAAATCTCTTTAACTTTAAATTTTCTTAATAAAGATTCAATTTTTGACCTCGGATCCATGCAACCTTTAGAATATAAAAAAATGTTACGATTCGGAAAATAAACACCCTCAAAGCTATAATTGTCTTGGATAACAAAGAAATCTTCAGTGCTTTTAAAAAAGAGAGCATTTCTCATTCCTAATGCTACGGAGTGCCTGCAAAACGCCCTGACATTCGTCGATAGTGGAGCGTCTATATCGATAAAACCATATTTTAATATTGAACTTATCGATTCACTCAAGAATAATTCTGAATCGTACTTTTTGAAAAACCTCAGAATTAGATTAACCTCATTTAATTCAAAAAAACAACGCCAGCCTCTACTCTCGATAGAATGACAAGCTAGTTTTTTGAAAGTTTCGGGAAGCTTCATATTAGTCTCCAAAAAATCAAAAAACCTAACACAAAAAGTGTCTAGCAAAAAATGGCAGGAAACACGCTTCTACGAGTAGCGATTTTCAACCCAGCTGTGCAAATGACTTCGTCTTAGTGACGAAAATGTAAAAATACAATTTATTCATAATTTGTTACCGGGTTTCTTCTCAAGTGCGGCAATCCTATTATCAAACCTAACTAAAAACCCTGACATTATATCTAAAACTTCCGTAGCAGAATACTCAAGTGTGTCAACATCAACGTAATCTTGATTCACATCGATGTCAAACGGTCGATCAGCACAAAACTTTGAGAAAAATTTATTATTCTGGTCTTTAAAAAAGTCTAAAATGGCACGCGAAAGGCTCGGATTCATAATGTTGTGCACTGGATAATAACTCGACCGACCTACTCGCTGGCTATCATCCACCAGAAGATCCGAAAATCTCATCCGGGGCTCAAACCGATTTGCTAGGAGCATTAACTTTAATTCCAAGGGTGCCGGACTCGTATTAATTGCCGATTCGGCGCTTACCCAGTCAGGAATTCGACCAATCATCGAGTTCATAAAGTGGCCGGCAATCCCACCTCTCACAGACTTGGTCGCGTCATATTTGTATACAAAAAGATTTCGTTCATTTAGAACATTGGCTAACTGTTGGCAAAATCCATAATAATTTAGAAAGTGTATTTTTTTATATCTCGATTCCACAAAATCGCTCAAAGATCCAGTGTAACCATGGCGCTTCACTTCTTGCATATAACTCGACACCAAGAATTGATCTTGACGCCGAACATAAAAAATAATTTTTAGCTCTACACCCAACGAAACTAAATCTTGTTTTAGTCGACTCAACTTATCGAGTGAAATATTCGAAAAAAACTCGGAAGATGCTAAGCCAGCGGGGGATTCTGATGCTTTTACCCTGTTGATAAAACGATCGTATATGTTCTCTGCCTCTGGAGGGAGCAATGGATGACCTTGACTCAAAAGAGATTTCGCTAAAAGAGCACCGTTTCCAGAAGTGATGGCTCCTGCAGATGCCTCATTCAGACTTTCTAGATCAAGATAATCGACCCCCTCATCTTTTAACTTATTGTGATTTTTTGCAAAAAAAACCTGTAGGGCTGATGAACCACTTTTTGGAAGCCCTGCATGTATCCATAACTCATTCATTTTAATTATCCAAAATTCGATAGATGAGATTAGCCAATGTTTCAAGAAATACTTCTAGCCTGTAATCGAAGGATTCATTAAACATCGAGCCTTTATTCAACGCTTGCTATTCGACATGGTTCTTTGATAAATACTGAGACAAGCCTTCTACATCGTGAATTGGCCACTCGTTAAATCTAAGTATAATTATTACATTTAGACCGTTACACTGACAAAGTTCGTGAAGAGTGACTTATTTTTCATAAATAACCTCAGTAATCATACGGTACCAGTTGCTCAGAAAGTTCTGTATAGAGTATTCCTGAGCACGGCTAAGTGCATGCTCTCTCATATCCACGCTGATATTATATTTAGCGAGATGCGCTAACCGATCTCCAAGCTCAGATACTGAATCGACTAGAAACCCATTTTTGTTATGCTGGATAATTTCATTAGGGCCGTTACAACTTTCAAACCCGATCGATGGTAGGCCATGGGCAAAAGCTTCAAGGAGGGTCACTGGCAAGCCTTCAAAATCGGACGCCAATACGAAGAAGTCTGCACGTTGGTAGACTTCTTCTATTTTTGAAGTCTGCCCTTTCAGTATTACCAAGTCACCCAAACCATCAGTACTTATCTGTTTTGACAGTTCTTCATGAAGGCTACCCTCGCCATAGATTTCAATGCGATAACCATTTTCTCTAAGAGAGTTTTGCGCGAGTCCTGCTGCCTCTATCAGGCGGTCAAAGCGCTTCTGTGGCACAAGTCTTCCCACACTCACAATTAGCTTTTCTCTCCCATCCAACACGACACTATCTGGAAGATGCACGCCATTCGGAATATCCACAACTTTGTGCTGCAGATACTCCGGCACCGATTTCGTGTATTTTTTTAACAAAAAATGTATTACATCAACTTTTTCAAAACACTTAATCCGATCTTCATGGTTCCACCAAAGCTCTTCAATCTTCCAGGGATCATTGTGCTCTGATGCGATAACCATCACCCCTGTATTCTGAGCCGCATGCACGACCGGCTCGAACAGCCACTCGGAAAGCATAGGAACGAATACGTCGATATCGGAATGACACAAATGCTCGTTCAGCTGTTTAACAGACCATTCGAGCCTGTTTTCATCAAATACGGGGATCACTCTAATGCTCTCATAGAGCGGATATACTGGTGCTTTATTAGAGTGAATTCGACAAAAAATCGTTACTTTCCAGCCACGTTCCACAAGAAAATTTCCAAGCTGGGCAGCTAGACGTTCGATACCTCCTTGGGAGAACGTCATGCCATGTACATAAAAAGCAACATGTAGGGCTCGGCTTTCGACCTTCGACTTGTCCAGTATCTCATTTTTGTCGTACACATCATCCAGCGGCTTGCCTTCGTTCTTATAGAGGAAGCGGTTCCACTCGTGATCGATAGCATCGAATGCCTTTTTCAACAAGCGTCTTGTAGGGATGAAATTTTCTGCCACATAATCGGTAATGGCGAAACGCTCCTGAAAGTATACGGCTGTACCTTCGACCTTATGGACCTGAGACGCGGAATGACGACGAAAATAGTTGTGGGTGTTCACGTCGTATGCGATTTTCCCACCTTTCAGGCACTCTAGGTAGATAAGCCAGTCACCGCACATCTTGAAGCCCTGTGCGGTTGTCAGAGTAGCTCCAAAGGACGATTTTCGGATTAGCAGGCCACTGGCATTTACCAACGTACACATGGCACCCAGTTGTTCGTTAATTTCCTGGAATCCATCTTTCAGGTAGCTTTGGCTGAACTTCCCAGGATATGCCATATCTAGATAAGGCATAAGCGCATCTTCTTTCAAGTTGCCATGCTCATCGATGATCTCTGTTTTTGCACTGGCGATGTTAACCATTGGATCATCAAAATAAGGCAGCAAGGTTTGCAAGAAATTGGAATCACAGCTGTCGTCCCCTTCGGCAATCCACACAACATCTCCGCTTGCCAGGCGAATGCCTTTTTCCCATTGTTTAAAGGGTGACCCGGAGTTTGTATCGTTCTCGACCAATGTTATGCGGCCGTCCTCCAGATACGGGCGAATCCTTTCAATCGTGCCGTCCGTTGAGCAGTCGTCCAGAGCGATGATCTCGATGTCTTTGATAGGTTGGGAAAGGATGCTGTTCAAGCGCTCCTCAATGAACCGCTCATGATTGTAGAACGGAACGATCACCGAGACTGATGGTTTATAACCTGTAGCACGCTGAACGGTGCGGAAGATTTTCTGATTTTGCTGCTTAGTGGTGTAATTTTCAAACAGTTTTCGCCGTGCGGTGTCGCCTAGGGCCTTCCGTTGGTGCGGATGCTCCAAGAGATTCAGAAGAGCATCAGAGGCCATCTGGGTGTCAATATCCGGCACGGCGATGCCAGCGTCGTCTTCTATGAACGCGGTGATGCCGGTGGCTGGCTCAAAACAGACTGTTGGCACCGCATGCTGCGCAGATTCAAGCACGACCAGCGGAAAAGGATCTTCCCTAGACGACATGAAGAACACATCCGCAGCCGCCAGCAATTTGTTTGCGTTGTTTCGGTTGCCTGCAAAATGAATCCAGACTTTTTCTTCGGCGGTCAATGACCCTTCCAGCACATCCCTGTCGGGGCCTTGGCCCATCCATAGAAACTCTATGGGTTGGGCGGTTTTCTGTTTTAAAAGGCGTGCAGTCTCAAGGAACAGGTCGGGGCCTTTGCGTTCGTAAAGTGTGCCACAGCCAATGACAACAAAGGCATTTGGGCTCAAGCCTAGTTCGTTCCGAGCTTCTAACTGAAACTCATTGGTAGCGGCTTCCTGCCGTGCCACCGGATTGATGAAAGCCGGTACCGTAGTCAGTATCTCCGGAGCAATGTCATATATAGATTCGAGCGTGGCGGAGGATGCCGGGGAGGCAGATATCCAGTGTTTGGTCTGGCACAGCAGCGCATCCATCTCGCTCGGGAAAGTCGCCAACACTTTTTCCATTTCGTGGATATGGGTAATGACATCACAGCCCAGAGTAATGCCAAGCTCTTTCAAGATCGGGAATAACCTTCCAGCCACAACCGTATTCAGGTAGGCAAACTCGAAGCCCTCGTTCATAAATTCCTTGAGGTCTCCGGGGTGGTCGACACCATCTCCAGGTAGAACGTATACATCGGCGAATTTTGCATAGCGATCGGCTACGGGTCCGGGCGCAAGCAACAGTAATTTGATGGGGCGTGTGGTGTGGTTATGGAACCAACGCACAACTTCCAGCAGAACAATTTCGGAACCGGCCAGAACGCCATCGTGCCCAACGAACAGGAGGGGCTTGGCGGTGGTGGTAACTCTGTCATTGTCTTGAAGGGGTGAATGGCTCGCGCGGCCCTCGTGTCGGCCGGAATCGATGTAATGACGGAAAGCGGAAATACCAGCGCTACGTACATCTGCGTTTAGCTTGTAATAAAAGGCTGGATCAAACCATTGATTGGGTTTTCTGCCTTCACGCTCACCGTTTGACCAGAAATGTGCTTCCGGATCAATTCCTGCCGCTTGTACGTCTTCGTTCTCGTGCAGATAGTAATCCGGGTCGAATGAGTGCGCCGCTTTCGATTCTGGTTTTAGCGTAGATTGGTCTGCTTGAGTAACTGAAACTTTGGCGGTGTCAGTTGCTAAGGCCGCCGGAATTGTTTTACCTGAAAGGCGTTCCCTGGCCAGATTCAAGTTAAACCCGACCCATTTCGCCATTTCCGGCTGATCTATCAGGATCCGCTGGTAGATTTCGATGGCGTCTTCGTATCGGGCTTCCCTCAGTTTTCGGTTGGCCGATACCAGACGGGTTTCCGGTTTAGCTAAGCTATTCATAAATCCATCCTGATATTTATAATTTCCCAATACTGATGCTCATTGCCTGAAGGATGTGATGTCGTTACCGGGGGGGGGGTATTTGCTCAGAGCGATTCTCTGATCATCAAATCTTTTATCAAATCTATTTGAGCTTCAGCTTTGCTGAGCTCACTCTGAAATGCGATCAGGCGTTTCTGAAGCGCTTCATTTTCATTCTGTGTGAGGTGAAGCCGCTTTTTTACAGCCTCTACGTTTTGTTCGCTTTTCAGCAACCGTTTGGCTGTATGCGCACTTTCGCTTTCAAATGAATCGGTTTCTTGCTGGTGCTGTGCTTGCAGGGTCTCTAACTGCTGCGCATGGCCCCCCCGCAATTGAGCGCTTCGTTGCTCTTCTTCTTGCAGTTGGGCATGCAGCTGTTCCAGTTGATGGCTGTGACGAGTTTCAAGGTTTTTAAATTCATTATTAGCCCGTGCCGCCTCTTCGTTTACGACGGCCAGTTCTTTCTCCAGGTTGCCGATTCTTTCTGCAGACTCGATAGCCTGCTTATGCTCTTCCGCCAACTTTTGTTCAGAAACTTCGAGTGCTTCCGTTTTCTTTTTCAGCTGCTTTGTAACTCTATCTAATCGATCTTTGAGAACATTTCTCCGCAACTCCCAGGTTGGAAAGTCCGGATCTTTTTCTTCGACTTTGGCCACTTCGTAGCCGTAGAGGCACAGTTTTTCAATCAATTCAGAGGCAGGCTTGGCACCCTCATAAAAGCTGTCTTTTCCGCAGGTAAGAGTTATTCCGGCCACTTGCTGAATCTCTGGTTGCGCTAGTAGTTCATCGACGATCAATGTTTCCAGACCGCGAGCTTCAATTGCAACATGAACTGATTCGTTGCCCTCCAGTTTCAGACGGCGAAATGTATCCTCTACCGTAATCGTTTGAATCTGATACATGCATTCAATATTCAGACCCGGAAACAGTTCCGTCAATGCAGTGGGCTGCGTAAGGCTACTGGCTTCCGGCCAGTTAAAAACGTTTAGCGAACCTTTACCGCGGCTACTCGCTACTGCCAACTCCCAAACTTCAACACGGGGATGTTCTAGGGCTTCTGTCGAAAGCTTTTGGGCAAATTCCGGATTAGGCTCAATAAGCACAATTCGCTTTATTTTGCCGCTCAAATAATCGGGCAGGTCATCACCCCGCCCTGCGCCGATATGTATGAGCACGTCTATGGTCTGGTTCAACATTGATCGCATAGATTGATTCCGTCGGTTTCAGGCTTGCTTGGGTAATTCAGTTAATTTCACGTTGTTCTTCGGCCCCAAACTTAAGGTAATGAACCAGCGGATTCATACCGGCTTCGCTGACATCGGGATAGCGGGAAAAGTAAACAGACGTGTTGAATGCGGGTCCGGGGAGGCGGTTCTCAAATCCGCCGTAACGAACAAAATGCTCTTCCGGAGATATTCCGCTACTGGCAACATCCGGATAAGACACCAAGTACCAGTCCGCATCAAATAAATCGCTGGCCCTAACAAGTGCAACTTGCTGTTGTGTGCTCCTTTCCTCGTTCGTCTTTTTCTTAAACGGTCGCGTTAATAGCCTGAGTGGAGCGGCAGCTTTCCAGGACGCACTGGCCTGAATGACTTCCAATTTTTTGCGCTTAAGTTCGAGTTTCTGTTCCAGAGATCTTACCTGCCCGGAAAACTCGGCCAACCTTGTTTCCATAGCATCTTTTTCATGCCCTAGTTTGGCGTAACTACTAAATCTTTGTTCCAGCTCCTCCTGAGCCGAGAGGAGCTGATCAACCAATTGACTGTTCTCGCTGGCAACCGAATCACGTTCCTGACGAGCCAGAATTAACTTCTCCGTTTCTTCCTGCACGTCAAGGAGCTTGGCGGCCAGAACGTCAATCTCCTTGGTCGCAGCACTGAGACTATCCGTATGCGCTGCTTCCACCTTGGTCAGCTGTCGTTTCAGTGCCTCTTTTCCCGACTGGGCTTCATTGAGTTGCTCTTCTTTTTCTCTCAGCTGCTCGGAGACAGCATGGTACGTAGCATTGACCTCCGGTTCTGCCAACTTTTTAAATGGTAAAGAGCAGGCTTCTAATTCGGCAAGCAGTGACTGAGCCTCACTATGTCGTGTCACTGCAGCGGCCGCTAACATCGAGTAAGACAAATGCTTTAAATTTTCAGGCGAGGAAGAGAGGGCTTTTGGCGCAGACTTAGCAGTGCATATCGCCCGCCCTAGCCGATCCTGCAACAACAACTTGCATTCCTCAGGGCCATGCAGCGCCTCTTCTTGGGAAATCAGCGAAGTACCTCTTCGGTTTCTGCGGTAGATATCCAGAATGCACTCTGCTTCGTGACACCAAATTTCAAGAGACTCAGTAGGCGGAACTCCCTGACTCATCTGCTCGGTGAGATAACTGAAGACATTTCGATAGAACAAAATCAGGTGTGAGACGCCAGCGATCTTGTCAGCGGGGTGCGGGTTAACAGGTGAAGCTTCAGTTGGTGTGCAGCCTTTTCCCGCTATGAAACTAATCAGGCCTTCTAGCTGACTTGGCTGGCAGAGTTTACTGATAATTAATGTGAGGGTCATGCGGCCACTATTCCGAGAAACTATTGAATATTTTTTACTTTAACAGGCCAAACAAATATTGGCCGTAGCCAGTCTTTTCCAAAGTACCTGCGCGAACACCAAGCGTTTCATCATCTATCCAGCGATTTCGCCATGCAATTTCTTCCAGGCAGGCCACTTTCAGACCCTGGCGGTGTTCAATGGTCTGCACATAGCTACTGGCCTCCAGCAGGCTGTCGTGGGTGCCAGTATCCAACCAGGCAAAACCACGCCCCAGACGCTCTACCTGCAAGTCTCCTCGTTCCAGGTATGCGTTGTTCACGCTGGTGATTTCCAGCTCACCACGGGTAGAAGGTTTTACCTGTTTGGCGATTTCCACTACGTCATTATCGTAGAAGTAAAGGCCGGTTACCGCATAGTTGGATTTTGGGTTTTCAGGCTTTTCTTCAATGGAGGTTGCTTTCCCGGTGTCATCAAACTCCACTACGCCGAAGCGCTCCGGGTCTTTCACCATGTAACCAAATATGGTCGCACCGGTTTCGCGGGAGACGGCGCGCTCCAATTGTTCGGAGAAGTGTTGACCGTGGAAGATGTTGTCGCCCAACACCAGGCAAACCGAATCGTTACCGATGAATTCCTCGCCAATAATAAAGGCTTGCGCGAGACCATCCGGACTGGGTTGCTCAGCATATTCTAACCGGATGCCAAATTGACTGCCGTCTCCGAGGAGGTTCTTATATTGGGGTAGGTCCTCCGGAGTTGATATCAAAAGGATATCGCGAATGTCTGCCAGCATGAGCACAGATATAGGATAATAAATCATCGGTTTGTCGTAGATGGGCAGGAGCTGTTTCGATACACCAAGGGTGATGGGATGAAGACGTGTTCCGGAACCTCCTGCGAGGACGATGCCTTTCAAATCAAAAACTCCTTTAGTGTCAGTTCCAATTGGCTTTGCCAGTCTGGCATTTGAACTCCCAGTTCGGTTTCCAGTTTGCTCAGCGTCATTCGCGAATTCAGCGGGCGCTTCGCAGGTGTTGGGTAATCACTGGTTGGAATTGGCGCCACGTTCGCGGGCTCAAGGGCCAGTTTTTCACCACTTTCCAGGGCTAGCCTGAATATTTCTTGTGCGAATCCGCACCAACTCGTGACGCCCCTCGGAGCAAGGTGGTAAAGCCCCTGTTTCAGGTTTCTGTGTATTGCCAGGGCTGTTACTCCGGCAATGAGGCGGGCAGGCGTGGGCGCACCCATCTGATCCGCCACTATGTTTAATCCGGCTTTGTCCCGGCCAAAGCGCAGCATGGTTTTCATGAAGTTGTTGCCTCTGGCGCTGTAGACCCAGCTGGTGCGGAAGATGAGGTGTTCCGCTCCGCTGTTCTGGATAGCCTGGTCGCCAGCCAGTTTGGACGTGCCATAAACACTCAGCGGATCTGTCGGGCTGCTCTCTGTCCACGCCTCGTCGCCGTTGCCCGGGTACACATAGTCGCTGCTGTAGTGAATCAGGCGGATATTGTTGGCTTTGGCGTAATGGGCCAGCTGTTCTGGCAGTGCCGCATTCAGCTGGCTGGCCTCTGCTTGGTGTTCTTCGGCGGCGTCTACGGCTGTCCAGGCGGCGGCGTTGGCGATTAGGTCTGGTTGGTGAGCTTCCAGGTAATCGGCTACTGCCTGGGGGTTCATCAGGTTCAGCTCGGTTCTGTCTGGGGCGGTGATGGTGCCTAACGGGGCCAGGGTTCGGTGGAGTTCGAAGCCTACTTGGCCGGTTTTTCCTAGGAGGAGGATGTTCATTATTAAAGGCCTTTTTTTGCCACTAAATCCACGAAAGGACACGAAATAAAGAGTAAGAAAAAGATCTTTTGGTTTTCGTATCCTTTCGTGTTTTTTCGTGGTTTTCGTGGCTAGTTATTTCAAGAGCTATTCTTTTGGGCTTTTTTTGCCACTAAATCCACGAAAGAACACGAAATGAAGAGAAAGAAAAAGATGTTTTTGGTTTTCGTGTTTTTTCGTGGGTTTCGTGGGTTTCGTGGCTAACAATTCTTTAAAGAACCATTCTTTTGACGGTTGCTTTTGGGAAGGTGAAGTTGACTAACAGGCCCAATTCTTTGCCAGTGGCCTTAAGGTAGTTGATCAGCTGAGATTCGGCTGCTAGGGGCATTTTTTTCTGGGCTTTCAGTTCTACGATCACTCTGTCTTCCACTAAGAGATCCAGCCTGTGATCACCTATTTTTATTCCCTTGTAGAAAATACTTACTGGCAATTCTGATTGAACTTTCAGGCCTTTGCTCTGAAGCTCTTGGCACAATGCTTTGTGGTAAATACTTTCAAGAAACCCATGCCCCAAGTGCCGGTAGACTTCATACACACAACCTGTAATTTCATAACAAAGCTCTTTTTCCTTGAGCATTTTTCGAGTCCTTTCGTGGGTTTCGTGGCTAGTTATTTCAAGAACTATTCTTTTGGGCTTTTTTTGCCACTAAATCCACGAAAGGACACGAAAAAAAGAGAAAAGAAGAGAAAAAGAGATTTTTGGTTTTGTATCCTTTCGTGTCTTTTCGTGGTTTTCGTGGCAAGAAGATCTTCTATTCTTCTGCCGACACTAATTCCAGTGCCTGCTTATCCAGCTTGGCGGCTCAGAAACTTGAGCTTTTCCTGAATTTCTGGTGATGCTTTCAAAGAGCAGCTCCTTGAGCACGGGCAATCTGGTGAATTGCGGCATCCGGCATGTTGGGCGCATCCAGAAGTACGTCTATTTTCCTGTCACCCAGCTGTTTGATGATTTTTGCCTGCACCCTTGCGACATCCCAAGCCGGACGTTCTACCAAATTATTGACCTTGATCAGTAGGTCGATATCGCCACCTCTGGCTGAGTCATCGGCACGTGAACCGAACAGCGACACCTCGGCGTCAGGTCCGAAGACGGATTTAACCGATGCTTTGATTACCCGAATTTCTTTGGCATTCAATCTCATGGCATGGTTACCTGCTTTTAAGTGAGGGAGCACTCTGGTCGATTAGTGAGGGACCGGTTCGTTATTTCGAGCATAGGCTTTCTTTGCTTGGTTGACCATGAGTCCGGGGCTTTGCTGTAAGCCCGCTGTTTTCAGAAGCGTGGATGCAGCTTACGGTTTTTGTGGCCAACAATTATTCTTTTGGGCTTTTTTGGCCACTAAATCCACGAAAGGACACGAAACAAAGAAGAGAAAGAAAAGAAAGAAGACGTTTTTGATTTTCGTGTTTTTTCGTGGGTTTCGTGGCTAAAAGATCTTTAAGCGCCAACTCCCAGGCGTTCGCCTTGGTAGCTGCCGTTTTGTACTCGTTGCCACCAGGTTTCGTTTTCCAGGTACCACTGTACGGTTTTGCGCAGGCCGGTTTCGAAGGTTTCTTTGGGGGCCCAGCCGAGTTCGCGTTCGATTTTGCTGGCGTTTATGGCGTAGCGCAGGTCGTGGCCGGGGCGGTCTTTTACGAAGGTGATCTGGTCGCGGTAGCGGGTTTCTTTTGGCACCAGGTCTTGTAGCGTGTCGCAGATGGTTTGTACTACTTCGAGGTTTTGCTTTTCGTTGTGGCCACCGATGTTGTAGGTCTCCCCTATTGCGCCTTTTTGCGCAACCAAGATAAGGGCGCGGGCGTGGTCTTCTACGTAGAGCCAGTCGCGGATTTGGCTGCCATCGCCATAAACTGGCAGTGGTTTACCGGCCAGGGCGTTCAGAATCACCAGCGGAACCAGCTTTTCCGGGAAGTGGTAAGGGCCGTAGTTGTTGCTGCAATTGGTAACCAGGGTTGGCAGGCCGTAGGTGCGCTGCCAGGCGCGAACCAGGTGGTCTGAACTTGCCTTGCTGGCGCTGTAGGGGCTGCTTGGCGCGTAGGCGGTGGTTTCGGTAAACAGGTGTTGTTCTGCGTTCGCGCTGTCGCCGGGGTGCGGCAGGTCGCCGTAGACTTCGTCTGTGCTGATATGGTGAAAGCGGAAGCCTGTGGCCTTTTCTGCATCGATTTGTTGCAGGCCTTTCCAATAGGTACGAGCCGCTTCCAGCAGGGTGTAGGTGCCGACGATGTTGGTTTCGATGAAAGCCGCAGGACCGTCTATAGAGCGGTCGACGTGGCTTTCTGCGGC
>Ga0307930_1002073_pt1 | contig 15491 bp, 3 predicted proteins | sample OrgLakmetageno46_FD_203161 | JGI IMG/M metagenome (GOLD analysis project Ga0307930, IMG submission 203161) | Saline water microbial communities from Organic Lake, Antarctica - #46 | ecosystem: Environmental > Aquatic > Non-marine Saline and Alkaline > Saline | place: Antarctica: Organic Lake...
CCGGGACTACCTTCAATACCCCCGAGCTCGCAACAGTTACGACACCAAAGTCGTTGCTAACGCCTATTAGATGGCACCCTTCCTGTTAATACTAAATCCAGTCCCCCCTCGGGGGGGATCAGAAAAAAAACAAGAAAAGGCAAGTGCACTGCAGTCACAGAGGCACATAAAGAATGCACTTGAGCTGCATATGCGCTAGCAAATTCGCTCCAGAAGGCCAATTAAGGTTCTAACTGGCGCCTTGATAGCAGGAATTGAATGGCCTCAAGAGCGTTTAAGAAGGGCCTCTTTGGACCTTTAACACAACTTTCATGGCCGCTCATGCATCTGCACTTTTTTTCTTATACTGCTGTCAATTGTTTTACATTCCCTTGCTGCCTGGTAGCACTTTATTTCCAGCTCCTCGGGACCTGTGTGAAATAAGGGGGTCGTAGTAAACATATGTTTCGCGGTGCCGTACTCCGAATTAAGGCACACCTCATAATCCCTTTGTGGTCGCTCGCCCAGATATACAGGGGACATGTCGACCTCGGGCGGCAAAACACAGGCGAAGGAGCCAGTCAAAAGCACACGAGTACCTCAGGTTCACTATAGAAATCTGTAGTACGTCCAATTGATGGCGTTGTGCTCTCGTGGATTTCTTCAGAGGATTCGCGCACCTAACCCCAATATCTGGCAACGGTAGTGTATCGTCCAATGATCTGTGGGTTATAGTGGTAGCTGGCGTTGTCAGGTGATTTCAATGTTAACTAGGCGGCACCTCCTCTGGTACGGTAACTGAATTGCCGGCGATGGCGCATGTGCGGACTCCCCTAGGTGTGGGCAAACGTGAGCCATTGTGCTGATAAAACAACAACCCCCTATGTATTGTAAGGAGCTTCGCGATGTATAAGAAAGTGAATTCTGCGGTGCATTTATCACTCAAATCATTATCGTTCTACGACATGCAGAGAGGGCACTGATCCTGTATCGAAGACATAAGTTATTTACAGATTTGGCATTAGAGCACAATCATTGTTAATGTTTATTTAAATTTGATCAAATACAGAAGCAAAATTTGAAATGATACTCAGCGCCTTGACAGAACTCTTTTGCAGGATGTGCATACACGCTATTGCATCTTACTGTTTGCAAGCACGGGCCCCGAAAGGGGAGAGTTAGCCAGAGGAAAAGCGGTACATTTTAGTTCGAGGTTGCCATGAAATGGGATAACAACCGTGCGCGCTCTCTTCCATGCAGAAGCAGACACAGAAGCGACCTGCAGTAAGTCTGCTTCAAAAATTAAACTCATGGACAATTTCCACTTTAGAGGGGGTTGGAGGAGTGTATTGAATACTCCCTGCTCCGTACACACACCTTCCCGTGCATCGCATCGCATAAAATTTGCGTGAATCGCATTTGGGAAATCTTCCGTCCTGTGTATATGCTTCAGTGTCATTTCGGTTTGTATTCGTTGGAGTTCGGCTCCGAATGGCGGGAGTTAGAAAGTTAAGAGAGCTGAAAGACAGAAAAGGTCAGCACAAGGAACACAGCACGACCTATACCTGTATTTATGAAAATTAAGCATTCAAGCCCGAGCGGCCAACTCGAATTCGAACTCAAATTTAGAAGTGGTGATGGCGATATCGAGTACTCTAGCCCTTTCGACCATATCCGTGCGCGAGGTAATTTCTACTGCTACAGTGGGCTGTTTCGAATTTTATATTCCCACAAAAGCTTTGCATGAATTTCATGCTTTCATTCCCACCTTCACATGATACGTAATAAGTAGGAAATCCCCAACTGATTGAAGAACAAAAATGGAGTACTTCACGTGGATGGAACGAGACTCGAACTTCTGACCTCTTGAGCAAAAAGTTTAAAGTGCGACGGCTCGGCTGAGGCACCCTGCGAAATTGCAAAATTTAGCTTGTTTAAAGACCTTTTATTATATTTGTGCAGTAGGTCATGAAGTCATTATCACCACACAACACGGTCAACGGTCAACATTCACTTCATCAGCACGAGCAGCACACAGCACCGAGTAGAAACTTCGTAGAAATACAAATAAGCGAGACAGTAGACCTCTCACCAGAGGGCTTCACTTCGCCCACAACAAGCAGTTGAAGTGTTGCTGATGTCTACAGTAAGCAATATTGTGTTAGCGTTGAAGTATTCAACCCACGTTCTTGTTGTCTAATAGCTCCACGCTCTTGCCACAATCTTGAGTGACAAAGCGATGTTCGCAACCTCAACCTACACTAAAATTGCACTATAGCCTAACTGAGAGCTACGACTATTCTTTGTTGTGTGAACAGTGTCCAGCATGCTACAACCGGCAGTGCAAGAAGCATCCACTTCAAGACTCTGGCAAGCGCACTGCCGACCTCATGGACCAGAAAAAGAGGCTCAATGACGCTCATAGCAAAGTCATTGAGGAAAAATTGAGAGAGCTTCAAGGCGCCTTCGGGAGCCGCGGCGCCACTGATGCAGAGCAGCGATCATACCGAGACGAGCAAGCTAGGGAACGCGAGCGGGCGGAGAAGCGCCCTCGAGGTAAGATCTCACTAATCGTTCTGCCAGCAAACCCTACAAGCCAACGGCTAACATATTACATGCTCTCTCTATTGCTTGCTAGCAAACATGTCAAACGACTTTGCGACCTTAGCTGCTTCGGGCATGAATGGCTCAACGATGCAAATCATGATGGGCATCGATGGGGACGATAACACTGACGATAAATCCAAGAAACGACACAAGAAAGACAAAAAGAAAGACAAAAAGAAGGAAAAGAAAAAAGAGAAGAAGCGCCAAAAGAAAGAAGCCAAAAAACGCAAGAAATCGAAGAAACACAGCTTGGGAAGCGTGAGCCCTTCTCCTGGTCGCAGTGATGAGGCCTCATCATCAAGGCATCGGCGATCAGTCAGCCGCGACAGTAGGAGCAGTAGCGACAGTTCAAGCAGCAGCGAGAGCGAAGATGACAGACAGCGCGAAGAGCGGCACGAGAGGAAGGCCAAGCCGGAAAAGAAATCCAAAGCAGCCGAGGAGGTTGAAGACAAAAAGGACAATGGGACGATGTGGGGAGCGATGGGGCTCTTTAAGAAAGACCGTGGGTTCCTTGAGCGTTGAGTTGGGCTTTCCTCAACAGAATATGATGGCGAAGCCGAACATCGCACACGCACAGACTAAGTTTGAGTTTGAGCTCAAATCTTTGTAACTGCAACTAACTAATTTACGCATGTGCATGCTACATCTTAATTTTGAGTATCGAGCGCTAGCTACTACGAGTACTAGCAGCAAGATAAATTCAAAACCACCCACAAAGTGTTGATCTGGAGAGACTGGGAAGTGACCAAGTATCGCTAACGAGGTAAGAGCAAAGCATCGCCAACGACAGGAACCCTCCCTGTATAGCTCTGCAGCTCCTAAAGGAGACTACAAACCCCACTGTTCTCACATCAGCATCACTGGTGCACAACATCCGAAAAACACGGAGTTTCGCAGTACTCAAAAACTTTGTCATCAATTCACAGCCTCGCTGGCTGAACTCTCCAAGATTCCACGGAACCGTTCCCGCGTCCTGAAAAGAGGTTAATCCGCTACTCAGAGAAAGCCAGCCCGAACCGCGCTGCCGTCTTGGCAAACATATTTCTGAGGGACTCAACTATAGAGCCGTATCTCAGCTAGCCACCATGACATCAGCGCTCCACCGGCAATACTGTGGGGATCTTACCCACTAAACCTTCGACGCAACATCCACATGCTGCAACTTCCTTCTTCTACTTTAGCGCAAAGACAAATATCGTACTAAATACAGGTACTTAGTACTTAGAACTTAGTACGATTCGCGATTCGGAGCGATTCGTGCTTCATAATAATTAGGTGTACTCGAACTCGAACAGTGCACAGTATTTGGTTGGAGGTGGAAGGGATTCCATAACTCGCCTACTGCGGTCGTCTGACGTAGTCTAGTCTTCTATTTATCGTCCTTGGTTTCTGTTTCTGTGAGAACTGGGAACTGCTATTTCTATTTACTATGCTAAATCCACGTTTCTCTATTTCTCTCTTGATTTCGGCGCAGGCCAGGAAGGGCCGGAATCATAAGTAGCTAACACCAACACAATCAGATAATCGCAATCAGAGGATTCAGCTCAAGTTTATGCAAAAATCGGCACCGGACTCTCAGTTCCTGTCTGGCATCAGCCGAGTCGCCAGAGCCGCCTGCAAAGCCTGCATGTCGCCTTGGCTCATTCCAACGGGCGCCCGCGCGAGTTCGTCTGCGGTCACTTCATAGAGCTCGTCGATGGACCCCACGCCGAGGTCCGATAACCCAGCCCGGTAGTGACCGAGCTCGGCGCTCCCTAAGAACGCCGTCAAAGACTCACTCGACGAAGGTGCACTCGAATAGTCATCGTGAGCACCATTCTCAAAAGCTGAAGTCGACGGTTGCTGGCCACCCGACGGCTCTTCGTCCAGAAGCGAATCCAAGAAGTCATCGGACAACGCCGCCGCAATCACCGACTTTCCCGGCGCTTGTGTTGCTGCAGCACTAGGTACTGCACTGGCAGTCCCTGACGCAGGCCCACTCGAGGTGCTAGCAGCAGGGTGGTCGTCCGTGAGCGAGTTCAAGAAGTCGTCGTCTAGCGCGTTTTCAATCACTGAAGTTGACCGTTGAAGCTGGTTGTCGTTGGTCGAGCTCGACGAGGAAGCGGCTGCTGGTGCGCCACCACCACCTCCACCATTGCCGTTGTTGTCGTCGTCATCCCCTGTAGCCACCTGGAAGGCTTCTGCGCGCGCTCGCCGAGTCAGCGCTCGCCGCAGCGTTTGCGTGTCGGACGCACTGAAGCCCAAGCGCGCGAAGTCCCTAATGTGGTACAAGTCATCCACCGCCTGCACGTCGTGCATGCCCTCGAACGCACTCAAGTACGCGCCAAGCCCGCTGTCAAAGAGGAAAGTGGCTACTGACGCAGACACTGCACTGCCACCTTCCGCAGAAGCAGCCGCATTGCTACTGCCACCGTCGTTGCCACTGTCCATGAGCGAGTCCAAAAAGTCATCATCAAGTGCCGACTCAATCACCGACTTCGCTTCGTCGCTTAACTCAAACCGCAAGCCTGAGCCAGTCACCACAGTGTTGCTCATTGGAATGTGGTCCTCATCTACAGAGGTGGTCGACCGTCGCCCAGCCCCACTCCTTGACTCGTTCACCTGCGGCTGCTGCGCCACCATCACCTGCAGAGAGCTTCGGAAGTCGGCCAGCTCGGGCGACTCTACGCGCTCCGTAGCTTTAGGTGGAGCAGCCGCATTACTGCTGCTGATGGCGGCGGTAGCCGGCGTCTGATAGGCCGCCATCACGCCACCCCAACCGTCGCCGCTTCCGCTCCGGCTCAAAGTACCGCCGCTGTCTCGGCTCCAACCGGACGTTGGCACACCAGCGCGAGGCACCATGCCGCCGTGATGATGATCGTCATGGTGGTCCGAGTCCGAGTCGCTGCTGTGCTCGGACTTCGCCACGTCTACACGCAGCCGCGGACCACCGGCGTACGCGGGAGGTAGCACTTTCACGGCATGCTCCTTGCCACGTTGAACCTCTTCGAGGCTGTACGAGGAGGAAGAGCTGCCGCGGCTGCTGCTGCCAGTACGGGTGGCACCTCGCCCGCTGCCGAGTGGTACTACCCCCATCAAGTCTTGGCTGTTGCCACTCTCACGTGAACCATGACGGCCGAAGGAGCCGACGTTGCTGTGGCTGCTGCTGCGCCGGCCGCTGCTGACACCAATCTTCTTGTCGAAAACAAACGAATCGCTGCTACGCGCGTGGCGGTCTTCTTCCTCGTCACTGCTGTTGCCGCTGCCGCTGCTCTGATCGTCACCCTTGTCGAGCCGAATCTGAGGCCCGCCTGGCACGCGAGGTGGGAGTTGGTGCACGCGTCGACCGTGGTCCTTGAAGGAGCCTGCCAAAGAGCCACTCGACCCGCTGCGCGTCAACGCGCGACCGTTACTTCCACTGGCAATCGATGCTTGTGGGTCCTCCCAGCCTTCTTCAGACGAATCAGACTCGCCCTCGAACTTGGGCAGGCGCTCGATCCGGAGCTGAGGCCCACCGGGGAAGCGCGGGGGGAGTTGCGACACCGAATCACCGTGGTCTCGGACCCACTTGCCGTTGATTAGCTCCCCACTCCGCTGCCGCCCTAACAGCAAGGAAGCCGTCACGGCATCACCACTACCAGCACCGCCACTGGCATCGCCAACAAGGCCATTGTTGTCACGGTCGTCTTCGCTAGACGATTCGTCGCTGAAGCGTGCATGCTCGATGCGAATCCGGGGCCCGCCGGGGTACTTGGGTGGCAGTTGCGACACTAATTCACCGTGATCGCGAGACGATCGGGCGCCAAACGAAGACAAAGACGTCTTGGCATTCTCTTCTTGGTGGTTGTCTTCGTCAGAAGACGAGTCCCACGAGTCCAAACGGTCGATCCGAAGCACTGGCCGGTCGCGGTCGCCGTAGTGTTGAGCTTTCCTCTGCAGTGGGTTCATGTCACCTCCCGGAGCGGTACCGCCGGCAGCTGCCGCCGCCGCCGCGCGAGATCGCTCGTATTTCACGTCCTTGGCGTGTTTGGCAAAAGCTGGCAGCGGCTCGTGCAGCTCCAGGCCCAGTTGATCGTACAGGCCTCGCACGTCGCCGGAGACGGCATCCCCCGCTGGATCTTGCAGTTCTTGCACCCACTCGACCGACTCGACTCGTAGGGCAGGTGCTAACACGTCACGCCATTTCTTGAGCCTGACGCCCGCTCCGTCGTCAGGGGCTTCTTCTTCCGACGACTCGTCGACAAACGCGTCGTCTTTCACGACGAACTGGGTCTTGGGCTCGCGCTTTTGCTTCTTCTTGGCCGCGGCCAACGCGCTGAAGTGTCGCACGCACAGGCCCAAAATCAGTGCGCCCAAGAGGCCAATCACCATGATGATGTTGGCCGACGCGCGCGCGGTGCTTTCATCCTCGGGCAGGCCCCAAAACTCCGTGGGGAAAATCGTGGGCACCACCGACTGAATGGTGGGCAGCGGCGAAGGAGCGACAGAATCAGTAGCTGGCGAAGGTGCTACCGTAGGCTCCAGCGAAGGCGACGGCGATGGCAGTGGGGTCGGCTCAAACGTGTTGGTCGGGCGCGGCGAGGGCTCCGGCGTAGGCACGTACGACGGCATTTCAGTTGGGGAGTCGGTGAAGCCCGAGAAGTGGAAAGGGTCAACGTAAGCGCGGCCCACGCCGACTTGGACATCGCCCAAGGCACACTCGCACTGCACGCTGAAGCGGTCGCGATCAAGGCTGACGTCACCCCAGCCTCGAGCCAGCTTGCAGGTGTCGGTCTCCCATGACTCTGTGATTGGGTCCCAGGCCACGCAGGTGGGCTTTTCGGCGGTGCAAGTGTAGTCCATCCAGTAACTCGAGTTGCTGAACTTGCCCGGATCGCAGAGCGCGTACTCGGTGCCAAAAGGGCAGTCAAACTCCAGGACTTGCTTCTTGGTCGTGTTGCTATTCGGATCCACCGCGTCACAGATGCCCTGAAGCACAGTCGCGTTGTCGAACGCTTCCTTCACTTGAATGTCTACAGTGAAGGGACCGGTGTCTCCCATGCGCGCACGCGTGGAGGCAAGCTTGGTGTCGGAGCCAGCCCACTGCACTGCTACCTCGGTCACACTCGACGTGAGCTCATTCGACGACGCGTTCTCAATGCGCAGCACTTTCCCGTACGGATCAACGCTAATGCTGGTCGCACTGAAGTCGAGGGTATCGGCGTCTCCGAGATAGAGCAAGTCTAATGGCGCGTTTGGCGCCACCACGCGTGTCGTCGAGTCGCTGCTCGCTGCTAGCGACACCCCCGCCAAATACTGGTATTCCGACCGCTGGGAGCTGAAAGCGATGTGAGAGCTGGCTGCGCTTCGAATGACGCCGTCAAAAGTCCCAAACATGCGTGCCGTAGCCAAGTGGCTCACCACGTCAGTCAAGCGCCGGCCAACGTCGACAGACGACGTAACGTTGCCACTCGACACCGACGCATTGTAAGCTGACCCGTTCTTGAAGTTGTGCTCGTCCTGGTAGAAGAGTTTACCGTCCAAGAGGTTGCTCATCGCGCCCAGGGCGCCTTCCGTGCCAATGTGGTCCAATAGCGTAGTCGAAGAGATTGCCTTCAGGGCCATTTCGTTGGCAAACGACAGCGATGCGTTGGCAATGTCCCAGGACACTTCCGAGGGCACGCTCAGAAGTTCTTTCAAGCTCAAAAACAGCGTGTCATAGGTGATGGTGTTGAGGTCAGTCAACGAAGAAGCACTTTGCACCGTCTCCAAAAAGTCGCGTCTCAAGTCCAAGAACGCTGCGCTGACGTTGTCGCTGGTCAGAAGTTGGCGCCGACGAGTTGACAATTCCTCTTCTTGCACCCCATGAAGTGCACTGTTCGCCGAGGCACAAAACACGCCTCCACAAGCCCCCTCACAGGTGGTTTGATTGCTGTGGCAAGCAGCGCTCAAAATCAGCGAATCTTTGCCCTTGCAACTCGGTGGCTCTTCAGCAGTTGCCAATTGCGTACTGGGGCAGCCACAGACGGCTAAGTAGCACTGGTTCTCAAACACGTCCTCGTCGTGGGCGTTGTTCAAAGCGCCCGCAGCGGCGAGGGTGCTTCCCAAGGCCGCGTCCGGCATCTCTAAATCGAACGCCAGCGCAATCGACTTGTCGAAGGCTTGCGAAGTTTGCTTCAGAGTAATCGGGTTGGGAATAACCACGGCCTCCTTGTCGCGGAAGGTGGAGGCCCCAAAGGCATCGAGCACCCGACAGCGCACGCCAACTCGGAAATCGTGCGCGTAGCGCCCCTGGGCCATGGGCGAGAAGAACAGGTTGCTCGGGTTCTGATCGCCCAGAGGCACCCACGCGGCGTCCAAGTCCTTGTCTTGCGAGAACACGTAATACAACGGCAAGTTTTCGTCTTCCCAGTTGAAGGCTTTCAAATCGAAGGGGGTCACCCCTGCCGTGCCCTTGGGCGGCTCGACTTCAAAGTAACCGCTGCTCGGAGGCTCGTTCACTGTGATGTAGACCCGCGAATAGCCTTGCCCGCCCGAGTAGTCCCACGCTCTCAGCTCAAACACGTAAGTTGCGCCAATGGTCAGCACGCCTACGTTGATGGTAGCCCGAGGCCGGGTCTGACTCAAGAACACTTCTTCGGATTGCACGTCAGCTAAGATCAACTTCCAAAACTGCTTCTCAATACCGTCAGCGTTTTCCTCTTGCAGCGCCCTACTCTCTGAAGAAAGAGCCTGCGCAGCCAGAGTGCTGCTGCCGTTGAGATGGTGCATATCGTCCGAATTCAAGCGCCGTTGCTTCACGCCTGTCAAGACGTACGCTTCGCTGGTGACTTCTCCGACGGCGTGACCCGAGCCCATGGGCCAGATACCCGCGTTGGCCAAGGCGGCAAGCTCCTCAACCGTCCGCACCACACTCAAGAGCTGGCCAAATTCTTGGTCGGGCGCCACATAATACCGAGGCCCAAAGAAGGTTTCTTCCTTGGTAATGCTTTCCCCGATGTAGACTTCCACCGACGGAATCGCGCCCTCCACCACCTTCACCTGCGTGGAGGCAGTGGAGGTGCGGTTGTCGTGCAACTCCCCTACGAAACCGTCGTCTACGCCCACCGTGACTGTGAAAGTGTACAGCCCTTTCGCGAGGGTGCCGGCATAGACGATCATTTGCACGCCCGGCTCAAGCATCAACTCGGAGCCGGTCCCGTCGTCGCCATGGGGGTTCGTTACTAGGCACGGCCCGCCATCCGTGGAATTGGTGCACGCCCACCGGTAGGTGAAGCCAGGCGCAATCTCGTCTGGATCGTAGGACTGCGAGGCGTCCAAACTGAACGGCTGTTCGCTGCCGATAGCAAAGAGGCCCGACCGGCTCATCATCGCCCGCAGGGGCTGCGGCAGCACCGTCACCGTCACGCTCACCGTGTTGTTCATCCACGGTGCTTCCACCATGTAGACGCTGGTTTCAAACCGGTAAGTGGTGTCGACAACCAAGGCGTCTGCGGGGATCCGCAAGATGTGCGGGTTGCGCACGCTCAATTCATTACCTCCCATGTAATTGCCCGAGGCATCGCGCCAGCTGATGGCCATCTTGTCGCTCTTGAGGGCGAGAGCTGGGGGCAAGCAGCTAGTGTCCGGCAGAGTGGTGTTAACCCTCGCCATGTATTCGAATTTCATCGTAGTCGTCTTGCTGCCGTCGATGATGGCGCCAGGAATGAGGCGGTCGTACTTGGTGAACACGTGAGTTCCAATGTCTCGACGGTTCACGAAGTTGATGGCTTCCAAGGACACAGCTAGCGTGACCGAGGCAGGTATCGCCGAGGCCGGGAACTTGATAGTGGCTTGGCCCAAACCGTTATTCGCCATGTTTGCCTCCGCCACAATCGCACGCGCCTCCTCTAAGTTCAACTCGTACGGCTCCATGGCCTCGGTGCTGTAGTCGCCTGCTGCACTCAAGGTGGCGGCGTTGGTCGCATGCGTGGCGGTGTACTCGGCTAGTTCCACTTCCTCGCCACTTCCGTCCTTCAGCACGACACTAAAGGTCCACGTGAAATTGAGGAGGCGGCCGCCGCTGCCCTTGCTTGCGCTGCCGTCAACGGTGATGCCGTCGCAGACGCCGATGATGACTGGACCACGAATCGAAACCGTGGGCTCGAGCGGCTCGTCGGCGGGGTACACTGCTACCATCGAGGTGTTTACATTCATTAGGCTCGGCACAAAGCCGTCTTCGTAGGCCACTTTTACGAACAAGTCGGAAGCCGCCATTTTGTCCCCGGGCTTCATTGTCGCGCCGAAGCCAAAGGTGGTCTTGAGCTCGTAGGGATTTAGCCAATGGCAAAACGGCAAATCTCCGAGCACGTTTTCCATCCGGTTGCTCAGCGTGATGGCCTCGTCGCACGGGAACGTGCCTCGCATGGTGCCATAGTCCGTGGGTTTGTCGAACCGCAGCGTGACGCCATTCAAGAGGTTCACGAACTTGAGGCCGCTCAGCACGGGGCCGGGTTCGCGATCGTACATCACCACCACCATCAGTTTCATCGGCGCAATGCCCTCGCCATCCGTGGTTTGCGAGCCTTCCACCCACGTTTCGTAGTCTTTCGTGTCGTTCGCATGCCCAATCTTAGCATAGACTGGATCTTCGGTGTACACAAAATGAGCGAACGATTCGTTTCGGTCCTTGAGTCCGTGCTCTGGGCAGAACATTTGTCCCTTGTCGGGGCACACCGGCCGTCGGTCGGTCGTCGCCGACGCGCACACTTTGACCGAGTGGGGCAAATTCCACGCCGACGGATAAATGGTGACTTTCGGGGGGGTAATCGTAGTGTAATTCGACAATCCAAGCGGCACGAAGGTCACCTCTTCCGAGGGCTGCGATCGCAGCGAAATCTTGTACCGCGCACACTCCTGGCTGTCGCCGAAGTTGGTGATGGTAGCCAGCACCGACGCCACAATGTGGGTAGTACTGTTGGGCCCATACTCGAAGAGCAGATCGTCATCATCTTCGAAATCAATGCCTGATTCGTCGTTGTCGTACACGATCACTTTTCTCGGATAATAGCCGCCACTGGCCACCACATCGAAGTGGTTGTAAGCCACTGCCTGCCCGCACGGCACGTCCCGCTTCCGCCGTCTGACTTCGTCTTCGCAAGCCGCCACGTCATCGGATGACGTCACGGTGACGTTCACCCAATCCGTGGTCATGAACTTTTCGTCGAAGGCATCGTCGAACGCATGCACAGTGACGTTCTGCGGGATCCACCAGTTGGTGTAATCAAAAGTCGCCATTGGGGGCTCAAAAATTGCTTGCCCTAGATAAGCCGATGGCACCACGTTCACTTCCGACAGTGGGAGACCTTGCAAGACAATCGAGAGCTGAGATTTGGCGCCCACGTCCAACTCTGGCTCGCCTTCGCGCACGTAAAACACCGCAGGAGCAGTGACGTTGACCCCCGGTTGAGGCGCTTCCGAAGGCGCTGGCGTCGGCAAGTGCGTAGGTTGGCTGGTAGGCAGTGGCGAAGGAGGAATCAACGGTACTTGCGACGGCTGTGGTGAAGGCACCTGTGAAGGCTTTGGTGTGGCACTTGGGTCAGGAGTGGGCAGAGGAGTAGGGTCGAGGATAGGCACCGCAGTTGGTTCTGGCGTTGGCACCAAGGAGATCGTCGGCACTGGTGTCGGCCTTTCCGAGGGCTCCGGAGTTGGCGCTGGAGAGACCGACGGGGTCGGCGAAGGCATCGAAGACGGCACCAGAGAAGGTGACATCGACGGGGAAGAAGATGGCACCAGAGTGGGCGCATCTGTTGGGCTCTTGGTACCAGTGGCGCGCCAATACGAAGGCTTCAGCTCGCGCCCCAGCGCTACTTCGTAGACTCCGTCGCAGGCACAGGTCACGTTCTTCCAGTCGTGCCGCAGCAGCTGGCAAGCACCGCTCGTCCATTCTGCTGTCGAGTCTTCCCACGTCAGGCAGCTTGGGACTTCACTTGAGCACCAGTAGTCGACCCAGTGAGGTCCAGGCACTGCTTTGAAGTCACACACGTGCTCTTCAGGGCCCAGAGGACACTGCGGAAAGTACGCTACATCGCCTTCCTGGTCGCATGGAGTGGAAGTGTAAGGACCACTTGCGTTGGCATATCCCTGTGCTGCTACTAGGCTCACACTCCAGCTCCCAGTGTTCATGACATCGTAATCAGAAGGTGTGATCGCGGGGTAACCTGCGAAATCGGTGGCATCCGCCAGCACCAAGCCTGAATTCAAAGAATCCGAAGTGCGGTTCGAGACAAGCACATCGGTGCCATATGCATCCAACTGTACGTACGCGACTCGTTCAGTGATCATGTCGCTGTCGCCACCACCACTGGTGTAAGACAGACGGCTAGGATTGCGCAAGTTCACGTTTCCAGGCCCAGGCAACGGCCCCACGAGGAGTTCAGGCATCGTGCGCGGTGTCGTACGAATAGAACGCATCGAGAGCAGAGGTCCTTGAACGTCTCTGACAACGCCATCGTATGAATTACCCATCGAAGCTGACGATACAAGCGCCAGTACCGAAGACACATCTCGCGTAAAAGGCACTGTGCTGGTAAGGTTGCTATCCGTAAACAGAGGTCCCTCGAACAACTTCGAAAGGCAAAACGCGATAGATTGCGCGGCACGGTCCGAGATGCCTAGTGATCCAACAACAGCACGCTCGCTCACGAAGGTCAAGAAGTCGAGCACAATCTGGCTGGTGTTCTTATCAGGACCGGTAGCTGACGGCACCATCAGTGCTTCGGTAAGCCGCGAGACCATCGCCGTCAAGGTGGCTTGATTCAAGTCCGAAATGACAGCACCTTGAACCACCGAGGCGGCCATGATGCTTGCCACGCGAGTTGCATTCAGGGATGGGTCCTGAAGGCGTGTAGGACTTGGCGTGGGGAAGATCGAAGGTAAAGCCGAGGGCATAGACGTCGGGTTACCAGATGGTAGTGCCGAAGGGTATGACGAGGGCAGAGGCATTGGTTGAGGCGACGGCGCCGACGACGGATAAGAAGAGGGCGCTGGTGAGCTCGGTCGCACTGATGGCAACACCGATGGCACAGGCGAAGGTCGAACCGACGGAGAAGTGGTAGGAAGCACTGAAGGAGCAACGCTAGGATAAGAAGTTGGCTCCACAGTGGGGCTTCCTGCCAGTAATCTGCGCCGCGCTCCAGCGTCGTATTCGTCACTGCTGCTGCCACCGCCACTGCCGCCGGCAAACTCGAACACCTCAGATGCAACGTCAATGTTCGGGCAATACACGCCGAAATCGCATTCTGCTGAATTGCACTCCGAGCTGTTGCGATGGCACTGTCCCGCCAGCATAAGGGCCACTTCCGCATTGCACCACGCCTTCTTGTACGGTCCGGGGCAACCACATTGCGCTGTGAAACAAGCACCGTGCTCGGAAGCTGATGGATCCAGAACCTCTTGCTCGAAAGCACCCGTGATGGCTGCCGAGGTAATACCCACAGCACGAACGGCCATGTCAGCATTGCCCGTGTCAATCCCGAACTGCGCGATCTCATCCATTGCCGCGACAACGCCAGCGTAGCTGATTGGTCGAGGCAGCACCTCAGGTTGAACGGGGCGACTCAGCCGGCTCGCACCGAGAGCATCGATGATCAGGCCTTGCACAGCAATCTTGTAGTCATTGGCCATGGTGCCCTGTGGGAGCGTCATGAGAATCTTGCTGTTCTTGATGCGGTCGCCCAACGGAACCCAATTGCCCGTAATTTCACGGTCGACTTGGAACATGTACTGCAGTGGCAGATGCTCATCGCTCCATTGAATCGACGACAGTACGAACTCCGTGTTGGCAGCTTCGCCACCAGTCATAGGATATGCCCAAAACGTGCCCGCTCGCGGAGGTTCATTGACCAGGACTTCCATCCTGGCGTAACCATAGTCGCCTCCTTCATCAGTAGCGCGAAGCTCAAAAGTATAGGTGCTACCAATAGTCATGCTAAGGAGCTGTAAAGTGGTTGCTTCCCAGACATGAGCAGCAGCAATGCCAGTGGTGTCAGAGGTCAAGAACAGTCGTGCTTTGCTGACGTCAGCATCTATGGCAGACCAAGAGATCGTTGAGATGGTGCCCGACAAAGCACGGCCGTCGAACATCGATAAACCACCATCGACAGGCATAGAGCGCCCACCTTCCCCAGGTTCAAGCAGTGTCAGTAATTTACGAGCTCTCGATCGTCGATCGAGCAAGCCTGAGGCTGTGATGTCACCTGAGAACTGCACATACTCGTCATCGCGTGTTACCACATTGCCGCCATCAGGACTGACGCTGACACCTTCAAAGATGCTCCCAAGTCTGACCTTGGGAGGATTACCTGGCACCATCACGACTCGCACGCTTGCATATGCTGAACGTGCGTCAGACTCCCACAAGGACACCGCAGCGGTTACTTTGACCGTAAAGATATAAGTACCAACGCCTAAAGATCCTTGATATACAAACAGCACCATGCCCTCGTCCAGGATCAACGGAGATCCATCAGGACGCGTGCATGGCACTTCTGGGTGAGTAATATTTCCACAAGACCATTCATAAAAGAACCCAGAGGCAAGTTCATCTGGATCATACGATGAACCGGCATCGATACTGAAGTCAGCCTCAACACCTGCAGTGAACTCCGTCATACCCAGCAAGGCTTTGATCGACTGAATGCCCACTTGCACATCGATTGACACTGTGTTGTTGATCCACGGCTGCTCCTTCATGTAAATTATTGCCTCGAAGGTGTAGTTCGCTCGGGCCCTTAAGATACCAGGAGGAATCCGCAGCACCCGAGGATTCTTCGGTTCAAGATATGCGTACTTGTCGCCATACTTGTCGAAGGTGTGATCAAGAAGAGCGCCTGTTGTTTCGCGCCACCGGAAGCTCATCATGTTAGCAGTAAGAGTTTCCGGCACGCACGTGAGAACAGGGAGCTTCG
>Ga0307930_1002075_pt1 | contig 15467 bp, 18 predicted proteins | sample OrgLakmetageno46_FD_203161 | JGI IMG/M metagenome (GOLD analysis project Ga0307930, IMG submission 203161) | Saline water microbial communities from Organic Lake, Antarctica - #46 | ecosystem: Environmental > Aquatic > Non-marine Saline and Alkaline > Saline | place: Antarctica: Organic Lake...
TCGCTTCCTGATTAACTTGACGACGCACAAGGAGCTTACAATTGTTGCGCTTCGTTTCTCGCCAAACCAACAATTTGAGTTGTTCGAATCAAGAAATTGACAAGATCTCTGTCCCGGGACAGAATCCCTCTATGCTTGATCGAGGACATCTTGACTTTTTTAGCATGATCGATATCTTGTAATGTTGACATCGGTTTCTAGTCTAGTCTAGTTAATACTCTCCCAAAAACAAAGAAAGGCAAGTACACAGCAGTCACAGAGGCACATAAAGAATGCACTTGAGCTGCAAATGCGCTAGCGAATTCGCTCCAGAAGGCCAATCGGTGGTTCAAATGAGATCTGGAGATACCATAGGTCTGAACTAAGATAATCACAATCTGACTCAAAGTTCAGTCACGAGGGACAGCAAGAGAATGTCTGTTATGTTTTGTGCCAAATTCATCTCGTAAATGGAGTTCGTTTTCTCAGTAATTGTTGCGCTTGGTTTCTCACCGGAACCTACGATGTACGGAGCATGATCGATACCTTGTAACGTTGATATCGGTGGTCAAATGAGATGTGTACGTATACTTAAGGTCTGAAAATGATCTGAACTAAGACCATCACAATCTGACTCTAAGTACAGCCAGTTTACAGGCGTTGAAGGTAGCACCGCGTTCAATGGTACTGTACCGATGGTTTGTACTGTCGTCATTTTTTGTGACGAATCAAATGGTGGTAACGCATATACAATACACCGTTTTGCACATTTTGCAACCGGAAGAGACGAAAGTGACAACAATGTAAAGCGCGACTTCGAAGTGTGATGCCACTTTTACTTTGATGTAAACAATATTTGACTTATAATTGAATCCAAAAAATGATCCAACGCAATAGCCGCTGCTACTATCGCATCGATGATGCCACATGTGCAATATCTATACGCTATTACTGTCACATCGATGCCACGTGTGCACATGTTGTGCGATCTGTAAAAGATAACAAGAATTCGTAACCTCCTGTAGATGTCGTGTCAACGCCAACGATTGCTGCCACATCCTACTTACAGTAGGTAATTTTGTCCTTTTTGTCCCAGTTGTCTCAAAATGTGATTACTTCCTGGGTAATACATTCTGAATTCGCAGAATTTACAAAGAGCAAAAAGTTGCGTATTGGCGAATCTTCCAGAACGAGCCTGACTGGACTGAGTGTCGTTTTGTGGAGTGCTATGTTCATCTCTGCTCCTATGAACCTTGTAGGGCCAATTATAAACTATCAATATGAACTAGTAACTAGATAAAGCTAGGTCTAGATGCACGCACGTCGAAAACTTGAAGGGAAGTGCATTAAACTTTATAAGAACCTCAAGGCGATGGCGAATATTCACTGAGCTGAGGTCTTAAAGGGCGGACATAAAAGAAGGCTTCACAGGCAAGTCCGTTTCGGACTTCAGGACCTTGTCGATCATGCCATATTCGACTGCCTCCTGCGGGGTAAGATACTTCGTTCGACTAGCATCCTTCATAACCGTCTCGAGATCTTTGTCGCACGCCTTGGCGATCAAAGAGCAAGTCACACGGCGGTTGGCAAGTACCTCTCGAGCCTTAATGGCGATATCAGAGGCTTGACCCCGTGCTTGTGACCGAGGCTGGCTAAGCATAATTGACGAGTTGGGTAGGCTGACTCGGTGACCCTTCTCGCCTTGAGACAAGAGCATGGCTGCCGCTCCGTAAGCTTGACCGAGACAAATGGTGTGCACAGGAGGCCGAATGTACTTCATACAGTCAGCAATTGCAAAGGCCTCCGTTTCAAAGCCAATGGCTTGACCTTGCGCATTGGTTGTTCCAGAACTATTGATGTACATGTAGACTGGCTTGGTACCGGACTCGTAGTTGAGGTAAAGAAGCTCCGCAATAATGAGCTCAGTCACTGCTGGGACTAATGGCATGCCTATGTAGACGATACGGTTGTGCAACAACAGCGACGGAAGATCTGGTGGAGGGCCAATTCGAACGCCGTCGTACTGCAGAGGGTTGGAAGGGAAGTGCATGTTAGTGCAGCAGTCCAGCACCCGTACATTTCAGAAGGTGCAAAAGCAAAAGATTCCCTTAAAATAGTGACGAAAATGAAAGAAAACTTGAATGCAGTCGATGTATTCACCGTTTGAGGCGCCGCACCACCCATAGCTTTCGCTACGGTTGCGCGCACATTACGGATTGCAGGTGTAGGTGCAGCTGATAGTCCTCGGAAAGCTGAGTTCCGTAAAGGCTGAAAGGCTACGATGCCAGGCAGAGCGAGTGCGCAAGCCAGAAGTCGCATCATCTTGAATAGGTCAAATGAGACCTACACCTTAAATTGCTTAAAATGCTGTAAGCTGAACTTTCAGTTTCAGCCTTGCAGTCGTTGCAGTAGTGCTTAGGGAGTAAGCTTAGAAGCAGAAGCAATTTTCAACACCAATTGGTAAATTGGTGATGAGTCGTCGGTCGTCGGTGAAAAAAAAAAAAAAAAAATCGTCGGTGAGAGCTTCAGAGCCAGCAGGGATGCAGGGATGGCATGATGGCATAAACATTTCAACCCAGATAAGAAACTTTGTTTGTAACACTGTTTGGGACGATTTGGAAAAAAAAACAGGCGTTTTAAACACCCCCCCCCAGCCGCCAGGAGGTCAATAAGGCCAATTGGCCCCGATAGCCCTCTTGAAAAGAGGTCAACAAGCCTACAACTGCTGTGCTGTACTAGTGCCGTTATCTAACTGTCTTTTACAGCACCCAGGTAAAAAACAGGTGTTACGGACTGTTTTTTTCGATTTGTAAAAAACACCTGTTCCTGTTTATGCCAGCCCTGATGAGCTTGAGGAGTGGACATAGGAGACCACACACACAAACCGAGACTTCAATCATTTTTACTCCATTGTATTTCAGTACTTGTACGGCGTATCTTTTTGCTCCCAACTCCCAACTCCCTGTCTCCCTCTGATGAGTGATGAGTGACGAGTGCCCAGTACAGTACATTACTTACATGGCTTATTACATAAGTACCATACACCATACCCTGTACTCTGTTTTGTCATGTTGTCATGATGACTTCAGTGCCGGTCTTTCGTTAGTGCAGTTCCGGGAACTTTTAGGGAACTGAAGAATAAACGAACTTTCCCTTTGGTTCCGGGTTGGTTCACTAATTTTTTGTAGCGGAACTTTTAGTTCCGTTCCGTTCGTTAAGAAATGAGTAGCCGAACTCTTCGTTCGGTTCCGTTCGTTAAGGGTGGAACTCCTACTCCGAGTTGAATTCGGCTTTAAAGTTCAAATTCACTTAAAATACTGAAAAAAATCTTCTTTGACGTCCCGGTAATTAGAAAATAATAAGCACAAATCGGCTCCAAATCAATTTCCGCAATCGTATTAGTGAAACCCGCGGTTTTCAAAAAAGCAGCTCGGTTCCATTCTGGGTTCGTTTCTAGTTCGTTTAGTCTATGGAACCGAACTTTTCTTTCGCTGCGGGTTCATTAATTCGGCTGGAAACGAACTTATCTTTCAGTTCGGTTCGTTAGTGTAGCAAACCCGAACTTTCCTTTCGGTTCCGTTCAACTCCTATTCACTAACGGAAGACCGGCACTGAGGGAGTGTGTCTTTCCTTCAAATGCGGTGCTTCGCGCTTCAGTACTGTTGTCTTCTTCATTATTACGGCAGTTCATTACGGCAACTGGCATTGGCTTAGTTCGCTACGGCTGTTCATTCCATTTTCTGTCATCCAGACTAGCATCCAACATAGCTTCTCATCAACACAATTGATACGAGGTAGTCATTTTGATGTTTCACTTGAACAGATGAGAACTAAGAAATTTGGCAGGAATGGCATGGGTAAATGCGTTTGGCCCGTTAGCATTCGTTGCTGCAGCGGCCGCATTGCCATGGTTATTTAATCCTCATTCCAGTCTCTGCGCTAGCTGGCTTGAAGATTGGGACGGTATGATATTTCATCTATTGAGCTTACGTAAACAGCTAGAGTTGAGTCAAGAGTTGTACCCTCATAACTAGAGTAATGTTTTGGACGCTTGCAAACTCAGCGGCTGTACTTATGGGTGCTGCAGATGGTGTAAACTTCGTTTCAAACCCAACACTATCAACTGCATGGGTTACAGGACGTCGCAATAACGTCAAACCACTTCTAGCTTCATTGTCCCAGGTAGATTGAAGGTTCAATCCTACCCGATAGGTCTCAGAGAACGAAACACCGTATTGATCACACGAACTCTGCTCTGCATGATTTAGGTCTGGGACGTATGGTCAGACTCAGGAGTAATTCTCGGAGTATTTGAACCAGTCGCACTATCCGCTAAGGTCTTATTCGCTGGTGCCGCAGGCTTTGCAAGCTCAATACTGGCTGACTATGGAAGTGACTATGGAGACGCCTATGAAGCCAACGACGGTCGCTTAGCAATGTCAGCGAGTTGGCTGTTGTGGTGGTGCGTTTACGCTTCTTCCCAAGTGTTCCAGCAAGCATTTGCGCTTTCCTATGTTCTACCGTAATGCAGTAAAGCTTATTCTTTTTTCCTTCTAATTTTTGTTCGTTGGATCACATTGCTAGGTCGATTGCCTTGCACGTGTGTGCTGCGTTGCTCTTGCAAGACACGAGTCGCCGCTTTCTCGCCCTATTGCGTGCTCTCCGAAGAGCTTCAAGAGAATCGCTCTCTTCCAGAGACGGCGGCCTAGCAGCCACGATATCTCCGTCGCCTGCGCAGACTTTGCCAGCGAATCCACAATTTTTTGCATTCCACACCGGTAGTTCGACAGCCTCAGCGGCTGTAGAAAGTGAGGCCTGGTCAGAGGCATGGGCCACGGCTATTGTAGCAGCCGCATGGGCTGCGCACCCTTTACGAATCGAGGTGCGTGCTGAAAATATCTCCATTCTGCGCGTAAAGTGAAGGAGCTTGCAACATTCGCTATTTCAGGGAATACTCAAGTGCATGATGCTCTACTACGGTAGTTGTAAACGTTTCTCGTTCATTCCTTGATGTTACGCACAGGTGGTGGGTTGGTTGTCGTGCGTGCCTTACGGCCTCGCTGGCTGTTTTGCGATTGCGAGCGTGCGCGCTTTCGTCATGGCTCATGCTGCGTTTCATTCTGGTGGCCGCCGTCGAGAAGCTTGGGTGTCGATGCTTGCTTGCCGCTGCTGGTGAGTTGGCGAATAATACATATGTGGCATTTATAAGAATCCTTCGACTTACTCGTCTTGCATGATTTCTAGCTGCATCAAAGACCTGCACAAGTATGTTCCTTTCCACACTTCTCGCGTCGTATTCTAACATCTTTCTTTTGTCTTGCATCAGGTACCTATGTGCGGCATTATGCAAATCACCAGCTCTTACGCTCTCTTTAGCTTTGATCGTACTGGATGCCACCCTCGGAACTTTTTCGACAAGCGCCTTCGCAACTGTTGGCAATTTGAATGGCAGCAACGGAAAGAAAAGCAATAATAGTGATGGTTTGAAGTTCGTCCTTCTCCAATTAAAAGCCGCTCTTGGCTGCGTAGGCCGTGTATTTGATCTCTTGGCTGTGATGCTAGCTTTGATATGGCGAGCTCGAAAGGCAAACACGTCCCATGATGACGACCATAGGTGAGTGTGTGCGTAAATGTGTGTACAGATATACATATGTATAGTGGAATCGTCATATGACTGGCATCATGGGTGAATACGATAACAAGGTGGTCTGAATATTAAGCTAATGGATGGACTACTTTATGAATGTCAGGTGGAACGAATTGCACAAGAAGCAGTTTCTCTGGGCTGGGGAGGAGCTCTCAACGCACACTGTTGCCTTAAAAGTGAGCAAGAACTCTTTGGGTACATTACAAACCCCTCTTTTAATTCGCTTTTACTGCTCAATCTACTTTTTGGCGTGTCGGCTTTTGTTCTAATTGATTGGCATCTATAACCAATACAATCATTGCCTCCAATGTCACAGGCTGCTCATGCACTGAGTGCTTACCCTGTCGCCACTCTTTGGCCCAAAAAGCTGGCCATGATTTACCCGGTTCCGAAAGGATGGCCTAGTATAGAGGATACCAATAGCACATCACTTGAGCAAGGGAATTGGTTAGAACCTACACGTGGCCAAATCGAAGTGATGGCAGTCATGGGAAGCTTCGTGTTGGGTTTATTCCTCGCTCTTCGAGCTGCCACCTTTGTGTTGCCTTCGGGTTTCATGACTTCACCATTGAAGGGCAGAGGAGGCAATGCATGGGTGGTAGCGATAGGAGCTTCATGGGCTGCTTCAACGGCACTGCTTTTGCCCACTCTGGGGTTTGTGCAACATGGCTGGCCGGTGAGTTGAAATAGATTCGATGCATGAGCACACTCGGCTCCTATGACTTCATACCCATGTGCGAAGTTTTCGGTCTTCCTTGTCTCTTTTGTATGTGCTCCTTGTGTAACTCACCAAAATTTTACTTCTACGTACTTCTTCTTTTGAAAAGGTTCTTCGGGCAGACCGTTACTATCACATTGCGTCAATGGTGTGGGCTTTTCCTGCAGCAGTCGTTCTGAAACAATTATTCCTCACAGCCCAATCCAATGCAAATCCCAACAATTTAAGAGTGACCGTGCCTCCTGTGAGCAATAGCACCATTAGAAGTCACGGTGGCTGCAGCAACAGTCAAAGCGGTAGTACCAGCATTAGAAATGAATCGAGTAGCCCAAGCAAGTATGACGGCAGGAGTAGTCACAGTAATGCTGATATTACTTCGAAGCGCAGAATAATTGCTGCACGAGGATCTATTTTCTTAAGCACCACGTTGATTGCCCTTCTTGCGATGCAGTCTGCTCATGTGAGTGCAAAGAGGAAATATCGTGCTCATATTCCTCGAAGACCAACAAATTTCCAACCGTTTTGATATAAAACGCTTTTAGATTGCTCATTTCCTATTTGAACAATCCTGTTCTTTTGATACAGTTGGTGTCACACTGTGAATATTTTATTGCGACTGAAAAATGCTTCTAAAACTGAACTTGAAATCAAATACTCACACCATGTTTCCTCTATCCTCTAGGCTCGCATCAAGTGGTCATCGTCACTGTCACTCTGGTCGCATGCATCTTTTGTGCACCCGAGAGACACCACGTCCTATTATAACTTGGCTTGCGTGCTTGAGCGTTTAGGCACCGATCTTGGGGTGACAATCGCGTGTTTCAGCATTTGCATTGATTATTTACATGCGTTACCGTTAGCTTACAACTTTGATAGACTTTTGCACTCTTGCCAGACTAATCGTATGTTCACGCGTGAGCTTATGAAACGCGCATTCTCATGCGATCGCACTCGTCATCATGCTTGCATAGGTGGCCGAGCAGCGATTAACTGCAGCGACTCAAGCTGCATCATCACCTACAGCAGTTGGGAATAAATCAAATGCCACGAATGCTTTGACTGCTGCGACTGAGGCTTATAAGCAGGCAGCTGCGGTTGCAGGTTTTTCAGTAGAACTCCTCGACGAGCAAGCTGCTGGATACTCTCCACGAAAAGATGGCAGTAGTCCCGCAAGTGAATTGCTGGTAGGTGTTGCTCGAAAACCTAAATTTCCACATCATACTTTGATTCATGTTTGTCACTCGATCGTTACGGAGAAGAAACCTCAGACACTTGTGTATACTCTTTTGAAATATTCATACGATGATACCATACTCCAACCGAGATCACCACAATTTTTTATCACGTTTTAAATTTGAGTGCAATCTAATTTTTGGGTAAACATATAGGTGCGGGCGGAAGCCATCTTTCAGGTAGCCACTATATTAGGCCCTTCTTATGGAGCTGCCTGGAACAATTGGGGCCAATTAGCTGAGCGTCGAGGCGATGTAGCAAGTGCAGAGAAGGGCTACCGTACGGCTGTGATTTTGAATCCAGATTCTCATTACAAGGTCTCGAAGACATTTCTCTCTCTCTGAGCTTCTTCCAATGTCATTCTCATAGAGTGCCCTACTTCATCATTTTTTTCCCACTGTGACTTTATTTTCTACAATCTTCTACTTTATCCATACTTTTTGTTCATTTTTTTTCCTGTCTACGTTCGGTTATCAAAAGGCGCACAATAACTTGGGGCAATTATTGCACCGGTCGCGGCGTTATGACCTTGCTGAACATCACTACCGCGCTGCCATTGAAATCTTGCCCACTTACCACCTTGCTCTCTTCAATTTAGCAACCTTACTGCACACCACGGGGGCTAGCATTCAACAGCCCCATTCTATGGACACTAGGGATGGTGGAGTGGGCTCCAAGGCATCGTCTCCTCTATCTCCTAACAGTCGATCGATGAGCTGGTCCTCGCAAGAAGAAGCACTGTCTCTTTACCGCGCCAGCATTGACGTCATGCCAAGAATGCCAGAGGTGAGTGTGTTTTTTAATATGATATATCACAGTAACATTATTCATGCCTTCTGATGTATTATCTTTTGTCATTATGTTCATGTGGGAATCATTGTTTGTGGCTGCAAGTGTTGAAATCCTTAGCTAACTATCATTTACTATGTTTCACTGTCTTCAACAACAGGCCCACTACAACTACGCGCAGCTGTTGTTGACGCTTCACGGCGCAGACAAAGGACAAGAAGGCATTAGAGCCCTCGCTACCGCTGGTGAATCCCTTGAAGTAAGTGAGACGAGGCGTTCTCTTGAGCTGTTATGACTGGGATATAATCCCCTTACAACCCTTTGTACTCGATTCAAAACATGCTCATAGTTTCATTTTATTTTTGTACGTTTTCACAACCCTCAACGCATACAGGCAAGCATAGCGCTGCGCCCACATCACCGCCCCGCACTTGAGACTCTGAAACACGTGCGAGCTTTACAGAAACGTCGCGAAGCGGCGGCAGCAGCAAAATAGAGGCTACTCCCTGGCACAACCACGGGGTGACACTATTACGCCCGTGCTGCCTAGTTTACTTTGCTATATACCTCAATTCCCACGTAAGATTAAATAAACTCTGCGTTGTTCTGCAGCAACAAGAGGCGTCTTCAGTCGAGCGCCAAAATTACGAAATAAATATCCAAGCTCTTCAACTAATCGGCAAACAGGAAGCAAAATACCAAGGAAGCCTAGCCGAGATGTAGCTCGGCTGCTCAACTCAGCGACATACGTAAATACATCCCGGTGGCGAATGGCGGGATCAGGGATGTAGTTTTATGTGGCGGTCTTGGCTCTTGGCCGCCGCGTAACTTGGCCAAAAAGACGAAGCTCTTATAGCTATCGATTTATTGAAATGGGTTATCTGGGCTTTGCTTCTTGTTCTAACCAAGCACCCAATTGGCCAAGAGCCCTTGTACGCCAATGAAGCCTTTTAACAACAAACCAAGGAAGACACGAAGACGCCGGCGGATTTAGTGGACGTGGAAGGCTTTAATGGTTAATGGAGTTGCGATGGCCTCACCATGTATCACAAATTTCGACCATTTCCCTTCCTCTTCCTCTTTCTTACTCAAAAGACTGCCATAGCGCAGCTGCACAGGCTCTGAACTGTTATTAACAGCGCAATTAACAGAAACGCCAAGACAAAGAAACAGGAAAGTGGAATGGGCAAGAGGGCCAACTGGCAACTAAAGATAAATTAATTCCGAAAAATACCGAAAAATACCCCTCTTCGCTATGGTATACGCAAATCGAGAAGTCTCATGGAGCTGGTTTCCTCTAGCCAAACTCGTCCAAGTTGTTCAAATCGACAATTCCATCGTCGTCGTCGTCTTCTTCGTCCTCCTCGGGGATCTCATCCGTGGGCGCGTACCCGTGCAGCTGGCGCATCATCACCTTGTTGGTGCGCGCGTCTCGCTTCGCCAGCACGGGCGTGAAGGACACCCCACTGTCAGACGCCGCCAGCAACGCGTCTCCTTCAGCAGCAGCGGCCTGTGGGGTGGTTGAAATACGAAGAGCCGTGTGAGCAGAGATGGTCAAAAGAACGGGGAAAAGGTATGGAGTGAATAGAGATTTGCGTGAGAAAATAGGAACTTCTGTACTCAATTTTACTTGATAATTTCCATTTTTTTGAAGCAGTGGACTTGAGTGAAGGTAAACGATTGAAGAATGTTTCGCTCATTGTACCTTTTTCTTGTTTTTAAAAGTACAACTTACCGAATCATGTTGGCCTACTCCTCCTCCTCCTTGGTTCTGCGAGGTGTGTCCAGTGCTGGGGTCGGGCACTTCAGAAACGTCTCGCAAATCGACAGTTTGCGCCTTGACGGGGGGGGCAAAGAATGGGGGCAGGCAACGGTTAAAAACAGACCGCAATGAGGGGCGTAGAAAAGAGGGTAGAAGTCAACAAGGAGTTGAGAACTTGAGTGCACACAAAAGAAAATGCGACAACATCTACCACCACAACCTACCTTGAGCTGAGCGTGCATGGTGGCGACCACTGCATCATAGGAATTGCGCAAGGTGGTGTTGCCATAGCCGTTGCGGACCTGCATGGAATGATTAGGATTGCGAAAAAAGAAAAGGGGGGGTGGCTTAAGTCGAATTAATTCAAAGTCAATGATGCGCGCCAAATTAGGGAATGCGAGCAATAAAGGTGCAGGACGTTTATCTAAGAGACTCTGCACTTCGCTCCTCCTCACACCAGCACGCACATAAACACAGTCAACCTTACCACTGCTTTGGCCTGTTCTCTCCGTGCCGCTCGCAGCGCTTGTTCAGCTTCGTGCGCCTCTTCCAAATCCATGTCCTTGACCTTGTGCGCTTCCAGTGTGGCCAGAGCCTCGAACGATCGCACTTCCTTGGCCTTGGCTTTGGCCTGGTTGAGGTTGGACTCGGCATGCCGCGAGAGCACCTGGTGAGAGGAAGAAGGAAGAGGGATAAGAAGACGAAACGAAAGGAAAGCGTGGTGCACGAGAATGGCAAATTAGAATAGAAAGAGAAGTGCAATTGGCAAGGAAATGAGACTGGGAAATATCGTATTCTCGTTGAAGGTTTAAAAAAAGAAAACCCGGCCTTTTCATATGTAAAATACATGTGCACAAAATACCCGTACCTTTCGTCGCACGTCGTCAATAGCCCATTTGCACCGCTCGAGGCGGACCTGAAGTGGGAAATGAGAAAGGAAAGAGATGAGAAGGTGTCGTCTAAGAACTTTTTCAACAAATGTGCATCTCTTTTCCTAAATCTCCCTCGTTACCACCGCCTGAGTCCTAATATATACATAGGTACATATTTTCATTTACCACGCGGGCCCACACGGCTGCAGCTCTTGCATCACTCCGCTCCAGCTGAATCCGCCGCACCTTTTGTTGGGGATTATTAATTGAACGTATGCTATGTTAGGAGGGGTAGTGAGCGAAGGAAGGAGTTGGGTGGGCAAGAAGCATATACTTTGCGTTTATTATCGTAGTTGAGGAATCATGTTGCAAGAATAAACTGAAGACACATTTGAAAATGACTCCTTAAAAAGAAGCCTCCGCAAAATCACACAAGTAAGTTCACACAAACACACACTTCTTCGCATTCACGCACTCACCAATTCGTTTTCGTTGTTCAAGGCCACGCCGTTTTCATCCAGATCGCACTCGAGGTCTTCTCTCTCCAAGTACAAGTGCGTTATCGCGTCTTCTGCGCGCTTCATCTGACATCACACGTGCACAAGTATGGCGTGAATGAGGAAGAGGCTAGGACGAGACCCACAATAAGAGAAACACGCGATGTTCCCCTTTCATAGAAGGTGACGCCACAATGTCGACGTCGTAAAATATAAACAAACTAAATAACAGCTTCATCTCCATCTTCGTTCTCGCTTTCATCTTTACCAGCACGCGCCTGTTGCGCCTCTCTTCCGCTGCCATGTGCCTTCGGTTCTCCAGCGCCGTCTTCTCTCCGACCATGGCCTCCCCCCATCCCCCCATCAAGAGGGCGGCGCCTCCACCGGCCCCTTCGTCCTCGTCCTCCACCATCTCCTCCAAGTCATTTTCGAGCACCTCCACGCGTAACGCCGCCTGACCACGTGTATATTCGTGCATGTTTGTAGGTGAGGCATTCAATCACATCGAGTCACAATGATGCGTTACATGCATCTGCATATACGAAAACCATAAGCGCAAACTTTTCGTCTTCCAATTTCCTTACTTGCTCGTCGAATTCTCGCAGCTCTTTGTCGCGAACTTTGCAACGCTTGATGATGACCTGATGTATACAATTAGACATAGTATACATTCAACGATGGTGTGAATTCATTCATGACAACAAGTAAGAATAGAGAACACGTATGAAATGTGGGCACAAACATTCAGAAATAGGGTAAAACAACGAGAGCACCATCGCATTTCACAGGAACAAAATCATCAAGACTAAGTAGTTTCATGTGAAAAAATACATACGAAGAACAAAACAAGAATGGCCACCCAACAAGCCCCTCTTCATCTTCACCTCTTCGACGTGCACATCCTCAACAATGTCTTCAATGTCTTCCACAAGCTCGAGGCCCTCTTCTTGCACGTCCGCCATCACGTCATTCGACTGGGCCAGCTCCCACGCCTCCTTCAAAGCCTGAAACCGTTTCCGGTCCCGCACTCGCAGCCAGGCCCGCATGATCACCCGCGCCGCGTAAATGCGCTTCCCCGCTTCTTCGAGCTTCAAACGTAAGTACTGCTCGGCCGCCCTCTTACGGCGGTAAAAGGCCTAACATAATAGCATGGTTTGTTGGTGTTTTCGATACGACATTTACGATGAAGCAAAAAAAAAGTGCAATGTACGTGCGGTAAAGCGATAAGCGGTGTAACTCTTCTATCTTAACCGCACACCTACGACGCGTTTACTGTAATAATCACACACACACGCTGCAGACCTGAATCCGAGTGGCAGCTTCCTCTCTCAAACCGTGCCACCTCCTCGACCACTCCAGCATGACTCGCTTGTGCCCGAGCCACATACGCCACCGCGCGGCGAGCATGGTTGCGGCCCACCACCTTCAATAGTTGAAGTTTTGAAGATTTAGAGACGGAAATTGTGTGTTCAAGTTAGACGCAGAAGGCTAGAAATGAAGGGGGAAAGAAATCGAGGGCAGAGGACGAAACGATATGAAAGCAGCAGAAATTGCCGACGAAACTACGAGGACATACATTCCCCTGGCCCTCTCGTTTTCTCACCCTTGCTTGCGTCCGGCCATCAGCACGACTTGCGCCCGCATTCTCGCCAGCGCCTCTAATTTAATGGCCGCAGGAATCTCCACCCGCTCCAGGAAAGCGTGCCGGTACTGAATTTCAAACCATTTCCGTGTCACAAACCCGCGTCCGATGCGCTGCATCCGCACCTAATGTAATATGCATATTGTAACATGATGACACCACCACCACCACTAAAAGCGAAGAAAGAAAAGACGATAATTAGACGCAATTGCAGTCCTCAGAGGGAAGGTATAACACTAACGATGATGAGAAGGCGTTCGAAAGACACCCGAAGAAAGAAGCGGGTATGTGCGTTGGAGGACATAAGGACCTTCGAAATTTACTCGTACGCACGTACAAGCGGAGAGAAATCAAGCACAAACGAGTGCAAACCTACCTGCAAGCGGAAGAGCCGCATGGCAGTTTTCACTTTCTGCCGCCACAGCCGCGCACTTTTCCCGCGCGCAAACCGGTTCATCACCTAGTGGCAGTGGTGGTGAGGGTGTTATTTCAGATTGCACGAGGGCGATAAATAGGGAAGACCAGACGAAATATAGATGTAATACATGTATCGGGCAAGCGAAAAGGAGGCAAAGGGACTAAGTACTCTGATGTAAAGCAAAGGGACTAGAGTAAAGTCCACATTTCTCTGATGTAAAATATTTCTCCATACGCACGCACAATGACCCCACTCACTCACCGTCGCAGCATCTCGCTCGCGCCTCCTTCGCGCCAAATCTTTCCGCCCAATGTGGCCTCGCACGATCCGCTGCAAGAGGAGCCGCGCCGGTGCCAACACCCGCATCGCCACCTCCAACTCAATCCTCCCCCTGTAACCACCGCTCCACGGGGCCATCTTCGCGTTGGGCAAGCCCGTGATGGGGTTGACGCCGGTAGGAGAAGTGGGCGAATCCCCCTCTGGTAGGGCGGTGTTCCGGTTGTTCCATTTGTTTGCAGGGCGGAGCGCCCCGGAGGCCAGGAACGCGGCCCCTCCCACAGGGGGGACTTTGGCCAATCCGGACACCCACCACCGCTGCTTCCGGCCGCGGACACACGCTTGCAGGATTGCAAAACCTTTAGGGCCGTCGATACGACAAGGGTCGCTGTCGCGGCCTCCCATTTCAGTGGCCACTTTCAGCCTCGCCATCGTGGTTTTGGAAGGTCGCGCCGGACCATACAACCCGCCGGGACCAAAGACGTTAGGGAGCCTCGAACCATTAAGCTTTTTGATTTTCTTGGCGCCCACAGCAGCTGAGACAACCGACGCAATGCCCGCGTTGCTCGTGCTGCCCACGCTGCTGCTGTTGGTGCTGCTTTGACTGCCGCTGTCCATGCTCCCGAGTGACCTTCCATCCAATGAGTTGTTGCCATTGGATGAGACCAATGACAAGGCGGAAGAGACAGCAGCTCCTGCAAGGTCCAAGTTTTTGCTCATCTTCTTCTTTTTAGGTTGTGGTTTTGCCGGAAGTGATACGTTGTAGAAACGACGAGCAGCGGTAGCCAGGGCTAAGATTTTGGCAGTACAGCGCGCAATGAAGCTGCGCACTGCTCGTTCGATGATGATGGCCGCCTTCCAGTGGTTTAAGAGATAAGCAAAGTAAGCTCGCCCTACCCACGCTCGAAAAGTGGCCTGGACCTTGGTAGCAGCCGCACGAATCAACCGGCGGTAGGCTAAGACTAGGCGACGGTCTCGCTTCGAGCGGTACATCTATGTTGGTGTAGGAGCGTGTTTCAGTATTGATGTCGCAACAGGCACACATACAGGCATAACGTTTGAAAAGAAGAGCTTAGTAGAGAAACAAAAAAAAGAGCTCCATCATGTCTTGTTTCACCTCTTATACTCGTCTTTGAACAACAAAAAAACTATGTTTATCTCATGAACGCCTCAGTGTTACCTTTTGAATGAGAGCAGCTGCAAGATCTTTGAGAGGTCGGTACAACGCCACGAACGACCGCGCCACCCAGCCTCGAAAACATCTGATTCAAAGAAACAGACAGTGGCACATTGTGCGTGCAGGAAGGATTGTTGCTTAGCTAGCTGTTTGTTTTGTTGTAAGAGACAAAAAAAAAAAAAAAACGAAAAATAAAGGGAAGAAAAAGATTGAGATGACACACTAGGAGCGGGAGGAGCCAATGAAAAGTGAAAAGGTGATGGTGCCTATTCAATCAACCTCCATCACTCACCGTTGCAAGGCGATGGCCGCAAACGATCGCTTCGCTCTCTGTGCCAAGCATTTCGGCACTTGCTGCAGGCGCCACAGCCGCTGGCACCGCAGCGCCCACCTCGACACTTCGAGCAATGACGCTTGCAATCGGCCGAGCACTGCAGTCGCTGTGACCGCAGGGCCG
>Ga0307930_1002076_pt1 | contig 15460 bp, 11 predicted proteins | sample OrgLakmetageno46_FD_203161 | JGI IMG/M metagenome (GOLD analysis project Ga0307930, IMG submission 203161) | Saline water microbial communities from Organic Lake, Antarctica - #46 | ecosystem: Environmental > Aquatic > Non-marine Saline and Alkaline > Saline | place: Antarctica: Organic Lake...
ATTATATTATTGGTTATTACAGTGAAATTAGGCCGCATTCATATAACGGCGGATTGACCCCGAATGAATCGGAATATCGGTATTGGAAATACTACAAACCTGTGGCCAAAATAACTTGACCACTTCAATCAATCACTAAATACTTAATGGTCCAAAACCTATCGTCAAAATAAACATCTTTTATTTCGCCCAAATCACCATACATACCGCTGACAGTTGCGCCATGTAGTTCTTTTAAGCTAACTAACATAAGTTTTTCTTCACTGGTGAATTGGCACTGTGCTGGGTTCTTGATCATCAAAGCTATTAATAAATAATAGACCCTGACGTTTCATTATGCCATTTCAGTTAGGCACTTTTGCTTGTTAAGTGTACAGTTAAATCGACGGTATTATTCCATATCTAACTATTATTGACGCTTACTTTTAGACTTTAGTGGCTTTCGTTTATGTTAACTTAATATTTATTATTGATTAAATTCAATGGTTTTTATTTAGATTTGATAGCATTTTACGAAAATAAATAGCTTGAGCTTAATCTAATTTTAGAGGCTGGTTGTTTGAGCTCGCATTTGTCTTAATCGCAAGGGAGTTCCTAGAGTTATCTTCACGAACAATAAAGTGTAGAGTCATTAATGGAGAGGCGAATTGATTTGAGCGTAAAAATAGCGTTGATTGCTGAAGGTGGTGGTCAACGAGGAATATTCACTGCCGGTGTGTTAGATGCTTGGTTGGAGAATGATTTTGATCCTTTCGATTTATTTATCGGCACGTCTTCTGGATCGCAAAATCTGACGAGTTTTTTATCTCGTCAACAAGGCTATGCCAAGCGATTAATCCGTGGTTTATCGCGTCAAAAGCGTTTTTATAAGCTATGCCGTGGATTAAAGGGGGGCAATGTTGTCGATTTAGACTGGTACTTTGATAAAACTATTCAAGGCCGTTTTGCCTTAGACTTTGCGGCGGCCAAGAAATCATTGGGAGAACGAGAATTATTGATCACCGCAACTAATTCAGGCGATAGAAAAGGTTACTTTTTACGCCCAAACGGTAATAGTAATCACTGGCGTAAATTGCTTAAAGCCTCCAGTGCATTACCTTTTTTATATAAAGAAGGGGTTAAACTCACGTCTGAGTTAACTGCCCGCTCACTTAATAAGGCAAAAGGACCTCAGGCTGATTACTATCTGGACGGTGGACTAGCTGCGCCGCTGCCCGTGCGCGAAGCCTATCGCCGCGGTGCTCGAAAAATAGTAATTATACGCACGGTTAATGCTGACTTTTATACTCAGTCGGCTTGGCTAAAAAAACTAAAGTCATGGATTTACTCGTCTGGGCATTGCCCAAAAACCATTGATTACTTGGTTCAGCATGAGCAAGCTTATCGCCAAGAGCTCGCCTTTATCGCTAACTCTCCTGACGATGTCGAGCTCATTCAAATTTTTGCTAAAGACCATCTTCGAAGTAAACGCTTAGGCAGTTCGGATATGGATTTACAGCATGATTATCGTGCCGGTATCGATGCGGGTAATACTTTTTTGCAGACTTCATAAATGTTTCACGCGGGACACCCAAGACGGTCGCTGTTGTTTGACAAAGGGCGTGCGCATTTGATACGGTAATGAGGTCAGGGAGAGGCGCTTTATGCCACTTTTGGCAATGCACACCTCTCCGGTTATTTTGAACCATATAGGAGAAATAATGACTATAAGTAATCAAAGCAATCAGCAAAGAGCAACTAAATTCACAGTGCCAGGCCTGCATGAAACGTCTGCTAACCGAGCAATAGCCACTTTAGACAATCGAATGGTAGCACTGCTCGATTTGGCCCTCACCCTCAAGCACGTTCACTGGAACGTTGTGGGCCCCAATTTTATCGGCGTTCATGAAATGCTAGATCCTCAGGTAGACGCGGTACGCAACATGACAGACACCATTGCAGAGCGGATCGCTACTTTGGGCGGCTCACCCGTAGGCACTCCACAATCTATTGTTGACCGTCGCACTTGGCATGACTATTCCCTAGGCAAAGCATCGGCCATAGAGCATTTGGGCGCCCTTGATTTAGTCTACAACGGGGTAAACAGTGATCACCGTAAAGCAATTGGTGAAATGGCAGAACTTGATCCGGTATCGGAAGACATGCTGATTGGTCAGTTAACTGATCTTGAGCAGTTCCAGTGGTTCATTCGCGCGCATCTTGAATCCTCTGATGGTGATTTACTCACTGCCAACAGCCAAACCGAGCTGGCTGCAGCAAAATCTGCACTTTCTTAAACCCAGCGAAGCAGATTACATTTAACAACGATGGCGCCTCTGGCGTCATCAACACCCCTAACATACAATTTAATGCGGTATCAAGTTCCAAGAATTCACCCGCAGCCTAAGCAGGCGATAGCTATGATTTGCTCTTTCCTGATCCGTCATCGTTCTCAGTGTCCTCATCTTCAACTTCATCTTCGGTCTTTGGGGTACCATCAGAATTAAATTCGGCTATCGTTTCACCTGAGGATTCCCAGTCTTCTCTTTCTTCGTCTGTTGCTTTGGGCGAGAATAAGCCCGCATAAGCATAGAAAATTCCAATCAGGGGTGCAGTCCAGCAGGCAAAAGCAAGTGGTATATACAACAGATTTTCTATATTGCCATCAGCAATGCCAAGACCCAAGGCTGAAATTACAAATGCGCCGCCCGCATTCCAAGGAATTAGCGGAGACATTAATGTTCCACCTTCTTCAATTCCACGTGATAGATTCAACGTGGAATAACCCATACCACGGTAAACCGGCGAATACATTCTTCCTGGTAAAGCGATGGATAAGTAGGGGTCACCTGCTACTAGATTAGTCGCAAACGCCGTTCCAATAGCGGCGGTTTGGGTGCCAGCAAAACTACTGACTTTACTCTTAATGGCATTAATAATCGATTTCAAACAGCCTGTTTTCTCAAGCGCTCCGCCAAAGCCCAAAGCAATCAATATTAAGGAAATTGTCCACATCATGGATTGAATGCCACCGCGATTTAACAGGCTGTCAATTTCGCCAATACCAGTGTTTATTGAATAGCCATTGTTCGCAAAATTGAAAATTGACTGCAGACTTTCGCCCTGCACAATCATTGCGGTTGCACCACCAGCTAAAACACCGGCGAATAGTGATGGAAGAGGCGGATATTTTTTTACAGCTAAGCCCATTACAATCAATACTGGCAATAGTACCCACCCTGAAATATAAAAGTTTTCATCTAAGGCGCTAGTGATATCGGTAATTTTTGTAAATGAAATGCTTTGGGTGTCGATTACAAAAAATCCAACGAGCAGATATATGATAAGGGCAATCAGCATGGCTGGAATAGTAGTCGCCATCATATTTTTTATATGAGAAAAAACGTCGGTTCCGGTGACCGCAGGGGCCAAATTAGTTGTGTCGGAAAGTGGTGAAATTTTATCACCAAAAAAGGCACCTGAAACGACAGCGCCAGCAGTCCAATATGCAGGAATATCGAAGCCTTCTCCAATGCCCATTAAGGCTAAACCAACGGTTCCTACACTTGCCCAGCTAGTGCCAAGAGAAACCGAAACTAAGGCGCAAATTACCATGCCAGCAGCCAAGAATAGTTCGGGCGAAAGGACTTTTAAGCCGTAATAAATAATACTTGGCACTGTACCGCTGGCAATCCATACTCCGATGATCATCCCGACCGTTATTAAAACAGATACTGAAGGTAAAGCGACGTGAATAACGCGAAAAATTCCTTTCTCGATGTCCTTCCATTTTAGTCCTAGCTTAATTCCAACAACACTAGTGATGGCTAAGCCAATGGCAAGTGGGATATGCGGCTCGAAAACGCCAAAGTGAAAAATTTGCGTCCCAAGAATGATCAGGGTTAACACGACAGGGGTCAAGGCAATTAATAAGCTTGGGTTTGGATGTTTTGTCCGTTTCATTTAACTTCCTCGTCTTTGCTATTCCTAACCATTATCCGTCATTACGCATTCGGATAATTACTATTGCTGCAATGCAAAGAATCAAAATAGCTATTGCCTCGTACAAAATATTCTCAGGCGCCATATCTTTGCCCTGCAGAACAATCAATCGAGCGATTGCTGTGATCGCAATGAAAATAGGGTAAACAAATGCCGAGCGCGGATCCGAGTAGAATACAGATACCATGCCGATAACCTCGAGATAAAGAAACATTAGCAGTATGTCTGCAAGACTGATGATTTGAGCGACATAAATTGTGTGGATTTCAAAAGCCACGGCTCCGAGCGTCATCACAACGACGATAATTAATATTATGCGCTCAATTAGATGAAAAATACTAAGCGCCAAAGACCTCTCCGTTTTCCCTGCAGCGGCACCTTTAGTGTGCTTTATTCTGTCGGAGTTGTCGTTTTCGTCATTTTTTTTGTTTAAAGTCATAAATAAGATTCATTCATCTATTAGAATTTTTTTTTGATCTGATTGAATTGAGAAATATTTTTTGTGAAGATTCTTGTGGATAATAATATTTCGCTCCAAGTATAAAATAGTCACATAATTTCTTCTGAAGAGTGAGCTATCGCTGAGTTCCGCATCCGTGCATTCGCTTTCAAGTTGCAGTAGTCCCGCCCTAGAATTGCCCCTGAGGTATGATAAACGATGTATTAGATCTATTCAACAGGCATCGATTTTGTAGGGGGAGGGCATATTAACTGACCAATGGTAGAAGGAAATGGAGAATACATTCCGTTTTTAGATAACTATTTTTGATGGCGTAATAATCATTATTTTTTTCGACGACTATCTCAACATAGCTAAAAAAATTATTGCTTATTTTGGCCTCTATTGTTGGTAGATAGATAGGCCCCAGGATCAAGGGACAAGCCCAAAAATTTTTTTTAGCCTATGCTGGCAGCGTCTTTAGCGCGTCAACCTATGATGCTCAATGTTGACGACTGCTTCGAACGTCCGATGTTTATCTATATCTTAGCATCTATAGGTGAAACTTTTTATCTGTACTACATTAATTTGGTGTAGGTTGCTGGTTTGTTAGTTAACAATGAAAATGTGGTTCTGGGAATGTACTTGAGAATATCGGCCCCGAAAGTGACAAGTACTGCAGCCTTTCATTGCAATAGAATTTAACTTAAATGAAAAAGAGATGTGGCTGGCTGAGATTAGATGGCCTAAAATTAAACTCTATAGTTTAAGCGCCTGCAGTTCTGCCGCCATCTACTGAGATGACTTGCCCGCTAATATAAGGTGCATTAGTCGCCAAAAATAATGCCGTATTGGCAATGTCTGACGCTTCTCCAGTTCTAGCTAATGGCACTTTGGCGAGTAGGATCGTTTGGTCAGGCAAGGCTGAATTGCTTTCGCTGGGCGGTAGAATAGCACCCGGTGAGACGCCATTAACGCGTACATTTGGCGCCAACTCTAGCGCCAGCGACTTGGTCATCATATTAAGTCCAGCTTTAGCCATGCAGTAAATGGTGTGATTAGTTAAGGCTTTTTCACTATAAATATCGACAATATTAATGATGCATCCCTTGGTTTTTTGTAAGTATGGAGCGCAAGCTTGTGATAAGAAAAACGGTGCTTTCATATTACTGCTAATTAAGTCGTTCCAATGCTGTTCGGTAGCAGTGCCTATTTTCGTTGGATAAAAACTCGACGCATTATTAATTAGTGTATCGATTGTGCCAAAGCGTTGGACTGTATCGGTTGCTAGTTTTTCTATTTCATTTAACTGATCTAAATCAGCAGCGAAAATTTCGCAGGAGTTTGCGCGAATATTGTTGAGTCTTTCTGCTAGTAGTAGGGCTGAGGCTTTTGATTGACGATAGTGCAGCGCAATATTGTAGCCATTATCGTGAAATGTTTGTGCAGTTTCGGCTCCTAGTCGTTTAGCTGCACCGGTAATTAGTAATGTGGGGTTGTTTGACATTGTGTTATCCAAATTAATTTTCAACTGAGTCACTAACGTAAGTTTTCTTTAGATCTCCAATAGCATCGACGCGTTTACTGCGAAGCGCTTCGCCAAATTCATTACCTTTTAAACCAAGACCCGTCAATTGTTTTGGTAAGACTGCTTGATAGACCTTGAATGTAAGGAGAATAAACGACATTCCTGATCTATTCAACCTGTGTAGATTGTGTTGGATTTAAGGCTAACGAACTGACTATTGGCGCAGGTTTGTCTTATTTAAAAGTACAAGCTTATTAAAAAGTGAGACAGTTCAATCCATCAGATATTTGATTTGGCCTTTACAGGCATGGCAACTCCCACACTTGTTTGAAGGGCGTCGGTCCGAATGTAAATAGTCAGAACGAAACGCCCTTGAATAGCTAATCTGCTTCATCTAAGGTCATGAGTGACGTATTACCGCCAGAAGCGGTGGTATTAATACTAATTGTTTTTTCTGTTAATAAACGCTGAGTTAAATTATCAAAATATTTTGAACTGATCACCGGTAAAATTGCGCCTTGACGTTCGGCTAATTTCTCACTGAAATAATGTTTACGGTCGCAATGACGATCAACAACAACACCTGATAATGCAGGCTGTGCCAATAACCTTGTTAAGTGGCATAACTGGGCCACTTGAAAAACATTGTGGTCTTCGGCGGTTGTAACGAACTCATCTCTAAAGGCTATCGCTTCATCGTAGAATAAATCAGATACAACGGCAATAACGGCGTTACCGGTTGCCAACGCCGTTACAACAGAAATCAACCAAAAGTGAAAGGTAACATTTTCATCAGCAAAACAGATGATGTTGCCACGATTTTCCAAATAGAGAATATTAGACTCACCTGTTGGACCCGGCAAAACCGTTGGCTCCTTCAAGTGTTTCTCAATATCAATCAATTGTGAACGCGCCGCCTTCAAAGTGAGAGTTAAATCGTCTGCTAAGTCATCAAAGATATCGATACTGGTAATTTTTGCTAACACTTTGCTAATACGAGATATGCGCGTATTTAACTCGGTCACGCGCCAGATTTTTTCTGCCACGCTAGCTCTATCCATGAATAATACGGCTTCTGCTTCCGCATCCTTATCGCCGTTTAAAGCTTCTACTTGCGGTGGTGATAAATTAAGTTTCTTGGCACCGGGCGTTATTTTTTCTTTAACTAAACGCGTTAAATAATATGGGCCACCTGCTTTTGGCCCTGTACCTGAAAGACCACGACCACCAAACGGTTGCACACCCACGATAGCACCAATTATATTACGATTTACATATACGTTACCTGCTCGTGATAACTTCGCCAAATTGATGGCCCGCTGCTCAATGCGGGTATGTATACCCATGGTTAAGCCGAAACCTGTGTCGTTAATATCATCAATGACTTTTTCTATTTCATCGCCTTTAAAGCGAACAATATGAACACAGGGGCCAAACACCTCCTCCTTCAGTGCACTAATATTCTCTATTTCATAAAGTCGCGGCGCAAAAAAGAAATGTTCGTTCTGTGCTATTTCATTTGTTATCTCATCAGAAATAGCGCATTGGTATAATAATTGACCATGGGTTTTCATGCAGTCACTGTGGGCATTGAGTGAATCTAGCGCTTTTTGATCAATGACTGGACCTACATCAGTACTCAGTTTTTTTGGGTTACCCACATGCAATTCTGCTAATGCTCCTTTAAGCATTGTAATCACATTATCAGCAATATCTTCTTGTAAAAATAACACTCTAAGCGCAGAACAACGTTGACCTGCGGATTGAAACCCTGAAGAAATAACATCATCAACGACTTGTTCAGGTAGGGCCGTAGAGTCAACTATCATGCAGTTTTGCCCCCCCGTTTCAGCAATAAACGGCACTTGATCGCCCCCTCTATCAGCCAATGTTTGCGAAATTATAGTCGCTGTTTTAATAGAACCAGTAAAAATAACCGTTCGAATACGTGCATTAGGAATAATAACACTACCGACTTCACGACCCTGGGCAATAACTGCTTGTACAACGCCGTTTGGTAATCCAACAGACGTCATTAGTTCGATAGCGCGCAATGCAATTAAACTTGTTTGCTCAGCTGGTTTCGCTAATACCGTATTACCAGTAGAAATCGCAGCAGTCACTTGCCCTATAAATATAGCTAACGGGAAGTTCCAAGGACTGATACATAGGACCACGCCAAGGGATTCTAATCGATCATCTTTAGCTAATTCAATCGCTTGTTGTGCATAATAGCGACAAAAATCAACAGCCTCTCTGACTTCATCAATACCATCTTGAGTCGTTTTCCCTGCTTCCTTGATGCATAAGGCAATTAGCTCGTCCATATGATGTTCAATAACATCGGCAACACGGCATAATAAGGCCGCGCGCTCAGATACAGGCGTCTGTGACCATGCAGTAAATGCGTTTTGAGCCGTTTCGATCATCGCGATCATTTCACCCTTGCTGTGATGTCGTTGAAAACCAATAATTTCACTCTGCTTTGCTGGATTTCTGATGGCGGTAAACCCTTCTGGCACGTCATTTTCAGAGAACAAGTTATCTTGATACCAGTTATCTAGTGATGCTTTTAACGGGGTTACCGTATTGATATCTGTTAAATCCAGGCCCTTAGAATTATCTCGACCGCCACCTTTTTCACCATGGTATAACGCAATGGGTTCGATTATCTGGCCGTTATATTTGTCTTTTAGGCGATTCATTTTTTCAACTGGATCGACAAGTAAAGATTCGACTGGTTGTGACTCATCAATAATGGCATTAACAAAAGAAGAATTAGCGCCATTTTCTAACAAACGACGGACTAAATAGGCTAATAGCTCTTTATGGGGACCAACCGGCGCGTAAACACGACATTGAACATTTTCATTTGTAACAACTTGCTTATATAAAGAGCCACCCATGCCATACAGACATTGAAATTCAAAGTTTGTTTTGTCATTGCCTGCGAGTTCAAGAATAGTGGTAACAGTGTATGCATTATGCGTAGCAAACTGTGGATAGATAGTATCTCTATATTCTAATAATTTTTTTGCACAGGCGAGGTAAGATACATCCGTAGAAGCCTTGCGAGTGAATACGGGAAAATGCTGATAACCTCCTTTTTGGCTGTTTTTAATCTGAGTATCCCAATAAGCGCCTTTCACTAAGCGCACCATCATTTTTCGACCCACACGCAAGGTGAGTTCGCGTAACCAGTCAACGATAAAAATAGCGCGTTTTTGATAAGCTTGCATAGCCATCGAAAAACCATTCCAACCGGCTAACTCATCATCACTAAATACCGACTCAATAATATCAAGAGATATATCTAATCGCTCAGATTCTTCCGCATCGACAGTTAAGCCAATATTGTAGCTTTTAGCTTGCAAACAAAGCGCTTTAAGTTTGGGTACCGCTTCAGTCATTACCCTTTCTCTTTGTGTAAATTCGTAACGAGGGTGAATAGCAGAAAGCTTAACTGAAATACCAGGAACTCTACGCGGGTCGTTCTTGCCCGACGCACGAGCCACGGCCCCAATGGCATCTATAGCAACCTGATATGCTTTAAAATACTTATCAGCATCACTCATGGTACGCGCAGCCTCACCAAGCATGTCGTAGGAATAAACGTAATTCTCATGCTCTATTGTGGCGGCATGCTCAGTTGCAGCTTGGATAGTTTCACCCATGACAAACTGCTCACCCATAATTTTCATGGCATAGTTCATTGCTTTACGAATGACAGGCTCACCTAAACGACCGATAACTTTCTTTAATAAACCAAAGCTATCTTTTTCGCGTTCATCAGCGTAGTCAATCATCGTACCGGTAACTAGTAACCCCCACGATGAGGCATTGACGAACAGTGAATCACTAGTGCCTATATGACTGCTCCACTGCCCTTTAGATATTTTGTCACTAATCAGGGCATCTTGAGTTTGCTTATCTGGCACACGTAATAAGGCTTCGGCCAGACACATCAATACCACACCTTCTTCACTTGATAGTGTATATTCTGCTAGTAAGGCATCTACAGCGCCGTTTCCCGATTCATCTCTACGTATTTTTAAGGAAATTTTACGGGCTTTCCCCCACGCTCTGCTTGCAGCATCATCGTTAACTTCTGCCAACGGTAAAATATGCTCTACAGCGAGGCTTTCATCGATACGATAGAACTCGCGAATTTTCTGACGAGTAGGCGAGTCTGTGCTAAAAGAACCATTAAAAAGCATGTGTTTCTCCTAAAAATTTTTTTAATACTGTTTTTTTAATTACTTGAGTTAATTACGATTTACTTTATTTAACTGCTACCCAGGAATGTAAAATTGCCGTTAGGCGTCAATTCTCGGAAGCTCACATCAAGCTCAATAGTCGCGATAAGAATGACTTCGTTTTCGCACGCGCAGGAATCGATATAAACAGAAGCCCTCACTTTTAGCCGTCACCTTTTACCTCATCCGTCTTAAATAGGCGCATAACCCATATAAAGAAGAATGGAGCAAAAAATAAAACCAATATCGTTGTGGCTGTAATACCACCCAGTACACCAATTGATACGGCGTTCTGCGCCCCTGACCCAGGCCCTGCAGCAAATGCCAAAGGCATCACACCAAAAATAAACGTCAGTGATGTCATCAAAATAGGACGAAGTCTTTGTTTCGCCGCCATCACCGCTGCATCATAGGCAGTCATGCCGTCTTCAAAATTAGTTTTTGCAAACTCAATAATCAAAATCGCATTTTTGGCAGCCAAGGCAATTGTCATTAATAAGCCCACCTGAAAGTAAACATCGTTTGCTTGTCCTGCCCACCATGTGGCCAAAACAGCGCCAAATATACCAAGTGGAACCGTTAGTATGATGGCTAAAGGTATTGTCCAGCTTTCGTATAAGGCAGCCAATGCTAAGAAAACTGCAACGATTGAAATCAAGTAAACAATCCACGCTTGTCCACCAGACTCTTTTTCTTCATAGGATAGGCCCGTCCATTCCAAACCAATTCCAATTGGCAAGTTTTCAGCGAGTTTTGATATCTGGTTAAGGGCTTCACCTGAACTTATACCTTGTGCGGCCTCACCTTTAATTTCAAGAGAGGAATTACCGTCAAACCGGGTTAGCTTTGGCGCACCATATGTCCATTCGCCGGTTCCAAAGGTTGATAAGGAAACCATGTCGCCAGATGAATTGCGCACATACCATCGGTCTATATCCGTTGGCAACATGCGGTAAGGAGCGTCTGCTTGGGCGTAAACACGCTTAATACGACCCTTTTCTAAGAAATCATTAATGTAAGAACCACCAAGAGCAGTACTTAAGGTTTGGTTGATTGCAGCAATTGGCACGCCCATTGCCCGCGCCTTCCTCGAATCTATATCGATGTCATATTGAGGGCCGGGCGCCAGACCATTAAAACGCACACCTTTCAACACGTCACTCTGATTAGCCTCTCCAACAAACTGTTGCATGGCACTATTAAGCGCGTCTTGACCTAATCCTGCTCGGTCAACCAATTGAAATTCAAAGCCGCTGGAATTACCTAACGCTATTATGGCTGGCGGCACAATTGGAATAATCATGGCGTCTTTTACAGATGACAATGATCTACCTGCTTGTTGACTAACTTGAAAGACGTTTTGATTTTCTGTGCGCTGGGCCCAATCTTTCATTTTAATAAATGCGATACCCACATTTTGGCTGCTCCCAGAAAAACTAAAGCCAGCCACCGTAAATATTCCTTCAACCGCACCGTTTGTTTGATCTAGATAAAAATCTTCGACTTGCTTATTTTTCTCAACCGTTTGTTGCAAGGTTGAACTGACCGGTCCGTTGACCAGTGTGAACATTCGCCCTTGGTCCTCGTCAGGTAAAAATGACGTCGGTATTTTAACGAACAGACCAATTGCAACAGCGATGATCGCGAAGAACACGACAGGTAGAATAAATCGGTTTGCCAATACCTTTTCCAAAAGGCTCGCGTGACCCGCTTTCATTTTATTAAATGCTCTATTGAAAAGCCCGAAAAACCCTGTCTTTTTTTCTACCTTAGCTTGTTTTAATATAATGCTACATAAAGATGGCGATAGAGTCAGCGCTACAAAAAGTGATATCCCCATTGCAACGGAAATCGTAACGGCAAATTGTCGATAAATTACTCCGGTTGACCCTTCAAAAAATGTAATCGGAATAAAAACGGCCCATATGACCGCAGTTGTGCCGACAAGTGCCCCTGAGATTTCTTTCATGGCTTTTACGGCAGCGTCCTTTGGGCTTATGTTGGGGTCTTTCTCCAATTTATTTTCAATATTCTCGGTAACAACAATCGCATCATCAACTAACATACCGATTGCCAAAACCAGCGCAAATAATGTCAAAATATTGATGGAATATCCGATCACAAGAAGAAACGCAAAAGTGCCAAGCAGCACAACTGGAATTGCCACGACCGGTATGAGCGTAGCACGTGCTGTTTGTAAGAATATGTAAATCACCAAAATCACTAATAAGACGGCTATTATTAGTGTTTTTACCACTTCATAAATTGAAGCCTCAACAAAAGGTGAAATGTCAACTGGATAAACGACTTCTAATTGTTTAGGAATAATATCGTCAAACTCTTGAATTCTATCTTTGATAGCTTGGATGGTTTGAAGAGCATTTGCATCCGATGCCAACTCAATTGCAATTCCCGATGCAGGGCGGCGATTATAGCGTCCTATAACACCATAGTTCTCGGAACCAATTTCAATCCGGGCAACATCACCTAAGGTGACGTCAGCTCCGTCTTGATTCACAGTCAGTGATATTTCTTCAAATTCATCGACGGTTTCAAGTAAGGTTTGTGCCGTAATTGTTGCGTTTAATTGCTGCCCCTCAACACTCGGGGCTCCACCAATTTGTCCGGTCGCTAGCTGAACATTTTGTTCTTGTACCGCATTAATGACGTCTTGTGTAGTAATGTTGAAATTATACATCGACTGCGGATTAAGCCAGATACGCATGGCATGCTCAGGTCCAAATGTCCTGATTTGCCCGACACCGTCAATACGGCTAAGTGGTTCTTCCAAGTTAGACGCCAAAAAGTCGGAAATGTCATTTCGGCCATATGAGTCATCTGTTGAATAAAATCCAACGATCAGAGAATAACTGCTTCCTGCTTTGGAAACGGCAACGCCTCGACGCTGAACGGCTTGCGGCAGAGATGATTCCGCTTGTGATACTTTATTTTGAGTTTGCACCTGAGCAATGTCCGCATCAGTTCCTGGTTCGAAGGTTAGATTGATGCTTGCCCGCCCAGATGAGGAACTGTTCGATTGGATATAGCGAAGGTTATCAATACCCGTCAAGTTTTGCTCGATAATCTGCGTTACTGTGTTTTCAAGGGTTTGCGCTGATGCACCGGGGTAAGTTGCTGATATTGATACCTTAGGTGCTGCGATATTAGGATATTGCTCTACCGGTAATGAGGTTACGGCAAGGACTCCTGCCCCCATTATGACAATAGCGATAACCCATGCAAAAATAGGCCGGTTAATAAAAAATTTAGAAATCATTAATCTACACTTACTTTATCAGTAGTCGCATCTTCAGAAACGGTCTCACCTTCACTAATTGGTCCAGAGATTTCATCCTCTGTCCCCTCTGACTGTTCTTGCTTAATACGTATCGGATCAACTTTTGCACCTGGCCGCAACATCATTGTGCCCTTCACAATGACCTTATCGCCAGATTTGAGACCGCTAGATATAACCCAATTATTTTCAAAGGTTGTGCTTGTTCTCACCTGACGTTTGCTTACGATATTATTGCCATCAATAATCCACACAACCTTTGAACCATCGGCCTCTATACTGACCGCCTTTTGTGGTACTAGAATTGTTTTTTGGGTTTGCGCTTCCGCGATCGTTGCACGAACAAACATACCCGGCAGTAAAATCGAATTAGGGTTTGGGAAGACAGATCTTAATCGGACTGCCCCCGTGTTTTCATCCACGGCTAAATCAGCAGCGTACAGCACACCTTTTTGAGGATAGTTACTGTCGTTATCGCCCAATAACACCGTTACTTCAAATTGTGCATCATCTCCGTGAGTCATTCGGCTCGTCATCAATATTTCTTGCAATGGTTGTGCTTCTGCAACTGATTGCGATATATCAACATATACGGGGTCTAGTTGCCAAATCGTCGCTAAGGCAGCATCCTGCTGTGCAGTGACTAACGCACCTTGCGTAAACGCAGATGGACCTATGTAGCCTGCAATCGGCGCATATACTTTCGTGTAATCAAGGTTTATTTTAGCGGTTTTAACCTGAGCTTGCGCAAGGGCTACCGCGGCCTTGGCTTGTGCTAGACTTGCCTTTACATTATCAAATTTTTGTTCACTAACTGCGTTGGTTTTTATCAGTATTTGATAACGACCTTGCAAAGCGTCTGCAATATCTAATTCAGCGACTGTATTTTGTAGATTCGCCTTTGCACTGACATAATCAGCCTCATACATTGCCGCATCGATCTGGTAGAGTTGCTGACCTTTTTCGACAAGGCTACCTTCTTTAAAAAAACGAGCTTGAACAATACCACTCACTTGCGGACGAATTTCTGCCGTCTTGAACGCTTTTACGCGACCAGGTAATTCGTTGGCCATAGCAATTATTTGTGGTGTTATAATAATGACACTGACTTTTTTTGAAGGGCGCTCCTGCCTCTGTTCTGCATCCTCTTGAGTAGAGTCAGGTATGGACTGCTCTGAATTATCCGCGCAGCCCGTTAATAAAAAAAGGCTTAAAAATGCCCCGAGGATTGAAGTTAATATCTTCCTCGGTTTCAAAGAGGTTGCAGCTGGTGCCTGAGAGCTTTTACTGGCCGGGACTGCAGATTTACTGCTTTTAATGCTATTTGCATCGAGTAACGCGGTTTCACTAAAATTACTTTTTATTGATCTCACCCGAAGAAGTAAACGGTTGATTATCGTTGCTATAATAAAACGGTTCCTTTTGCGCAAATGTACGCTATTGCACCTTAGAAAAGTAAGGTATTTGATTTGATTTAGTTGATTAACCACTATCTTACGCCCATTCACGAGTATATAGTGTTAACGACGTCGAACGCTTAATAATTGTACAGCAGTGAGCACTTAAACGCAAATAGCACCACAATCTAAGGAAGACTAAATGGAAGCACCAATTCATTCTATGGAATTACTTTTTCAACAACTGGGTTTAGACGGGACTAATAAAGCTGTTGCCTATTTTATTGATAAAAATGCGCCAATTGCCGATGACGTAAAACTACATGAAGCCGATTTCTGGACGAGTTCACAATCTGAGTGCCTCAAGGAAATGGTTGATGAGGATGCAGACTGGGCTGAAATAGTAGACCAACTTAACGTGTTGTTGCGTTAAGCAACTTAACCTGAGATCTGCTTAAGCAGTAACCATAGCGTTGAGCTCTACGTCAGTCAAATTAAGGCTTGGCTTGTTTTCCTTTAAGCAATAAGCCACCAATCCAGCGAGTAGATTGAGCATAAAGCCGT
>Ga0307930_1002079_pt1 | contig 15457 bp, 10 predicted proteins | sample OrgLakmetageno46_FD_203161 | JGI IMG/M metagenome (GOLD analysis project Ga0307930, IMG submission 203161) | Saline water microbial communities from Organic Lake, Antarctica - #46 | ecosystem: Environmental > Aquatic > Non-marine Saline and Alkaline > Saline | place: Antarctica: Organic Lake...
CGCTCTAGATTTCAGCAAGATCTCGCAACTTCCTTGTTTGACGGCGGCTTAGTTCTGAGGCAGACCCAGGCGGAGATGGAAGCTGACTGAAGACCTGACATGCTTTACAGTACCCTGCTTCAATCGAGAATAAAATTACACTTTGTATCATTTCTGGAGAGCTTGCTTGATGACGCGAATAACGTCCCCTGCGCCCGAGGCTTGAGCAACATTGAGCGGTGTCTCGGTCGATCCTTCTCTAGCTCGGCGTGGGTCTGCTCCGGCTCGGAGCAAGATTTGAGCTCCGAAGGCGAGGTTGTTGCTGGCCATACGATGCAGAGGAGTGTAGCTGCAGGCCGCAGGGTCAGTCTTGATTCTTGTATGAGGAGCTGTGGCAGGTTGACTCACCCATAGGTATCGAGTGCCTCGATATCCCCCCCAGCATCGACTGTTCAATCACAAATTACGACAGGAGAGATTCGAAAGAAGAACGACTAACTGAGTGCTTGTGTAACACGCTGTCCCTTCCGACTCATCCCGCAGGTGTGAAGGGGTGTTGCGCCACCGGTCTGAATCTCGTTAGCCAGCTCAGGTTCCTTGGCAAGCAGCCGCTTGACTGAGTCAATGTCCCTGACAATGATCTTGATAGAGCTGATTTCTATGATGGTCGCGTCTACCTGTGTGAATTGCCTTTGCCATTCGCGTGTAACCGGTGCCGTCGTATACCGGGCCCGGGTTCGGGTTATGTCCCTAATCAGGTTGATTTGAGCTTCTCATCATTGAATAAAATAGCGGGTAGGAGGGGATCGAACCTGATATTGCCGCCCCCAGACAATATCGCCATTGGCATCTTTTTTTACGTTGCCAAAGTAGATCCCTGCTCCAACTGTATCTGTAGGACTCACCAGGTGAATGAAAGTGCGCTTGGCTCATTCTTGGCGCGATAGAACCTGCATAAGGATCGAAGCCGTCTGGATCACGATGGTTGTGGGCTGATGCCATGGCAAGAATATCTGTATTCCACAGACGAATGAGGCCTCTAGGCAGCTACAGTATGTAGCTAGAACTTCAATTAAAAATCCATCCAACAGTCGCTGCCGACCTGTCAGGATAAAAAGTGTTGTAACTTGCCAAAGTGATGTTTGTTGTCTGATGCTAAGAAATATTGCGGTTGACATGTGACTGTTCTGGAAATGCAGTAACAAAACCGCAATAACCGGACTGATAAATTGCTTACAAGCATCGTGTCCAACTTTGGTCAGGCTGCCTCCCAAGTACGCTCCGATATTTTATTAGATCAGCAAAGGGGTTTTCGCGATGCTGTGTCCTGCTATTTATGATACTTCATACATCCAAATCGCGAGCAAGACTTATATGAAGACTCAATTTGAGAAAAGTGTCTGTCAAGTGATTTCAATTGGCATACACATCAAGTGAAACGACATAACTTCTCCAGCAATGACGTAAAGCAGCAATGAAGGAAGCTAGTGATCAAATTTTCGGAATATTGAACACCCGATTACTGTACTGTAAAGTGCACTGTACAAAGGTTTTTGATCGTAAAAATTTATTTGCAGTCATTATTACTTTTGCCGAATGAGCCAGCCCTATTGCGAAGACGTTGATTGAACTGCACTGCGTGTGGATAGCATGACAAATCCACCGCTCGTTTAGCTTCTGAATCTAGACAACGACTTGCTACAGAATGAAGGTTATAATCGACAGTAGGTTGAGATGGGCAAAATCGTCAAATAGAAGTGTCTGATCTGTATTGCTTAGAGTAAGGACAAGCGGCGGTAATGGAACGTGAGGCGACTGAAAGTGCTTTTCAGGTGGAATCTTGTCGCTGTATGGCGATGGGAGGCAAACGACGACATGTGTGGCATCTGCCGTCAAGCTTTTGACGGCTGTTGCCCAGACTGTCTAGAGGCTGTCCTCTGGGTAATTTAACTTCTCGGCGTACATTTACGAGTACCCCTAAGCTACCTTTTATTTGCAGTGTGGGGAAAGTGTCGACACTGTTTCCATCTCCATTGCATTCTCAAATGGGTATCTAGCCAACAAGCCCAGCACCAATGTCCAATGTGTCGCCAGGAATGGGAGTTTCAACAGACTTGAGCAGAAGGAGCTTGAAAGTGCACATTTGAAATACATTTCAGTCAATCTTTTTTCAATTCTCGTCTTCCATTCAACAAACAGCGCCCGAAGAGACACCGTGAGAGCACCGTTACGAAGAGACCCAGGATGACTCCAACAAGCAACCAAATCAGCTGACGATAAGGCGACTGGAATTCATCAACTAGATCTAATAAAGCCGGAAAATCCTCCAATTCTCGATCAGCTGCAGCCCCGACCTGCTTTGAAATCGTTCATAACTTAGACGTTAATTTTCAAATCTCAAAACTCAACGAAGGGTTTTTAGCTCGAATCCAATGCATAAACTGAAAGGAAATTTTAAGAAAATACCTGATCAACCCAAGACGGCGGAGTTGATATCAGTAAAACAATATTTTATCTTCCAGCCGAGTTTTTGAGCTTACCTGGCTGATTTCTTATTCTAAAGATTGAATTGGACTGGAGCTGGCCTCTTGACCAGAGTCAGATGGATACATGTACGCCAGCCACGCCGCGGAGGTCGACCCAATCGAGGCTCCACCATCTAAATGGAGATGACATACCTTCATGTGATGTCTCTTGGCATAATGATAGCCCGCAGATCACTATTGAACCATCAACTCCTGAAGCGATGGCAACTAATCCTGACTTTGAATGGGGCGAAAACTTCGAAACGCCTGAGAAAGTTCGCCCATCCGATCCTTTTCCCCGCTCTCCATTAAAGCCTATAACAAACGTCGGATCTCCTCGGCCCTTTTCGCCTTCATCTCCGATACCATTCTGCCAGAAGACTTCAACCATCGTGCTTTGCACTGACCCATCAACCCCACGAACTCTCCTAAACAATGTCGGGCGCAAGAGGCGACCGGCTCCCATAAAAATTACCAGTGACTCCCCAATTGCCATCACGGCGACCGGCTAACATTAACCCTTTCACTTCACGGACGGAGAGTACAGCTCCCAAACGCAGTGTGGTGGAGCGTCATCAAGTCGGCAACCCCCCCTCGGCCAAGGTAAAACCTGCCTCTTCAGACGTTGGCAGTCACGTGCTAACCCGAGCCGGGACTTGTTTCTAGGCAGTTCGCTTCCAGGCTCTGCACAACGTCTCTCGGTACGAGGAAGAGTTCATCGAGCTCGGTGTCCTTGGTCATGGCGAGTTTGGCACAGTTTTCAAATGTAAAAACAAGCTAGGTGAGTCAAAGCTTTGCTTCGGGGCAAGAGCTTAGGCAGGAGAATGTGACGTCATGATGGTTGCAGATGGTCTAGCCTATGCGATTAAGAAGAGCAACAAGCGAATATCAGGGCTGAAAGAAGAGTAGGAAACATTTGATTTTTCCGGTCACGTGCCGCCTGCCTCATCCTCTTTCTTTGCTTGCAGGCAAGCGCTGTTACGCGAGGTGTACGCACATGCCGTCTTGCAAGACCAACCACACATTGTTCGCTACCACAGTGCTTGGGAGGAGCAGGACCGAATGATCATCCAGAACGAGTATTGTGACCGAGGCAGTCTTGCGCAACAGCTAGACAATTACCGGACCCAAGGCCGATCTTTTACGGAAGTCGAGCTCTGCTTCGTCCTGAAACACGTAGTTAGTCAACCCTTCATAAAAGCCATAAAAGTTCTCTACCCCTTTCCCTCTTATGTTTTGCACTCTGCTCTCGAGGGGTGGAGCCAAACTCAAGGCTACTCTGCTTACAGGCAAAAGGAGTCCAGTCCCTTCATTCCCGAGGATTGGTTCACCTGGACATCAAGCCGGGAAACATTTTCATCAAGACGGGCTATGCCTCAGTCTCCAATGCAGTAAGACCATTGCGCGGTTGCTAAGGGGGGCGTTGTCATCTCATCGAGTCTCTCCAGCTCGGTTCCTCGATGGAGAAGACCTCCCTCTACAAGCTCGGAGATCTCGGCATGGTGACGCAAGTCTCTGACCCATACATTGAAGAAGGCGACTGTCGTTACATGGCGCCTGTAAGCTCCTCCTTTCCTTGAGCATGCCAAGAGCTGCAGGCAGATAGAAGGCAGCTCTCTGGTCTTGCTTCAGTCTCTCTTGTAGCCAACACTGACGTCTACCGGGTCCTATATTGCGCTTTCAGGAACTCCTAAACGGGCCCTTTGACCAGCTCACGAAGGCAGACATCTTCTCTCTGGGGTGTACCATCTACGAAGCCGGATCCGGTCAGGCCCTGGAAAACAACGGGCCGGCCTGGCGGCAGTTACGGAGCGGCAACGCGCCCCCGCTAGAACGCTACAGCGCCAACATGAACGAGATGGTGCTAGCGATGCTTCATCCCAACCCTGGGGCACGGCCGACGATTGATCTTGTTCTCGGTCATCCGGCACTGGTAACGTCAGAGCTAAATGCCGATGGGTCGGATACTGACCAGCTCAGGAAACAGCTGGCCGCAGAGAAGGCGCGGAATCGACTTATGCTCCAGTAGGTTCTTTGGAGAGGTGTGACGTTTGGTAGCGAGAAGCTGTTCTGACTCGGACTTGTTTTAGAACGCTTGAGGTTATGAAAGCTGAAGCCGATGATTCAGCCCGGTCATCGCCTGCCGGTAACTGTGTTGCGGCTACTCGCATCAGGAGAAAAGCGTCTTGCTCATTCTAGGCTGCGCCTAATTTTCCCCGCCGCATCAAGATGGCTGCTTTCGAGGATCTGTATATCAGGGTCTTCTCTTTTCTTCTAGAGCTGATTTTTCATTTGAGTTGGGTTCTAAGAGTTTGGCAAAACCCTTGGGGACTGAACAGTACAGTGTTTAATTTGTACAGTTAAAACAAGCTACAACTCCCTTTCACATCAGTCACAATGGATACTTCACATGACCATCACCTTGAGCCGTTTGAAGGAATGAGCGGTGGTGGTACGCTGCTGTGCTGGCCGACTGTTGATGATTCACGAATGAACAGATCAAGACAAGAGAGGAGACATCCCAGTCCTTATTCAACAGGCAAAAGGCCTTCTGTCTTCTGAAAGGTTGTCAAGCGTATCACACCTCTCCTACTTCGTCTGCACTCACTTGAGCCCCCTGCCATCTCAGACCAATGGCGGCATTGGAGTGCTTGACGGATGCTCTTCGGATCATAGGCGGAGAGCGACTCATCATGAAGAGCTTGCAAGTGAGCTTTTTTTGATTTCAAGCTCACACAAGGAATTAAAGGCCGGGCTTTGAGGCTTTTTTGTTTGGTGGAAGTTGACTCTTCGTCGTAATGGCGCAGGAAGCTCGGGAGAACTATTGGGCAAATCAAGAGGGTAAGGATGAGGCTAAGGAGCCTTTGCAAGGCTTAGGTTCTTTGACAAAGATGTTTCAAGACCTTCTCATGTCAAGTCTACCCCCACGGTAATGTTGCGCAAGTGTCGTCAAGTTTGTGAGATCTCATAGCATTTCAACGATCAGGGTTGAGACGAGAGCTGTGGGCTCAGCGGAAGATGAGTCAGCGTCCTTACCCGAAAAGTACATCGACAGCGAAGCTTCAAGCATACTTGCCAAGCAAGGAGAAGGAGGTGAAGAATTTCTTCGTTCGGCAGCACTTCACAGGTCCAGTGAGGTAAGTGCCAGTCTCTTGCTGTCTCCTCTGGAGTTTAGGCGGGAAAGAAACTTCCTGTCGTTCTTAGCAGCTTTTTCTCCCATGGGTTTGACGTTTGGGATAACGGCTTGATTTGCGAAGGTTTGTGAAGCCTGTGGAGGAGTTGTGGCGTCATCGAGGCTGGACGCCCATCGTAACACGTGGTGCAGTGCGCTTAGCGACTGAAGAGCTTGGTCCGAACAAGACTCTTCTGCTGCTGTTCATGCGAAGCAGACTATAGATGGATTTGGCTTCAACGCGATGGGTTCAAGGTTAAAATTGCTTGAGAGCATCTCCCAACCGGAGATGACTTTGTCAAAACGCCGTCGGCAGTGCTCTCTTGAAGCAACTTCCTTTTGGGTTATGACGGGTTTATGTTCGCCTAACTGCGCTTGTCCTTCACTGTTTTACGTTTAATTACAACCATAAGGTCGAAAATGAAACAAGCAAAGAAGGTAACACAGCTGCCGAGACTAATTGTTGGCACGAGGGCAGGCTTCCGCTGCTGGTGCATCACTTGGCTGCGACGATTTAGAAGGGGATGAATCAGAGGGTGCTAAATCATGACTCATCGTTTGTCGCCGGCCAAATTTGGGCATCGTGACCTTGCGTTTAGACGCGCCACGTCCGGAAAGGTCGTTGGAAGTGGATGACTTTGACGATGAAACTTGTGGACCATCGTCAGCCATATCGTAGATTTGCGCCATCGTGTGTGGATCAGCAAGGAGTTTTGACGACGATGCAGCTGTTGGCGCACGAGCTTGTGCTGCTTCGGCCTCGCCGCTCATGGTCACTTTTTGAAAGAAAAGCTTTTCCTGCGCCTAGCTAAGAAACATTTAGCTTGCTCGTAGGGAGAACAACTGTCTTCTTGCCGTCAAATCAGATTGTCGCAGGTAGGAAGTCCTGTCTGTGCATGTCAGCAAGGATGTCTCACGTAAGACCACGTGTTTAAAACAAAAGAGACCATAGATTGAGGGCTTTACATTTTAGCAGCAAAGTGACAGTTGCAAAGCCAAGAAGAAGAGCAACAATAACTCAGTGAACTCTCAAGAACTCTCAACACTTCATGCAACTGCCGGCAAAATCAGAGTGGTCAAGGTGACCAAAACTTTTACTCGACTAAATAAATAGCGCTGCGCTGGAGTCAAAGCTTGATTCCGTTCCGATCGAGCAGATCAAGAATACAGTTTCTCCTTTTGAGGGTTCTATGCGTTTTTGCTTTTGTAGAGATTCGGGGAGCTTCTGTGTGCATATGCATTATTTTCCCAGTCTGCGTACGTATGCATTTATATGCTTATAATTTGGATGATGTATCGATCCTCCCACCCCAACCCTACATACAGCGATGCCCTGTTCTCATGTCTCGACTTACCAAAAACGATAGGAAAATTATCTGTTTGAACATCAGGAGGAATGAGCAAGGATTCGCAGAATATCCTCAGCTCCCACAGCGAGCTCTCCCGAAGCACTTGAGACTGGAGGTTCAACCAGCCACTGTTCAGTCCTGATAGCTGTGTCAATCGCAGGGGAGCAGCAGAGAATAGCCGTTCAGATCGCTATCGGGGAGTGAATCTAAAAAGCTAGAGGACATCAACTTACCTGGTGATGCAGCTCGAGCCATGGCGCAATTAATTGATCGATTCTGTGGTGAAGATCCACCAGTTTCGCATCGAGGATTAAACCGGGACAAGCTGAATCGTTTCTGTATTCCTTATAGTGATTGTGAAGAGTCTCTGAGTTCAAGTGAAACCTGCTTGTCACATCTGTTTTTTGCTTACTTTCAGTCGTCACTGCAACACTCTCCAATGTGCTACGAAACTGGCTGGTAGAATCATGAGATTGGAAAAAGTTCAGTGTCCGCTCATGGTCCATCATGCATGCCTTCATGCAAGCTTAAATCGGGGCTTTTATCAAAGATATTTGTGACCCCCAAGAAGAGCTGTAGCTGTGAAGTCAGCAGCTCTGCAATATGCCTCAGTTCGAAGACGCTTCTGCATTGCTTGAGGCGTCAAGCTCAGGTAACATTGGTGCTTAAATGTTTTGTTGGATTCTCTGAAGAATTGTCCTTCTTAGAGCTGAAAGATGGCGAGCTTCTGAGCGGCAAGAGCTTCACACTGTTTCAGTCTTTGACAGCGGTTGAGATGATGGATCCGCGCATGGATGCTGGCTCAGTTCAAATGCAAAACAAGACGGTTCTCGACTTTACTCAAGCACGGAAGGTAGAGCATCTCCTCAACCGCGACGTCGAATGCTCAACTCAACTTGTCGCCAGGCCGGACTGGAGCTTCGAGACTTCACTGCTGATCAATTAGCGAGCATCATGGCGGAGATGTGGAAGCAATTCGTCCTTTGGCTCCGTGGTAAGAGTGCTAGTCTTCACTCTTGACCGTCTGCCTTCATGAGAACTTGGGGCAGGAAACACCTTGGCAGAGACCGTCTTCACTTGCGTCTACCTAATCAACCCTTCTGCGGTCGAACATCCGCTGCTCAAGGTCTGATGTTCGATGAAGAGCCGGCCGAGTCCAGCTGACTATTCTGCTCTTAGGTTTTTGTCATATCTTATCTCAAGTTGATCGACCAAATCCGTACAGTGGTAGGCCCTGCACTCCACACACGTGACACACGTTTCTTCAGGCTCTGGAGTTGATGGTCTGGATTTGAGCGTTAAACATTACGGGTTTGATCTGCAATCTTCATCTTCCCTCGGAAAGGTTCACGGTGAGCTACATGTTACAATCTATTTGTGAGCAAAACTGCTAGCCTTAGTCGTAGACGTCCCATCTCCATCAACAGTTTTTCCTCAGTCTCCTGCTGCTTTAGCCAGTCTCTGCCGGGCTATAGCCGACCCGGAGTCCTGGAATTTAAGCTCAAGCGAGTTATCCTCCTCTCCCTCAGTGTCCCTGATCAAGGAAAGGTAAGCAGGATACGTCATTAGTCTATCAACTCCCATAGGAATGAGCTGAGGGGCAGTGTCTCAACGAAGCCTCTCTCTTTCAAACAGCTTGAAGCTCTGTGACTCCCTCTTGACCGTTCTAGCAACAACGGAAAGCTCGCAGGTCAGCTTGGGTGATGATGACTGCCTTGCATTCCGGTGGGACTCTGTCTCACATTTGTCTTCTTGCTGCAGGTGACGCCTGTGGAGGATACAGCGATCTCTACAGCTCTCGATGCAGTGCAGTATCTTCTGTCCAGTACAGTCCCTGAAGCCAGCGTCAAGGGCCTTCATCCATTTCAGCCGCACATAAACCTCCATCTTTTAACACCGGGCCCTAACAGACACGTCGAGACCCTATCTCGAAACGAAGTGAGAACCCGCGACGGCTCGGCCATCTCCCGGCTGCTGTCAGCCGGTCTTCTGCGCTTCTCCGACTCTATTTTGAGCAGAAAGCTGGTCTTCTTTGGCCCCTCACCACTTTTCTTTCTTCCGCTTTCCCTAGGCGTTGACTTCTCTACAAGCAGAACTGCAGGACTTCAAAGACTCTCTCGATTTGAGTAACAACAGTAAGTTCTTCCCCGTCTTCCAAACACCAACTCTCGAGCAAGCTCCCTCTAGTTCTCCTTTGGACAGTTCCTACTCTCACCGCGTGTCTTCTCCCTAGCAACGGCCGACGCCATCCTGACCTTTTTTGACACTTTTCGATTGCGCAAGAGCGGAAACCTGACGCGAACATTGGTCATGAAGCTCTTTAAACCCACCACGGACATCTTCGGCACCATCTCGCCCTCGAAACTTGTGCGTGACGTGTTTCCGGGAAGGTTGGGACAGAGCTGATTTGTCTTTGGCCGATAGATGGCAGCTCACGTGAGGGAGTTCAATGGCGCTTGGATGCTTGAAGCAGGGGTCAAGTAAGTCACGGTGGTTAGCGTATACAGTGTTTCGTCAATACAGCAAAGTCGTGTCTCTCTTACGGCAGCCATCACAGGCTCTCCCCCGAAGCTCAGTCGGCTGTGTCGCGATTCTTGGATACGAGTTTAAAATTGTTCTATGCTCGCTGCTCCTTCTGCTGTATGAACCAAGGACGTTATCGGCGCAAGCTGACCAAGCACCTGATAGACATGCAGGCTCTCTACGCACAGGTAGGTCGAGCTTGTTCCTGGAGGAGACTGGAGGAAACTAGAGACTGGGCGGAGCAGTGGTCAGGATTCATAGCTTGATCAATACGACCGTCTTTCAGGGGCTGTCCGCTGATGTTTTCTGTGAGTCAACCACACAGCGGAAGCCACCGGGAGACGTAAGTAGAGCTTATCTACTGTGTTGTCCACTGGACAGTACTGTATTCTCTCCACCGCATTTCTTTTTATCATCTCACTCTTGGAGGTTGTCGCACTTAGGTACAATTGAATCCTTTAGCTGTTTACGCAAATTACGTTTCGGCACTGGCCTGTGTGGATTTCCTTTTGGCATTCCCCGAAGGAACTGATAATGGTTTATTGGTGAGCTGCCTCTTTTTTCGGAGCAGGACCTCCTCGCCTCGAGTACTTTTCTAAGACCCCGTGATTCATCTTTGCCTTTGCCATCAGCTATACGCAGTACATGTCGGGGTGGGCGACGAGGTGCTACAATCTAGCCTACCAGGGCCTCTCCGCGAGACGGCAGGCGGCTTTGCTTCAGCTCAAAAAGGCGGACAAAAAAAAGAGCAAACTCAAGAAGAAGAATGTCCCTAAGGTCAGATGGGATTTATTTTGCGGCTTGACAGTGCTGCCCTTTTAAGCTATCCGTCTCCAAAAGGCAGAGCTGGAGAGGAGACACTGGGACTCTTTTTACCCTCTTTTACCCTCTTTTACCTTCCCGACGACCGCCGCTCTCGTTTTTCAGGCTCCGGTTCCTGATCCTCGATGGCATCTTCAAGACTGCATCTACTCCATGGCTAAAGGATCCTGGCTCGTACGTCTGGGGTCAGCGGGAGGAAGTATTGTGTGTCAACAACTACTGTTCTCGAGAGATGCTTTGTATTGCCAACACTCTCGACCGCGGGATTGTCGAGGACTATCCCTACAACACACGCGAGGTGAGTACGTTTCTGAGGGTCTTTCTGCCTCTCGCTCTTGTTTCTGCCTCTCTCCACACTTGTTTGAACATGTTATTTTGAGCTGGGCCAACGTGACTAGCCTACTCACTTGATTTCTCCTTGTTTTAGCAAGTCTTCAATCATCGCTTTGGCCCCTTCGGACAAATTGAGTCCCCGGGACCTGCATTCTATCCTCAGTTCCACCAGGAGACTGCGATTGGTGACTCCAGGCCGGTCAGTCAGGTTAAACAAGCCCGCGCGTTGGCTCATAACCTGATCATTTTTTAACCACGACATAGGTAGAAGAGCTATTAGGCGATGCCATCAAGTGGTTTTCCTCTGCCTCACAATCTATCGAGGCCCTGACCAAAATCAGCGACTCGCCGAGCGTGCCTTATGGGCAGGTACTTTTTTTCTATCTTTCCCTGAGAACCGTGACTGTCTTTTCAGTGTTGATTGGCTGACCCTCTTTGGCATCGGTAGAGATTGAAGGCGTGGAAGAAGATTGCTGCCACGAACGAAGTCGGTGCTAAAGTAGCAAAACTGGGCCGTTATCAACACGAGCGAGTAAGTTTTTTTCTCCTCATCACAAGTTCAGAGTGATTGATTGTGACGACTCATGCTGGCCTTCCTCGTCAGATATCGTTGGATTTCTCTTCTGATAATATTTTTCCTATTTTCCGACTATAAACAAAACGAAATTAGCACCTTAGCACTCGTCAGGATTCCAGTGAAAACTAGCAGTCTGTAAAGGAGACAATATAAGTCGTGAATATGGCTGCTCGGGGAGTTCGCATGGCAGCCTTACTTTACGCGTTGATCCTGGGCTTGGTAAACCTTGGAAACTGCGCTCTTGATGGAGAGGTAACCTTAGAAGACTTCGAACATGCTTGCTTTCTTTCAGAGAATGTTAGCCCAGAGTTGAACGTTCTTTGCGACAGAATCAGAGGTAAGACCAGATCCAAGCAAGTCTATGATTGCAGTATCTAATCCCCGCTTTTAAGTACGCCGCTCAACTCTCAATGGAACCATCGCTACTTCGACTTCGACAAATTCATCTTCGAACACGACCGGATGCGACTGCAGTGGCGATCTGATAATTTGCACTGATATCAATCTCAACGCAACTTGTGCCGAGCCGTGGCAGCCGTCACTAAACTACACCCTAGAGATACGCATCACCCAGCCTCTCACTGACGAGAGGCAAGCCAGCCTACAGTCCTTGTTCAAGAACGTAGGGGCATTACATCTGAATGTAACGTCCTCCTGCCGACTGCAATGTGCTCTCAGTTGGGCTCTGAGGTCTCTTAATGCTTCTTCGGTTACCAGATTAGCCATCTTTGGTGCAGGGGCCGTCAGCCTTGAGATAGGAGGCTTTGCGAACATATCCAGACTGGAAGTGCGCAATCTGGCCATTCCACATCTGTACCCGAGCATGTTTGAGGCATATCATCATCTCGAGCATTTGGACCTGTGCTTTAACAAGCGGCCTGTGGAGAGGATGTAAGCATCCCTTCCACAACGGTTTTCTCGTCTCATCCTTTCTTCTGAGGTTACGCAGCCGTCTGGCTAACGACAGCTTGTACACAGGAGCTTAAACGACTCCGAGATCTGATGGAGAAGGAGAAGGAGGAAGCCCAACAAACGGCTACCAGCCTCGAACAACTCCGGTCTGAATTTCAGAAGGTTCGGCTCCTGATGTGCCCTCTTTGTCTTCCCGTCCAGACATAACTGGAAGACTATCTTGACAGTAATGATGATTTTGATACCACCACATTACTGTTAGGCTCTCGACGAGAAGGCCGTCTTGGAGCGGCTCATTGATGAAGCTGCTTCCAGCCCCTCACCTACTCCTCACGCTTCAACTCCTGCCACTCCTCGTGAGTCAGAGGACCTTGAACCCCTTTCTCTCAAAACCAAGACTTGCACAGACATCCCAGCCCTCCCCTCCCCTCCCCCTGCTCTACCAGCCCTCTTTCCATCCTGGACTCATCCTGCCTCCAATACCATACGTCACATGCTTTATCATGTAGGCCGGACGCCCTCTCCGGTCACTACACCCTCCCATGGCACGTCACCGCGGAAAGCAAAGTACAAGCCGGTGGCTGGCGATGCCATCGACAAAGCTGTCGGCCGGGTGCTCACGGTAGGAGAGGATGAGAGTGTGGGGCAGCCCCTTGCCTTGACTGATGAGCTGTTTCCGTCAGACCTGGGTATTCATGCTGACAATATCAAACGCGTCGGTCCGACAAAATATCGCTTTTTTGATGACGGCAAAGTTATGAACACGCGTAGTGTGGGCAAGGTAGAACGCCTCTCCTCTCAGCCTCCGCTTGAGCCTTGCTCACGTTGGACTTGCAGAAAATCGTTGTTCGGGTTGGCGGTGGCTGGCAAGATTTGCGAGAGTATCTCCAGCAGCATCCCGGGTGAGTGGAGGTACTCGCGCGGCTGTTGGGTGGATCCTTTTTGTAGTGGAAATGACGGTGATTCTGCCTACAGTTTCGAAGCTGGTAAAGAACATCCTGAAGCTTAGAGATGTTGAAACTGAGAGAAGGCGCAAGTGGGCGGGGTTGAAAACTAATGTTGTACTTCGCTGTTCTCATCTTGACTCTTCAGTCTCCGTGTTGTAATTTGTTCAAGTTCCTTGAGTAGAAATTCACATTTTGACAATGTTCATCGAATACAGAAATGTAAGCTATATATTAAACCACCGTGTAAGCTTAAAGTATAATTCCTATACAGTATTGTGACATCCATTGTGTTTACTCGCAACGTGCCTCTTGTCGTTACGGCTGTGATCTTTACCGGACATGAACAATCAAAAGAGACTTCCTTACGGAGGAGTCATCGGAGGAGGAGCTGGTAGGAGCGAGCGCCAATCGTTCTTCCATCCACCTGATGCAATGCGAGCCAGGACCATCAGAGGATAAGGCTGCCGGTGATGTAGACAACACAAAAAGCCAGCATGTCTTGAAAAGGCAAAAGAAAAAAGCTAAAAAGAAGCGCAAACAGGTCTTGTTGAACTCTTCCCCCATCCCTCTGACACGTGTTTGACAGATTGCCTCTTCAGTCGTTGAAGCTTCGTCCACAGAGGTCTCGCCAGGGTTTTGAGGGGATGATTTGTTATCAGCTAACACCCTGCAACATTGTAGGAAGCACCAGCTCGGCCTACCCCAGGCAAAGCGAAGTCGGCAAAAGTTAGTTTGATAGCGAAGCCGTGACAATTTCTCTAAACAAACGTTTTTAAGATCACCGAATACTCTGGAGTTACTTCAAAATCAGCCACCAAAGGCACCAACCCACTGCGGCAAGGTGCTTAGTTGTCTTCTGAGAGCCTGAGGGTTCGTGTCTCGGCGTGAGTCTCTTCCATTCTTCGATGGCAGCTCAGGCCATCTTGAGGCATTAGCGCTGAGATTATCTTGAGATACGACCAATCTGTGTCTATAATGTAGGAGGCTGCCCTGCAGACACTTTCAAGTGGATGATTTCGCCCCTTGAGCCAGAAGCGTTCTTTCGGTAGGTCGGGCTTCCGCGAAGCTAGGACAAAACGAGAGTTAGCAGGCTGCATTGTGCCCTCACATTTGTGGGTGCTAGAGATCATTGGGAAAAAAAACCGCTCTTGATTCGTCGGAAAGGACAGAGCCGCTACGACGGTCTCTTCAGCTCGGGCGGACTCGATGACATCATCCGACAGGTTGGGACTAATTTTATTTTTCTCCTACAGGCTAATTGATCATTTTTTCGCGTTTGGGTAGAATTACATCAAGTATGGCATCAATCTAGATCTAGCACGGTCTGTTACAGGAGTATTTCCCCTTTTTATCCTCTTGCTAAACGGAATGCGGATAGCTATGAGCACGGGGAACGGACAACCGAGAACCCGGAGGGACGTGTTCATCCGAACGTGATGTGGGCTATGTACGAGGACGGCTGCTCCGTCCGGATGCTGAATCCGCAGACCTACGCCGGAGAGTTGTGGGGACTGGTTTCGACCTTGCAAGTAGGCATTACTAGAAGGAACTGTTGTTCTATACGGCTCTCACGTCGAGGCCGCTCTTGCTCTTGCTCTTGCTAGGAGTATTTCCAATGTATGGTTGGTTGTAACACCTACCTAACGCCGCCAGGAGCTCAGGGCTTCGCCCCTCATTACGATGATATCGAGGTGAGTTACAGGACAACTTCGCAATGTGGAAATGTCTATTTGCTTTGGAGGCTTTTTCTGGTAGCGGCTGCTGACGGTCGCTTTGAACACGTCATAGGCGTTTATCCTACAACTCGAAGGAGAGAAGCGTTGGCGCGTCTATGACAATCCCGAGAACGAGACGCTTCCCCGAACGTCATCCAGTGCGGTTATGCTCTGCTGTGCTCTGCTCTCTTCGTTTCTCTTTCTCTGTCGAGTATCCACTTTTGCAGCCCTTGACAGGTTCGGATTGCAGGGAACTTTTCAGCCTCTGATCTTGGCGAGCCTCTTCTGGATGTTGTCCTGAAGGCAGGGGACTTGCTATACTTCCCTCGTGGTCAGTCCGCCTGGCCTATTCTCCCGCTGTAAGAAAACGAGCCTCCTGATTCTCTCTCTCTCTCTTAGGCTACGTCCATCAAGCTGTCAGTACGGAGGATCAGCATAGCTTGCATCTCACCGTCTCAACCTATCAGCTCTTCGATTGGGCGCAGTACATGGAGAAGGTTTGTGGAATATCGTTCCGGGAGCGGAGCTATTGACATCTGTCTCTCCTGCAGTTGGTCCCAGTTGCTCTGCAGCGTGCGATGACAGAAGACGCTTCATTTCGTG
>Ga0307930_1002081_pt1 | contig 15452 bp, 17 predicted proteins | sample OrgLakmetageno46_FD_203161 | JGI IMG/M metagenome (GOLD analysis project Ga0307930, IMG submission 203161) | Saline water microbial communities from Organic Lake, Antarctica - #46 | ecosystem: Environmental > Aquatic > Non-marine Saline and Alkaline > Saline | place: Antarctica: Organic Lake...
AACGTTCTTGTGCAGTCCGATGATTTGCATATTGGCCTCGTGAGCTGGTTTCTTTCAATTCTCAGTCTCCGAGGTCGCCTAAATCTTGGCAACAAAATTTTGTCTCACATCTATCTGAACTTATTCAGGAGATATAGTTAAAAGTTGGTGATGGCCCCTGAGGGGCTGCATATCAGGGGTCGACTACGGCTGAGTGCTAAATACCCCTTTAAGATCGTTTATTACTGATTTCTTGCCAATGTCCTGTAAACGGTTGGCCTTGAAACTGAGAACACTTCGGCCAGATCACTGATGGAATATTCTCCAGTTCCATGCATACGACCAAGTTCTTTTTGTTGTTTTTCAGATAGTTTTGGCTGTTTGCCGCGTAGCTTGCCTTTGGCACGGGCGATGGCCATGCCCTCTCGGGTACGCATTCGGATGAGGTCTGATTCAAATTCCGCAAATGTGGCGAGGATATTGAAGAACATCTTTCCCATCGGATCTGATGGATCATAGACCGAGGCCCCCAGAGCGAGCTTCACACCCTTCTTTTCAAGCTGATCGGCGATGGCGCGGGCGTCAGGTACAGATCGGGCTAATCGGTCAAGCTTAGGCACAACCAATGTGTCGCCGTCGCGAACGGCAGCGAGTGCCTGGTCTAGGCCGGGGCGTGCGCGATTTGTCCCGGTCAGGCCGTGGTCTGTGTAGATGAGGTTTTCCGCGACACCCAATTCCAAAAGCGCCTGTCGTTGGGCTGACAGGTCCTGTTTGTCGGTGGAGCAGCGGGCGTATCCGATGAGGGTAGTTTTCATGGGGAGAGTGTACGTATAAGGCCCCCCTTTTGCAAATACTTCCGTACCACGTATATGAGACAGTCTTGGAGCCTGTTTTACAGGGCTGCGATCTGTTTCCAAAACCGTCCGGTGAACGATCCTCTTAAGGACAGTTCATCTTGTTCGAGATTTACGTGTAGCGCGACAATCTGGATGAGAGAAGCGCGTCAATCAGTCTGCATTGTTGTCGCTGGTGGCAGCCATTTTCGTGGTTTGGCCGGATTCTTTGGCCCTTTGAGCCGCCTTTCTTCGATAGCTTTCGACATTCATTTCGAAGATGGTGGCGTGGTGGACCAGCCGGTCGACAGCCGCCAGGGTCATAGCCGGATCCGGGAAGATCGTGTCCCACGCACCAAAGGGCTGGTTGGCTGTGATCAGCATGGATCGGCGCTCGTAGCGCGCGCTGATGAGCTCAAACAGCACACTGGTTTCGGCCTGATCCTTGGTGACGTAGGCGATGTCATCGAGGATCAGCAGATCGAATTTGTCGAGCTTTGCGATGGCGCTTTCGAGCGCGAGATCGCGTCTGGCCTGTTGGAGCTTCTGAACCAGATCGGTAGTGCGGGTGAAGAGTACACGGTAGCCGTTCTCGATGAGTGCCATCCCGATGGCGGAACTGAGGTGCGACTTGCCGACCCCCGGTGGTCCGAACAGTAGGATGTTGTCACCCTTTCCGATCCAGCTGTCACCGGCGGTGATGGCATTGACATGCGCCTTGGACAGCATGGGGATGGCGGTGAAGTCGAAGGTCTCAAGCGTCTTGCCAGGCAGCAGGCGGGCCTGGGCGATATGGCGTTCGATGCGGCACCGGTCGCGTTCTGCCAGTTCATGTTCCACGAGAGTGCTGAGCAGGCGCGCTGCGCGCCAGCCTTCTTTATCGGCCTGTTCAGCAAAGCGCGGCCAGAGAGCCTTGATGGTCGGCAGGCGCAACTCGTTCAGGGCAAGGGTGAGGCGGGCAGCGTCAATATTGGTCGTTGTCATGCTGTGGCCTCCTGTGTCATTGGCGCATTGCCCAGAAGTTGGTCGTAGATCGACAGATCGACCAATTGGATCTCGACCCCTGGCAGGCTGTCGGGTGACGGAGCAAAGAGCGCGCGCAGGGTTGCGATATCGGGCAGTCGTTTGCGGCGCAGATCTTCTTCGAGCTGGGCGGCAAGTTCGGCCTCGCAGCCACGGTCATGGGCCAGCGCCAAGAGATTGACCGCCATGCGACAGGCCTCTCTTTCGCTGGTTTGCTCCAGGAGGAACGCGAACATGTCGCGAAAGGCCTGTCGTGGAAACAGCTGGTCGCGGTAAACTAACCCCATCAGTGCCATAGGCTTTTTGCGCAGCGAATGAATGACATGGTGATAATTGACCACATGCTGATGCGGGCCGTGGCGGGTTGCGCGTGCGCGCGGCAGCGTCACCAGAAAGGTTGCTCCGAGAAACAGATCAAGGCGATCATCGTAGATCCGCACCCGTAGCTGATGCCCGATCAGCCGGGATGGCACGGTGTAGAAGACCTTGCGCAGCAGGAAGCCTCCCGATGAGGTGATAGCCGGTCGCCTGGCTGAGCCCCGCCTTGGCGGCAGCCACAGGAAGGGGTTGGGTTTGTCTGAGTGTCATGAAAAGCCTCGTCTGTTGATCAGTGATATGGCGGCCCGGCATGAACGATCTCCCCATTATGGAAAAACCATCTTCTATCCGAACCGGTCACGACCGTCAGACCTGCCCATTACGGGCGAAACGCGGGTTTGGGGCCTCTCCGGTCGGGCTACGCCCTCCCTGCGCGCCCCCAAACCCGCGTTCTCATCCTGATTGACGCTGCATTCTCAGCTTGATTGTCGCGCTGCACTTGGTGCTTACCAACAACGAAAATCAGCGTCGGGTTTTTGGATCGAGGATATCCCTTACCCCGTCGCCAATCAGGTTAAACGCAAGGACCGTGAAGAAAATCGCCAGGCCGGGGAAAATCGACATGTAGGGATAGCTAATTAGGTATTCTTGCGCATCGTTGAGCATCGCTCCCCACTCCGGGATAGGTGGTTGTGCGCCTAGTCCAAGAAAGCTCAGCACTGCCGCTGAAAGGATAGCATCTCCAAGACTAAGAGTGGAATAGACAATCAGCGGGCCGGCTATATTCGGAAGAACGTCGCGCAAAAGGATACGACTGGACGGGGCACCCACGGCGCGTGACGCATCGATGAAAGTTAGCGTCTTAACCGAAAGCGTAGAGCCGCGTGCGAGGCGTGCGAAACGTGGAATTCGGACGATACCGATAGCTAAGATGCCATTTTCAAGAGATGGTCCAAGTGCCGCTGTGATCAGCACTGCTAGCAGGATGTAGGGCAAGGCAAGCATAATGTCCATCAGGCGCATGATAATTCCGTCCACCAGGCCGCCAAAATACCCAGAGATAAGACCGATGGCGGTCCCAATGGTGACCGATATACTGACAGCGAGAATTCCGATCCGGAGAGAGATGCGTGCACCATAAATGACGCGGCTCATAATATCGCGGCCCAAATGGTCGATACCGAAGGGATGAGCCCAACTTGGCGATTGTGAATTAGCGTCAGTATATGTGTCGGGAGCGTATGGTGCGAGAAAGTCGGCAAAAATTGCAACGAACACGAGAGTTACAAGAAAGAATGCGCCGACTGCCGCCGACTTTCGACGTAAGAGCAATCCAATTCCTTGACGGATGCTGACCCACATGGCTCCGAAGGGCCCACGCATGCCCGTGCTTTCTGCGTTCATGATGAGAGACTCGAGGTTGTGACATTCTTTTCGGCGGATCGTCCATAGCTATGTATCGCCACTAGCGCCTCGGCGAGCTTCACTGCCGATACGATGGGATTGATTAGCGGTAAGTCCGCTTCGGCTGAGATACGGGCGAGCAGCTCGGGCTCCATAAACGCGACGGACATGCAGCCGAGAAGCATGGTTTCGGCTCCCTTGGCCTTAGCGTCGCGCATGATGCTGACAAGACAGTCGGCGGTCGCCTCTTGGTCAGCATTCAGTTCGAGAACAGGGATGCCAATCGAATGGCTGGAAACGAGGCGATGTTCGGACAACCCACTTTCTCGCACGAGACGGCGCTTTAGGCGTGCCCGTTCGTCAGAGATGGTGACCATTGAAAAACGTTGATCGCCAAGTGTTCCCAAAATAATAGATGACTCACCCGGCCCGACGACTGGCTTTAGTGATTGTTCGCGCGCGCCCTCAAGTCCAGAATCACCTGCGCAACCGATGATGAAAGCGTCAAAGTTGTCCTGATGGTCCATCACATAAGCTAGAACATGCGGCATGGCCGAGTACTCATCCACCGCATTTTCGATAGATTTCGGACCGGTCGCGATGTGATCGACGACGACCTTTACACCTGAGGCGGCAATATCGTTTAGGACACCTTCGCGGCGCTTGCGTTCCTGGGGGCCAAGGCCAATACCTGGCAGCAGATAACAGATCTTCATTTTCATCTCTCCTAGTTGATGCTGCGGACAAAGCCTAAACTGTCATGGTCTGCGCAGATACCCAGTCCTGGTCCGTCCTGCACATTCGCCATGCCATCGGTCAAAACGAAACCTTGCGCGACATCTTTAACTAGACGTGAGGGGCCGTTGATCTCTGCGAAGCGCAGGGAGCGTCGTGACCGGACAAGATGCACGGCGGCCGCGCTACCCACTGAACTATCGAGCGTTCCAATCTGGCAGGCTACACCCGCACTTTCGGCGACAGCGATGAGTTTAAGCGCGGGATATAATCCCCCGGTCTTGAGCAGCTTAATGTTGATATAATCGCAGGCACCGGCCTCGAGAGCGAGGTAGGCCCCTTCAGGGCTGTGTACACCCTCGTCCAACATTATGGGAATTGGGGTGCGCCGGCGGAGTTCAGCACTCCCAGCAAGATCCCAGGCAGGTAATGGTTGTTCTACCATCTGGATGTTGGCTGTTTCAACCCAGTCAAGAAAGCGCGTCGCTTCCGACAGCGACCATGCTTGGTTTGCGTCGAGTTTGAGCAATATATCCGGTCCGACCTCGGCTCGTATTTCCATGATGGCCGCCAACTCTGCGGCAGCATCGATGCCGGTCTTTATCTTCAACGTGCGAAAGCCCACGGCCACAGCACTTCGTGCTTCCTCGATCATATCGGGGGTCCGACCGACGCTAATCGCCCGAGAGGACGGAACGGGGCGCGTGTCTCCACCCCCCAAAAGTTTTGTTATAGACAGGCCTCGCGCGTGTCCAATTGCATCATGAAGTGCGATGTCCACTGCGGAGCGTGCGGCGCTGTTATTAACTATCGCCATCCGCATTGCCGTGTGCACTTCCTCAAGATCTTCCGCATCCCGTCCGATCAAAGCGGGCGCGATGTGATCGGTGATAGCTGTCAATATGCTCTTTTGTGTCTCGCCAGTGATTTGTGTACATTCTCGCGCCTCGCCTAAACCTTCACTGCCGTCTGACAGCGTTACAAGGACAAAGACACTGGCCAGTGAATTATAGGCATGCCTGGAGGTGACAAGTGGTTCACGCAAGGGAAGAAGGTGATCACATGCTTGGATTGATATAATCGTAAGGGACATCTTGAGGGCCTCTTTCCTAGAACCGTGAAAAGGCTGGCGGCACTATTCCGCCAGCCCAGTTACTATTCCTCAAGAGTCACGTTTTGCAACGGGACCCAGACCGAAGGATGAATGAAGACATTTTTGAGTTCGTTGCGAACCGCTATTGCATTGGGAGGGTGTGCAAAGAATACCGCAGGAACCTCCTCCATAATCAACTCGCTTGCTCTGCTATAAAGCTCGGCACGGGGAGCCTCATCATAAAGGTCACCAGCCTCGTCTAGTGCCGCATCGGCTTCTGCGTTACTCCAGCGTGAGAAGTTGATCCCATCAGTATCGCGGATGTAGTCACTATGAAACAGTGGGTAGATTATGCCTTCGGGATCGAGCGTACTCGATATCCAGCCACCCAAGGCCAAATTGAACTCACCCTTGCCACGCACCGTTCGATACACGTTCCAGGACAGTGTCTCGATGGTCACGTCGATGCCAACTTGGGCTAGATCCGACTTTACCAGCGCGGCCGCGTCGCGCGGAGAAGGCATATAGGGGCGCGGTGTGGTCCAAGTGATCAGCTTGGTTTCGAATCCGTCAGGATATCCAGCGTCAGCAAGCATCTCCCGCGCCTTCTCGACATCGTAATCATAGGACATACCGTCTGGAGAATGACCAAACCACTCGTCCGACAGTACTTGGTTCGCCTTGATACCATAGCCTGAAAACACGGTTTGGAATATGCGGTCACGATTGATTGCATGCGCGACGGCACGCCGTACCTCAACGTTATCGAAGGGCGCTTCCTCGGTGTTCATCGACATCATCGAGATGCCTAAGCTGTTTGCGGTCAGAAGATTGAGATCGGGTTCTTCCTCGACTTCTCCGAATTGTGAGAAGCTAATACCATATGCCAGCTGAATCTCGTTATTTTTAAGCGCCAGAAGTCGCACGCCGTTATCTGGAATCGTACGCACAATAACACGCTCTATCTCGGGTGCATCTCCCCAGTATCCGTCGTAGCGAGTATACTCTGTAAAATTGTCCCGTTCACTGCGAACAAACTCAAACGCTCCGGTGCCGACCGGATTGTTGCGGAAGGCGTCCTTATCTTCCATTACCGCAGTTGGGCTGACGATGTAGCCGATGTAGAAGGCTAGGTTCGGCAATAGTGCCGGACTGGGTGCATTCAGCTGTATTTCTACCGTGTATTCGTCTATCTTAACCGTCTCCTTGACGTTAGCGAACTTTGCGGGCCAGCGGGTGAAAAGGTTGCTGTAATAGGGGTTTTCCTTGTCCCGCTGCCGCTCGAGGGCAAACACGACCGCATCAGCGTTGAATGGTGTGCCATCATGAAAGGTTACCCCCTCGCGGAGTTCGAACCTGTAGCTTAGACCATCGTCTGCAAGCGTCCAAGATGTAGCAAGTGCTGGCTCGATCTCGAGAGAATCACCTTTATATCGAACGAGGCCTTCGAACGCTAAATCGGCCATTTTGATCGCTTCAAAGGAGTCCGATTCCGGTGGGTCAAAAGAGTTTCCGTCGGCGCCTCGCCCAACTACTACGGTTTGCGCTTGCGCGAAGCTTGGTACGGTACCCATAGCTAAAAGCATCACTAGGCTTGCAGCTATGGCTTTAAACCATTCTCTATATCTCATCTTTTCTCTCCCTGTTTGATTGATCGGCGAACGAGGCCGGTAGTTCTCAGTCCGAAAACCTCCTGCCTTGCCTGTTCGTCATTCGCGTCCATTTGAGGTCTCCTGCAGATTGCGGCAATAGGTCGGAAGTCCGACCGTCTAAAATAATTCACAGTGTGAAATTATCAATCACAGCATAACTGATGCTTGCAAAAAGATGGCGTGTAGTCAATCATCATTTTGTAGACTTCTGTAAAGGGTCGGAAATGAAATACATCACTGTGTGTAACATGGGAGGAAGACGTCATTCGCGAGAGTAGTATTAAAACATCGGAAAATCCGATTTTGAAAGTGCGTGATTTCAAGCTTGTCTTCGATACATATCGGGGCACGCTCGAAGCACTGGAAGGCGTGGACTTTACGGTTCATTCCGGCGAATGTCTCGGTATCGTAGGCGAAACCGGATGCGGTAAGAGCGCAACGGCGCGTGCGCTGCTTGGTTTCATCGAACACCCGGGTCGAGTGACCGGTGGGGAGATTCTGTTTGAGGACCGAGATATCCTTAAACTGTCTGCTTCCGAACTGCGCCGACTGCGCGGCAACGAGATTTCCCTGATCTTTCAAGACGCAAAAAAGGCGCTCAATCCTACAGTATTGGTTGGCGTCCAAATGATGGAGAGCGCAAGAGCGAATCGCCGTGTATCTCGCGGCGACGCACGGAAGGCAGCTCACCGGGCGCTGCTTCAGGTTGGCTTGGCTGATCCCGAACGTATAATGTCAAGTCACGCTTTCGAGCTTTCAGGGGGGATGGCGCAGCGAGTTATGATCGCGATGGCCATCGTCGGAGAGGCCAAGCTGATCGTGGCCGACGAACCTACCTCCGCGCTCGATGTGTCGATCCAGGCACAAATTCTAACCGTCATGCGGGAGGCACGGATTAGCACTGGCTCCTCATTGATTTTGATCACGCACGACCTCGGAGTTGCTGCCGAAAATTGTGACCGCGTGGCGGTGATGTATGCTGGGCGCGTTGTCGAGATCGGGGCGGTTGATGAAGTATTTGATCGTCCCGCACATCCCTACACACAGCGCCTTATCGGCGCGCTCCCTAAGCCGGGAAGCGATCGGCTCGAGGCAATCCCCGGTACAGTGCCGGATCTTGTGAATCCACCACCCGGATGCCGCTTTGCCAACCGTTGTGAAAAAGCCACAGCCATTTGCTATAGCAATCGTCCAGCGCTCACACGGTTCTCCCCGCGCCACGAGGCCGCGTGCCACCATCCGGTAAATCGGTGTGAGACAGACACGGCTTGTCCAGAGGATTTGAATGCGAATGCCTGAACCCAAGATATCAACACGGCCTGTACTCGAGATCCAAGACCTGAAAGTACATTTTCCGATCCGCTCTGCGGCCACATTATTCCGGCGCGACAGACCTGTGGTAAAGGCGGTGGATGGCGTGAGTTTTACGGTCTTCGAAAACGAAATATTTGGCATTGCCGGCGAGTCCGGCTGCGGCAAAAGCACGATGGCAAGAGCGCTGATGCGATTGGCGAAACCAACATCGGGCGAGATCTTGTTCGAGGGCGAGCCCTTGCAATCCATCCGGGATCGCGACCTGCGCCGAGGGATACAAATGGTGTTTCAAGATCCCTATGGCTCGCTCAACCCGCGCCGAACGGTGGGTAGCATCGTAGGTGACCCGCTTTGCGTGCATACCTCCATGTCGCGCGCAGAGCGTCGGGAAGCCGTGCAATCGCTTCTGGAATCCGTCGGCCTTGCGCGCGACCACTATTTTCGCTTTCCGCATGAATTTTCGGGAGGGCAGCGTCAGCGTGTGGCAATCGCTCGTGCTCTGGCTCTCAGCCCTCGGTTTCTAGTCCTTGACGAGCCGACATCGGCGCTGGATGTATCGGTGCAGGCGGTAATTCTGAACCTGCTCCTCACAATCAAGGAGCAACGCAACCTAAGCTGCCTGTTTATTACACATGACCTCAATCTGATGAGATTTATGACAAAGCGGCTAGCCGTGATGTACATGGGGCATATTGTCGAAACCGGCGATACTGAAGCGGTTTTTTCAGAACCGCTTCATCCCTACACAAAGGCCCTTGTTGCCTCCACACCCGAGACTAATACGAGAAAACTCCATACTTCTGTCGCGTTAGAAGGTGATTTGCCCTCGCCGGTAAACCCGCCGACGGGTTGCACCTTTCACACCCGCTGCCCGGTCAAGATCGGGGCGATCTGCGAGCGCCAAGTGCCACACCTTCGACCACATGGCGAGCGGTTAGTGGCTTGCCACTTATTCGATCCGCCCGCCGGAGCGTATGACCAGGAGCCCGAAGAAAATCGTATCGGGATTGTAGGAGAATACAATGCGTCTTGATATAGCTTGGGTGGTCGTAGGTCGCCTAGCCAACAGTATCTTCGTACTGGCGGCCTTGTCCCTGCTTATTTTCTTATTCATGAAGGCGGTGCCGGGTGACCCGGTGCTCTCGATCCTCGGCGAAAACCTGACTACTAGCGAGCAATACGCCGAAGTCCGAGAGGCTCTGGGACTGGATCTTCCGTGGTATGAGCAGTACTTCGACTGGATCTGGGGAGCCGTCCAAGGTGACTTCGGTCTCAGCATCATCACACAAGAACCAATTCTTCCGCTCATCGTCGAAAAACTGAAGGCAACCATTGAGCTTGCCTTCTTCGCGGTCCTCTTTGGGACAGTGTTTGGGGTTATTGTGGGCGCTGTGGCCGCACTCAAACGCAATACGTTCTTTGACACCGTAGCCACCGTCGTCAGTCTGATCGGCATTTCGATTCCGGTATTCTGGCTGGGAATCCTCCTTATTGTAATTTTTGCCGTCAAGCTTGGCATGGCGCCGACTGGCGGTATGATAGCATTCGATACGATGATCACCGACGTGACTGGCTTTCCCTTGCTGGATGCAATCATCACGGGCAACTGGAGCGCCCTACGCGATTTGCTTTCGCATCTGGTCCTGCCTGCGGTCACGCTGGGGTTGACTCCGGCAGCGTTGATCGCCCGCACCACACGTGCCAGCGTGATAGAGGTCATGAACGAAGATTATGTCAAAGCCAGCATGGCCCGCGGCGTAGGCAAATTTACCGTCTTGCGGCGCCATATCTTGCGCAATGCGATGATCCCCGTAGTTACGATTATTGGGTTAGAAATCGGAGTCTATATCGGTGGGTCGATCGTGACGGAGACGGTATTTTCTTGGCCTGGACTAGGTCGTGAGATGATCAATGCCATCTATGCCAACGACTACCCTGTCGTCCAAGGCGCAATCCTCGTCTACGCGGCGCTGATCGTGCTAATCAACATGACGGTTGATATCACCTACATGCTCATCGACCCGCGTGTGAAACTCTGATTACTATCTTAATTGAAAAGGCTCTTACACAATGCCTACTTCTTCCACTGAAAAATCCGTGCGGGACAGCACCTCATGATCACGCAGCGCCCTATTGTTCGCATAAAGTACCAAATGGTGACAGCCAAACAAAACACTGAACTGGGCCAGGAGGAGGTAGAGCGCCGCCAGCGCTTTCTTCGAACCTACGTCGGACCAGCGACACAAGTCGACATTGCGACACCAGCCACGGGACTTGGTGCCGTCGAGACGCGTGCAGATGCCGCAATCACGGTTCCACAACTTCTGGAAGCTGCAGTGCGCGCTGAACGCGACGGCTACGACGCAATGATCATCTCGTGCTTCAGCGATCCGGGACTAGAAGCCACACGCGAGCTAGTATCCATTCCCGTTATCGCTTCAGCTCAGGCATCCATGCACATCGCGGCGCAGCTAGGCTCGCGGTTCTCTGTCATAGCCCCAGGAACAAGACGCAGCAGCCGCAGCGATGAGGTGCCAACTCGGTATGGATTACGCGATCAGTACGCTTCGACACGACGATCTGGGCTATCGGTCATGGACTTGGCGCGCGACCGTGACCGCACTTTAACTCAACTGTCCGAATCCGGGACCGCTGCGGTCGAGGAAGACGGCGCCGATGTTCTGATCTTGGGCTGTATGAGCATGGCCTTTCATGGCATCGAGGCAGAACTGGCCGAACGCATTGGTGTTCCGGTGGTCAACCCCGTACCGGCGACTTTGATGATGGCAGAGCTTTTGGTACGCTGCGGGCTGAGCCATAGCCCCCTATCCTACCCACCTTCTGCGCCGCCCGTCATACTCTCCGCGCGTTTAGATGACACGGAGCCGGTAGCGGGTGAGACCCCAGACAGGCTTAAAACATCCCGCTTGTAACCTTATACCAATTGACCTGCCCCCCGAAACTTCCCTCACTTTGATGTAGAGTTTGCTCAACCTTTCAAAGAAGCAAACAAATGCGACAGAACCGTTTCACCGAAGCCCAAATAATCGGGATGATTAAGAAACAAGAAGCTGGAATGGCGACGGTAGAAGTGTGCCGCAGGCATGGCTTAAGCCCTGCGTCGTTCCACAAATTCAAAGCCAAATATGTTGGTATGAACGTTTCTGACACACATCGTCTTAAATCGCTGGAGGATGAGAACGCCAAGCTGAAGCGCCTTCTGGCAGACACGATGTTAGACAATGTTGTGTTGAAGGATTTGCTGGGAAAAACTGACGGCACCGAATGTGCGACGGGCTGCAGCACGCAAGGCATTGCGGGATCATGATATCTCGCAACGTCGGGCGTGCAGGCTCGGTGTCGACTCCAAGACCGTCAGGCGCGATGGTAATCCCCCCGAAACTAAGGGGATGCGGAAGTAGAGTTTTCTCAGCAAGAATGCATGAGGAGATTTTGATGAAGATGACGAGATATAGCGAACCCCAAATTCTTGCAATCCTGCGCCAAGCCGAAGGCGGTTTGCCTGTATCGGAGCTGTGCCGCGAGCACAGGATGAGCAATGCGTCGTTCTACAAATGGCGATCAAAATGCGGTTCTCTGTTTGCGGCCTTGTCAAGCGGGGTTGCGATCTGTCCGTTCGGGGTCATGGTTCTCTCCGAGGTCGTCGTACTTGTCCGCGCCTCATGATGGTTTTCGGTGGTAGATTGTCTCCAATGTCGTTTGCGGGTTGCGCGGCAAACCCAACTGCACCACTCTACTCTGCAACCAGATCGAAAGCTGCCCACTTTCATGCACGATCCGCTTTGGGGCCAGAAAATCAATGGCATCTCCAATCCACGACGCCGCCACTCAGCATTGGGTTGGAAAAGCCCAGTCGCTTTCGAACGTAATGTGGCCTAAACGAGCACTTGAGGTGGCACAAAAACGGGACAGGTCCATGTCCAATTGGAGACATGTGGCACCTTATATATCTTCATAAATAACGGAGAATTCTAGCCGGAAACTCTCTCCCAGATGCAAGGTATTTACGGTTTTGTATGCCCGTCGTGAACTTCCTTCAGGCTCGCCTGTGTTCGGATTCACGTCGTATTTTGGAAAGTTCGACGATGAGATATCTAAGCGCAGTCGATGCCCTTTGACAAAGCGGTTGGCCGTCGCAAAAGGGGTGATGGAGATTTGCATCTCCTTTTCATCCAGCCCCACCAGACGCGGCTGGTCATAACCATCACGATAGCGCCGTCGAAAGATGCCATCAGTCAGAATCATCGCATAGCCCCGTGGATAATCGGCTGAAGGCGGATAAACATCAATCAGTTTTGCGGTAGAATCCGTGTCTAGTGCATTAGTCGAGACGCAAAGGTGAATAATCACATTGCCTGCAACAACAAGATCCTCGACCAATGGTGCTGTTTCAAAGGATACAACGTCGCGTCTGGCCTTCAGGGGCATTCCCGGGGTTTTGCAGCCAAAGAATGAGGCATTTTCAACTTGATCAACCGGTCCGCCGGTAAACACTGGCTCCCCAGAGGTCAACGCACCACCCAAAGTCGGCACGGGATTGGCCGGATCAAAATCATAGCTGATGTCGCCTGGAGTTTGCGATGCGTTTTTATGCAAGCGCATGTCCGCATGTGGGTAAAGCACCAAAGGGCGTGAAGCGCGCGGTGGCCAGTCAATATCTTCAAACCACTTTCCACCATGGTCAAGATAGCCCGCTTCGGTCTTACAACCAGACCCACCGCCCATCATAAAATAATGCACCTTGCCCGACTGCGTATCAGGGTCGTCTTTTAGCGCTGCTGCAAACCAGCGCAAACGATAGGTCAGCCAGTCCTCATCTACTTCACCGTCGAATACGGCGGCAGGGCCAAAATCAACGTCACCGAATACCCGCGAAGAGCGGTTTCCATGTGTCCATGGCCCCATGATCAAAGCGGTGCGGCGGTTTGATTTCAAAGCGCTATAATTTTCTATCGAAGTCTGAACATAGGCATCATACCAGCTTGACATAAAAACTATCGGCACCTTCGGAATTGCATCGTAATACCCAGCTGCCCAGATACCATGTCGCTGCCAGAAGCCATCGAACGTGCCGTGCTGCCATTGATCAAGTAGATAGTCCTCATAATCTGGGGCCCAACGGATGGGAGAGCGGTCCTTCCCCCAAGGCATGCAGGCGAACCAATCGACTAAGCTTTCGGCGGTGATCGCGGCCGCAATTGCAGGATCAGCTACAGCTTCAGGGCTTTCCAGCGCGTGATTATAGGCCCAAGTGGCCTGTTTCATCTCAAACGCACCGCCTTGCCGGATGCCACAGGTAAAGGCATTTGAAAATCCGCCAGAATCAAGAACCATTGCAGCAAGGCCTGGAGGTGCTAGGCAGGCGGCTGCCATTTGGGTATGCGCGTCATAGGAAAGGCCCATCGTGCCGATCGTGCCATTGCACCACTCTTGAGCAACCACCCATTGCATCGTATCAAAGCCGTCTCCAGCCTCGTTGACATATTTAGTGAAACTACCTTCAGAGCCGTACCGCCCACGACAATCCTGCCAGATCATCACATAGCCCTCGGCCACCAGCCGCATGGCAAGACTCTGGCGGCTCAACGGCTCCGGTTTGGCCGCAGTTTTTTCAGTTCGTGAAATGCCGCCCTTATTATAGGGCGTGCGCTCCAAGATTACCGGCAGCGCTATAGGCTTCCGCGCTGACCGGTAAATATCAGTGGCCAGCTTCACGCCGTCGCGCATCGGGATCATGACATCCCGATACACGACAACACCATCTGCCAGCCTGATTGCTGGCCCAAGGTCGATCTGTTTCATTTTATCGTACTCACGTCTTGTGATGGCGTACTTTCGGACAGGCCGCCCTCAAAAGTAAGCCCCTTCTTGGCTGCCCAATACACTTTTCGCCAGTAGAGCGGCACGATGGACGTGCCTGCAAAGACCATGCGCGTCACTTGTTCAAGATCAGCCACTCGTTTTTTTGTATCAAACTCTTCCATCCCCTTGGTAAGCGTCGCGTCAAGTTCCGCATTAGAGTAGCGCACGCGATTGAACACGCCTTTTTGGGCCTCTTTATCATAGCTCTGTGCAGAAGGCTTTGCAATTTCTCGGTCATTCGGGGATGCGTGGAACAGGACGGCGCCGAAGCCATCGTGTGCGCCTGTGCCAGTATGTCACTGCTGGCCGAGACATTGCAAGAGTTGGGGTTAAAAGTAGGGCATCGGCGCGTTGGTCGTTTAATGGGCGAGAATGGTATCAAGATCATCAGGACCCAGAGATACAAGGCCACGACGGACAGCAATCATGCGTTCAATATTGCTCCAAATCTGCTGGATCAGGACTTCTCTGCTGATCGGGTAGGTTGAGGATACGTGTAAAAACCGGTCACAAGGGTTTTTGTGGGGGTGACCGGATCAATTTGGTGATCTCACCGATGATGCCTCGGCTCGCCTTGCCTCTAATTTTTTCTTCAATTTGGCGGACGCTAAGGTCAGTTTCCGCAGCGAGGCATTTAATTTCGGCGACAATTCGCGGTGAGACGGGCGGACGGCCAAGTTGTTTGCCTCGGGCCTTAGCGGCGCGCATGCCTGCCGTGACACGCTCGCTTATCAGTGAGGATTCAAGTTCGGCCATTGCTCCGATGATGGTGAACATTGCGCGGCCCATGGGGCTTGCGGTGTCAATTTGATCTTGGACGCTGATGAAGCGGACCCCAAGGTGATCAAATTCCTCTAGGGCGGTCAGAAGGTGACGGGTTGAGCGAGCAAAACGGTCGAATTTCCATACGAGCACACAATCGAGGTCGCGGTTTCGGGCAGACGCCATCAATTTTGTGAGTTGAGGCCGCCCCTCGCGCCGGCCGGAGACGGCAACATCCAGGTACTCTCCTACGACATTGAGCTTGGCGCGGCCGGAATAATCACGAAGGCCATCATATTGCAGATCTGGTTTTTGATCGGCGGTAGAGACGCGCAGATAGATGGAGTGGTTGCCGCCCTCCCTGACGGCATCACAATGTGCCAAGGTCGTGGTGTTGAAAGCCACGCGAACAGGAGGACGGCGAGATGAAGGATATGATGATCGGGGTCGATCTGG